>TARA_R110001592_G_scaffold209275_1_pt1 | contig 78509 bp, 68 predicted proteins | sample TARA_R110001592 | Tara Oceans TARA_R110001592 (sample SAMEA4398387) | marine metagenome | biome: Polar Biome; feature: [SRF] surface water layer (ENVO:00010504); material: water (ENVO:00002006), including particulate matter (ENVO:01000060) such as... | depth 5 m | reverse complement strand
TGAAATACTAATCTAAAAACGGTCAACTCTAATCAGGGATACTCAGGCATTTCGTTAGGAGTTATGGGTGTTTCTTCGAGGGGGGATTTGGTTGGAATTCAATTGTGAAGGTAACGGTGAAGATAGCTGCGGCAGCTGCGGTTTCTCGGTAATTTCCTCTGGGAATTCGGTGGTAATTCCGATAAAAAAAAAGCCCGCTTTAGAAGCAGGCTTTTGTGGTAAGATTTTAATTTTTTAGTTTATTTCGGGCCAAATAATGGTTTCTTCGTCTAAAAACAAAGGTGCCCATTGTACTTCGCTTAATTTGTCTTCATCAAACCAAAAGTTGATGCCGAGGGAATCGGAAGCCATTAATTCGTGCACGGGAGTTTCCTCTGGTGACCAATCATCATATTCAAGATCATCTACTCCTAATGCTTCTAATTTAGCTTCTAGCTCTTTTTTACTGAGACCAATAGGAGCAAAGCCTTTGAGTAAATATTGGCTGGAGGTAATTGAAATAGTACCCAAACGCCAATCATCGCTATCATCGAAACTAAGGGATAATTCTAAGGCATCATAATGCCAGTTCTCGGTCATGTCCTCATCGTCATCTTCTGAAAAGGAAAAGGTTTCTTTTTCATCTGGTGCACCGAGAAATAATTCTACGTCTTTTCTTTCCAGACCGAATTTTAAATCTCCAAGGCCTTGGCCTGCTTCGATGGTACTTATATTGGGCATTTTCTTAATCATAATTTTTACAAGTTTAGGTTTTATTTGCTTTTAAGCACGATTGGTACGATAACGTTGAAAGACGGCAATAAAGGAGCCGATAACCATTAAAATGGAGCCAATCCACAAGAGATTGATAAGTGGGAAAACAATGGCCTTCATCACAATAAAGGGCTTTTGATCTTCGTCTAATTTACTCCAAGCTTTGAGCACAATATCATTAGTTTCCATATTCACTTCTTCGAAACGGAAACGCAAGCCAGCATCGTAAAGAGTTTCATCAGTATGACCTAAAACTTCGCCTTCTAGTTCGTAAGTGGGACGGATTTTAAACTCTTGTCCTAAAACATTAATAACTCTGGCCACGGCGGTTAAAGTGAGGCGTTCCATTTCCCCAGTTTCATCGTTAATGCCCGCGCTAACTTTAAGGCTATCCATTACAATAAAATGCTCGCGATAAAGCGCAGTGTCACCTTCTCCTAACTCTACCAAGGCTTCTTTCCCGAAACCATCGCCGGTATTAGGCTCTAAATAAGAGGAGTAGGTTACGTGGGTATAGATATCCTTATGCCAAAAATGCTCGGTGTCGGGATTGGGTGTGGGGCCCATTTGGTCGCTCATTAGTAAGAAGGGACGCAATTGGAAAGCGTAATTTTTATCGCCTGGTTTGTTGAAATAACTTACCACATAGTGTTGCTCGTTCTTCACAACCTCCATATCTTCAAATACCGCGAAGTATTTTCCTAAGGCAGCACTGTCGCTCTGTTCTAGTAAGGCATTTTCATTGGCGGGCAAATCTTCCGAAAGGAAAACCTCACTTTGGCTAATAACATCTTTTTTAGCATTGGAAATTAGAGAGCCTAACATAATTAGTGCGAAACCAATATGCGCCACTGAACTACCGGAAAAACTTAATTTTCCTTTACCGAGAATTAACCAGTAATATAAATTACTCAGCACCGCGTAAATGGATACAAAAAGGAAACTTAGGTATAAGCCTTGGCTCCAAAAATCGTAAAGTTGGGCGAGGAGTGCCGTAAACACTAAGGCTGCAGCAACAGAAATAAAACTATTTTTCCAAAAGCGTTTGCCATTAGTTTTACCGTAGGCTAAGAATTGGCCAATACCCATTAATAAAGTAATAACTAGGGCAAAAGGCACTTGAAAACTATTGTAGTGTTCAATCGCATCTAGCGGCGGAGCCATAGCTTCGCTTAAAATAGGCATGAGACCTTCTGGACCAATAAGAGTATTAATTACGGGAATTGAGGTACTGAAAATAATTTGGAAAGCAGCAATCAATAAGACCAAGCTGGCGATAAACATCCAAAATTCGCGCGAAGTGAGATCATCTTCTTTTTTGCTTTTGGGGATTTCCTTGTAGCGGAAAATCAATAATCCAAAAGCAATAAGGGTAAAGAATCCCAAGTAGATGAGCAATTGTCCGCTCAATCCAAGATCGACAAAGGCGTGTACTGATGAGTCGCCTAAAACGCCACTACGCGTTAGGAAGGTAGAGTAGAGAATGAGTATAAAGGAGAGAATGCTTAAGAAAAAAGCTGCACTTAAAGCTGTTTTCTTATTGCGATAGATCAGCATTAAATGCGCAGCACCAACCATTACTATCCAAGGAACGAGACTAGAGTTTTCTACGGGGTCCCAAGCCCAAAAGCCTCCAAAACTTAGGGCTTCATAAGCCCAAGCTCCGCCCATTAAAATTCCAAGACCGAGAATTCCCACACTAAAGAAAGTCCAAGGCAAGGCGGGTTTTATCCACGTTTTATAATCGCGATTAAATAAGGCAGCTACAGCAAATGCAAATGGCACTAGAGTAGAGGCGAAACCTAAAAATAGGGTCGGTGGATGAATGGTCATCCAATAATTTTGTAAAAGCGGATTTAGTCCTGTCCCGTCCATAAAGGAAGGAAAGCGCTCTAAGTAATCGGGCACTTTGGTCCAAGGCAAGCCGAAATTATCAGCGGTATCGCGCATTAACACAAAGGGGCTACTGCCGATACGCAGGCCAAATGGGAATACGCCTAAAACCATAGAGCTCAAGAATGCCTGCACCGCACTAAAAACAATCATGGCGGGAGCTTCCCACTTTTTAGCAGTAAACTGCAAAATTACGCCTAGTATGGCATGCCAAAATAGCCAGAGAATAAAACTACCTTCTTGTCCTTCCCAAAAAGCACTAAACACATAACGCATTTCTAAGTCTAGGGAAGAGTGTTTCCACACATAATCGTACTCGAAGTAATGGCTGAGCAAAAGGTAAAAGAGCGTGCCAACAATTCCCATAACTGCAGCGGCGTGGCTAAGAAATAAGCCTCGAGCTACCTTTTTATAGTTTTCGTTTTGCGATTTAATGTAGATAAAATAGGCGATAGCAGAGAAAAGTGCGGCGCCAAAAGATAAGCTTACAAAAAAGCGACCTAGTTGCCCAGGCAGGAGGTGTTCCCCAATGTATTCCATTCTAAAATTTTGAATAGGTTATAAAAACCTAATAAGTATCGTAACCAGCCATTTCGTTTTGCTCGTTGTACTTACTAGGACATTTCATTAAAATTTCGCTAGCAACGAAGGCACTATCGGTGGCAAAACCTTTCATAGTAATTTCCTCGCTTCTTTCGAAATCTTGGGGCTTGGGTTGATTGTAAAAAACTTTTTGCTTGTTGCCTTCTTTGTCGATGGCGGTGAAGTTAAAACGATTGGCGCGGGCATCATAATCCATAGGTGCTTCCTTATCTAAATAGCCAATTACGGTGTATTTTGTCCCTGGGTTTTCGCTGGCACGGTTAAAACCAACATAGGTAGAAGCATCATTAATAGTTACCATGATGGCGCCAATAGCTAGGGCGATAAAAACAATAATAGCGATGTGCGTTCTTTTCATCAGTCTTTCTTTTCAAGTTTACTAATCTTGCGGTCAAGATTAATGAGGTAGCCTGCTAAGCCTATAAAAACAATGGCAATAATTACTACCACCACGTAAATTTTTCCGTTCTCTCTTAGGGCGTCAGCCATTTCTACTTGTGGCATTTGTGCCGAAGCATTGCTTAATGCGCTTAGCATAAAAAACAAGGCGAGTTTATACTTGTTCATGTTTTTCTTTTAAATTTTTGTAGCGCACTCTTAAGTTGGTAAGCCACAATCCGATTAGGATCCAGCCAATAACGGCACTGTAAAAAACAGGGCGCATGTCGCTATTTAAGTCGTACTTATTAAAACCTGGGTTGCCACCGTTTCCGGGATGCAAACTATCGGTTAAGCGCGGTAAGATGCCGATAAATACGATCATCATTACAAAGGCGAAAATATTGTAGACACCCGCTAGACGAATGCGTTTAAAAGGATCTTCCACTGAATTGCGCAGCACAAAGTAGGCAAGGTAAATTAGCATAGTTACGGCAGTACCATTAAGTTTAGGGTCATTTACCCAAAAAGCACCCCAAGTAAAGCGGGCCCAAACCATTCCCGTGGCCAAACCAATGCTGGCTAAGAAGAACCCCGTTTTTGCGGCTTCAAAAGCGTAACTATCTTGAGCTAAATTATTTGTGTTTAGGGCTTTTAAACTGTAGATTAAACTGGTAAGCATTAAGGCTACCATGGCAAACCACATGGGAACGTGATAATATAAAACGCGAATCGTTTCGTTTAGAATGGGTAAACGTTGCACCGGTCCTAGCATTCCAAATACTAAAGAAAATAAGACCAAAAGGAGCCCCAAAAGCTTCCACCAAATACCCTTCATCCGCTTTTTTTTAATCTCGCCAAAGGTAGGGAAATAACAGAAAAGATAATAGTAAACTTACTAATGATAGTAAGGCTAAGACTATCAAAAGGGGGGCATTAACTTCCCAAGAAAACCCCGTTAAACTGCGCAAACTCACTCGGCTTAAACTAATTAGTTGTGGATAAAGCAAAGGAATACTTAAAATGGCGGGTAAAGCGGGATTATTAGAAGCCTTGGCCGAGATGCCCGCCACAAAAGTTAAAATTGCGCTAAAGCCTAAACTGGCGAGAAGCAAGATAAAAAGGAAAGCTCCCAAACTGTGAATTTCGTTACCCATTAAGAAGGTGAAAACTAGAGCAGTAAAAAGTCCGGTCGCGTAGAGGTATAAAAAATTGTAGATAATTTTACCTAAGACCAAGTTTTCGGGTTTCACCATACCATAGTAAAGTAAGAAACGCTGATCGGCTTCGTAATGAAAACTGCGGTAGGCCGCTTGCACAGCCGAAAAGATGAAGATCACCCAAAAGAAGGCATTCCAAGTTTCGGCACTTATTACATCACTAAAAACGAGGTAGGAGAGATAGACGCTACTTAAAATGTAAATTAAAATGGAAAAGTAGGATTGCCTCTCTTGCCATTCTAAACGAAAGTTGAGTTTTACGATTTGGTAGATCTGTTCTATCACGTCGCAAAAGTATTGATTATAATGATTGGAGGGGAGGGAAAACTAGTTGTAATTTGGTAGGAAGAATGGCGAGGTGGGGAAGGGGAATTCGGTGGTAATTCGGTAGGAAGAATGGCGCGGTGTGGAGAGGAATTCAGTTGTAATTCGATTGTAATTTGGTAGGAAGAATGGCGTGGTGCGTAGAGGAATTCAGTTGTAATTCGATTGTAATTCGGTAGGAAGGAATGGCTTGGAGGAGAGGGAAATTCGATTGTAATTTCTTGGATAGAATGGCATGGTGGGAAAAAGGAAATTCGGTGGTAATTCAGTTGTAATTCGTTGGATAGAATGGCGTGGTGGGGAGGAAATTCAGTCAAAAAAAAGGGCCTCAAGCTTAAACCAAAGCCCTAATTTTGGGTTATCCTTAAAAACAAGAACAATGAAAAAAACACTTTTAGCCTTAAGCCTCGGCTTTTTTTTAGCGGCTTGTAACCAAAACTCAGTGGCGCAAGATGCGGCCGATGAAAATGTTGACCTTAAAAAAGAAGTAAGTATGGCCCAATCTTTTTACGATTTCAAAGTAACCGATATTAACGGGGAAGAGTTTGATATGAGCAGCCTGAAAGGCAAAAGAGTGTTAATCGTAAACACCGCGTCGGAATGTGGTTATACCCCGCAATACAAGACCTTACAAGAATTATATGAGACGCACGGTGGTGACAAGTTTGTTATAATCGGTTTCCCTTGTAATCAGTTCGGTGGACAAGAACCAGGAAGCAATGAAGAGATTAAATCTTTTTGTGAGAAAAACTACGGGGTAAGCTTCCCGATGATGGATAAAGTAGCGGTTAAAGGAGATGATGTTCATCCGCTGTATAAGTGGTTAACCGAAGAAGAGCTTAATGGTGTGGATGACGCCCGTGTTAGCTGGAATTTCAATAAGTTTTTAATTGATGAAAATGGCAATTGGGTAGCACATCACGGCAGCGGAAAAAGTCCGATGTCTGATGAGATTGTAGCTTTTGCTACAGGTAAATAATCCCTATTCCTCCTACAAATACTAAAGCGTCCATTGTTTCTAACAATCGGCGCTTTTTTAATTGCTACTATCGCAAGCTGATACTTTTTGATTTGCTTAATTTTGCTCTATGGAACTGAATGGAAAAAAAGTTGCTTTTCATACCCTTGGTTGTAAGCTGAATTTCTCAGAAACATCAACCATAGCGCGCGACTTTAAGGAGAATGGCTTTAGCCAGGTGAACTTCGACGAGAAGGCGGAAGTTTACGTAATTAACACTTGTTCGGTTACGCATAATGCCGACAAGGAATGTAAATACTGGGTTAAGAAAGCCAATACTGCTAATCCCGATGGTTTAGTGGTAGTGGTAGGGTGTTATGCCCAATTGCAACCCGAAGAAATCGCAGCTTTTGAAGGAGTAGACCTCGTTTTAGGCGCGACCGAAAAGTTTAAGATTACCGATTATTTAGATTCGCTTACCAAAAGCGATAAAGGTGAAGTGCATTCTTGCGAGATCAATGAAGCCGATTTTTATGTGGGCGCCTATTCCTTTGGCGATCGTACCCGTGCCTTTTTAAAGGTACAAGACGGCTGCGATTATAAATGCACTTATTGTACTATCCCCTTAGCCCGTGGAATTTCGCGCAGCGATAAGTTAGAAAATGTACTGCAAAATGCCCGCGAAATTGTGGAAGCCGGCGCCAAAGAGATTGTGCTTACAGGCGTAAATATTGGCGATTATGGCAAAGGAGAGTTTGGTAATAAAAAGCACGAGCACACCTTTTTAGAGCTGGTAATGGCATTAGATAAGGTTGAAGGGATTGATCGTTTTCGCATTTCTTCCATCGAGCCCAATTTACTGAAAGATGAAACCATTGCTTTTGTGGCGCAGTCGGAACGATTTGTTCCACATTTCCATATTCCTTTACAGAGCGGCAGTAATAAGATCTTAAAAAAGATGAAGCGCCGTTATTTACGCGAACTGTACGCCGAAAGAGTAGGACGGATTAAAGAATTAATGCCCCATGCGGCTATTGGGGTAGACGTAATTTGTGGTTTTCCTGGTGAAAGTGAAGAAGACTTTTTAGAAACCTATAACTTTGTTAATGGTTTAGATATTAGCTATTTACATGTTTTCACTTATAGTCAGCGTCCCAATACGGAAGCCGATGAAATGGAAGAACAGGTTCCTTATAATATCCGCAAGAAGCGCTCTAAAATGCTACGCGTTCTTAGTGCTAAAAAACGCCGCGCCTTTTACGAAGCGCAGCTAAATACTAAGCAAACGGTATTATTTGAAGATAATATGAAAGAGGGCTATATCACTGGCTTTACAGAGAATTATGTAAAAGTTAAAAGTCCTTGGAATCCGCATTTGGTTAACCAAAAAGCCCAAGTAAAATTGCTCAATATCGATGAAGATGGCTTTGTGCGCTTCGAGTATTTAGAGGAACTACCCATTTTAGCCTAATTTGTTTCAATTCGTATCAGGTCAAGCCAAGATGCGATTTTAACTGGCATTTTAGCATAGCATTACAAATCGCTGCAAAGCAATAGATAAAAGGACACATGAATAAAGAGCAACTAGCAAAAATTCTCACTGCCGTAGAAGCGATAGCCTTACGAGCCGGTCGTTTTATTTTAGAGCAAAGACAAGCGGTAAGCGCGGATATGATTGAGACTAAGAGTTTGAATAGTCTCGTTTCTTATGTAGATAAAGAGGCCGAAAAAATGATTATTGAGGCTTTAAAAGACTTGGTGCCGGGCGCTGGTTTTATTGCCGAAGAAGGAACAGTAACGAAGAGAGGAGAGCAATATAATTGGATTATCGATCCTTTAGACGGTACTACCAATTTTTTGTACGATGTGCCCGTTTTTGCTGTAAGCATTGCCCTTGCTTCTGCAGATGCGATAGAAGTAGGAGTGGTTTACGAATGCGGACGCGATGAATTATTTAGTGCGTATCGAGGAGGTGGCGCTTATTTAAATGGAAAAGTAATTAGCGTGGCAAAACAGGATACGGTGAAAGAATCACTATTAGCCACGGGTTTTCCATATTATGATTTTGAGCGCATGCAAAGCTTTAATACGCTCTTAGCAAAACTCTATCCCAATAGCCGTGGCCTACGTCGCATGGGTTCGGCCGCTACCGATTTGGCCTATGTGGCTTGTGGTCGATTTAATGCCTATTTTGAATACGGTCTTAGTCCTTGGGATGTAGCAGCCGGAATACTATTAGTACAAGAAGCAGGTGGAAAGGTATCCGACTTTAAAGGAGGAGACAATTACCTTTTTAGTGCCGAGATAATTGCATCCTCCTCTAAAATTTATGATGAGTTTTTAGGTCTTTTACAAGAGCATTTACCCAGTAAAGCTTAGACTAAGCGATTGGAAGCCATTGCTTATGCCAGCTATTGGCTAGCACGGTTTCCCACTGTCTTTTTAGCTGTCCTTTGTTTTCTATAAGATTATTGAATACAATGGTGTCTTGATTAATTTCACCTGCTTCTAAGGCGGCTCTGAAATCCATCATGTGAATAATCTCAATCATTTGATTCTCATCACGGAAAGCGATTTGTGTACGGTCTAATAGAGAAATGGCTAACTCATTTTCCAGCGCTTGAATAAAGTGGGTTAGCTTATCAATACTACAGCCAGTAGCCTGATAGCTAGCTTCATCTAGGGCTACCACAATAAAACGATCATGGATAATAGTGAAGCTGGCCATTAAATCTTTGCCATGTGCTTGCCAATCGTTTAGAAAGTTCATTAAGCGGGCAGAAATGCGTTCTACCTTTTCAAATTCGAGGAAATTGGTGCTCTGGAAAATCCAAATCCGAGAATCGTCGTTAAGAGTGTCGAATGAAAAATACATACTAAAATATTATAAGTCCTTAGCTTGAGCAATCATTTCCGCGAGATCTAAAACGGGAAGGTCGCCTTCTCTTTCGCTGTTTTTCACGCCGTCGGTCATCATGGTATTACAGAAAGGGCAAGCGGCTGCGATAAAATCGGGCTTGGTTTCTAGGGCTTCTTCTGTTCTTTCAATATTAATGTCTTTTTTACCCGCTTCGGGTTCTTTAAACATCTGGGCACCACCGGCACCACAGCAGAGCGCATTGCTTTTACAGCGACGCATTTCCACTAATTCGGCATCCAGTTTTAGGATGAGTTCGCGGGGTGCTTCGTAAATACCATTGGCACGCCCCAAATAGCAAGGATCGTGGAAGGTGATTTTCTTGCCCTTAAAGCTACCCCCTTCAATACTGATACGTTCTTCTTTTAAAAGCTGATTGATAAAGGTAGTATGATGTACCACTTCGAAATTACCACCTAGTTCGGGGTATTCGTTGGCTAAAGTGTTAAAGCAGTGGGGGCAAGTTGTTACAATTTTTTTGATAGAGTAGGCATTAAGCACCTCAATGTTTTGCATGGCTTGCATCATAAATACAAACTCATTACCCGCTCTTTTGGCGGGATCACCGGTGCAACTTTCTTCCGTGCCTAAAACGGCAAAAGAAACATTAGCATGATGTAATATTTTAACAAAAGCCTTAGTTATTTTCTTTGCTCTATCATCGAAACTTCCTGCACAACCTACCCAAAAAAGAACTTCGGGTAGTTTGTTTTCCGCCGCCATTTCGGCCATGGTTGGCACTTTAATCGTTGTTTCCATTAGTTAACTATTTGAAATGTTCTATTGGTGCTGGTGGTGAAACCAATTAGCCCCAAACTATTTAGGTAAACCGCCATACCATTGTCGGCTTGACTCGCTAGTACTTCGTAAAAATATTTATCGCCAATAAAGAATGAATCGCTATAGAATGTCCTGTCTAATAGAAAGATGCTGGTATCGCCATCAAAACGCAGACTTAGATCGGGATTCATTTCTTGAAGGCTATCGTTAAAATTGAGGTAGAGAAAATCATTGCGTAGGCTAGGGGCTGTTTCTGCGTAAGCACAGCGAAATTGGTAGTTAAAGCTAAAGCCTAAACTATCGGAGCCTATGCGGTAATCTTCTTGTTCCAAAAGCAGTCGATCTACTCCATCAAAAGCACCATAATTTCCATCTAAGGCGCCATTCTCTGAAAAGGAGCTGGAACTGCTGAGTAATTGTAAATTTATGGTATCGCCATTGGAGCTAAAGCTGCGAGCACGTGAATAATTAGGTTTGAAACTTAGAATTTGAGTACTAAGTTCTAATCTAAGCTCACTTTCTTTGCTGCAGGACAAAAGAGTAGCGAAAAGGATTATATATAAAATGCTATTTTTCAAACACTTGAATCTTCACATCTCTTTCCACTAATTCGGTAAACTTGCCTTTGTAACGGGTCGCTCGCACCAGGTGATTATCAATCCAATGGTAATTTCCACCGCGCGGTTTTCCCATAAGCATGCCATGGTATTTGAAGCCTTTTTCTTTTAACCACTTTTCGGTAATGCTGCGATGCTCTTCCACTCGAGAAGTGAAGAAGTAAATAATATGTCCTTCATCATACCAGCCATTTAAGGTGCTCAGTGCATCTGGGTAGTGCTGGGCGGTAGCCATACGTTCGGGCTGCTCATTAGGAATGTCGTCGCAAATAGTACCGTCAATATCAATGAGGTAATTCTTAATCCCTTCCGGTAAGGTAGGGCTAAGTTTTTCGCCATTAACTTCTAATTCTTGGAGTTTAGGTAGGTTTTTGTTTTCCATTACTTATTCATTTATCCAGTTTGCACGATCGGCCTGAGCGTATGCCCATGGAGCGGCATTATTCTCAATATTGGTCATCATGGTATTTAAGGATGGATTTGCAGCTGACTCTTCCATAACTAGGTAGCGACGCATTTCTACAATAATAGACATTGGGTCGATGGCCACGGGACAAGCCTCTGTGCAGGCATTACAAGTGGTACAAGCCCAAAGTTCTTCACGTGTAATAAAGTCATCTAGAAGACTGCGACCGTCTTCTTTAAATTCGCCATTTTTATCGATGTTCGCGCTTACCTCTTCGAGGCGATCGCGGGTATCCATCATAATTTTTCGGGGAGAAAGCTTTTTACCGGTTTGGTTGGAAGGACAAGAATCCGTGCAGCGACCACATTCGGTGCAAGAGTAGGCATTCATTAATTGGATGCGATTGAGATCCATGACATCTTTAGCGCCAAACCGCGCAGGTTCTTCTACCGGTGCATTGGGATCGGGAGCAGCAAAAGGATCTGCGCTGGGATCCATCATCATTTCCACTTCCTTCTTTACACTTTCCATATTAGTAAACTGGCCCGCAGGCTCTAATTTACTATGCCAAACATTAGGGAAAGCCATAATAACGTGGAAGTGCTTAGAGAAGGGGAGGTAGTTAAGAAATAGTAAAATTCCCACAATATGGAACCACCAAGCTACCCGTTCGAAGATGTGTAAGCTCGACTGATCCCATCCCGCTAAAAGCGGCGCCAACTGAGAACTAACCAGCCAACCATCTACACCATTTCCTTCAATATTAGCTTCTGCAGCGCCTAAAAATAAAAGCGCGAGCATTAATCCAATTTCAATAAAAAGAATGTTGTTACCATCCTTTTTAGACCAACCCTTCAATTCTTTAAAACGATCGACGGTGTTAACGTTTCTTCTGTAAAGGAAAACTACACAAGCTAAAAGTACCAGTACCGCTAAGAACTCGAAGAAGCTAATGGCAATATCATAAAGGGAGCCTAAGATGGGCATAAATATGCGGTGGGTTCCGAATATTCCGTCGATAATAATTTCTAAAACTTCGATATTAATGAGGATAAACCCGAGGTAGATTAAAACGTGGAAGAAACCTGCCACCTTTTTACGTTTAACCATTTTGCTTTGGCCCAGAGCTACTTTTGCCATTAGGCTCCAGCGTTCCTTGGGGCGATCGCTGCGGTTAATATCCTTTCCTAAGTTGATATTACGCCAGATTTTCGAAAAATTCTTGCCGAAAAAATATCCTGCTACCGCTAAGCTTAGGATGAAAATTATGTTCGCAAGTCCAAAGTGTATTTCCATTGCTTAGGGTTTTAAATTGTTTTCCTCGCGCTTCCTTTTGGCTTCCGCCTCCTTTTTCAGGATTTCCTCTTCATCGTACTTTTTGGATCCGCCAAAAACAGAGATATTGACGTAGCGTTTGGGATTGTATTTTAAATCGAGTAGGATCAAATTAAGCTGTTCGGTGGCTTTTACTAAATTTTGATAAAGTTCAGGATCATTGATTAGCTGCGAAGCACTACCATCGCTGCTATCCACTTTAGCCATAATAGAATTAGTATTCTCTAAGGTGTGGTTAAGATTACCAATAACGCGTTTAAACTCAATGTCACTCAAAGAATCGCTAATGGATTCAAGGTTGGTGAAAATGTTATTAAGCTTATCTTTATTTCCCTCGAGGGCCGAGGTGATTTTGGCAAGATTACCAATAGATAAAACTAAATCATCTTCGCTATCTCCAAGGGCGCGATCGAGTGTGCCTACCGTTTGCTCTAAGGTTTCGAAGCTTTGTTGGATACTAATAAAAGTTTTCGTGAAGCTCTGTTTGGTTTGCTCATTTAAGAAGCCTGAAACTAAGGTAAGAACGGTATCAATGGAGCCCAGTAATTTCTCAGCCTTTTCTTTGATGGGCTTCACTTGCTCGTTCACTTCATCGGTGAGGCTTCTTTGGATCTTGCTCGCCAAGGTATCACCCATTTCGAGCATTACCGGAGAGTCGCCCATTACCAATTCTACTGCTTTACTTCCGATAAGGTCGGAGCTGTAAATGCGGGCAATGGTATTTTCCGGAATTTCAATGTCGTTAGTAATATTTAGACTTACCAATAGATGACCAGAGCCATCCGGCATGAAGCTGATATTGTCAACTTGCCCAACTTTAAAACCATTGATATTTACTGGACGAGCTTTAGTTAATTCATCAACTTGCTCATAAACAGCATATACAATTCGTTTGCTTTTTAGGAGGTCGCTTCCTTTTAAAAAGGCTATTCCCCAATACAGACCGGCTAAGGCTACAACAGCCACAGCACCTACTTTAAACTCTCGTGATATCTTCACTAGAAATTGTTTTTAAGACTCGCAAAGATTAAAAATTTATGGCAGCTTTCGGCGTGCTTCACTGGCACTTATTTTTTTACCGTTCTCTAGGCCTATCACAAAGGCACCCTTGAAACCCAAAGCCTGCATACTTTTCGCTGATTTTTGGGCTTCGTTCATGCTTTTAGTAGGAGCGGCGTAATATTTATAAAGGCCATTTTCTTCAATTTCTCCAATTTCTTTTTGGCCTTTAAAGATGGGGTCTGAAGTATTTCTTTTGCTAGAGCTAGTAAGGATTTGCACTGCGTAAAATACCCCCGTGTTGTAGGTACTACTTACCGTTTCATTCTTTTGCGCTAGGGGCTCTACTTTTAAGGGCGGGGTTGTAGACTTAGGTTTCGTCTCGCTTTTCGTCTCTTTTTTTTCCTTGGGTTTAGGAGTAGGAGGCAAGCTGGGTGTATTTTCTTTATCCCCTAGTTTTTGTTTATCGAGCGCATCAGCTAATAATAAATCTTGCTGCGCTTTAAAATCGCGAATCGCTCTAAACATAGCCGATGCCATATAGGATTGACCTTTTTCAGAGTTTAAAAAATCCTCTTCCTCAGGGTTGGTTAAAAAACCAAGTTCAACTAAAACTGCCGGCATGGCGGTTCGACTGGTAACATAAAGCGGTTGCTGCTTAATACCGCGGTCTTTGCGCATTACTCTTTCACTGAACTGACCCTGGATTAAGCTAGCAATTTCAATACTTTCGTTAAGATAGGTTTGTTGCATTAAATTAAGACCGATAGTGCTAGCAGGATTATTGGGGTCAAATCCCTTATAGCGGGTTTCGTAATCGTCTTCCAACATAATTACCGCGTTTTCTTGCAAAGCAATACGGTTTTCGTCGTTGTGATCTTTTCCTAAAACAATGGAGGTACAGCCATGCACCGAGCTTTTGTGAAAAGAATCGCAATGAATTGATATAAAAAGGTCGCCTTCTGCTTCATTAGCAATTTCCGCTCGTTTTTCTAGGGCGACCGTAGTATTATCGCGGCGGGTGTAAATCACCTTTACTTCTGGTAAATATTCCTCAATGTACTCACCTAAACGCAGGGTTACGGCTAAGGCAATATCTCCTTCTACCGTCTTGTAGCGGCGGGTTCCTAGGTTCCCAGGATCACGTCCTCCATGTCCGGCATCAAGCACTACAGTTTTAATTCCATCGAAGGAGCGCGTATCTTGTGCCTCTACCCAAGTACTAGAAAAAAGTAAAGACGTTATTAATACGAGTTGTTTTAGCTTCAATAGTTTGAATTTTGATTAGTTTTGGCCGCTATTTTGCATTGCCAATTTTATAACAAGCAAAGTTATCTCCATATTGCGTCGATCGAGCTATCAGATTATCATTTTATTAACGGCCATTGTTGGCTTCGCAAACTTGGCCTATGGTCAAGAGCAGGATAGTACAAAATTAGCCTTGGATAGCCTTTCAAGACCGCTTATAGCTCCAATTGACTCAACTAATGCGCTTGATACTTTAGGCTTTTTTAATCCCCAAGACACAAATCGCAAGGCAAAACCATCCCAATCCAAGTCCTTTATTGACACAGATATTATTTACAATGCCGAAGATAGTATTCCTAAATCTATCGATGGTGGTATTATCGAGTTATACAATAAGGCCATAATTGAATACGGCGAAATGAAAATTGAGGCTGGTTATATTCGCATTGAGTTTGAAAAAAGTGAAATTTATGCCACCGGTTTAGCCGACTCGACCGGAAAAATGGATCAAAAACCACTTTTTACGGAAAAAGGAAAGACCTATCGCTCGGATGAAATGCGTTATAATTTTAAATCGGGAAAAGCGCGCATCAATAAAATGATTACCCAAGAAGGAGAGGGGTTTTTACACGGCGAAAAGATTAAAAAAACGGGATCATCGGCCTTTTATGTGAAGGATGCCTCTTATACAACTTGTAGTCATGAACATCCTCACTTTGCCATTCACACACCGAAAGCCAAGGTTATACCTGGTGAGAAAGTTGTTACGCAATTCGCGTACCTAGAATTACTAGGTGTTCCCACCCCTTTGATGCTGCCTTTTGGCTTTTTCCCTACTACCGATAAACGAAAGTCGGGAATTATAATTCCTAGTTATGGTAGCTCTCAATTTAGAGGGTACTTTTTGCAAAACGGAGGTTTTTATTGGGCAGCAAACGACTTTTTTGACCTCACCATTACGGGAGATATCTATACCAAAGGAGGTTTTGGTTTACAAACCTCCAGCAACTACAAGAAGCGCTATAAATATTCGGGAAGCTTAAGTGGTCGCTATAACTTATTACAATTTGGGGAGCCAGAATTTGCAGCCTTTGTAGGAGGAGCATTTGATAATAGAAGTGATTTTAATATTAGTTGGAATCACCAGCAGGATGCTAAAGCCAATCCATTTTATCGCTTTAGTGCGAATGTAAACATAGCAACTACACAGTTTTATCAAGTAACCAGTATTAATCCTGATCAGGTTTTACAGAACCGTTTAAACTCTTCCATCAGTTTCTCGCGCCGTTGGGCCGACAAACCCTTTAATTTAAATATCGCTTTAAACCATAGTCAGAATAACCAAAGTAAAGATTTAACCTTAACCTTACCGCAGGTCAACTTTTCGGTAAACCGCTTAATGCCCTTTAAAAGTGAAGGTGGTATTAGTGGAAAGAAAAAGTGGTATGAAGAAATTGGAATAACTTATACCGCTAATGCGAAGAACCAAATTCAAACCCGCATGGATAAGCCCGTTTTTACCGAAACGGTTTTTAGGGATAGCAGTAGAATGGGAATTCAGCACAACATTCCTATCGCTGCCAATTATAAAGTATTTAAGTTTTTCGTTTTCAATCCAAGCATAAACTACACCGAGCGCTGGTACCCCAACAAATTGCAGTATGGATTTAATGAAGAAACCAATCGCCAAGAAATAATAGATACGGTATCGGGCTTCTTTGCTAACCGTGAGTTTAATGCCAGTGCAAACTTATCAACCAAGGTTTATGGTTTATGGCGTTACAAGGGCTTTGTAAAGGCCATTCGGCATGTAATGACGCCGAGGATTGGTTTGAGTTATCGCCCTGATTTTTCGGATCCTTTTTGGGGATACTTCGAGGAAGTGCAAAGCGATACCTTGGGTAATACCACTTTAGTAAATCCTTATTCCCGAGGTGTTTACGGTTCCGCATCTGCCGGAAGGCAAGGAAACCTGAACTTTGGCGTACAGAATACTTTTGAAGCAAAAATTCGCTCGAAAACTGATTCTACTGGGCTAAAGAAAATTAAAATTTTGGAGCGTTTAAGCATGAATGGCTCTTATAATATGGCGGCGGAAGAATTTAAGATGAGTAATATTAGCGTGGCCGCATCTTCAACCATTTTTAACAATTTGGTAAATATTAACTACAATGCAACCCTTGACCCTTATCATTTTGATGCAGAATTGAATCGTAGAGTGGATGAGTATAGCGTAAATAGAGGAGCGGGTCTTGTGCGTATTACTAGTCAGCGCTTTACTTTAGGCTCGCGATTAGATGCAAATCGTTTTAAAAAGAAAAAAGATAGTGAAGAAAGCCAACAGGCCAGTGAAGATGAGAAAGCTAAACAGCAAGCACAGGCCTCTGCATTAGGAATAACAGAGGGCGACATCGATTATTACCGCTTACCTGGTTACGTAGATTTTAGCGTGCCCTGGTCGCTTAATTTAAATTATAACTTAAGTTTTAGTAAACCTGGTGCAGCAGAAGCCAATATCAATCAAAGTGTTGATCTTTCGGCCGATATTGATCTAAGTAAAGGTTGGAAAATCGGCTTTAGAACCGGTTATGATTTAAAGGCAAATGATTTTACTTTTACTACTTTTAATTTCCACCGCGATTTACATTGTTGGGATTTAAGCTGTACATGGGTACCCTTTGGCTTTCAACAGTCGTATATGCTAACTATTCGGGTTAAGTCCTCTATATTACAAGATCTTAAATTGCAACGCAATAGAGGAGTAGGAGACTTTAACCGCTTCTAGCTGTATAGAAAAGACACCCTTGGTGCTTAATGTTTTTGAGGAAATTCCTATCAGGCATGCATGATGGAGTGTCTACTTCCTTTCCACTTTTTAGTCCATTTTTCTCGAAAGTCACTCTATTGCAATGGCTTTGCTAAATGATTTTATAACAAGCTCAGCTTATTAATTATATTTGCCCAAACAATAAATCTACCACCTTGAAAAAGTTTTTTGGTTACCTACTTATCATTATTTCGATTGTGATTTTAATAGACTTGGCTCTGCAAGCCAAAGTTATGTACAATGAGCTTCCCGTTATGTGGGAAACCTATAAGTCGGATCCTGATGAGTTTCAAATGAAAGGGGAGATGGATAAGCTTCTTATGTGGGTTTTACACCTGGTTATTCCGGCTATCCTTATTGGTTCTGGACGTTATTTTATTCGGGCCGGTCGCAGTAACTAGGCAACAAAGCATGAATTAACGATGAATCATAACCTTTTTCAGTCTTCTTTCTCGCTGCTATTTTTAAGTATTGTTCTATCGATTTTTGTTCCAGCCCTTTTTATGGATGGAATGTTTATGGACGCTACTCAGTATACGGCAGTTGGTAGAAATTTAGCTGATGGTTTAGGTAGTTTTTGGCGACCTTATTTCACCAATAAATACTATATCAATAATATAGAGTTCAACTTTAATGAGCAAACCCCATTAGGTTTTGCGCTTTTCGCCGCTTGGTTTAAGGTTTTAGGTGACAGTTTATACGTAGAGCGTTTTTTTATCCTTGCAAGCTATTTATTGAATATTTTTCTAATGCGCGCTTTGTGGCGTTTGGTATTACCTAGTAAATCTAATTTTTGGATTTTACCAGTCTTTTTGTACGGCCTGTTTCCAATCATTTTTTGGACCTATCAGCATAATATGTTGGAAAACCCAATGGCTTCGTTTATTCTTTTAGCTGCTTATTTTGGGATTTTAGCCATCCAAAAGAAAGAAAAGTCGAACTTTTTTGCTTTCATTTCTGGAGCTATGATTTTCTTGGCTTTTATGGTAAAGGGAGTTCCAGGACTATTCCCGCTAGCAGTGTTTTTCTCTTATTGGTTATGGAATAGCAAGCAGTTTAACTATAAAAGAATGCTGCTCTTAAGTAGTATTGCGACTTTCAGTTTCCTCGCTTTATTTGGTCTACTTTTTCTTTTTGAAGAATCGAAGGCAAGCATGAGCTTTTATTTGGAAGCACGCTTGTTAAATCGCATTAGTGTAGCTCCTACCGTGGGTAGTCGATTTTATATTATTTCCGATTTTCTGCAACAAATAATTGTTCCCACAATATTAGTAGTTATAGCCCAAGTTTATAATGCTAAGAAGAGGGTGAAATTGACAAACCTGAATTTAATGTACTTCTTTATCACTTTAGGCTTAGCAGGTGTTTTACCCATAATGTTGACGAAAGTACAACGGGGTTTTTACATTACTCCTGCCTATCCCTTTATTGCTATAGGCTTGGCTATCTTAATAGTACCCAGTCTTGAAAAATTGATAGTTACGATTGGGGAAAAAGCACGGAGAGTATACCGATTTTTAGGTTTTGTAAGCTTTTTAAGTCTTATTGTCGTTACCATTGCTTTTGCAGGGAAGCCCAAAAGAGATAAGCAGTTATTAGAGGATGTTTACACCATAGGGGCAGCAATTGGGCCTGGACATTTACTGGTTTGCAGTATAGACTTTATGAAAGAAGACTGGTCGCCAAAGTCATACTTTATGCGGTATTTTCAAATTGAGTTCGACGCATTAAGAAAGCCTTTTCCAGCAAATCGAGAACGGCGTTATGCCCTCTTTAAAAAAGGGGAAGTGGTAGGTTCTAATTTACGACCACTAAATTTAGATCTTAAGCTGTATACTCTTTATGAGTATGTGGAGGGAGAATAGTAGTGATAAATGGACTATTGAGTGGGGTAGTGGGGTGACCGGAAGATTCAGCCTTTTTCTACTTCAGCTTTTTAAAGAGAATTCTATCTTAAGTGAAGCCCTTGATCCCTTTTAAATTGTAAGATTAAATACGAAGCCTCTATGCCATAGTGTGCTATTGTGAAAAGTAGAGGTGAAGAGAACGCTTTTTAGAGGCAGTCAGGTTGTGGTGTTCCTCAAAATATAATCCTAATTCTAAACACTTACTGCAGCCAGCTACAGTTGAAGGAGCTAGACCTGACTTATCTCTTTATTGAAAATCGAAGACGACAATTTTACGCAGATCTCAGCTATAGGGAGTGCTACTCGCTGATGATTTAGCAGACATATATTCAACAAAAAAGGCTGCTTAATTTGGCAACCTTTTTTATTTGTAGCGAGAGCGAGAATTGAACTCGCGACCTCCGGGTTATGAATCCGACGCTCTAACCATCTGAGCTACCTCGCCGTTTACGGGCGGCAAATATAAACACTAATCTATATCCGCAAAGAGAAATTTACTAGTTTTTCACTCTTAAACTTGGTTGGCGTAGAATGTTAAATATAAAATAGCTAATAAAAGTCTGTAGCATAGGGCAGTAGCCAATGATGGTGACACGGAGCACAAGGCAAACTTTAGGTAAAATAGAGCTTTATGAGAAATTCCTCGATGCGATATCCACTACCTGAATCAACCCAGCACTAGGTCTTAGTTGCAGATCGCTTTAGATTTAGAAATTATCTCAAGCCAAGGGAAGGAGAATGATCTAAGATTGGAAGTATAGCCCATACATTTTTTGCTGCCGCGTTAAAAGGCTAAGTAGGCAATTATTAATCAAAGTCAGGTTTAATTTTTTATATATTGCGACAATCAATAGCAATGCAATACAAAGCAAATGTCGGATAGAGTAAAGATCGAGTTAGAATTTCCAGTAAAGGCCTCACCAGGCATGTTATTTCCCTATTTATCAACACCTAGTGGATTGTCAGAATGGTTTTCAGATGACGTTAATTCCCGTGGGGACAAGTTTACTTTTATTTGGGATGGTGATGAGAGAGACGCCTACCGCATCGCAAAAAAGAAAGATCAATTTATTCGATTCCGTTGGGATGAAGATGAAGAAGAAGGGAACAAATATTTTTTCGAATTTCGCATTGAGGTAGATGAACTGACCAATGACACTTCCATTATAATTACTGATCACAGTGAAGAAGATGAAGTGGAAGAAGATAAACTACTTTGGGACAGTCAAATTCATCAATTACTCCACACTATAGGATCATAAAATGAGCTTGACGGCCCATTTTCGTCAACATAGAATATATTTAGCCCTAGTAGCACTTTGTGTAATTGGGGCTGCTTATTTTTTGGGGAATTACCCCAAAGAGGAAATTCACCTCTTTATAAATGGTTTGCACGCTCCATGGGCAGATGCATTCTTTCCCATTTATACCTATTTGGGTGATGGTATTATTTTCCCCATATTATTGGTGCCTGCGCTTTTTGTAAAACGCTATTTCAGTTTTTCCTTGTTATTGGCAGCTTTACTTACACTGGTGCTTAGCGGCGTACTGAAACAGCTCAATAAAGAGGAGCCCAGGCCTATTAAGTATTTTGAAATAATTGAGAAGGATTTACGGCAAATACCAGGGGTAAAGCCTCATTATTACCGCTCTTTCCCTAGTGGACATACTACAGCGGCCTTTGCGGCTTGGGGTTTAATCGCATTAAGCGTGGCTAAATGGCCATGGAAAATAATGTGCCTTTTAATAGCAGTGGGAGTAGCCTATTCGCGCATGTATTTATCCATGCACTTTTTACGTGATGTTACCGCTGGAGCCCTTTTAGGGACCTTTATTGCTTTTTTTGCTAGCTATTGGGCGCAACGACTTAAATCCGAATTTTGGTCGAAAAAGTGGATTGATTTAAGATGAAATATTTCGATAAAAACACTTGGTTTTGGGCATTTTTAGCAGCCCTATTCTTTCTGCCCTTTTTGGGTGGAGTTCACTTATTTGACTGGGACGAAATCAATTTCGCCGAGTTAGCGCGCGAAATTGTAGTTACGGGTGATTGGTTACAATTGCAAATAAATTACGAGCGTTTCACCGAAAAGCCACCCCTGTTTTTCTGGTTTCAGGCTATAGCGATGTCGATTTTTGGTATTAGTGAATTTGCCGCTCGCTTTCCCAATGCCTTATTAGGTATTATCGTATTACCTTTTTTATACATCAGTGGTAAATTTTTAGTCGACCGTAAGTTTGGTTATTTATGGGCTCTTAGCTGGTTTGGTAGTATTTTGCCTTTCCTTTATTTTAAGAGTGGTATTATCGATCCACTTTTCAACTTTTTCATTTTCAATGGTTTATTTTTTCTGATTCACTTTTTGTGGAAGGTGAATAATATTAACCGCGTTTTTCTTTCCCATAAAGCCCACTATTACTTAATAATAGGCGGAGTTTCCGTTGGCTTAGCCATACTAACTAAAGGTCCAGTTGCCTATCTCATAATATTTCTGACAGTTTTAGTTTATGCCTTCCTTCATTCTTTCCGTTTTGGATTAAGCCTGAAGAATTTCTTTGTCTATTCATTCGTTGCCTTGCTGGTATTTTTACTGTGGTTTGGCATAGATGCTAGTTTGCATGGCCCCGATTTCTTAATTGAATTCACGATTAGACAGTGGGAGCTGTTAACCACCAACGATGCAGGACATGGCGGCTTTCCAGGTTATCATTTTGTAGTTCTACTTTTCGGTTGTTTCCCCGCTAGTGTTTTCGCTTTACGCGGATTGGGTAGAATAAAAGGTATTCACACCCAAATAGCCGATTTCCAAAAATGGATGATTATCCTTTTGGTGGTTATTTTAGTACTCTTCTCTTTGGTAGGGACGAAGATTATACATTACAGCTCGATGGCCTATTATCCCATCAGCTTTTTAGCAGCTTTAAGTCTTTGGCAAATGAGCGAATATCCGCGCAAAAATCCGCGTTGGATGCTTGCTTTGCTGCTATTTATAGGCATTTTAGTTTCGCTTATTTCTGCGCTTCTGCCTTGGGCGGGATTGCATTTAGAGGAGGTGAAGTTCTTATTTGAGAAGGACGCTTTTGCCATGGCTAATTTAGAAGCCGAAGTTCCTTGGTCTTGGCTCGACTTCATTCCGGCCATATTAATGATTAGTTTATTGATCGTTTATACTTTATATCAACAAAAGCACCCTATATTTTCATCACGCGTTTTGTTTTTCGGGACAGCCGCATGGACCTTTGTTAGCCTAATATTCTTTATTGGTAAAGTAGAGCGCATCAGCCAAAGAGCAGCAGTAGAATTTTTTGAAGCACAGCAAGGAAAAGAAGTATATGTAAGTACCTACGGCTATAAAAGCTATGTCCCTTGGTTTTATGCCCGTATAGAAGATTACGAAAATCCAGAAGCGACTAATAGAGAATGGTTATTTCACGGTGATATTGATCGTGATGTACTTATTTCTACTAAGGTCACTAAAGTAGAAGCCCTGCAAAAGGAAATTCCTGATGCAGAGCTTATGTATGCTAAAAATGGATTTTATTTCTTTCGCAGACCGGCTCAGGAAAGGTAATTTGGTTTGCTAATGCCCCATTTAGCGAAGCGGTATTGAAAGGAAACTTTAAGTACTCCCAGTCCATAAATAGCGCTGCGCTTAAAGTTAATAGAACTAGCTTCTTCAAAATATTTGGTGGGGCAAGTGATTTCGGCGATTTCAAAGCCAGCATAAAAAATTTGCGCTAGCATTTGATTATCAAATACAAAATCGTCGGAATTAACATTAAAATCGGTTCTCTCCAATACTTCTTTAGAAAAAGCACGGTAACCGGTGTGGTATTCCGAAAGCTTTTGATTCATTAGAAGGTTCTGGCTTAGGGTAAGAATACGGTTAGCCAAATACTTATACCAAGGCATGCCACCCTTAAGGGCTCCTTTACCTAAAATTCGCGAGCCTAAAACAACAGGATATACCTCATTGGCAATAAGGTAAGACATGGATTCTATTAGCTTTGGCGTATACTGATAATCGGGGTGAAGCATGATTACGATATCGCCCCCCAAGGCTAAAGCCTTATTATAACAGGACTTTTGGTTGCCACCGTAGCCTTTGTTTTTTTCGTGTGGAATGATATGTTTAATTCCTAAACGTTTTCCTTCGCCGATGGTATCGTCGGTAGAATTATCATCTACTAAAACTACCTCGTCAACGATCTCAAAAGGTATTTCATTATAAGTGCGCTCTAAAGTTTTCTCAGCATTGTAGGCTGGGAGAACCACCACAATTTTTTTTCCGTTTATCATGTCGGCAAAAATAGAAATAAGCGCTTAAATCTTAGTTCATTATTCAATAAGAATTGCTTAGTTTGGGGCTTGTTAAAAATTTTTAAGGAACTTGAAGAATACAATCATTTTATTGGCCTTGCTTCTTGTGGGGCATTATTCTGTTGCTCAAGAGATTAAGGGCAGGGTAATAGACGCAAATAGCGGGGAAGCAGTAATCATGGCCAACGTGATTTTTAAGGGCACTAGTACAGGGACTTCCACCGATTTTGATGGGAATTTCATCTTAGCTCTCGGGAAAAACACCTTACCAATTACCTTAGAACTAAGCTTTATCGGCTATCAGAAGAAGGAAGTAGTGGTAAAAAGCCTGAAAGAACCCCTTGTTATTGAGCTCACCGAAGACAGTCAAATGTTAGCTTCGGTGGATATAGTTGAACAGAGGTTAAGTGCTAAACAACGTGAATCGGCCCTTACGGTAGAAGCCTTGGATAATTTAGCCATTAAAGAAACGCCAGCCGCGAATTTTTATGAAGCCTTAGGGAATTTAAAGGGGGTTGATTTAACTTCGGCTAGTATCGGTTTCAAGATTATAAACACACGCGGTTTCAACTCTACTTCACCCGTTCGTTCATTGCAGCTTATTGATGGGGTAGATAACCAAGCACCCGGCCTCAACTTTTCACTCGGTAACTTTTTAGGAGCCAATGAATTGGATATTTTAAATGTGGATATCATCGCGGGCGCATCTACGGCTTTTTATGGTCCGGGCGCATTTAACGGTGTCATCTCGATGACTACCAAAGATCCTTTTCGTTTTCAAGGCTTATCCTTTAGTCAGAAAGTAGGGGAGCGGGCCTTATCGGAAACTTCCGTTCGATATGCAGAAGCTTTCAAGCTTTTTAATAAAGAACGCGAGGATTTTGCTTTTAAAATTAACCTTTTCTACCTACGAGCTGATGATTGGGAAGCCGATAATTACGACCCCATCGATGACTCCGACGTTGGAGCCGATAATCCTGGTCGCTATGATGCGGTTAATATATACGGGGATGAAAGTTTAGCTTCCAATAACGAAAGAGGCAGCTTCTCCGATGTGAAGTTTAATGATGTACCAGGTTTAGGAACTTTTTACCGTCCTGGTTTCAAAGAACCAGATTTAGTAAATTACGATACCCGCAACTTTAAAGGAAATATTGGTCTTTTTTACCGTACCGAGAAGGATGTACAGTTCAGCTATACTCTTAATTATGGAACAGGAACCACGGTTTACCAAGGTGAGAATCGATTTAGTTTAAATGGTATTCGCTTTATGCAGAATATCGTAGAGGTGAAGAAAAAGGATAAATTCTTTATTCGTGCCTATGCGACCAATGAAGATGCAGGTGAAAGTTACGATGCGGTACTTACTGCCTTTAAGATGAATGATATTATGCTAGGCGATGAAGGTACTTGGAATCAGAATTATGCGGCAGCTTGGAAAAGACCTTTTCGTTTTAATCAAGCCTTTCAAACAGCAGCAGGTTTTAATGTAGGAGCCGCAACTTTCGATTCGGCCTTCTTTAATAATGAGTACCAAGATATTTTAAGAGAATACAACGAATTGTTAGCAGGATTCCACGATAGCCTTTTAAATATTGTTTCCACAGGAAGATTTGCACCCGGTACCGCTCAGTACGACTCTATTTTTAATGATGTAACGGGTAAAACCTTTACAGAGGGTGGTTCTCGATTTTACGATAAGTCGGCTCTTTATCATATTATGGGAGAGTATCAGCTAACAGTAGCGGACAGAGTGAAGATGCGCATGGGTGGTAATTTCAGAATGTATACCCCTAACTCACGTGGAAATATTTTCGACGAGATTATTCCTTCCTCAATTGTTACCGATAGTGTTGGGAATATCATCAGCCAAGAATATCGCACCATTACCAATCAAGAATTTGGGGTGTATTATGGAGCAGAAACAAACTTTTTTGGTGAGGTTTTAAAAGCTAGTGCCACCGTAAGGATGGATAAGAATCAAAATTTTGATTACCTATTCTCACCCGCTTTTTCCTTGGTATACAATATTAATCCAAAGCATACTTTAAGAACAAGCTTAGGTCGTGCGATTCGTAATCCGACTTTACAAGATCAATACTTACGTTATGATGTGGGTAGGGCGGTTTTACTAGGTAATATTGATGGTTACAATAATTTGGTTTCATTAGAGTCTTTCGATTTTTACCGCTCTCAACCACAATTAGACCGCGATAATCTCACCTTTTTCGATGTAGCTCCAATAGAACCTGAAAGAGTTACCACGGCGGAAATTGGCTATCGCGGGTCTTGGTTTAAAAGGGTCTTTGTAGATGTGAATTATTTCCATTCTTGGTATACCAGTTTCATTGGTTTTCAATTTGGTTTAGACCTAACCTTCGACCAGAACGTTCCCGATTTCGTGCGCTCAGTGCGTGCCTATCGAGTAGCCGCCAACGCGCAAACTTTGGTAACTACCCAAGGATTAAATATCGGGGTTAATTATTATATCGATGATCACCTATCATTAGGAGGAAACTACTCTTATAATAGCATCAACCTAAATCCGGGTCGAAACTTTATTACCGAAACTTTTTACGCTGATCAGCTTTCAGAAGACGGCGAAGAGGATCCGATTATTCCGGCTTTTAATACACCTGAAAATAAGTTTAATTTAAGTTTTAGCGGAAGAAATTACCGCTTAAAGAAGGGCTCTAAGAATAATTTCGGCTTCGCCGTTACTTATAAATGGATTGAAGGTTTCCGATTTGAAGGTTCGCCTCAATTTACCGGCTTTATCAATAGCTATGACCTACTTGATGCTCAAATGAGCTATACGGTTGATACTTGGCACTCAACCTTTAAGTTAGGCGCATCCAATTTATTAAATAATAAAGTTTTTCAAGTGTACGGTGGCCCTAGAGTCGGCCGTCTTGCTTATTTTTCGATTGTTTATGAGTTTGATCATAAACGATGATTTTTTCCTTAAATTCGAACCATTAATAATTACAGCAGATGAAAAAAACATTATTCTTTCTTTTAGCCTTTTCAGGCGCTGCCGTGGCTCAGCGATATACCACGGAAGTGTTTAGTCAAGTTAATGTAAATGCCAACGTTTCTTACGCGCAAAACATTGACTTCCTAACCTCTAATTTCTCTAATCCAGCTAATGTAGCTGCCGATGTTACCGAGATTAAAACAGCTTTAGCAATGGGTCAGCCGATTCCGGCTAAGTTTTTCAACCCAGCAGATCCAGCTTCGGATGTGAAGGTGAGAGATCTTAAAATGGATATTTATTCTCCAGTAGGAGATAACGCTACGGATCGTCCTTTAGCTATCTATGTTCATACAGGTAACTTTCTTCCTCCTGGAATTAATGGCGGTATCAACGGTTCAAAAAATGATAGCTCAGCTATTGTGATGTGCGAAAAGTTAGCCAAGCGTGGATTTGTAGCTATTGCAGCTAATTACCGTTTAGGTTGGAATCCATTAGATCCTAACCAATTTGTGCGTCGTGCCCAATTGCTAAACGCTGTTTACCGTGCCATTCATGATATGAAAGAATTAGTGCGTGTTGCCAAGGCAGATGCTTCTAATTTAGGAATCGATCCTAACCGTATCGTTATGTTCGGTGAAGGTTCTGGTGGTTATGTAGCTTTAGCTTATGCTACCTTAGACAAATGGTCTGAAGTTGAGATCGCTAAATTCATTAACCCTGCAACTGGTGCATCTTTCGTAGATTCAAACCAAGTAGGAAATATCGAAGGTCTTAATGGTTTATTAAACCTTTACGCTGATAATGGTCAATCTACTGACATTGCTATGTGTGTTAACATGGGTGGTGCTTTAGCCGACATCTCTTGGTTAGAAGCTGGTGATCCTGCTATGATTGCTTTCCATTGCGTACGTGATCCTTTTGCTCCTTTCGGTGATGGAACGGTTGTAGTTCCTACTACTCAAGATGACGTTGTTGACGTATCAGGTGCTAATACTTTTATGGTAAAAGCCAATGCTTTAGGTAATAATAACTCTTACACTAGTCAAACCTATAACGACCCTATTACTTTAGCGGCTCGTGCACGTTACGGTGTTACTTATAACTACATTTTTAGTGCTCCTTTTGATACCATCACAGTTAATACTGCCGAAGGTTTATATCCAGTTGTACAGCCTTTATCGGCAAGTTTATTTACCAATGTTGGTGCGCCATGGCAATGGTGGGATCCAGCGGGTCCTATTGCTAGCGATACTTTTTCTGCGGGTCCTCCGGTAATTACTTACCACATGGCTGGCTTAGCAGGTAACCCTAACATGTCTCCAAGCTACGGACGTACTTACCAAGATACTATCTTAGGTTATGTAACCCCAAGAATGATAAATACAATGAATATTGTAAGCAATGAAGAATTTGCTTTAAATTCTCGTATCGATTTATATCCTAATCCTGCTACTAAAACTTTAGTATTACACATTAGCGATGCCAATCTTAATATTGAAAGCTACCAAGTAATTGATGCTACTGCAAGAGTAGTTATGAATGGTAACTTAAGCAATGGCTTTAATGAATTAAATGTAGAAGGTTTAACTCCAGGAGTCTACTTTGTGAAAGTGCAAACCAATGAGGGTGAGTCAGTACAGCGTTTCATTAAGAAATAGAAATACATTTTCATAATAAAAACCCCGTTCCGTAAGGAGCGGGGTTTTTTGCTTTATACCTTTGCGCCCTGAAAAAATGATGATGGACTATAATTTAAATGGCTATATAATTCGCAATAAGCACTTGGGTATTCAGGTAAATAACCGAGGCTTAAACTATGGCGACGGGATATTTGAGACTATCAAATTCGCCAATAACCGCATTAACTTTTGGGAAGATCATTACTTCAGGCTGATGGCTTCCATGCGTATCGTTCGCATGGAAATTCCTATGACTTTTAGTCCTGAGTATTTAGAAGAGGAAATTCGTAAAACTTTAGCAGCGAATCATCTTAGTGATAAGGCTGCCCGTATTAAACTATTGGTGGTAAGAAAAGCAGGAGGTTTGTATACTCCTGAAACGAACGATATTGACTTTTTGATAACAACCGAAGAATTGTCGGACAGTATCTACCAGCTTAATGAGGAAGGTTTAAATATTGAGCTCTACAAAGACTTTTATAAACATAGTGGCATGTTGGGGAACTTAAAGAGTACCTCGGCTCAATTATATACTATTGCGAGCATTTTCAGAAAGGAGAACAATTTTGATGAATGCTTACTAATAAATGAGCGCAAAGAAGTAGCAGAGGCTATCAGTGCGAATATCTTTATCTTAAAAGGAGATGTCTTAATTACGCCTCCTTTAGACAGTGGTTGTCTTAAGGGTATTATGCGAAAAAAGGTTATTGAATTAGCCCCTCAACTTGGTCTTACCATTAAAGAAGAAGCATTTTCTCCTTTTGCCTTACAAAAAGCCGATGAAGTTTGGCTAACCAATAGTATTAAAGGCTTGCAGTGGGTAGGGCAATTTCGTAAGAAAAGTTATGGCCATGAAAAGGCCACGGAAATGCTAAAGAAAATTAATGTTAATCTAGCGCTTAACCTCAGTTAAGCCTAATATCACCGTCACAGATTTTTAATTTAGTCGTCAAATTTTTAAGGAGGGCTGAGGCCTAATTTCGGACTAAACTCAGGTCTTTTAGTTTAAATTAGGGTCTATCGGGGCATTTTGCCATAAGGGGTAATCTCCGCCCAAACTAGCTAATACTTTAGGCCAAATCTTTTCGGGAACCTCATTAAAAATTATTTCCGAGTTTGCGGGAGCAATTTGCCAAGCTTTTTGGTCTATTTCAGCTTCTAATTGGCCGGCACTCCAACCGCTATAGCCTAAGAAAAAGCGAATGTCTTTAGGTGTAATTAGCTCAAGGCTGATGAGTTCTTTAAGAATATTAAAATCACCACCCCAGTAAACGCCAGCAATAATTTCTTCACTACCGGGTAATAGATCGCCTTTGGCGTGCAGAAAGAAAAGGTTGTCTTGCTGTACCGGGCCACCCTCACCAATGGCGGTTTCGAAAGCAGGGAAATCAAGTACCAAATCGTTAAATGATACCTCAACCAAACGATTAAGAACAAAACCAACGGATCCCTCAGAGTTATGATCGGTTAGGAATACAACCGTTCTGTCAAAGTTGGGGTCTCCCATTAAGGGCTCGGCAATGAGAACTTTTCCTCTTGCGGCCATTCTTGCTTTATCACTCATAGCATTCGAAGGTAATAAAGGGCCTCTAAATAATGGATACAAAAGTTTAATTATCGCAAGAATTTTTAAAGGTTATCGCTATTAAAAAACGCAAAGCATTCGCGCAAATATTGCCTTAATGTCTTGCTTATCGGTAACTTTGTGGAGCCATATAATTTTCCAGAAGCTATTAAAACCCTAGATATGAAAGAAAAGTTGCAAGATGAAAGAATTGACTACACCATAGGTGAGCTCAATTTAGCAGACCTAGATCATGATCCTTTAAAGCAGTTTTTAGAATGGTATCAAGCATATACCGAAACTGGAGCAAAAGATCCGAATGCTTTTACATTATCTACGGTTAATAGCGAAGGACAGCCTAGCGCCAGAGTACTGCTGCTAAAAGGCGTTGATAAAGGAGGTTTTGAATTTTACACTAATTACCAAAGCGATAAAGCCCAAGAAATAGAAAACAATCCTAAAGTGGCTCTAAGTTTTTTCTGGCCTTTGCTAGAAAGACAGATAAGAATTGAAGGCTTGGCAACAAAATTAAGTGAGAGTGAGTCAACCGACTATTTTAACAGTCGGCCACATTCTTCTCAAGTGGGAGCTTGGGTTTCTCCCCAAAGTACGGTTATAGAGTCACGCGAATATTTAGAAAAGAGGGAAGAGGAGTTTAATGCTAAATATCCGAGCGAAGTTCCCAAACCTCCGCATTGGGGAGGATATCGAGTAATGCCAACAAAAATTGAGTTTTGGCAGGGTCGAGCTTCACGTTTACACGATCGTTTTGCCTATGTACCGAAAGATGGCGGTGAAGATTGGAATATAATACGTTTGGCACCTTAAAATAAAAGGCATAAAAAAGGCGACTTAAATTCTAAGTCGCCTTTTTTTAGATGAATTTCTCTTAGAACTGCACCAAGGCGCTTCCCCAAGTAAAACCGCTACCAAAAGCGGCTAAGCATAATAAGTCCCCTTTCTTAAGACGACCTTCAGCTTTCGCTTCTGATAAGGCAATAGGAATGGAAGCAGCTGTGGTATTGCCATACTTCATAATGTTATTGAAAACCTTCTCTGGGGCTAACCCCATCTTGGCTTGAACATACTGACTGATGCGTAAATTTGCTTGATGCGGAATTAATAGATCGATATCGCTACTATCTTTTCCTGCACTAGTTAAGGCTTCATGAATTACTTCTTGGAAGCGCGTAACGGCATGTTTAAAAACGAAATTACCGTTCATATAAGGGTAATAGGATAAATCCTCGGGATTGTTTTCTTCAATAATGGCATCTACCCAATGTGCGGTTGAGGGACCTAATAAAGCCAATTCTTTGGCGTGTTTGCCTTCTGAATGCAGCTTAGTGGTTAAAACTCCTTTTCCGCTTTCATCGCTGACTTGCAAAACAACGGCACCTGCACCATCTCCAAAAATTACCGAAACCCCTCTGCCACGAGTTGTTTTATCCAGACCACCGCTATGTAGTTCACTGCCTATTAAAAGGATGTTTTTATACTGTCCTGTTTTAATAAACTGATCGGCTACAGAAAGGCCGTAAATAAAGCCAGAACACTGATTGCGAATGTCTAAAGCGCCAACGGTATCAATACCTAATTGCTCTTGCACCATAACGCCTGGTCCAGGGAAATAATAATCGGGGGAGAGAGTCGCAAAAATAATGAAGTCAATATCATTTGGCTCCAAGCCAGCATCTGCAATAGCATTACGCGCTGCTTTAGTTCCCATACTGGAGGTAGAATCATCGCTATCGCCGGCGACCCATCTTCTTTCTTGAATTCCAGTGCGCTCTTGAATCCATTCATCGGAAGTTTCCATAATGAGTTGGAGGTCACTATTCTTTACGACGTTCTCAGGAACATAATGCCCCGCGCCGGCTATAATCGTATTTTTCATTTATGCTGTCTCTTTTGTTTGGCAAATATAAAGCCCTAATATAAGACCAAGAATTTTAAAAATGTGTTCCTAACATTACTAAATGGCTTTGGCCTTTAAACCCATCAGATAACTAAACGGTTTAGTTATCTGATAGGTTTAAATTAAAGTGCACTCGCCTTAATTTAAGGCCTACCTATGATATCTTTTTTAACGCACTGATTTTCAGTGCATATTTCACTATAAAGTAAGCCTTCCTAAGATATTTTAGACTCCTTTTTTGCTTAATCAAAAAAGAAGGAAAAAAATCAAGGCTCCAATTCCTCTCTTCAAAAATCTTCATGAAAGGCAAGCTCGGTGGGCGAGCTCCTCACGTCGCTTCCCAACTCGCTAGACCTTTCATTTTTATTTTTGGCGTTCGTAATTGAGGCCGGAAAACCTACTAATAAAGATTTCGATAGAATGAAAATTAGACTTCGTATGCTTTTTTCGAGGTAACTGTCATCAAATCTTCTTGGTTTTAAAACCTAAAACTCTTCTCTCAGAGATACAGATGTTTAGAAACAAACCATGAGATTTATTTTGCTAAGCCTTGGTTCAGAAGTAATGCTTTTCCTTTATTTAATAGTTTATCGCATCGAAGAACTCTCTAAGGATATTCTCTCGGTGATCGGGGTGCGCAATGGAAGCCAAGGCGGCTGCTCTTTGTTTAATGGTTTTTCCATATAAATCGGCAATGCCATATTCCGTCACTATATAATGTACGTGCGCACGAGTAGTTACTACGCCAGCACCGGTTTTCAGGAAGGGCACAATTCTACTTTCGCCTCTGCGAGTAACACTGGGTAAGGCAATAATGGGTTTACCACCTTTTGAAAGCATAGCACCGCGGATAAAGTCCATTTGTCCGCCCACACCGCTGTATAATTTGGTACCAATGCTATCGGCGCAAATTTGTCCGGTAAGATCAATTTCTACGGCCGAGTTTATACTAACCGCTTTTTCGTTTTTACGAATGGTAGCCGTATCGTTTACATAGGCGATATCGAGCATATTAACCAAGGGATTATCGTCGATGAAATCGTAAAGTCTCTGCGATCCCATCACAAAACCCGTTACAATTTTACCAGGGTGAACCCGCTTTTTAGAGCCATTAATAATACCCTTTTCCACTAAATCCAAAATACCATCGGAGAACATTTCGGTATGAATCCCTAAATCTTTTAGGTGATGCATCTGGCTTAAAGCCGCATTAGGAATAGCGCCTATGCCCATTTGTAAGCATGAACCGTCTTCAATTAAAGAAGCCACATTTTTGCCAATAGCCATTTCAATGGCCGAAGGTTCAGGAAGAGTGACAGCAGGCAGGGGAGTATTTACCTCTACTAAAGAGTGAAATTTACTCAGGTGGATTAATCCGTCACCGTGGGTACGCGGCACTTGGGGGTTAACCTGCGCAATAACATGCTTGGCGCTTTGGGCCGCGGCTAAACTGCTATCTACACTAGTACCTAAGGAGCAGTAGCCATGCTGGTCGGGCGGCGAAACCTGCATTAAGGCCACATCAATGGGAAGGATGTTTTCTCTGAAAAGGTGCGGGATTTCACTAAGAAAAACAGGGGTATAAGATCCATTTCCTGCCGCAATAGTTTGCCTCACATTGGCGCCAATAAAAAGGCTATTTACGTGAAAGGACTTGCTGTATTTTATATCTGCATAAGGTGCTTTTCCTTCAATATGAAGGTGAATCATCTCCACATCTCGAAGCTCTTCGTGACGGTTGGTTAGAGCGTTAATCAGTTCCTGGGGAGCCATGGAAACGGAATGCACATAAACGCGATCACCGCTCTTTACCACTTTTACAGCCTCCTCGGCGCTACAATATTTCATAATTTTAAATTCTATTTTCTCCTGCAATATTACTGGCTAATATAGTGCTGAACTATGACCTTTGTCAGGGCTGACTTTAAATTTGATTTTTTTTAAATCCTGCGCTCAACTTTAAATTAACGCCCCGTCTTTTTGGAAAAAAGAAACTTATGTCGGCTGAAATCTTGTCAGTTTTTTCGCTGTGGTACAAGCTTTGACTTTAGGGCAGCAATAACAAAAACAATGGCACTATGAGTTCAGGTAAGATTAATGTTACCGCGGATAATATTTTTCCGATAATTAAGAAATTCCTCTATTCAGATCACGAGATCTTTTTACGTGAGTTAGTATCAAATGCAGTAGATGCAAGTCAGAAACTGAAAACTCTTTCAAGAATTGGCGAGTCTAAGGCGGAATTAGGAGACCTCACTATTAAAGTGGATCTCAACAAAAAGAAAAAGACCATCACTATTTCCGACCGTGGAGTAGGTATGACCACCGATGAAATTAATAAATACATTAACGAACTGGCATTTTCAGGTGCCGAAGAGTTCGTTAAGAAGTATGAAGATAAGACAGATGGAGCTGCCATTATCGGTCATTTTGGCCTTGGTTTTTACTCCTCATTTATGGTGGCAGGAAAAGTGGAAATCTTTTCGCTTTCGCACGTGGATGGATCTAAAGCAGCTTATTGGTCATGCGACGGAACACCCGAGTTTACCTTAGAAGAAACAGACAAGAAAAAGGAGCGCGGTACCGATATCGTATTGCATATTAATGACGATGGGGAAGAGTTTTTAGAGGAAAGTCGTTTACGTGAACTCCTTACCAAATATTGTAAGTTTTTACCCGTTCCAATTCAGTTTGGTGAAAAAGAAATTACCGAGACTACTGGTGAGGGTGATGATAAAAAAGAGACCAAGAAAAAGGTTGCCGACATCATCAATACTACTGATCCTGCTTGGACTAAAGCGCCAGCAGATTTAAGTGACGAAGACTACCGCGAGTTTTACAAACAAATGTACCCGATGACTTTCGAGGAGCCTTTGTTTCACATTCACTTAAATGTTGATTTTCCTTTTGATCTTAACGGAATTCTTTTCTTCCCGCGTATAAAGCCCAATATGGACTTACAACGCAATAAGATCCAACTATACCAAAATCAGGTATTTGTTACCGATAATTTAGAAGGAATTGTACCCGATTTCTTAACCTTATTACACGGAGTAATCGACTCTAAAGATATTCCGCTAAACGTATCTAGATCCTATCTACAAGCCGACGGCGCAGTGAAAAAAATTAGCGGACACATTACTAAGAAAGTGGCCGATAAATTAAGTTCACTCTTTAAAAAGGACCGTGAAGACTTCCAAAGCAAGTGGAACGATATCAAAATGATTATCGAGTACGGCATGCTTAGCGACGACAAGTTTTTCGAAAAAGCGAGAAGCTTTGCCCTTTACCAAAACGTGGAAGACTCTTATTTCACTTTTGAAGAATACCTAGAAAAGATTAAGCCAAGCCAAACTGATAAAGACGGTAATTTGGTTATTCTTTATGCTGCCGATAAAAAGGCGCAGCATGGCTTCATTAAGAAGGCTCAGAACAAGAATTACGATGTATTAGTCTTGGAAGGTCCATTAGTAAGTCACCTCATGCAAAGGCTAGAAGGTGGTGATGATAATGTACGTTTTGCTCGTGTGGATTCGGAAGCGATTGATAAATTGATTCCAAAGGACGAAGAGCAAGTTTCACTTTTAAGTGATGAGCAAAAAGAAAAATTGAAGCCCATTATTGAAGAGAACGTAGAAAAATCGAGCTATACCGTAATGTTAGAGCCGCTTGATTCTGCTGAATCGCCCTTTACTATTACCGTTCCAGAATTTATGCGTCGCATGAAAGAAATGAGTGCTACCGGTGGTGGTATGATGGGAATGGGCTCTATGCCAGATATGTACAACCTAGTGGTAAATACCAATCATCCTTTAATTTCTCGCATTTTAGATGAAAGTGATGCCGCAAAACAAAAGGCTTTGATTAATGAAGCGAAGAATTTAGCGATGTTGGCGCAAAACCTTTTACATGGTGAAGAACTCACTAATTTTGTGGAAGCCCAGTTTGCTAATCTGAGTAACTAAAATTAGAATTTAAGAATAATGAAGGCTATCGTTTAACGGTAGCCTTTTTTTATGCTCCAATTTTAAATTATTAAGGACAGAAACCGAAGAGAGCGCTCGATAATTCCTAATTTAGTGGCAAATTCAAACACGATGAAATCAATCCTCAGTATTCTACTTCTAGCATTTAGCCTAAACTCTTGTATGTTAGGAGTTTCAGGTAATGGAACGGTAAAAGAAGAGACACACAATATAAGTGCAATTAGTAAAATTGAAGCGAGCGGAATGGTGGAGCTCACCTTAATTCAAGGGGAGCCAGGTCTGAAAATAATAGCCGATGAAAATTTACATGAGTTAATTATTACGGAAGTGCAGGGTGATCGTTTGATTATTAGAACCACCAAAAATATTAGAGAAGCAAAGCATTTTGAAATTCAGGTAAGTGCTCCTGAATTTGAAAGACTAGAAATTTCTGGAGCAGTAAGCCTGCATAGCCGAGGCACCTTAAAGGGAGATGAGTTAAAACTAGAAACTAGTGGTGCAGCAGAGATTAATATGGTTTTAGAATATGATGATTTAAACTGCGAGCACAGTGGCGCTTCAGAAGTAGAATTGCACGGAACTGTGCGCGATGTGCGTATCAGCTCATCTGGCGCAAGCGACTTAAAGCTTTTCGATTTAGAGGTACGCAATATGCGTCTTGATTTAAGTGGGGCCAGCGAAGCTCGTATTAATGTAAGTCGAGAATTATCGGTAGAAGCCTCGGGTGCCTCCGAGATTCGTTATAAAGGAAATCCAAAAATTACCAAAACTGAATTATCCGGTGCTTCGAGCATCAATCCAGAAAGCAATTAACATAGCCATTTTAAAAAATGAAAAACGCAATTGAAAGAGCAGAGGCCTGGCTAAAAGCGCCTTACGATGCAGCTACTCAAGCGGAAACGCAAAAACTAATAAATGAAGGGGGCGATGCCTTAATGGATGCCTTTTATCAAGATCTAGATTTTGGAACAGGCGGTTTACGTGGTATTATGGGCGTAGGAACCAATCGTGTAAACAAATACACTTTAGGTGCTGCTACGCAAGGTTTGGCCAATTATCTAAATGCTCAGTTTCCCAACGAACAAATTAAAGTGGCCATCGCCTACGATAGCCGACATAACTCGAAAAGCTTCTCGCGCCAAGTAGCGGAAGTTTTATCGGCCAATGGGATTAAAGTATTTTTATACGAAGACTTACGGCCAACACCGGCTTTATCCTTTGCCATTCGTCATTTGAATTGCCAAAGTGGTATCGTTTTAACCGCTTCTCACAATCCACCCGCCTATAATGGTTATAAAGTGTATTGGAGCGATGGCGGACAGTTGGTTCCTCCGCACGACAAAGGCGTAATTAGCGAAGTACGCGCGGTAAAAGCCGAGGAAGTGCGTTACGATTTTAATGAGGATTTAATTGAACTCATTGGCGATGCAGTCGATCAAGCCTATCTCGCGGAAGTGAAAAAGCTTAGTCTCACCACCGAAGGTAAAAAAGACCTTGCGGTGGTTTTTACCAGCATCCATGGTACCAGCATTACTTTGGTACCGCCCGCGATGAAAAACGCTGGTTTTGAAAAGCTTTCTATTGTTGAAGAGCAAGCCAAACCCGACGGTGATTTCCCCACGGTGGTTTCTCCCAATCCCGAAGAGTCGGAAGCCTTAAGCATGGCGTTAGCACAAGCGGAAAGAGAGAATGCCGATATGGTTATTGGTACTGATCCTGATGCTGATAGAGTGGGTATTGCCGTTCGTAATTTAGACGGTGAATTAGAATTATTAAATGGAAACCAAGCGGCCAGTGTGCTTATTGACTATTTATTAAGTCAGTGGCAGAAGGCAGGCAAGTTTACCGGTAAAGAATACGTAGCCAAGACCATTGTAACCACCGACTTGATTGCTAAAATCGCAGAAGGATATAATGTGGCTTGTCCTGAGTGTTTAACGGGCTTTAAGTGGATTGCCGATATCATTCGCAAGCACGAAGGTGAATACACTTTTATCGGTGGTGGCGAAGAGAGCTATGGTTATATGATTGGTGAGTTTGTGCGCGATAAAGATGCCGTAGCCTCTGCCATGATGTTAGCTGAAGCTGCTGCTTACGCGAAATCCCAGGGCTCTAGCTTCTACGAAAGTTTAGTGCAGGTTTATGTGAAGTTTGGTTTTTACCTAGAAACGCTAGTTTCCTTAAAGCGTGAGGGAATTAAAGGTCAGGCCGAGATTGCCCAAATGATGGAAGATTTCCGTCATAAAACGCCCGAAAGCATAGCGGGAGAGCGCATAGTAAAGGTATTAGATTACCAAAGCAGCGAATCGAAAGAGGTAGCTAGTGGTGCGATTACCGCCATCGATTTACCCAAAAGTAATGTGGTGCAATTTGTTACCGATAAAGGCACCAAAATTACCGCTCGACCTAGTGGTACCGAACCCAAAATTAAGTTTTACGTTAGTGTAAACGATAAGCTTGCTTCTGCAGATGCCTTTAAAGAAAAGAAAGCGGAATTAGAAGCGCGTTTAGCGAGTATAACCCAAGAATTAGGTTTATAAATGATCCGATCAACTTTTAAGTTTGTAATAGCCATTATTTTGCTTTCCGCTTGCGCAGATGCGCCCAAAGAAGCAGGAGTGAATGAAGGTCAAAACATTGAGGGACAATGGCTAGGGACCATTACTTTAAGTGATAGTATAGATTTAAATTTCGACTTTACTCTTGCTAAGGCAGAAGGGGGAAATTACGCTTTTCGCATTCAAAATGCGGGAAATGTGGTGGAAGCCCAGATGCTTCATTTAGGAGCAGATAGTTTTAAAGTGGAAGTACCAGTTTTTGCGAATTATCTATTGCTTAAACTTGGCGACAGTGTGATGAGCGGATTTTATCACAATCCCGATGCGGATGATTATAAGCTTCCTTTCGAAGCGGAGATGAGCACACAAAGTCGTTATCCGCTCGCAGCGATCGACTCTAGCATTAGCGGCAATTATCGCATGGATTTTTCAGCCAATACCGATGATGAGAATTCAGCCTTAGCGCATCTACAAATTGTAGGCGAGAAGGTATATGGGTCCATTATGACCGAAACGGGCGATTATCGTTTTCTCGAAGGAGGAATAAGCAATGGCTTGGCGCAATTATCTACTTTCGATGGCGGATTCTTGTACTATTTCCGTTTTGAAATGGGTGATACCTTGCGCGGGAAATTCTTTTCAGGGCGAACTTACCAAGAGGATTTCATTGCTTACCGCGATGATAGTTTTAGTCTGCGAAACGCCGATAGCTTAACCTTTATAAAAGAAAATTACGATGGCTTGGCTTTTTCCTTCCCAAATCTAAAAGGGGATACGATTAGCCTCAACGATCCGAAATTCGCAGGTAAGCCTGTGATTGTGCAGATCATGGGCAGTTGGTGTCCTAATTGCCTCGATGAGTCTCTTTATTTAAAGGAGCAATACGAGCAATATCACAAGGATGGCTTGGAAATCGTAGGACTTACTTTTGAAAGAGCACGTGATTATGAAACGGCTTTAAAAAGAGCCACTAAAATGGAAAGGGATTTGGCGCTGCCTTATCCGATTTTATTAGCGGGGGCAACACGCGATGATAAAGCGGCAGAATTATTACCGATGCTCAATCATATCATGAGTTATCCAACTTCCATTTATCTTAACAAAGATCACGCAGTGGTGAAAATTCATACTGGTTTCTCTGGACCCGGAACGCCTGTTTACGAAGACTTTGTGGCGGAAAACGACAAGTTTATACAATCATTGATACATTAATTTTCAATCTCTCAAATAACAGATACATGCAGAATATTGCAGTAATAGGAGCTGGAACAATGGGTAATGGTATTGCCCATGTTTTTGCACAGAATGGTTTTAAAGTAAATCTAATTGATATTTCCCAAGCATCTTTGGATAGGGGAATTGCAACTATCGATAAAAACCTAAGCCGTCAAGTGGCAAAAGGTGGCATTGATGAAGCAGCTAAGGCAGCGACTTTAGCTAATATCACCACGCATACAGATTCAAAAAGTGGCTTAGCAACCGCGGATTTGGTGGTAGAAGCAGCCACCGAAAACGTAGATCTTAAATTAAAGATCTTCCGTGATATGGATGAGTTTTGCAAGCCCGAAGCGATTTTAGCCTCTAACACTTCTTCCATTTCGCTTACGCTGATTGCCGCTGCTACGAGGCGTCCTGAGCAGGTAATTGGCATGCACTTTATGAATCCCGTACCAGTAATGAAACTGGTGGAGATTATTCGTGGTTATGCTACAAGCGATGCTACCACAGCCGCCGTGGTCGAGATGAGTAAAAAACTTTCTAAAGTACCGGTTGAGTGTAACGATTATCCTGGTTTTGTGGCCAATCGCATTCTAATGCCGATGATCAACGAAGCGATTATTTCCCTTTTTGAAGGCGTTGCGGGTGTGAAGGAAATCGATACCATTATGAAATTAGGCATGGCGCATCCTATGGGCCCTTTAAAGTTAGCGGATTTCATTGGTTTGGACGTATGTCTTTCTATTATGAAGGTATTACACGACGGCTTTGGCAACTCTAAGTATGCGCCTTGTCCTTTATTAGTAAATATGGTACGCGCCGGTAAGCTAGGAGCGAAGTCGGGTGAAGGCTTTTACGATTATAGTGAAGGCCCGAAAAGCGAAACTGTATCAGCGCAGTTTAGCTAGGTTTTATTGGTCTACCCATGACAGATTTATTTTTTGATTCCGTTCTTTAATTATGTTTCTCGATTTAGTAAGGCTACTCAAGATGTTTTAAACTCCTTTTTTGCCTGATCAAAAAAGAAGGAAAAAAATCAAGGCTCCAATTACTCTCTTCAAAAATCTTCCTAAAAGGCAATCTCGGTGGGCGAGCTCCTCACGTCGCTTCCCAACTCACTAAGCCTTTTATTTTAATTTTAGGCGTTCGTAATTGATGCCGAAGACCTACTAATAACGATTACGATAAAATCAAAATCGGATAATCATTTCCATTTACCTGTCATCAAATCTTCTAGGAACCTTAAAAAGATTCTCATCCCTCAGTGAGACGAATCACATAAGGAAAAGCTTGTTGGGTTGAAAAGCCTTACAAGCTTTTTTGCTTTGTAATTTTGCATAAGAAAAGGATTTGTCAGGATAAGAAAATGACAACGACTATTTCTTTAAATATCGAATATGGAAACCATGATAAAAAATCAAAACATAGAAGCCGCTTTAAAAAACAGCTATAACTATGTAGAATACCGACAGCTTATTGCCGCTTTAAGAGCGCAAAATAAGGCCACGGGCGACAATCACTCGGATGCTTATCTAAATTATACCGATCTTAATATTGGTCGCATGGACAAATGGGACAAGCGCTTCCTTTTGAGTGAAGAACAAAAAGCCAAACTTGAAAACTTAGAAACTAAGGAAACTTGGTTGGTGATAACCGAAGGCTGGTGTGGTGATGCGGCACATGTTGTTCCTGTTCTAGCCAAGTTAGCGGTAGCCTCGCTCGGCATGATTGACTTACGATTAGTTTTAAGAGATGAGAATTTGCCTTTAATGGACGATTACTTGACCCATGGCGGTCGTAGTATTCCCAAGCTAGTAAGGCTCAATGAAGAAGGCGAGGAGCTAGGCACTTGGGGACCGCGACCTAAAGATGCACAGCAAATTATGACCGATGGTAAGGCAGCTGGGCGTGAAAAGAGTGATATCACTATCGATCTGCAAAAATGGTATGCGAGAAATCGCGGAGTGCAGATAGCAGAAGAAATAACAGAAGCATTATAAAGTGCTTAAAAGGCTGCTAGAACTCTCTGGCAGCCTTTTTTAATCAATACTTACAGTTTATAGCTCAATCCACAAAACAGCTAATACTCAACCGAACTTCATTCCCAATAGTGAAAGTCCCATAATCGGTACCCACATTAAAGTCTAAGCGGTTTATGCTAAGCTGACCTTTAAAGACGCCGTTTTCTAGATTAAAAGGAATAGATACTTCTTTGGTGATGCCCTTTAAAGTTAATTGCCCCTTAACTAAATAGCCCGCAGCGGTTTTACTAAAGCTTTGCGATTGAAAACAAATTTGTGGATACTTTTGAACGGCAAAAAAATCTTCCCTGCGTAAATGTTCATCGCGCTTTGGGTTATCCGTATTCACCGTTTCCGCTGCAATACACGCATTAATCGCGCTTTGCGTTAGATTCGTGGAATTGATATTTAAGGTGCCGGTCATTTGCTTAAAGCTGCCTTCTACGGTATTAAAGGAGAAATTGTCCAGCTCGAAATTAACGATGGACTTTTGGCTATCAATGCTTTGAGACTGTAGGTTATGACTAAGGGTGAATAAAATAAGGCTGTAGATACTTGATGCGATTTTCATATTTAGAATAACCGAAAAGCGAGGTGATAGTTTAATACTAGGCTGCAGTTTGAAATTCTCAAATTTTTACTTTTACCGCTAAGTTCAACCGATGCGTATAGAAACCGAACGTTGCTTTTGTGAAGTTTTAAGTGAGAAGGATTTTGAGGAGGTTTTGGACATGTATCAAGAAGATGATTCCAATAAATACATTGCACCTTTACTAAATAACGTGAGTTCGACTATAAATCATAGCCTCAGATTTTCAATAAAAAGAAAAGACAAGTCGAGATCGTGCAGCTGTAGCGGGCTACAGCAAATGAACTAGATGAAGTATTTTCACTTTTATTGCAAAAAACATTTAATCCCCTTCTAAAAAGCGGCTTTCCGCGCCTCTGCATCTTGCAATAGCCTGCTATTGCTTCACTGCATAGGCTTGAATTCCACTATTTACAAGGAGTCTGAGGCCTGATTTTACGTCGAATTCACGTTAAATAAGAGCCAAGACTTTTATCAAGAATTCCTAGAGAAGAAAATAAGTTTAAACAAAATTCAAGCTTCTTTTTGGACAGTACGCTCCAAGGCAGAGGGGACTTTTATTGGCACCATTAATCTCAATAAATTTGCCCAAACCGGGCTAATACATTTAGGTTGTCATCTTAGTCGTAATTTTTGGCAACAAGGCTATGCCTCAGAATTAATGGAAGCTTTGCTGAAGTATGGCTTTGAGGAAAGAAAGCTTAGCTGTATTCACGGGGTATTCGAAAAAGAAAATACCGTATCTCAAAGACTGCTAGAAAAACTGGGTTTCAAACCTTATGAAAGCCGGTGGGTAGAAGGGAAGGAGCTTTTGGTTTATCGTTGTCTGGCTTCGCTTAAAAATCCCCACCTTCAATAGGCCTCTTTTTCGGTTGAATCCCCATCTTTGCAATAGTTAAGCAGGTTTTAAAGAAATAGAACAAATCGTACTCCATTCTGTCTATTTCTTGACACATCCATAAATTTTGATTAGCGACCCTTCAGCATGAATAACTTCAGGCGATATATTGATAGCATTGCCATTATTAGCGATAGTGATTGGAACTTTTTTTCATCTAAATTGGTTCAATCACACTTTCCTAAAAAAGCCATTTTACTCGCTAAAGGCCAGCTAGAAAACTATGTTTCCTTTATAGAGAAAGGGGAGGTGCGCTTTTACATTCCTGCGGATGAACAAAAGAAAGAAATTACTTTTGGCTTTAGCTTTCCTGGAGAAATGGTCAGTGCTTATGATTCTTTTTTAAGGCAAGCTCCATCGCTTTATCAAATCGAAACTTTATCGGCCACCACCCTTTGGAGTATTTCTTATGCACATTTACAAGAGGTATATAAACAAACCAAAATTGGCGATACCATAGGGCGTATTGTTACCGAAAAACTTTACCTAATTAAATCAGGCCGCGAGCACTCCTTATTGACGGACAGCGCCGAGGAGCGTTACCTTAGATTGTTTAAGGATCGTCCCAATGTTATTAAGCAGATCCCTCTCAAATTTATTGCGTCTTATTTAGGCGTTACCCCTCAGGCTTTAAGCCGCATTCGCAAGCGTATTTCTTAACCTAGGTTCATTGCGAGAGCCAAGAGCAGCCTATAGATTAGCCTTCTCTTAAATCACAGGATGGAAATTTTTATTTTATTTATTGTACTCTGGTATGGGGGTTTGTTCTTTCAAACCTTCTTTTTACATCGATATGCTGCACATCAGACCTTTACGATGTCCAAGACCATGGAAAAAGTTACTTTTTTCCTCACTTGGCTTTTTCAGGGCTCTAACTATCTCAGCGCTTATGGCTATGGCATAATGCATCGTTTGCATCACGCTTACGCTGATACGGAACTAGACCCACATTCACCCAAATACGATGAAAACGTCTTTGTTATGATGTGGCGCACGAAGACAAAGTATCAAGCGATTAATCAGCAACGCATAGAGGTTGATGAGAAATTCACCAAAAACGTTCCGCAGTGGTCTTCTTTCGACCAATTCGCGAGCTCCAATTTCACCCGTGCTTTTTGGATTCTACTTTATGTTCTCTTCTTTGTGAAATTTGCTACTGCTTGGTGGATGTGGCTTTTCTTGCCGGTGATAATGCTAATGGCACCCATTCATGGTTTGATTATTAATTGGTATGCGCACATATATGGCTATGTCAATTTCAAGGTAAAGGATACCTCTAAAAACCTATTGCCTTTCGACTTTTTAATGATGGGCGAAGCCTATCATAATAACCACCACAAATACGGGGGAAGAGCAAATTTCGGCGTGAAATGGCATGAAATTGATCCAACCTATTTGATTATGAGGGTACTGAATAAGTTAGGCTTGATTAAATTGAATGCAGCGGTTTAGAGTCTAAACGAGTTCAAAGCATTATTTACGTATTGCTGCATTAGGCCTCCTTTATTTCAATGCTAAACTCAGCCTTATAACTTTCGCTTGCAGGCAGATGAATTAAGCCCATCTTTTCGTTAAAAACAGAGGGACGATCATTCGGGTCGGTTAATCCCTGCCATGGTTCGATGCAGATAAAATTAGCATTCGGCTTGGCCCATAAACCTAGATAAGGGAAGTCTGCGAAACTAACTTTTAGGCTAGTTTTCGATTTTCGAGACCGTAAGGTTACAGCGCGTGATTTCAAATCGGTAAAGACCAAAGCATCGTCTTTAAAGATGTCCTTTTGTAGGGGCAGTTCCTTAGTACCTTTTAAATAAGGGTTTTGAATGCCTTTTAATAATCCTCTATCGTCTAGCATCCAACGCGAGGCGGTTTCTGCTTCGGCAAATTCTAAATAGTAATCGCTGTAAGCTTCCTCATCATTAAAAGGACATTTAAAAGCCGGGTGTCCGCCCAAGGCAAAAGGCATGGTTTTCTTGTCGCGGTTTTCCACCAGATGCGAAACAATTAAGCGATTGCCTTCTAATTGATATTTAATATTAAAAACGAATTTAAAGGGGTACAGCGCTAAAGTCTCCTCTGAGTATAAAAGTTGAAATTCAAGACTATTTTCGGTTTCAGCGATGAGTTTTAAATTATTGTTGTGACGAATTAAACCGTGTTTAGGAATGGCAAAATCGGCATACTCAATCTGCGTAGCGCCATGGTTTAGCGCGCCAATAATGGGAAATAGTACTGGCGCATGACTCCCCCAAATATCGGGCTGAGCATCCCAAATGTATTCGGTACCGGTTTTTAGTGACTTAAAACTGGAGATTTCTACGCCTTGGTGTTGAATAGCTAGGCTAAATAATTCGTTGGAGATGTTATGAGTCATAACGCTAAATACAATTGGATTCTATGGAGCAATAATAAATTTAATTTGGACATTTCCTTGCTCGGAACGCAAGTAATATAGGCCTTGCGGCAGATGCCTAAGATCAAGCTGTGATTTCTTAGCCGCATGTAGGTGTTTAGCACAAAGCTTTCCCTGGCTATTGATAATGCTAAAATTTAGCGGATCAGCATCTAAGCTACTGAGGTAGAAAAAACCATTATTGGGATTGGGGTATAAATTATAGTTGCGATTGTGATCGATAGGATTAGCTATTCCTAAAGGGGCACTAGTACTTGTGTCGGCGCTAATCATTTGAAAGTAATCAAAGGCCACTGTGCTGCTATTAAGATTAGGCTTAATTCTTTCACTGTAGAGACTAATTAAAGTTCCCAAATGATAATAGCTAGTATCCCATAAGGTATTGCTGCTAGGTCTAATGCGGAGCGAGCGATGGTCATCCAGTAGTTTCACGGCATTAATTCCTTGAACGCTATTGGGGTCGAAATGCTGACTGAATTCAATACGCCATTCATCTTGCCAGAGGTGAAGCTTTATGGCCTGCTTGGTATTAGCATTGAAATCAATAAAACGCCCACTAAATATAGTATCGCTTTGATAGCCTTTACTGGGACTACTGATTAGAACCGAAACTTTCGGAGCTACAGAATCGAATTGATAATTAATGAGAAAACCGGGCGTGGTAGCAAGAAGGGAGTCACCAATTGACTGATTGAAAAGACTGGTATCTACTAAATCGTAAAAGCCCATATTGAGTATGCAATTTTCTGCGAAGCTGAGGCTGTCTAAACGAAAAGAAGCGCGAATAATGGCGCCTTTGGGATCGTTCCATTGTAGAGGATTACGAGTATAGGCGCGCGCTTTTAGGTCTGGGTCTAAGACTAAGTTGTCATTTAAGATGCTGGAATTTAATAACTTAAATCCATTTCCTGTAATAGGACCGCTAATAGCGAAAGAGTCTTTTAGGACTTCTCTAAAAGGATGCTCAAGGAAGTTTAGGCCATCGCGGAAATGCTCGGTGCTGGTGTTGCAATGACTGCCGCTGATTTCTAATATTTTAGCTTCGAAACCATCCGGTTCGGCGCCGTTGTGGTAGATATTCATGAGGTCGCCCTCGCGGAAATCGTCGTAAGCGGTTAAATAGGCAAGAATAGGCTTAAAGCTTTTTACATAGTCGAATTGGGCGTTGGTGTAAGGGAAAATATACTCGTAATGCGAATTAGGGTTTTGGGTTTCATAGTCTTGGTCCACTTGCCGTAGATAGTTAGCGCCGCAATTGGGAATCATACCCCCAAATATTTCGGGAAAGCAAAAGAGAAGGTGAGAAGCAGAACGACCGCCCCCTGAAGCGCCAGAACTATAAATCCGCGTGCTATCGATATTCAGTGTTTCTTGCAGCGACTTGCAAGCAGCCAAAACAACGCCAATGCGAGTATCTACTGCGACGCTATTACCAATATTATTACCCGCCACTAAAATGAGTTTTTTCTCCGCTAAAACGGGCAACCAGCTATTAATCAAATTGCCATTATTCGCGGCGTTAATAAAGGTAATTAGTCCAAAGGCTTCGTTGCCATTATAATTAGGGGGGATGTGGATATTATAATCGTAGTTGTTTAGAAAATTATTGAGATTAAGGCTAATGCCCACATGAGAAGTGATTATATAATCTGCTTCTAGGCTATCCAAACTCTGATTAAATACGGAACCCGTTCCCCAAGGACTTGGTTGAGAAAAAGCGCTAAAAGTGCCAAGGAGAAAGAGTAAGAAGTATTTTCTCATGTTGAGCTTTACTGGGATTAAAATTTACGGAGTAGGAAGTTCAAAGATACCAAGCCCAAGCTTAAGAGGCGAAGGAAGCTACTTTTAATAAACGATAGGCTTATTTTACCGCCTTAGCGATTGCAGCGGAAAGCCCACAGCGAGGTACGAGCGAGGACTTGCAGCGTAAAGCGCGACCCAGAGGGGAAGGCCCAAAAAAGAGCCATCACTTTAATGGCGATTGTCGCAGTTCATTACCGTTTCTTGGCTCTGCTTTTCGATACTAAAAAAACTGGGGCAGCCAAAGGATTGATACTGCATACCAAAAATCATAGCCGGTTGATTTTTAAAGAAATTCCCCGTCCATTGGTAAACGAAACGTGGATCGGTATTGGGCGTGGTGATAATGGGGGTATGAGAAGCACTTTCGCCTTCGAGGAAATTATGGTCGAAAAGCCATGTTTTACTTTCCCGGTTGTAAATACAAAGCTTACGGGCATTGAGTAGGTGGTTATCATCCTCGGCTAAGTAATAGCTAAGGTTTTGAATATTAAAACGATGCGTATTGATAAAATTGATTTTTTTTAAGCTGTCATTTGATAAATAGGCCTGCAGAATAGGATCGGAATTAGGGCTAATGGCTTCCCAAATGATGGGACTGAGTGGCTTTTCCGAAAAAGGGTTTTCTTTACCAAAGGCGATGAGGATGAAGTTACTGCCGTCTTCCGCCAATAATGCGGGGTCGATTTCAAAACCAATTTGATAGTCATTGGCTTCTACCGAACCATAGTAATCGTTGTAATAAATACTTAAAACCGCCACCGATTTTAGTTTATGAATGGGAATGATTTTCGTTTTGGAGTAAATGGCATCGAAGAAGTATAAATTATGATTTTCACTAAGGCCAGTAGAGGCTAAAAACAAGGCACGAAAGTTAGAGTCGAGGGTAATAATTGGGTAAACCGTATCGCGGTCATCGCCTATTAAATCTAAAGGTAGCGCAGCTGAATCGGGATTGGAGGAAATCCTATAAATATCAGATAGAGAGGTGTATAGAATCGATTCATCGTCCGAAAACTCTTGCTGGCTCAGATTGAAAATTTGTAAATCCTGACTATATAAATTGAGGCTAAGGAAAATACCAAAGGTTAATACTAAAAGGGTTTTTTTCATAGCCGTGGTCGTAAATAATGAGGCTAAGGTATTGAGAGCAAACAGTTTTTAGGGCTGTTGGATCAAAATTTAACACCCAAGCTTAGGTAAAAACTACGCGGGTCGGAGGGAATAATGCCTGGGCCTGGATAACCTGTAGCGCGACGGGTAAAGTAAATTTCGTTGGCGAGGTTATTACAACCCGCTTCGAGGGTATAGCGTTGGTATTGATACGAGAGGGAAAAATCGAGGATTTGATAGGCAGGAATTAAACCAATAATCCCTTCGCGCAGGTCGCCCTCCGTGGCAACTGCGGAGTTTTCGACATCGGTAAATTGCTCGCTAATGTAAGTATATTGTAAGCTCGCGACCAACTTTTTATAGCCTCCTTTGAGACCTAGTTTTAGGTTATTCTGGGGAATGAATTCCACTCTTTTACCCACTACATTATTATCTTCACTAGCTAAGTAGCGCGAAGAGGTGAAGGCCGCATTAACAAAGGAACTTAGCTGGAAAGGACTATCAACTTTACCGAAGGTGTTTAGCCAATTAACTTCCACAAAAGTTTCCACTCCGTAGATGAGTGCATTACCGATATTTTTCCGCACCCTTTGTGCGCGGTTATTAAGGATAATGCCGATGCGATTATTGTAAAGCAAGCTAAAAAGGCTTAGGTCATAACTGATTTTTTCTTTGATTTTTCCACGGCTGCCGATGTCGGCGGTAAAGCCGGTTTCATCGCTAATATCGGGATCAATAATAAAGGTAGGATTTACGGTGCGGATATCGCTGAAAGTTACAGAGCGGTAGTTTTGGGAGAAGTTCGCGTAGAGTTCTAGTCCCGTTTTAGGTTTGAAAGAAGCCCCTAAACCCGCTAGCACAAAAGCTCTTTCGAAGTCGCGGTTATCGCTAAGCGTGTCGCGGAAAATAGGGTTTCCTGCATTGTCGAAATTTACCAATTGGTAAGTGCCAGCACTAGCGGTTTTTATATACTCGAAGCGCATTCCAGGCGTAAGCGAGAATTTAGGACTTAGGTAAAAGATGTTTTCGCTAAAGAGGGAAAAATTTCGGTTGGGAAATTCGAATTCACTCTGACTGGCATAGTCGGGGAATTCGCTTTGGGCCAAAGAAAAATTAGCATCGCTGGCATTGCTACCGGGGCCTTGCAGGGCTGAGTTTTGTGCTTGGTAGTATTTGCTGCCGATTAGAAAAACACTTTTGGTGTACCTAATTTCATAACGCTGTAAATAGCGAATTTCCGCACCAGCATTAACGAAGTTACCTTTAATTAAATCGCGTGGACTGAGAAAGGTACCGTCGCTATTTTGTTCGTCGAGCTGACTAATAGGGTTGGCATTAAGGTTATTTGGGTTACCTCTAAGGCCCACGGCATTGCGTTGGGCATTGAGGGCAAATAGGTTTACACTGAAATCGGCCCTATTGGCAAAGCGATGTTTGAATTTTAAAGCGTAGAGCTGCCAATTCACCTGAAACCAATTTCGACTGCGATTACTGTACAGCGGATCGCGCTCAAACTGGCTATCGGTTAAGCCGCCTGCTTGTTTGGCCAAATAATTAAGGAGGGTATATTCGGCCGCTAACTGGGTTTCAGAGGTGAAATTATACTCTAAATGAGCGTAAACATTTCGCGAGCTGAATTGCGAATTGGGCCGCCAACCCTGACCTTCTTTATAATTAAAAAAGCTATAATAGCCCCATTTTCCTTTAGTCCCGCTAAGGCTGGTAAAATTGGTGAAAAGTCCAAAACTACCCAGGGTATTACGCTGGACTATGGCCAAAGAAGTGTCCTTTGCGGGACCTTTCATTTTAAAATTGAGAAAGCCGCCAAATTGGGTGCCATACTGCAAAGAAGCGGCCCCACGTACCACTTGAATTTCATCTAAAGCTTCAGCGGTCGGGGTATAATAACTTTCGGGATAACCGAGTACATCGGCGCTAATGTCGTAGCCATTTTGCCGCACATTGAAATTACTGCTGCGATTAGGATCGAGGCCACGTCCACCTATATTTAACTGTAATCCTGCATCATTATTTTCATAGATGTTTAAACCCACCACTTGCGCAAAAACCTGGCGTGCATTATTAGCCGCGAGATTGGCCACGGTATTTTCTAAAACAATGACTTCAGACTTTTTACCTGCATAAACGGCGGTTCCTTCTACCTCGTTTAGTCTGCTTCCACGAAAGGCTTCGGCGCGTTTTTGCTGGATTAATACTTCGTCTAATTCTTCGCCTAAAGGGTAAAGATAGAATTTCAGACTGCTGTCTTGGCTTAGATTAAGCTGGACTTTAGCACTTTGGTATTGGTAGCTAAAGAATACTAAATCTTGTATCGAGTTGGCGGCGAGTTTTAGCTTGAAAAACCCTTGATTATTGGTAACAGCTAAGTTCTCACTTTGCACATTAAAAATTTCTACTCCCGTCAAAGCGCTAGTATCCAGGGCCGAAAATACTTGTCCCTCTAACTTAACTTGCGCATTAAGCGCGAGGCTGAAGAGCCATAAAAAGCTATAAACCGTAAATCGTATCATTGAATGGAAGAATCCAGGTTTTATTGGCCCAGCCGCGTTTTTCTTGGCTGAGATCGACTTTAGGATTAATAAATACTTGACTGGAACGACCGTTCAAGGCCACATAGCTTTCGGCGTAAATCTGTAGGTCTCCACGGTTTTCGCTGCGGCGGAAATGGTCTTCTAAAAAATGCGCGTATTCGAGAATAAAATCGGGCTGAAAGCTCATTTGCTTTTCTTGAAAAGTGCTTAAAAATTGTTGATTGTCCACTTGAAAACTTTCACCTCTTTGCGGATCGTAAATCTTGAAGTTCGTGTAACCCGCTTTTTCCATCAGCATCACGCGCCAGCTAAAGCGAAAGCCTTGTTCATGCCAGAAGAGTTCGCCCGGGTAAAAAAGGTGGCGCCAAGGAATGAGGATCTGGCTAATGAGTAAAAGGGCGATAAAGCCAATTTTTGCCTTTTCAAATGCAGTATTTCGTTTTACCTTGCTCCTAGGCAGATGCGTAGAAGGAGAGGGAAGGCGAAAGATGTTTTTGATAAATTTCAAAATGCGTTGATGGAAGCTGGCATCAAAGAAGATTAAGGCGCTCACAATCATTATGTAGGGAAACATGCCAATAGGAAAGAGAATGCGAGTGAGGACGTGGAAAATAACCACCAAAACAAAGGCGAAATTACGGGTGGGCTTATAAAGAAGCAGAAAAGGGATGCTTAAATCATACAGCATTCCACCCCAACTGAAAGTATAATGCAACCATCGTTCTTCGAGCAGGGGGCCTATGAAAGGTAAATCGTATTTACCGGGCAACCAAGTGGCGAGAGGTTGGGCTTCTAGAAGCCAGTCGGAATTGATTTTTGCCAAACCTGCGTAGAAGTATACAATAAAAAGTAGGGCTTTGATGGCATCAATATTATAGCGTGGAATGAGTTTGGAAGCGATTTGTGGCCTTCGATACGCATCTACGGAGAAGTAGCGCTGAGCAGGCAAAAAGATTAGGAGAAAGCTTAAAACCGAAATAAAGTAATAGTGATTGAGATAAGTGGTTTTATCCATCAACTCGATATAAGTGAAACTGAGCCAAAAGATGCTAATCGCTAGACGATACCAAAAACCAAGCGCAATGCAAAGCGCCGAGATGGCACAGATAAAGAAAATGAGATAGGTGTAAACTCCGAGTGGTTTAACCCATTCGAAACCATAAAAGCTAAAGTGGAATTGAGGTTGGAGGTAAAGCTTATCAATCCACCCGAAAGACCAAAAGCGCAGAATGCTAAACAACATCATGATACCAAAGAAAATGCGAAAGGCCGCTAGGGGAGCGGCCTCCACATCTTGGGAGAGATAATATTTTAGCTTTTTTACCATCTAATCGCCGTCGGCGTCGATATAATCTACGCGAACATTGAGGGCTTGTAGCATATCTACCTTGAGTAAAACCACCGCTTTTTGGAGCTCATCGTAAAGGACTAATAAATCCTGATTGGAATTAGCGGCAAGGGAAGAAAAGCTCGCGGGTAAATCTACGGCCAAGCTTTCGGCCATCGCCATCTGATTAATGATTTTTGCGCTTAAAAGCTCGCCTTGGTTTTCGATATTGAGGTAATTCAAATACTGCTCTAAACTGTTGCCTGATGCCTCATTTAAGAAACCACTGCCTTGGAAAAAGGCACGGTGGGCCTTTAAAGATTCCAGGAAAAGTGACTTGCTAAGGCTATCACTGTAATACCCTTCCACATTTTGTGCTAAAGGACTACCCGAAAAAATACCCGCGGGAATTCCCACTTTTCCGGCCCTAAGTTCTTTCTCGAAGTGGTAAATAAAATCGTTAATTAATTTATTAGTAGAAGCAGTAGCAGAGGAACCGGTGTTGCTTATAAATTCACTGCGGTAAGTCACATTCCAATCATTTAAGACCTGCGTACTCATGGCTTCCAAACGCTCACTTAGCGCACTAAGGTAGCGCCCATAATTGGCATTGCTGGTAAATTGGTTCACTGTTGTACTAGCATCACCTAAGCCACTGAGTAAATAGTCGATGGCGGGGAAACCTTGTTCGTTAAAAGTAGAAGGTAGGCTGAGATTGTAATTGGTGTTTACTAGAGCCTGTTCAATTTCAGTGGCGCTAGTGGGGTAGATATTTGTGAAGTTTCGCAGGTTATTGGCTTCCGCGGGACCGATTTCTAAAAAGCTTACCCACTGCCAAGCGGTATAGGCTTTCACAAATTGGGCGTGCAAATCGCTATGCAAATTAAGGCTAGGAGCGCTGCTAAACTGATTGGCCGCGGACTTTAAAGACATTACTTCCCGATTGTAATTTTGATAGGCGGGCAAAATATAATCGTCGGCCCAATGTACAAGCATGGCAGATCGATCAAAATTATCTTGGTTTTGGCTGTCGCCAGATTCCTCATTAGAACAAGCAAAACTCACAATCAACATTAGGAACAAGCTTAGCAATCGTCCCATCATTCTTCTCTTCATCATTTGCATCATTATCTATACAATTAATTGGCAGCTTGGTTTACACTAAAGCTAAAACGGTCGGCAATTTGGTTCGACAAATTATCAAGTGTGGCAGCGTCTAAATCCCATAAACCGTTGGGACCTTGGCTAATTAAATCGCTTAAGATGTTTTCCACCTCTTGAGCGGTAAAATAGGGCGCTTGGGTATTGGGATTTTGCGTAAACATTAGGCTATAAATAAAACCATAGGCTTCCCCTAAATCGTGGAGAGCCGTGCCAGGCTGATTAGCCGCAAAAGCATTTTTAGCGGCTTGCAAATAGTAAACTGAGCGAATGCCGATAATATTGGAAACACGATCTTTTATAATGGCAATTTGTTGGTCACGAATACTGTATTCACCCGCTAAAATAGCCGCTCTGCCTAATTTAAAAGCATTGAAAATATCTTGGGCGTAAGAACTGAAGTCGGCATCGCCATTAACTCTGGCGAGGTATTTATTAAGAAAAACATCATTGGCACCAAGATTAGTTAAAGGATTACTGGGATCATCGGCTAGGCCAAATAGGTAACCATAAGCTTCATCCCATTTGTGCTCCATATTAGTAAAATTGGTTCCTTCTAAGAGGAGGGTATTATCATTATCCTCGCGGTTATTGCCTTCATCTAAAACGGAAAGACTGAGGTAGTTGTTAAGCATTTGGTCTACGCAGAGAGCACCAATAAGAGATTTAATAAGGAACTCATTGTATTCGAATCCTTGAGCGTTAACGTAACGCACGGCTGAACCATCGGCGATTTGCCCAGCTTTGCCAGCAGATGCGGCTTCATTACGAGCGGAGTAGATTTCCGCTACTTGCAGATCGATAAAAGATTCCATGTCGGCTTTAATCGTAGCACTGAGAGCGCTATTCGCACTAAATAATTCGTAAGAAGCGGCGACCTTAGAGCGGATGCTTTTGCTAGAAGCATTCAAGGTGGCATCAGTATATGGATCTACGTCGTTGCCAAGGGAGTCAGCATTAGCAAACATTTCTTGCAGGTCTTGGCTGCTTTTGGAAAAATCGAGCAGGGCCGCACTGAGTTCAGCACCCATGGCTAAGCGTTCGCTTTGGCCCGAAAAATTAACGCTGCTGGCATTGTTTCTTTCAAAATTGTAGAAAGTGGGAGCAGTTACCGCAGGAGTTTGATTGGTTGTAGTGTTTTCGTCTTTTTCACAACTAGAAAAGATGATTAAACCAAGGGATAGAGCCGAGAGTAAGGGCAGAGATTTACGCATTATGCTTATTTAGATTTAATTAAAATAGTATAATGCCGCAAAGTTAAAATCCCTTGTTAAAATGGGCAAGCCTTATTTAAAAACTTTCTAAATAAGATATGTTAGTAACTGATTTTGAGTCCTATAAATTTACCAATGAGAGGGGAACGCGGACTATTTGCGCTGAAATCTTTAGTCGAATATTACTTTGAAAAACGTAAGACCCGCCTTAGGGATTGTAGCGGAAAGCCCACAGCGAGGCACGAGCGAGGACTTGCAGCGAAAAGCCCGACCCGGAGGGTAAGGCCCAAAAAAAAAAGACCTGAACACTTTAGGTGAACAGGTCTCTGGGAGGTAAAATATAAGGACTAGATTATTTTCTCGTCTACTAAAACTTGAAAACCGTCTTCCATTGTTTGCTGTAGCGGACGGAAATTAAGGCCTAGTTCTTTTTTGATTTTAGAGTTATCGGCATTGAAAGCCATATTTACATTATTGCGTAAAAACTTGCGGCTGAGGGTTTTATTGATGAAAGGTCCTACCAACATCAGTAACCATTTGGGTGCAGCAGATTTGGCAATAGGGAATTTTGCCCCAAATTTATCTTTTAGTGCCAGCGACATTTCTAAGAAATTGGTATTGTGCGCCGAAGTAATATAACGTCCGTGCGCGGCCGGGTTGAAGCCCGCTTGGTAATGCGCTTCCGCCACATCGCGAACATCTACCACGCCGATTCCCAGCTTGGGCGCACCGGTTTTAAAAGTACCATCGCCCATTTGTTTAAGGATGCTAAAACTCTCCGAAGTAGTTGCTTGGGGGTTTAAGGGCGGGCCCATAACAAAAGAAGGGTTGATGGTTACCAAATCCCACTGCGACTGACTTTTAGCAATTTCCCAGGCTTTTTGCTCGGCTACAGTTTTGGAGTAGGAATAGGGCTGGTATTCCAAAGAAGCGGTGGTATTCCAAATTTCCTCGGTTATTTTACCATTGGGTGCATTCACACAATCGATGGCATCGGTATAAATGGCGGCGCAGCTACTGGTAACTACCACACGCTTAACACTTTTTACTTTCTTGGCGCTCTCTAAAACATTGGCGGTTCCTTTTTGAGCGGGGTCAATTAGATCTTTTTGGGCATCCTTAAAATCTGAGGTAAAAGGAGAAGCCGTGTGATAAACCAACTCACAACCTTCCATGGCAGCCTCGTAAGAGCCCATGTCTAAAAGGTCACTTTTGAAATATCGTATGATGCCCGGCGAATTAGCCGCTAAAGCATCGAGGTGAGCGGTTTTCTTTTTACTGTCGGGATTTCTTACCGCAGCGTGTACAGTAATGCCCTCATCGAGTAGTTTTTTAATTAACCAGGCGGCTACGTAACCAGTGGCTCCAGTTACTAATACGGGTTTTGTAGGATCTATGGTAGTCATATTTTATTGTTTTATTGATGATGCAAAGGTGACTTTATTTGAGTGGAGACAACTACACAAAGTGCGGAAAGACTAACACAAAATTGGAGTGGCTTTTTTAATTGCGCGATCGTGTAGATGCTTTATTACCAATATCTTAGTTTAAGTTTCGAAACTCGAGGGGCGTTTGTCCGGTTTTAGATTTAAATAAACGGGTGAAGTAGTGGGGGTAATTGAAACCAAGCTCATAAGCCACGGTACTTATTGGATTTTTGGTATTGAGCAATTGGTCTTTGGCTTTTTCAATAATAAAATCGTTGATGTGATCTTTGGCCGCCCTGCCGCTTTCTTTTTTAAGAAGATCGCTAAAGTAATGCTGAGAAAGATTGGCTTTTTCGGCAAAGTAAGCAATGCTGGGAGCGCCTAAATCGAGATGTTTTTCTTCTTTAAAGAAGGCCTCTAAGTCACTTTGAAACTGCTGAACTAAATCTTGGTTTTGAGTGCTACGCGTATTAAACTGTCTTTCGTAAAAACGCAGACTATGACTTAAAAGTAGATCGATAAAGGAAACTAAAACCCTGCGGCTGTGATTATCGATGCGCTGTTCGTATTCGTTTTTAATATCACGAATACAGTGATTAACAATCTTTTCTTCTTCGTGTGAGAGATGCAGAGCTTCGAATACTTCATAATTAAAGAAGTTAAAGTCTTTAATGCTTTCCTGCAGATGACTGCCACGAATAAGATCGGGGTGAAAGAAAAGCATCCAACCACTTACCTCACCTTTGTTAATAGTGTTAGTAATGGTGCTTAATTGCTTGGGGGCGCTAAAAACCAAAACGCCTTCAGCAAAATCGAAACTATTGCGGCCATATTCTAAACCACAGCTTTTATCTTTCATGGAAATCATGTAGAAATCGCTCATCATTTGCAAGCCCACATATTGATCGCTAATTTCCATTTCGGCGGCGTCAATAACGGTGATAAGGGGATGCATGGGTTCGGCTAAACCTAATTGTTGGTGTAATTGACTGATCGTTTTAAACTCGATTATATTTGTTGCCATTCCTTTTCAATTCTAATGCAATAGTACAAATTCAATAAAGCTTGAATTTCACAATTTGGGGAACTAGCTACACAAAATGCGGAAATAAAAAAAGCGGCTAATCAATTTGCAATTAGCCGCTAAGATATAATCCTCAGAAGTTTTTAATAGATAAAAGCCGGATCTAAATTACCAGGGGCATCGGTAAACCAGTTGGTATTAAGGGTTCCCCCAGAAACGGCCCAAGAAGAAAAGTTTAAATAGGCTTTATTGATGGGGCTAAATTCTACTGGGTAGTTAAACTGTTCGGTAATATTAATTCCCCATGGCAATCCTAAACTAGTTTTATAGTAGTATTCGTTAGCTGGATTTGTAGCATCGGCACTGCTTCCAAAAAGGCTGAGATCGGCTAAATCGGTGGGTTTCTTTCCCGCTAAATGAATTTCTCTTCCACGAGTAGCATTGGCGAAGATAAAGGCATTATAAGGAGGTAAGCCCACATTTGCTAAGCTCTGTGGCGTACTGAAATTAATCACATTACTCAATGTTTCTGGCGCAACGGTTGCCTGCCCAGGAATGGTATTAATAAAGCTTGAGCCCGAAGCGGGGATAACACGGTACACATTATCGAAGGCGATAATGGTCGCTATAGCCTGATTAGCCTCGGTACCATTGGCATTATTTGTTACCAAGTTTTCTTGTAGGTTTTGTCCACTTATGGCACTAATATCACTTGCGTTTACATTGGTGAATTGAAAACCAAAACCGTTTTCAAAGCCAGCTCCAACGGCACGAATAGTCCAATCGGCTTCGATATCTACAATATTGTTAGATCCGTTAACAATGTGATCTACTTCATAATCAATCACCATATCGTTAAAGTCGTAGTCACCTTGTGATGGCCAAAGATCTTCGTAAGCTAAGGTTCCACTATAGGTGTTAATGATTGCCCTAGAAGGATCATTTGGAAACTCATCACTTTCATTAGAAATACCATCACCATCATCGTCGGCTTCGGGAGTAACAGGAGGTACATTACCTGTTTCAATGGCAGACCAAGGATTTGCCGAAACGTAAAAAATAAGATCATTAAAATCGTTATCACTGCTAATAGAGCGGGTTTGGTCTTCGAAGCCATTTAATAAAAGCTGACGACCAATATCAGAAAGCTGTACGGTATGTTGGCGTTTAGTTGGATCACTCTCGTTGGTATTCAAATCGCTGCGAGAATAAAATTTAGTAGCATTTACATTAACATTGGTTCCATCCCAAGCATTCTGAAACAAAACCCAACTGATAGATTTGCCAGCAGGGAAGGTACCTAGTTTAACTTTATCACCCGCGTACAACTCACCAGAGCTGAAAGCTAAGGAGGCATTGGGCAGGATGATAAAGATGGAATCTATATCATTAGCCGTGGCAGGCGGATTATTTGAATCGTAAACGTAATAGCCTAGAGAGTTTTTATAACCGGCGCCTTCACCAATAAAGGTAATCCAAACATCACTCATGGCTGTAACCTTAACATCTAGTTCATTACCAGAGGTCAAGTATTGTGGATTGTGCACGGGCACCGGACGATCTTCGGGAAGCGAAGCGTTTACATCATCTAAAAATTGTTGGCTCACCACATCACCTGGGTTTTCTAGGTAAAGAGGCAAACCTTTGTATTTTCCTTCATTAAAAGCCCCCATGTAATAGTATTTTCCGCTAATCGGAATTCGGGTTGCATTGGTGTTTTGAGTCTTAAATGTCCTTTGTGGTAAAGTACCACCGAATTGTGCATTAAGGTTAGTTGAAACAGCTAGCTTTTGAATATTGGCAAAGCCTACTGCTCCAGCTTCTACGTAAATGTGGTTTAGATAAGCAGGAAGAGCTAATTCTGTTGCTAATACTCCATTGGCATTGGTAAAGCCGCTATTCAGCAGCACACCGTTAGAATCGGGGTGATTCGTGTAGAAGTTAATTTTCACACCTGCTAAGTCATTATCGGATAAACTTTTTACGCTAATGCTTGCATTTATATTTTGATCGGTTTCGAAATTGAAACTAGCGGGAATATTTAATTCCTTGATATCACTAGGGATAGGATTGGCGGGGTTGGAAGAATCGTCATCTTTTTTACAAGCACTAAAGGCTATCAATAGAATACTTAGGTAAAGTGGGGCTTTCATAAGAGTTGGGACTTTAAACAAATTTCGGCAAATTTCGAATGTTTTTTGCTGATAAAAGTCACTTTTCGATGAGTTGTACAGTTTTGTCGTTGGAAAATAGATTATTGTCGGTGAAGGACTAAATGAACAAGGGAAATATTTTTTTTACATAAAGACGGAAAGATATAGCTGACAACATTCGGCAGTTGAAAGAACTTGGATACGGGCTTATATTTCAAAGTTTTAAGATGAAAGACTGGAGAAATAAAATATAAAAATAGTAGATTTGAGGAAACTTAATAATGAGAACTGTTAACTTAATTATATCTTTAATATTGCTTTTTGCTGCCTGCCGGCCTGAAGATGAAGAGCCACAAGACTATATTGAATTAGACGGAAAAAAGTATGAGCTAGGCACTTGTCATGTATCCTATTTTGATAGGCTTAATGATGCCGGCGAGCTAAATCATTTCTATCAAATTCAGGTTTTTGGAAAAAACTATCAGGTGCAATTTGATTCAGATGGAAACTATTATAATGAGAAAGGAGATGATATAGCCATCTCCATATTTGTAGAGAGCAAGCAGGCCTTTAGTCTAGAAAATACTTTTTATCAAAATATTGTTGGAGGTGGTCGAGATACTACTTCATTAAATGAATACAGCAACTTAAGCCTTTATAATTTTGAAGAGAGTAGTTTAATGATGGATTATCAGAAAATCGGTCCCTCAATCTATTTGGCTATGGAGAATCGTCAATTAGAAATTTTAGTTGAGAACATCAAATTTTACTCGAATTATTCTATTTCTGACTCTACAGCTCGTAAGGTTAATATCCGTTATCATGGGCGCTATCATTATTCCGATTAAATTATGAATACTAATTTATTCACTCTACTAATTTTTACATTAAGCCTTACAATTCATGCTCAAACGCGTGATTTAGTTAATTTCATTGAGATAATTCCAGAAGAACACACACAAATAGCTACTGGAAGCCCTGCGCAAGTTTTAATTAATAATTCACAAGACTATGTGTTAGACTTAGCGGGAGTCACCGGTTTACAGAAGAATAATAGTTTACCTCATATTAGTTCTGCAAGTGCATTAATCCACATTAAAAATGGTCAAGTACAAAGTCCGCAGATTAACGTCTATGTTCCACCGCGCGATTATTCAATCTGTGGTTCTATTGTTTACCGAGTGGAAAATTATAAAGAACAAAGCTTTGTACAAGTTCGTTCCGCTTGCAATGAAGTATTTATTGATCGTTTTATCCTTAAACATGCCACTAGTTCTAGGTCACCTTCTCCTCAGCAAAAAATACACCTATCAGGTACCAATATTTTGCATCCAAAAGTGTTAAAATATGGTGATGAAGCCTATGCATTATTGGTAAGAACACCAGAGGTAAAAGCAAGTGGTGAAGTAAACAGGGGAGGCTTGGGCAATGATACTTTGATACTAGCTCATCTTGATTTTGAAAATGAGACTTATGATACAGTGGCCTTTTTTCGCCTACCAGCACAGCCTTATCAAAACTTTAAGACATTTTTTGGTGAAGCCAAGATTAATGAGGCCTTCAGTAAGATTTATTTAAACACTTTTGATACTCTACTTACCTTTAGCATAAATAACGTTTTGCCTGAGGTAAAGGCCCTTTCAACTGATCAATATTTCAGCTTAGAAGATAGACGTTTTTTCATAGTTAATGAACGCAGCGAAGACTTGGCATATTATAAGAATATTTTACGATTAGATTATCGGTTTAATGAAGGTAACCCTAGCTTTGATACGACTATTCTGGATCTACCTACTCATAAATTCTCCACTGCAAATAACCTGAGTATTTTCGGTCTAAATTCCACAAAAATGCTCATTTCTGAAACCCGCTATTTAGAAAATAGAGAGCTTTATCTCGGTACTAGTCTGCTAGATAGCTTAGGCAATTTTTTATGGCATAAGCAATTCGTCCCTGATTATTCCGGCTTAATAATTCAGCATGCTTATAATGTAAAGGATACCTTAATCCTTAGTGGCTTTTATAAGCCAGGTAGATTTGTAGTTAATACGCAAACACGGGTTAAAGGTTATTTTCCTTTTGGATATAGGAGAGCGGTCAGCTTTAGATTACTCGCAGATGGCACTAACCTAGATGCTGAAAAACTAAGTGCAAAAGAAGGACTAGAAGTTTTCCCGAATCCTTTTTCCGTTGATTTTAAGATTGCCGAGGAAGGAGCGAGTAAATATCAATTAATCAATACCAATGGGCTTTTGGTGAAAGAGGAGCAGCTCAACCCGGATATTGGAATTTATAGAGTTTATTTGCCCCAGCTAGATTTCGGAATGTATATTCTGCGTCTTTACAAAGATGACGGTGAAATCATAGAAAAGAAAATATTCAAAACGACTTATTAGTGGTTTAAATAATTCAATTTCCTTTTTTATTGAGAATTAATTGCAAATATTTTCTCTGAATTATCAATCCTGAAAAGGAACCAATTATATAGGCAATCACATCACTCCAAAGAAAGCCAGAGCCTAAAACCAGCGCAATTAATTTTTGCTTACGCAGATCATTAATCCACGGGGCTTGGTAGAGCTGTGACAATTCAATTCCTATACAGATGCTTAGGCTTAGATAAAAAAGAAACCTCGGCGCTTTATTGGGATAAAGAAAAGCCAATAGAAAGTACATCATAACTGCATAAAGCGCATCTCCTAGATAAGGGTAAATTATAGCAGGCACCCAAGGCCCGCGCGAAGCTAGCCCCAAGCCAATTACACTACAAAATATAAGAAAATAGCTTCTTCGCATTCGCTACAAATCGCTTATAATTGTGCATCTAGCAAAAGCTAAGGACAAGCATAAAGCGCTTGATCAAATAAAATCTGCAAAGAATCAATGGGTTCTATTGAGTCGCCAGCGTGGGTTCGCACCGAAAGAAGCAGGGAAGGCTCACCAAATGGATCTTCTGTTTGGGCTACTTTGATAAAGGAAAATAGCGAGGAACTTTCATTGTTGGAGCAACGTCGATCGGCACCGACCATATTCGCTCCTTGTAAGGCCGCCATTAGCCTGCAGGATAATTCACCTTCCGTTTCCAAAAAAGCCTTTTCCATGGACTTAAGAACTTCCTCATTCAATAAAATATTGCCCTGAATACTATAATTAGGACCAGTAATATGCCCAGTAAATGAATCAGTGCTATCGCCCGTGTAGGCGGCAGAAAAAATCTCAGATGCAGACATACTTACGATCCCATATTGGCGATAAAAAGGTTTGTTTACGGCATCGTGAGTTTTTAACCATTCGATTATTTCTTTGGCATTTTTACCAGCTTCCATTTGCTCGCGCGCTATCTTTTGATTGGCCGGTAAGTAATAGGCTTGGCTATTTATGGCGCCTTTTCCCGGAAACAATTCACTCAGGAAATCATCACTAGTAAGCTGTGTTTTAAATAAATCTACACAGGAGGCCCCAGCACTGCCCACCTCACCCGTACTGGGATCAACTGCCACGATAGAAAAGGTGTCTTGCGCTGATAATTGAGAAACTGCAATCAACAGGAGAAGAGCAAATGAGATACTTAATTTTTTCATGGATTTAAAAGTAGCTAAATTTTCGGCTGACTTTATGCACTAGGCCTTTGATGCGAAAAAGGATAGAGGAAAAATAGCATCTTTGCCTCATGAGAATATCGCTTAAGTCTGTGCGAGAGGGCCATTTAGCTTTAGGATTTTTGTCCTTTTCCATAGCTATTTTACCTCTCGTTTACCTTAAAGATATCTTGGATCCTTGTTTAGCGCCACGCCTTAGTTTTTTAGGCTTACTGGTGTTTAGCCTTGCGTTTTTTGCTTTTTTCAAAAAGAAGTGGCAAGTCGCTCCATGGTCGGGAATTTTCATCCTTTTCTTAAGCCTAGAGGGGCTCAGCTTATTTTATGCGCATAATCCAAATGAAGCCATTCGGCCTTTAATAGGAGATTTGTTGCTCTTCTTTTTCTTAATAGTAATGGTTCCTCTACTAGTTAAGGGATTCGCGAAAATTTGGCTAGCTAAAGCCTTAATTATTTGCACTATTATCCTTTCAGCTTTTGCATATATTCAATTGGTTGAGTTCCAAGCCTGGCAAAACTCTGAAATGCTATACCAAGTTAGCTCCTTTATGGGGCATAGAAATTTACTGGCTTCGGCTTTGTTATTGGCTTGGCCTTGGTTAGTGTTTATCAGCTGGAAAGGAAAAGGGATTTGGCGTTTTCTGGGCTTGATTAGTTTACTCGCTTCAATAGTGCTTATTGTAGTTCTTGAATCGCGAACTGTTTGGATAGCGTCCCTAGTTTTTGCTATGAGTGGCTTAGTAAGCCGAGCCTTTCGCAAAGTGAAAATGAAATATTGGCTTGCAGGTTTTGTGAGCTTATTAATAGGCTTATTGCTGGTATTTATCGTAGTCAAAATAAAGGAGGAAGGCAGTATTAAGAAAGCGCAAGAATTAAAGACTTCGGTTAGTATTTCATCTACAAAAGAAAAAAACTTCACCGTTTCGGAGCGACTTTTATTGTGGAAAGCCACCTTAAATATGGTTTGGGATAATGGCTGGGGTGGCGTAGGAGCGGGTAATTGGAAGATTCAGTTCCCGGCTTATGGTTCGGATATTTGGCGCGCTCGACAAGGCTTAGTGCAGTTTCAGAGACCCCATAACGATTTCCTTTGGGTACTCTCCGAATTGGGCATTTTAGGATTTCTGAGTTATCTGGCGCTATTTGTTTTTATTTTGGCTTCTGCCTTACTGAGCATTGGAAATAGCTCCATAAGTAAGGAAGATCGTCAGTTTATTAAACTTTTACTGGCGGGACTGATAGCCTATTTAGTTATCGCTCTGTTTAGCTTTCCGCGAGAAAGAGTTTTCCATCAAATCCTGCTTTATTTAGGGATAGCGTCTATTCTAAGCTTTCGCAAGAAGGCAGAGCTAAGTTTAAAAGCTTCTTTGGTAATGAAAACGCTGGCCGCAATAATTGGACTTCTAGGCTTGACCTTTGGATTAAATTGGTGGCAGGGTGAGAAATTGACAGTAAAAATTAATCAGGCCCGTGCCGAAGGCAATTGGCAGAAACTTTTGACTTATACTAGTGCCCTAGAGGGAAATAGATTTTATCAAATTGATCCAGTAAGCATACCGATTTGTTTTTACAGCGGACTTGCTCATCTTAATTTGCAAAACTATGGGCAATCAAAAGCAGATTTTGAGATGGCTTATAAATTACATCCAAATAATATACATGTTATCAATAATTTGGCGAATATCAACCTCCTAGTGGGAGATTTAGATCGGGCCATAAATTTTTACCAGCAGGCTTTGGATGTTTCACCCAAATATTTAGACGGCGCCTTAAACTTAATGGCTGCCTATTATAATGGTGGCCGTATAACGGAAGCCTTTGAATTTCTGTTAGAGTACGAGCCAATTTTTGCGGTAGATCGGCCTGATCATCCAAGCTTGGGTCTCTATAGAAATGCAATAGTTATGGCTCAGTTTAAGTTACTTTGCACATCATTTGATAAGGCCTTGCGCGAATTATGTGCAGGCTTAACAGAGCAGGCAATAATGGATTGCTACGAAGCGGCCCGTAAGGAAGAAATTAGCTTTGAAGAAACCCTTCTTCGAAAGCTGCAAGAGTAGTAAGGGATAATCTTTAACTAGTTCACCTAACTATCTCTTTATTAATAGCGTTACTATTGCAGAACAAATTAGCAACAAGCTCTATGTCTAAAAAATTATTCTCTGTATCCTTTGCAATCCTATTAGCAGGGGGACTGTATGCACAATCCGTTTCGATTTTAAATCCATCTGTTGGGCAAAATGGTCAAACTTTACCCATTATAATTTCTGGTCAGAATACAGCCTTTACGCAAGGCTCTATAAGTTTGATTCTGTCACAAGGTTCGCAAATTATGGGACAGGGCAGCAACACTGTTTTTTCAAACATCGTAGCGGTAAATAATACTACCGTTTCTGCGAATTTAAGTGTTCCGGGTTCTAGTACTTTAGGTTTTTATGATCTGATGGTTAATTCGGGTTCAAGCACAATAAATAGATTAGCGGCTTTTGAGGTTATTACCGGCGGCCAAAATGCGATTTCCACCAATTCTCCCGGTGCTAAACCTGGGCAAAATTTAAATGTAACTTTCAATGTAACTGGGGCTAGTTTTAAAAACATGGTTTCAGAGAATATCGAGAAAGTTTGGTTAAGCAAAGGCAATCAGGTAATTGATGGCTTTTCCAATATTCAAATCATTAATGGGACAAGTTTTAGCACTGACTTAAATGTACCTATGTCGGCCAGTACTGGCTTGTGGGATATTAATGTATATACTAGTATTGGCAATAATTACCGAAGCTCAGCAGTCTATAATATCGCGGCCGACATTAGCACAAAAGAGTTTGAAAAGTCGCAATTCAATATTTACCCAAATCCTGTGGGTGATGAGTTGAAAGTAGAAATTCCCGCTTCCGCAGATGGATTAGAATTTACGGTTTTAGACTTAAGTGGAAAGAAAGTACAAAATCTACAGTCAAAGCAGGAAGGAAATACCTTAAGCATTAATACCAAGACTTTATCTAGAGGTACTTATCTCATACAATTTAGCTCGGACTCAAAAGTATTAGCCACCAGAAAATTGGTTAAAAGCTAAGCTTAAGATACTTATCATAAAAAAAAGGCTAGGAGTGAATACTGCTAGCCTTTTTTGTTTTTAATGATTTTGTAAGATTTAACGAAGAATTTCGTCAACAAGTTCGCTTTCGAAATCTTCAAAAACTTCTTTTAAGTTACTCTCACCATTTGTTCCGTAGTTCACGAAAAATGCCATCGAAACTTCAGCCGTTGGAAAATAGAACAAATCGGCACTATAACCTAAGTCACGACCAGTATGGCCCAAGCCAAAAGCTGATTTTTCAGTAAACTTTTTAATGTTGCCAACTCCCGTGTAAAAATTATCGCGAGCTAAGTGAAAGTCTTCCATTTCTAAAAGTGAAGCCTCGCTTATGATACTTTTATCTACGTATAGTGCCCGAATAAATACATTTAAGTCTTCTACGGTAGAGTAAACGCCACCATAACCATTGCCACTGCCAGTAATCATATTAGACACGTTTACGATGGTACCATTATTATGCAGATCGAAATAGCCCTGCGCTGCATTATTTGGTAAATCTTCTCGTCCCTGATAATAGGTATCTGACATTCCTAAAGGGTTCAATATTTTCTCTCTCAATAATTCGCCATGATCACGGCCGGTTGCTTTCTCAATGCACATAGAAACAAGAGCGGTATTGGTATTGGAATAGCTAGCGGTAAAAGGAGCTTCAAATTCGATAGCACCCTGATTATAAGCGAACTCTAGTAACTCTTCTTGGCGCCAAACCCGATTAGGGTTATTGATAACAGCCAAATAAAACTCACTACTTGTGATAAGGTCGAAAATACCCGTGGTATGATTCATACATTCTTTAATAGTAACCTCTTCGGCATTATCGAGTTTATCTAAAATATCAGTATCAATATAATTAGAGATGGGGTCGTCGATATCAAGAAGACCTTCTTCTTGCAATTGGAAAGCGAGTACTCCTACCATTAATTTAGTCATACTGGCTGCTTTGGAAGGGTGACAAGGGGTGAATTCTACACCACCTTCAAGATCTGCAAAACCAGCGCTGCCAATATAAGAACCAGACGAATCTTCGACTAAAGCAGAAATCCCCGGTAGTCCTAAGTTTTTATACTTGTCTAAAATGGCCTGAAAGGCTTGTGATTTAGGATGAGCATCAGTATAAACAGTGCAGTTTATAGACTCTGTAGCTCGAACATCCGCTTCTTGGCAGGCGCCTAAACTTAAAAAGGTAGCTGCGAAAAATATATTTTTTATAGTCATTGTTGTAGATTAAAGGTTAATGGGCATATCAATACCTAATGAAAAGGTGTTGTAAGGCAGTAAAGGAACATAGCCCGAAACATAAGGGCCCTGCAGAAAGCTTCCAAAAGCTAAAGTATAAGCCATACCATAAGAATCTCCCGAAGGGCAATAAGAAGCGCCGATTCGCCAGCCTACCATAAACTGAGAACGCACCTTGTTTAAAGCACGAGACTCATAGTTACCATCATCTTGCAGCTCTAAAACTGCAACATTATTAATCGCCATAAGGTAACCAAGGTCTAGGGATGCTTTTATTTTCCACTTAGAACCAATGGCATAGGCATAATCTAGCGAAGGGTAAATTTTTATTCCTGTTTGAATAAAGCGATGGTAAAACAATCCAATGTTGCCACTCACAGCCCATTGGTGTTTTTCACTACTATTAATTCGGTGTTGGATACCTAAATCTATACCTGGATGGAAATTAGAATAGAATAGGGCGGGGTAAGAACTAAAAGGCAGTCCAGTTATATTGTTGGAGGCTCTTATTTCCATGCGGTGTTGTCCGTAACTGCTAAATGTAAATAAGCTGATAAATAGAATACTAATGCATTTTTTCATGTATTAATTTTATAGTTTGGATCTGATTCTGGTCAATGATTGACCCAGCCGTAAAGCTAAGCATTGATATTTTAGTGAAAATCTAATTTCTTGAAACAAAAAAAGCAGCCTAGAAAATTACAAATTCTAAGCTGCTTTGCTAAGTGTTATTTTAAATTCACTAATCTTCCAAAGAAAACAGATCCTCTACTTTACAATCGAAAAGCTTGGTCATTTTTAGCGCCAGTTCTAGGGAAGGGGAGTATTTATCATTTTCTATGGCATTAATAGTTTGCCTACTAACAGCTAGCTTTTCGGCTAAATCTTGCTGCGAAATCTTATTTATGCTGCGGTAAACTCTAATCTTATTCGTCATTGCTAGCTGTTTTATAATGCTTCAATAACTTAAGGTCGAAGATGAGATTGAAAAGAAAAAGAATCAAAAAGAGCTGAGCAAAGAGGAAGGTCAAAAAGATCATTCCAAAGATGCTTAAAACAGTTAATAACAATATACCATAGCTAATAAATAGACTTATTCTTAGGGCATCATTGCGAAGTTTATCAATTAGCTCGTCTTCATACTTTTCTTTCGAGAAACCGGCCAAGAGGCCAAAAATAATAATGAAGACCGAGAGCAGCTCATCAATATAAACGGTTTCAATCCAACCGCTTTCAGCAGGACCGAATATTTCGTCGTTGATTAAAGCAGGGACTTCAAAGGTAAAAAGCTCCTCCACTTTTGGATCTCCCTCTAAAAATAGCATGTAATAAATCCCGAAGCCGAAAAAGAGATAAAACAGGATCCGACTTATCTTTTTAAAACGATGGGGCAGTAATAAGCTCATAATTTTGATTTTTAAGATAATCAAATGTATAGCATTGTTTACTAAATGTAAAATATTATAGACAAAAAGTTTATGATGTTTTACAAAAAATAACTTGTAGTAGGCACAGTTAGGTGCTTAAATACAAGTTCCTGACGGGATTACAGATAAATGCCTAGGCTACTAATTTTTAATTAAAAGGTATCGCAGCACCGCTTCTCCATTTAGGCTTAAAGCCAAGATGCGCAGGCCTTTAGCAGACTCGTCATAAATTGAAATACTTGCTCCGGATGCAATTTTTCCAAAGCGTAAAACCCGTCCTTGCAAGTCCAGTAATTGGTAGTGCAAGTCAGAAGCATTGGAATTATCCAAGTTGAAACTGTGGGAATAAGGATTAGGATAAGCACTAAAATTTAAGCTTCCTTTTAAAGCTTCAAGGCTTAAAGTACCATTGGAAGCATTGGGTGTAGGCACCGAGAAGCTAATCCACGTAGGACTAGCATCATAAGATCGGCCGTAGCTTATATCCGACGTTTGTGCGCCAAATGTGATCAAATCGGCGGTATCAACCTGACCGTTAGTATTCTTGGCAAGAATAATTTCTTCGCCGCCTTTTGATAAGCCAAAATTAGTGTGGTATATCCCCGCCGTGGTATCGCTGGAAGCCCAAAAGATAATGAAGTCTCCCGCATCTAAATATTCGGCGGGTAGCTGCCATTCGAATGGAGTGGTAGAATTATCACTTAAATAATAATCGCCCAAGAAAAGGCTATCGCTACTATTATTGTAAAGTTCAATCCAGTCATTATAAGCGCCATTATTATCCGCAATGGTATTATCGTTATCCGCCATAAACTCGTTGATGACTAAATCGCCCAGCAGTCGAATGTTTATACTATTGGCGGTGCAGGGCTTGGTGCTTTGCTTGCCTTGGCTGTCGCTCGCCGTAATTTGATAGGAAATGTTTCCAGTAGGAGGCTGGTTTATTGCATTGGCATAGATGCCGTCATTAGCCTGCCCATCGTTATGAAGGCCATCATCGTAAAGAATAATACTTTGACTGGCGCCGCCGCTAAGGCTGTAATTACAAGTAGCAGTGCTAAGGGATTCATCTACAATAAATGCTTTAAATACAATTTGTCCGGGCAGTGTATTAACATCCGCTTGTGGTGAATGAATTATGGGCGCTACATCGAAAGTTCCTAGTTGACTTAAGGCCGTGCTAGAGCGCGTATTAAGATATGACTTGATGCCTTTCTTAACGTGTTGATTCGCTTGATTGGTTGTGAAACTTAAGTCGAAATCACTGTTGCTAAAACCGTAATCTAAACTTTTAAAGGTATCTGCGTAAGCGTAGCTATTAATCTGATTTTTAATAGAATCTATACTGTTGCTAAAAGTATTACTTCCAATCTTGGTAGCGTAATCGCGCAAATAATATTTGTAGATATCCTTCAAGGCAGATATCGCTAAAAGTCGATTGGCTAAAGGGAAATTTTGCCCGGCATTATGCCAATTATTTACATCACGCGTAGCCCAATCTATACCAAACCAATCTATCCCCATACTATTGTCGATATCATAAGGGATGTATTCAATTTTCCCGCTTTGTGGGTTTTCGTAGAGGTAATAATTATTCTGGTTAAAGCTGTAGTTATCCCAATGCCCCATAATCACTTCGAAGGCCAGGGCTTGTAAATAGCTTTCAATATTAAAGACCGAGTCTAAACTACAAACTAGTTGATTTTGAGGAGTATTATTTAAGATGTCAATGAACTGCGCTAGTTTAGTATAGTCATCCACATCTTCATTGGTTTTAAGTTCATAAACGCGTTCGCCATTGTTTTTGGTTAGTTTATAATCATTGGGGTTATTGCTTATAAACCGCAAATTGGCAGGGTAAGTACACTTGTATAAATTACCGGTATTGTTTCCAAAGCGAAGACTAAGCCAATCGTTGTTAATGTGCTCGGTATTGATATAGAGTCCTTTATACTCGCCATTAATGTAAAGTTCTGTATGAACGCAGCGCGAGCTTGCTATCCCTTCTGCAGCAGCGAATTCCCAAGCTATGCGGGCCCTACTAATACTGGGGTCGTTATGCTCACCATTTAGGTTAAAGTCTTTAAAACCTTGGTAACGGAGACCACTGGTAAAGCTGTTGATCGAAACTTTAAAGGATTTTTTATCCGCTTGTCGCGATGTGTTGCCACGCAAACGAAAACCAATATTTGTAAGCGTGTCATTTAGATTGGCATTAGTAAAAATAAGCGTCGCCGGAAATTCGTGATCGGAGCTTGCATTGGCAGGGTCCAAAATAACCGCAAGGCTGTCTGTATCGATTAGGATTTCTATTTTGGAGACTTCATTAGGGCTGTAGACCCAGCCATCGGGGATAAATGGAATCTGAGATAGTAGACAACTGGGGATAATCAAAATTAACAGAAAACCTAATAATCGTAACATATCAATCATGTCGTTAAGTGCGAACTAAAATAATAAAGGCTCCTATTTCTATTAGTGAAATAAGAGCCTTGATAAAATAGGAATTTACTAAAGTGAGAAATCGTAAACAAAGCCAAGGTTGATATTTAAGGCGCCAGCAGTGCCATTAAAATCTCCTGTATCAGAGTTTATCGTGTACTTCATTGGTACAATATAGGCTACCGATATTACGAAATTGCTAATATGCAGTCCAAGCTCTGGGGCTAGGCCCAAAGAAAAAGCACTTGCACCAGGCACTAAAGTTGAGCTACCTGTGATATTATCGGTGATGGTAACGTCGGGAGTTGAAAAAACGGCCAGTCCTAAGCCTAAACCAGCATAAGGGCTAAATTTCCGATCTGACTCAAATAATCGGTAACGAGCTTTGGCTCCGTAAAAACCTAGACCATAAAGACCAATATCAAAATTATCTTCCGACTCGACACCAAATAGGGCATTACCACTATAGGCGATGCCGACACCAATACGTTCATCACTTTCCAATAAATACAAGAATTCTAAAGAATAACCTAGTCCAAAGGAGCTTAAACTTTTTCCAGTGTTTTGATCTACAAATGCATCACCTTGTGGTCGTGCATAGCCAGCCGTTCCGGTAAAAGAAAAAGTTTGAGCATTAAGGCTAAGACTCATAAGACTTAAGGCTAAGACAGCTCCAAAAGCTATTTTAAGATTTTTCATGAAGGTAAAATTGATTAATGCTGCAAGGTATGGCTAAATATAGAAATCTAGTCTTCGGTGAAAAATTGCTTTATCATTAGCAGTAATCACCTTAATGCGGTGCTTTCAGTTTTATTCAACTAGCGCTTAGTATTTAGTCTCACTATTTATCGGAGTTTTGAAACCTAAATCATGTTATACTGAGCTCAAAACGAATCTGTTTTAAAAACTCTTGGCAAAGATTAAGTTTTAGCAGAGAAAGAAACTCTAATGTTCTCAACTAAAATTTAGCAGTAAATTAAAGATGGTTTTGTGAAGATAATTATCACTTTACTTTAAGTATATAAGTGCATAAATAGTCTTCACCTGATTTAAGATGCAGGTCGTAAAGACCTCTTTTACTAAAAGTAGTATATAGCTTTAGTTTGCCATCTTTTAAGAGCATCGAATCAGCTTCAAAAGTCAGTGCCTTGTGCTCTGTATGCAGCTCGAAGCTTAGGTTTTTAGGCTCTAAGTCATCCTTAACTTGAACATTAAAGCTAATTGCTTCATCTTTCTTTACTTCCCGATGAAAATTAGACGAAGCTTCTGGGAAAACCCCCAATTTAAAGGCAGCGCTATAGACTAGGGCAGAGGATAGGAATTTCTGTTTCGAATAGGAACTGTCTAATAAAGTCCATTTTTGTTCTAATGGAAAATGGTTGCGAAAAAAGAGTTCTGGCGGGCAGAGACTTTAATCGATTCGTGCAGGTGGCTGAGGCTCTCGAAGCCCCGGTAATCGCGGATGTGTTGCGCATCTTAATTCCCTCAGCCTTCGAGAACCTCAGGCCCCGGGTTTAGCATTTTTACTATAGCGGTCAAATAATTGATGGATTTTAATCGATACCTGCGGGTGGCTAAGACTCTTGAAGCTCTGGTATAAAGTCAGGAAGACAGGTCAGACTTGTTTGGATCAATTTTAGATTCTTTAGAATTAAGATCTCGGTAAGCAATAGACAAGCCGGGCAGCTTTTCTAAAGCCTTTGAAACTAAGGCTTCCTTCTTTTTTCTACTCCAGCCTTGAACTTGCTTCTCTCGCAGAAAAGCCTCGTCAATTCGACTAAACTCCTCAAAATAAACGAGTTCTACTGGTAAGTGTTTTTTGGTATGATTTGCGCCTAAACCATGCTGATGTTGTGCCAAACGTAATTCTAAGTTATTAGTACTACCGCAGTAATAAGAAGCATCTGCACATTTTAGTATGTAAAAAAATCCTTTCAAAAATCTTAGCTATTTCTACATCGCAGGAAAATTCCGATCGGCACTAGCTTTATAATTTCGATACATCGCTTCGAAAATGCGATACGTCTCTTCGCTAAAAGTTTCATCCAGCCACTGGGCAACGTCAGCCTGGCTTTTCGCGCGCTCCTTTGGCACTTTAAAGCATTGTTTCATGGGACCCGTTTCAATTTCAACATACCAATGTTGCTCTTGGGCATAAAGCACTATTTTAAATTTTGGATGGGGTATAGGACCAACAATACGCATTAGTTTGTGTGATTTAAAATGAGGGCCTTCGCGGCCAATTCGCCACTTTCCATCGCGGCGTTTAAACTTGGGTTTAACATCTGATCGCCAGCAATATAGATTCCTTCAGCAATACGGTTTTCTTCAAAAGGACGGGTATAGGCATTATTGGAAATACTAGGTAAGGCCTTTCTAATTTTATAGTTGCGGATGAAAGTCCAATCGCGCGCGGTTTCATAGCCCGAGGCGATTAATTCGCGCCTAATTTCATTCTCAATCTGATCATCGCTCTTCGATTTCTGATTGCGAATGCTCACCGATATTAAATGCTGCCCTTTCGGTGCATAGCTAGCAGAAACATCACTTAGCACCGCGATATTGTTAATAAGCGCATCTTCCGCAAAGGAAAGACTGATGTAGCCCTTGGGAAAGGGACTTTTAGGACTCGCAAAATAATATTGATGGGTTTCGTTCCAACTGATGTCCTGCACCAATTGGGGGAAAATGGCACTGGGATCGGTAGCAATAATAATCTGCTTGCCGGTAATAATTTCCCCGTCGCTCAATTCTACCTCACCTTTGCGAACGCCTTTAACCTGCGCGTTCATGCGAAAATGAGTTTCTTTCAATTGCGATTTTAAATGGCTAGCGATGCTTTCTATGCCATCTTGCGGAAGCATGGCCTCGCCTAAGGCAAACATTTTAAATATGAATTGAAATTGGCGACAAGAGGTTTTTAATTCATCTTCTAAAAAGATACCGCCAAAAAAGGGTCTAAAAAACTGGTTAATGATTTTATCGCTAAAACCACGTTGTTTTAAATAATCGAGAGTGGATATTTCAGGCTCGTTAAAGATCATTTCTTCGCTTTTGGCGAGCACTTCCTTACGCAATTTGGCGAGCTTAAGCTTATCCCAAATGCTACCCACTGGAGAAAAGGCCATACGCAAATAGGCAGCCGCATTACGATTAACATCTTCCACTAAAAAGTGGTCACGACCGCTAAAGCAAAAGGCGCCAGATTTAAAAGGCTTTAAGTTTAAAGCTTTGAAATCGAGATGTTTCTGAGCTAGGGGGTAAGCGCTTAACAACACTTGAAAGCCATGATCTAAGGTAAATCCATTCACTTTGTCGGAGCGCAATCGACCACCTACACGATCGGAGGCGTCGATTACTAAAACTTTTAAATGATAATTTTCTAGTTCTTTGGCCGCCACTAATCCAGCAGCACCGGCGCCAATAATTAAGGCATCGTAATTAGCCATTAGTCTTGTAATTGTAGGTTAAATTGTTCTCTTAAAGCGGCGAATTTGAGCCATTCCTTCTGCTGAAAAGCTTGTAGGTCTTTAATAAACTCGGTTTCACTTTTTTGGTAGCCCTTCTTTAATATTTCAGCCTGCGAAGGAACACCATCCCAGCCGGATCCAACATAGCCTAAAACGGCATAATACTGCGACTGTAAGGTCTTGGGTTGATCGTAATAGCCGTCTACTTCGCGGCCATACACGCGTTCCTCCAATTTTTTAAGACCTTGCTGTAAAGGTTTTAGACTGTCGTTAAAGGCTTTCGCCTGATCGGTATCCAATTGAAATTCGGCGATAGACTGCGCGATTTTCAGTTTAGTCTGTGCACTTTTTAACCAATCGGTATAAACATGAAGATTGGCTAAAGATTGGTCTAATTCCTTTTGGTAAGCAATATTTTTAGCTTCATCTGCGGAAGCGATAGATAAGCGAGGGTCGGGCTGATAATTAAAGGAATACTCTTGCGATAATCCGTTAAAGCTGGCCATAATGCGATAGTTGCCTGTCACTAAATCAAGCGGGGCAATTTCGTTGGTATCTTTTAGAGAACGGTTTTTACTGGGGAAACCAATCCCTTTCGCACTCATATAGATAGAATAGGCTTGCATACCTTCCTTCGCATCTCTGTAAAGGCTGCGCACAACATCGCCTTGGGCATCGATAATTTCAAACTTGATGTTCTTGTCTTTAATAGAATCGGAGGCTTCATAACCATTGTAAACAAAGGCCTGTAAGGAAGTACTACGATTTTCGCCTTTAAAAATCCCGTCGGCAGGAAAGCGCGAGCCATCCGCTCTTTTCCGAGCTACTTTGTAAATGTCGCGGGGTGCGAAAAAGTGGAAGTCTTTTAAACTATTCTCTCTTTTTGCTTTCACCAAAGCACGTAAGGTCTCTAAATCATCGAGAATATAGGCCGAACGACCGAAGGTTCCTAGAATCAAATCGTCTTCACGGGGATGGATTTTCATATCGCTTACCAATACCGTGGGTAAATCTTTGCCCCATTTCTGCCAATGCGCACCTTTATCCCAAGAAAAGTAAAGCCCACGCTGCGTTCCTGCGAAAATCAGGTTTTCATCTTTGGGGTCTTGCACAGTGCTAATCACATAAGCAGGTAAACTGCCGCCAATATTTTTAAAGCTTTGGCCATAGTCTTCGGTATAGTAAAGCATGGCCTTTTCATTGCCGCGTCGGTAATCATTGGCTACTACGAAAGCGGCCCCTTTTTTATGTTGTGAGTGCACAATTTGCGGAATCCAAGCCCCTTGAGGCATGTCTTTCAATGCTTTGGAGATATCGGTCCAATTGGCACCGCCATCTTTACTTAGGTGTAATTTACCATCGTCAGAGCTTACCCACAGCAGATTTTGCTCAAGGCCAGATGGCTCAATACAAAGTAGGGTTGTATAATTTTCGGCACCGGTAACATCATAAGTTAAACCTCCACTTTCGCCATAATTTTGCTTGGTGGTATCGTTGGTGGTTAAGTCGGGACTAATAAGCTCCCAAGACTGGCCCTGATTCTGAGATTTGAAAACGTATTGTGCGCCATAATAAATGGTCTTATCATCAAAAGGGTCTTGCGCGATAGGGGCATTCCAGTTAAAACGCAGGGTTTCATTTTCGGGATGTACGGGCTTAATCATCTTATAATAACCCGTTTCGGTGTCAATTCGTCCTACGTTTCCTTCCTGACTCATAGCGTAAACAAAACGGTTGTCGCTTGGATCGGGAGAAACATCAAAGCCATCGCCAAAAAAGAGTTCTTCCCAGTAATCGTTGCGAATACCATCGGCGCGCCAAACGTAGGCTGGGCCTTTCCAAGAGCCATTATCTTGCATGCCACCATACACATTATAAGGCGTTTCCATATCGTAATTAATATGGTAGAACTGCGCAATTGGTAAGTTGCTTACAAAGCGCCAGGTTTTGGCTTTATCGCGACTGATATTTAAACCGCCATCATTACCATTAATTATGTAGGTAGGATCTTCTGGGTGAATGAATAATGCGTGGTGGTCGGGGTGAATGTAATTATAAGGCGCAATAACTTCCCAGTTTTTACCTCCATCTTCGGAGCGACTAATTACCGACCAAATACTGTAAACGCGATTTTCATTGTGGGGATCCACGTAAATCTCTGCGTAATAGAAGGGACGATTGCCAATATTTTCGTCCTCGGAAATTTTCTGCCAATTTTCACCACCGTTCTCACTACGATAGAGAGCATTCTTGCCTTTCTTTTCAATAAAAGCATAAACACGACTAGGCTGTGAAGCCGCAATGGCAATCCCCATCCGACCTAATTCACCTTTGGGTAAACCGCTGTCTTCCTTTTTTTCTTTCCAGGTAGTACCGCCATCGTAGCTAATAAACAAGCCACTACCAGGACCGCCCGATTTAAAGAACCAAGGGTTACGACGATGCTCCCACATGTTCACTATAAGTTTGTCAGGATTCTGCGGATCCATTACCATTTCGGCCGCACCGGTGCGTGCGTTACGATATAAGATGCGTTCCCAGTTTTTACCGCCGTCGGTAGTTTTATAAACCCCGCGATGCTCAGAGTCGGCCCAAGGATTGCCAATAGCTGCCACATATACGATATCGGGATTGAAAGGATTTACAATCACCCGATGAATGTGACGAGTTTTTTCCAGTCCTACCATTTTCCAGCTCTTGCCGCCGTCTATGGATTTGTATAAACCTGCCCCGCCAGTATTAGAGTTACGCGGATTACCTTCGCCCGTTCCCAGCCAAATAACATCGGGGTTTTGCGGATCTAAAGCCAAAGCGCCCACACTGCTAACCGTTTCATTATTAAAGAGGCAGTCCCACGAAGTACCGCCATTAGTGCTCTGCCACATCCCGCCGGAAGCGGAACCCACATAAATATGATTTTTATCGCGTGGATCTACCTGAATAGCGGTAATACGACCACTCATACCAGCCGGGCCAATGGCGCGAAACTCGAGGTTTTGCACTAATTTTTTCGGAATACTGTCTTGGGCACTCAAGGTAGATGCGCCTAAAAAGGCAAAAAGGAATAAAATTTTACGCATGAATTTTAGTGTAAGGTGGGACGAATGGGAAGGGCATTTAGAATGATAGCTTCCTTTTCCGAAAGCTCATCCCAACGATTTAGAACCTCTTTTTCAGGGAAATAGTTCAGGGCCATATCTACAAAGATATTTCCGTGCTTGGCTTCACTTTCGTAGATCATATAATAAAACTTGGCTAGATCTTGATCTTCAATATGCTCGCTTACCATTTTAAAGCGCTCAAAACCACGATTTTCAACTATAGAGGCAATTATTAATCGGTCACGGAAACGCTCGTTAATACCACTGTGCATGGTTTGCATTAATTGCTTCACATATACATCTTCCTCCATTTTATGATTGAGCTGTAAGCCACGCTTCTGCATAATCTTATAAACTAAGCGGAAATGCTCCAGTTCTTCAATACCGGTATGAATTAAATCGGGAATGATTTCTTTACGATTAGGATATTTCGCTACCAAACTCATGGCCATGCCACTAGCTTTTCTTTCTGCATCGGCATGATCCTTTAAAAAATGATCAAAATCGCTTAAAACACAGTCAATCCAAGCCTGTGATGAAGTCGCTTTTAACTCTAATACATGATTTTCCATATTTTGCTTTCCCGCAAAAATAAGCGGTTTAACCTGAGTTCGGCCTAATATTACAGTCATAGATTTACAAGAAAGGGAAAAGACCAATCTGGAGCGTGCAGCCGCAGCGGGCTGCAGCAAATGAGCTAGATGCAGGATTTTCGCGTTTATTGGAAAAAACTTTAAGCCTCTTCTAAAAAGCAGTTTTTACGCCTTAGCCCTTCGCAATTCCCGCCATTGACTGAGCATTTAGGCGATATTTAAAATCGCATTCAGTATAACTTAGGTCATTGCCGGTTTTGGATTATGGCAAAAGGCAGTATGTTATTTAGAATAAATATAAATTACTCCCCCCGCCCTTGTAATTTTGCTTGCAAAAGTTTCATAAATCTGGTAAATTTTGCGAATATCGCAAACAGCCCTACCCATTTTTGCGAAAAACGCATAAATTTTAAAAACACAAGCCTTTTTTTGCGGAAACCGCAAAAGGCCTATTTTATTATTGCGAAAA
>TARA_R110001592_G_scaffold237306_11_pt1 | contig 78762 bp, 58 predicted proteins | sample TARA_R110001592 | Tara Oceans TARA_R110001592 (sample SAMEA4398387) | marine metagenome | biome: Polar Biome; feature: [SRF] surface water layer (ENVO:00010504); material: water (ENVO:00002006), including particulate matter (ENVO:01000060) such as... | depth 5 m | reverse complement strand
GTCATCAACATCGCTTACAGCAAACCCTGCATCAGACTCTCCAGGTGCGCTAATAAAATTAAATGAAGTGCCTTCATTCGATGATTTCCATAAACCGTTGTTTGACATGAAGTAAACACAATTCGGGCAGTCGGCACTTACTTGAACAGTTCCATTTCCGCCACCATTACCAGCAATAGTAGTTTGTGAAAACGAAAGTCCAGCATCGGTCGAAACAAAAACAATATCGGCTTTGTTTTTCGCGTAAGCGTAAACAATGTTGGGGTTGGTAGGATGGAAATCGATATCGGTAAAATCGTCATTAGCAACAATGGTTGACCAAGATTGTAGGTTGTCATCTGATCGGTACAAACCTGTTCGAGTTCCAATGAAAATTAAATCGGGAATAGTAGGGTGGTACTTAATTTTGTATATCTCTCGGTTTGAACCCAATCCTCCCCAGCCAAGGTTTATTGGATTAAAATTACTCAAACTCCAAGTGTCACCTCCGTCTATAGAACGATATATTCCGTGTGTGTAATGATTGTTGGAGTTGTTGATGTTGATAAGTATGGAGTCTGAATTAGTTGGCGATGCCGTGATGGTATTTACTCCACAAGCAGCAAGAAAGTCGGTTGAACCACCAGTCCAACTATTTCCACCATCGTTTGTTTTCCAAAAACCACCTGTTCGAGAACCTAAATACATGGTTTGAGGATTGTTTGGATCTATATAAAAACATGCAACTCTACCCATACCAAAGGAGTAATGCCCTGTAAGTTGACCTGGAGACACAGGCCCTAATTCTTTCCAAGCAATGCTTCCCGATTTTAAAAAGGGAGTTTTTGATTTGAATGCAGAGAATTGTTTTGAAACAAAATAGGGGTCTTCTTTACTTCTGTTTCCATCGGGGTAGTACTTGTATTCATTATCGTGTGCCCAGCGTTGATAGCCCTTCCAACCCGAACCTTTTTTTGTTTTATTGATGGTATCAAAATAACTTTCGGCTTCTTTTACTACCTCGTAGAAATTGATGCTGTTGTCTTGCATCATTTGTTTGTATTTCTGTGCAGTTGCGGTATTTACTAGGAAAAAAGAAATGAATAAAAGAGAGTAATATCTTCTCATATTCAAAGAATTTGGAAAGGAGGTCATACGTTTTGAAATAGAATACGAACAATGAAGTTACATTTTTTAGACAAAAATGAACGGAAATTTAAACTGAAGTGGCAGCAATAATTGCTGTGATTTAAGTTAATTTTTTAGGTATTGATACATGAAATTCACTGCCGTGATTCAACTTAGATTCAACTTTTATTTGGCCTTTATGGAGACGTACTATTTTTTTACATATAGCCAACCCAATGCCTGTTCCTGGATAATCTTTTGATTTGTTCAAGCGTTGAAAAACTTCGAAGATGCGCTCTTGTCTATCGGGATGAATTCCTATGCCGTTATCCTCTACAATAAAATAGTGGAAACTAGGTAAATCGTGATAAAGAATTTTCACAATAGGGCGCTTTCCTTTTAATTGAAATTTAATGGCGTTAGAAACTAAATTTTGGAATAGGTTGATCAATTCTACTTTATTGCCTTTGATTTCTGGTAATTTATCAAATGTTATATCAGCCTTTGAAAGGTTGATTTCTTCTTGTAGCTCATTGACAACCGTTTGTACAACATTTTGCATGTCAACATTTTCGAAACTTGTATGATTGCTAATTCTAGAGAAATTCATTAAATCCTTTATTAGACTCTGCAATCGAATGGTAGCGTCACTAATAAAATGTTTGACCTTAATTTTTTGTTCTTGACTCCAATTCGTTTCAGGATCAATTAGAAGTTTTATGAAACTACCAATGGTATTTAATGGTTCTTGTAAATCGTGCGAAGCGATGTATACAAATTGATTCAGTTCTTGATTGGTTATTTCAACTTCATCAATCATTTCATTGAAGGATTCGGCTAGAACACCAATTTCATCTTTCGAATACACCTTGGCACGCTCTTTATAATCGCCATTCCCAACTTGTTTTGAAACACGAATGACTTCGTTGATGCCTTTAGAAATTCCGCGGTTGATCGATATGGCCATAATTAAGCTCGTGAATTGGACAATTAGAGCTATGGCAATCAGAATCCTGAAAACCATGCTGTCAATCTTTCTACCAGCTTTGCTGATGGTTGCTATAAAGCTTCCTTCGCTCGATTTAAATTTGGCATTTAATATGTTGATTCTTTCAAAATAGCTTTCAATTTCTTCACGAGTTAGTTGTGAGTTTTGAACAATTTTAGCGTGCATTTCATCGCCAATGGATTTTAAAACCATTATGCGTTCGTCTGAAGTCCAAAAAATGGTCAGTGCCTTCTTGATTGATGGTAAGGAGTTTAAATAATAGAATACATCAACCAATGGACTCGCATCGTCTGGATGCACCCCAGCTTTAACAATGTTGTCCATCATTATTTGTCGGCTGGGCTTAGGTTTAGTTAATTCAGTTAAGGCAATTTTATCGTACTCATGCACTTTGAGGTATTCATAGAAATAGGCATAATTTGCTGTGTCGGATGAGTAAGCGTATTGTTGTAATGTGTTTACAGCATTTTTTTGAGCTTTAGACCAAATACCCTCTACTTGAATTGCTCCACGAACTCCTGATAGTAAGTGCAGTGAAAACCAAAGCATAAATAATTCACAGACAATTAGGAATGCCATGATTCCGATAGTAAAATATAATTTTCTACTAATCGAAATATTACGGAACCATGTGGATAGCCTAAACTGGAACATGCACTAAATTTTGTAGAAGATAGTAAATGAATTTTAAGCGTTCAATTTTTTTCGAGGTGTAAACGCAAAACAAAAACAGAATAGCATAGTTTATCTATAGTTATCCTTCATTAGAACAACAAACGCATTCGAAATATTGGAGGAAAAAAGCTATTGGTTCTGATACAAACTTGTTACATTTTTTAAGCTAAAGGGAGTTGAAAGAGCGTAAAAATAATTCAATTGCCATTTTTGGGTGTTGATTGCCTGTTTGCTTTTAGCGGCATCCCAAATAGGGTAAACTCTAAAAGCTCTATTGCCTTTTTTCGTAATAGAAGCAATAATACCCTTTGAAATCAAAACTGATTTTGGAAATACAAATTGACCAAAGTGTTGTCCATTTTCTGCATTTACTACTAAAAAATCAAAATCATCCGAAGCATCGAAAGGGGCAATGGGGCCATTTTTTAATCGTTTCCAGAATGTTACAAACTGCCCCGTTTTAGTAGGTGTTGTTTTTGAGCTACGGCTTATTATTCTAAGTTCATTTAATTTGAATGTACACGCATCGTAGTCACGGCTTTCTGTATCATTTTGCAATTCGGAAATGCAAAAACCAATTTGAGAATAAACGTCTCTTTCAATACGTTCAAGTTGACAATTCATCACGAGTTTAAAATGAAATCAAGATTATTTTTTCTTGTTTTTCTTTTTCATGTTTTGAATTTTGTCTCCTCGTCTAATGGGCTTTTTATAGCGTTCTTTTAATTGTTGAGGGTAACTTTTTCGTTCGACTTTAACTTTGCTGTTTTTCTTTGATTTTTCGTGGAATGAAGGTCCTGACTTGTTGACAGTGCTTTTGTCAGCGAGTTCGTCTATGCCGTTTGGTTTCTTTTTTTCTTCTGGAGTAAGCATAGATGACACCATGACTTCTTCAGGAAAATCATTGAGTGGAATGCTGTAATTCATCAAATCTTCGATTGATTTTTTAAGCTCCTTTTCGTCTTCATTGAACAACAATATTGACTTCCCTTTTTCTCCGGCTCTACCTGTTCTACCTATACGGTGAATGTAATTTTCAGGGTAGAAGGGTGTGTCAAAACTGATTACAGTACTTATTTTATCGATGTCAATACCACGAGCAATTACATCGGTTGCGATCAATATTCTACAGCTGCCATCTTCAAATTTTTCGATGGATTTGGTACGGTGATTTTGTTCTTTGCTGGAGTGTATTACTGCAATATCTGATTTGAAATTCAAGGTTTCGAACAACCTGTCAGCATTCAATTTAGAACCTGCAAAAATCAAAACTTTATTGAATTCAATTTTATCCTTCAATAGGTGGTTCAGTAAATTGGCCTTGGTGTAAAAGTTAGGTGCAGCGTACGATTCTTGGCTAATGGTATCTACTGGCGTACCACTTAATGAGATGGTTTTTTTTATCGGATTCACTAAAAAATCGTCAATTAAATCATCTACATAATTGGTCATAGTAGCCGAAAAAAGTATGTTCTGACGCTTCGTAGGCAAGTGTTCGAAGATGTTATTTAGCTGTGTTTTGTAGCCGAAATCGAGCATGATGTCAACTTCATCAATCACCAATTTTTTAACCGATTTTAAACGAATTACATTGTTCATTATCAGGTCGTAAAACCGTCGAGGAGTACCAACAATAATGTCAATTCCTTCTGATATAGCTGCCGTTTGAGCTCCAATATTGTTGGAACCTCCATACACACCTGTAACGCGTACGCTTAAGTAAGCAGTAAGCAATTCTATTTGTTTTACAATTTGAATAACCAATTCTCTAGTTGGAACGAGTACTACAATTCTGGGGTTGTGCTGCTCCGAGTAATTTAGTTCTTGTAAAATTGGCAACATATATGCCATTGTTTTACCGGTTCCAGTTTGTGCAATACCTACAAAATCGTAACCACCAAGAATGGGTGAGTATGACTCTTGTTGTATGGGGGTTGGTTGTTCAAACCCCATGTCAGAAATGGCATTTTGTAACTGTTTTTTAATCTTGAAACCTTCAAACGTAATCATGCTGTAAAGTAATTGAGAAATTTGCTCTTAATTGCCGCTTTGCTCAATTACTTTGAATCTATTGTTTATGCGCGTGATTGTATTTCAACATAAAAAAAGGGCATATAGAGGCTGTTATTTTCGTTTAGATTTTATGGTACTATAATGATTGTAAACGGTGTTGATGAAACTCAAAATGATGCCGATACCAATGATAATGTAGAAGATAGTAAAGAGTTTTCCTTCGTCGGTTTGTGGAGAAAAGTCGCCATAACCAACTGTAGTGAGTGTGATCACCGAAAAATAGATTGAATTTATCCAGCTCCATCCTTCTAGGAAATGATAAACAACACTACCAAAGGCTATGATAAAGCTAGTTGTGAAAAGTAAATTTCTGTAATCTGGGTCTTTCAGAAAAGAGATCAAAGTTCGGAATAGTAACATCTAGATATTGTTTGTTATTGCAATGTAAATCAGTTAGTTGTGCTGTTAGGATATACATTAAGACTCGTTTAATTGTTGTTTTAATAGCGTCAATTTTTTGTGTATGGTTTCAGAATCATCCGTAAGGTTGATGTCTTTAAAAACATTAAAATGCTTAAAGGATAGAGTGTAAACCTCTTTGAACAAGGCCCTTATTTCTGGCGTGAAATATTCAGCATCATGAAATAACACATCTGAAATTGGGTGATCGCCTGGTCTTCCTTGTGACATACATTGCTTTTTGTTAGTGCTATTTTACATCAATTTCTTTAGCTCTTATAAATATGGAGAGCATCGTACACTTCGTTTATGTTTTCTGGTTTATCAGTTAGCACATACAGTTTATCATTCAGTTCAATGATGGTAGCACCCGAAGGTGTTATGTATTTGTTGTTGCGTTCAAGCAATGCGATGTTAGCGGTTTGTGGCAAGTCAATATCAACAATCTTTCGGCCTATGGCATGAGAGCCTTCACACACCATGATGTGCTCCATGGTCGACTTCGGATAGTCTTGCAATAATTTATCGGTAGCAGAACGAGGTTTTATCTTCTTAGGCAATCCAACGTGCAGCCATTTGGCAACCAATGTTAACGTTGTTCCTTGAATGATGACCGAACTCACTGAAATGAAAAATACAATATTGAAAATAGTGTTGGCTTTTTCAATGCCCGCCAATAGTGGATAAGTAGCAAATACAATTGGTACAGCGCCTCTTAAACCAACCCATGAAATGAAAACTCTTCGTCTCATCTTCATCTTGAATACAGAAAGCGAAATGAATACGGCAATAGGTCGTGCAATAAAAATCAGGAACAATGAAATCAACAATCCGATGCCAATAAATGGAAGCATTTGACTAGGAAAAACCAATAAGCCAAGCGTTAAGAAAAGCACTATTTCCATCAACCAAGCCATACCATCGAACATGCGCATGATGGTTTTTTTGTGAATGAGGTTTTGATTGCCTAAATAAACACTGCTAATGTAAATAGCCAAAAAGCCGTTTCCACCTATGAAATCAGTAAATGAAAAGGTGATGAACATCAAGGCAATGAGCAATACAGGGTACAAACCCTCGAAATCGAGTTTAATTCGGTTGACGATCCATTTGCTTACGAAACCAAAAACAAGACCCGCTAAAGCGCCAAGTATCATTTGCTGGAAAAACGATAGTACAATGGACAAAATCTCTTGGTCTTGATTTACAACCAGTGTCAAAAATGAAATGGTTAGTACGTAAGCCATTGGGTCGTTACTTCCACTTTCTAATTCTAACGTAGGACGAATGTTTTTCTTTAAGGCTAAATTTTTACCTCTAAGTATTGAAAAGACAGCAGCAGCATCGGTAGAAGAAACGATAGAACCTAAAAGCATGCTTTCAAAAATGGTGAAATCAGTAACGAACCAAACGAATGTACCCAGACCTAATGCAGTTACCAATACGCCTATGGTAGAAAGCATGATGCCTTCCTTAAGAACAGGTTTTACGGCTGTCCAACTGGTATCCATACCACCAGAAAACAAAATGAAATTAAGTGCAACAATACCTATGAATTGAGCAATTTTTGGATTATCGAAGTAGATACCCCCAATACCTTCAGATCCTGCAAAAATACCTACTGATAAAAACAACAACAAAGTAGGTATGCCAATTCTATAACTTGTTTTACCAGCCATTATGCTGACAAAAAGTAGGGCAGAACCAATCAATAATATGTTTTCAATGGTAATATTCATTCAATTATTTAAACTGTTGAGTGCTGTAGGTTAATAGGGGCTGAGCTCAATGTTATACCAAATATACTCGCTGATTTTAATGCGCCATTACTTTAAGACCAACAATGGAAAGAATTAAGGTAGACGCAAAAAATAATCGCCAAAATTCAGCTGGTTCGTTGAAAAAAACAATGCCAATAATTAATGTTCCAACTGCACCAATACCGGTCCAAACAGCATAAGCTGTGCCTATGGGAAGTTGTTCAGTGGCTTTTATCAAAAGCAACATGCTGATGACAAGACAAATAACAAAACCGCCGTACCAATATGTGGCTTGGATTCCAGTAAGTGCTTTTGCTTTGCCAAGACAAAATGCAAATCCTACTTCAAATAAACCCGCTATGATTAATACAATCCAATGCATGACGGGTAAAATACAAAGGGTAAATGAAATAGCTAATGATAGTAAAAAGTAAATGCTGAAAGTATATCTGAAATCGAAAATTAAGAACAAAAAAAGAGCGACTTGCAAAAAATAGAAATCGCTCTTTTGTTTAATTATTGATTGAACCTATACATCAAATCTGTCGGCATTCATCACTTTAGTCCAGGCTTTTACGAAGTCAGAAATAAATTTGTTTTTATTGTCGTCTTGCGCATAAACTTCGGAGTAAGAGCGAAGAATGGAATTAGATCCAAATACCAAATCCATACGGGTTGCGGTCCATTTTTCCGTGCCCGTTTTTCTATCGATTATGCTGAATGTTCCATCTGGTTTCGGTTTCCATGCATTGTTCATATCGGTAAGATTCACAAAAAAATCATTGCTCAAAGCACCTTTATTTTCAGTAAAAACACCATGATTTGAATCCTTGTAATTGCTTCCTATTACACGCATTCCCCCTACTAAAACAGTCATTTCAGGAGCGGTTAAACCCATCAGTTGAGTTCTATCCAACATCAGTTCTTCAGCACTAACAGTGTAATGGCCTTTCAGCCAGTTTCTATAACCATCGGCTACAGGTTCTAAAGGTTCAAACGAATCTGCATCGGTCCATTCTGCTGAAGCATCTCCACGGCCAGGAGTAAAAGGAACAGTGAGCTGAATACCAGCCTTTTTTGCTGCCATTTCTACGCCCACGTTACCAGCAAGCACTATGGTGTCGGCAAGGCTAATGCCATGTTTTAAGGCTATTGGCTCTAGTACTGACAATACTTTTGATAATCGTTGAGGTTCATTGCCTGCCCAATCTTTTTGAGGCGCCAAACGAATTCTGGCTCCATTGGCTCCGCCACGCATATCGGAAGCTCGATATGTTCTAGCACTATCCCAAGCGGTAGCAACCATTTCGGCACTAGATAATCCTGAGTTCAATATGTCTTGTTTGACTGCATCAACATTGTAGTCTGACTTTCCTTTAGGAATAGGATCTTGCCAAATCAAATCTTCTTGCGGTACATCTGGTCCAAAATAGCGTGCTTTTGGCCCCATGTCTCTGTGGGTAAGTTTGAACCAAGCTTTGGCGAATGTTTCAGAAAAATAATCGAAATCATTCTTGAATCTCAAGGAAATGTCTTTATAGATAGGATCCATTTTCATGGCCATATCGGCGTCCGTCATCATTGGGTTTTCATGAAGACTCGCATCGGCTACGTTCACTGGTTTATCTTCTTCCTTAATCTCTTTTGGCATCCATTGCCAAGCACCAGCAGGGCTTTTTCCTAATTCCCATTCGTGGTTGAATAGCATTTCAAAAAAGCCATTGTCCCATTTGGTCGGATGGCTTGTCCAAGCACCTTCTATACCACTGGTTACAGTATCTGGTCCTTTGCCTAATCCAGTAGGGTTTGACCAGCCCATACCTTGTTCTTCAATATTGGCTGCTTCTGGTTCAGGACCTAAAATACTGGCGTCTCCGTTTCCGTGTGCTTTTCCAACAGTATGACCACCAGCAGTTAACGCAACTGTTTCCTCATCGTTCATGGCCATCCGTTTGAAGGTTTCTCGAATTTGAGTAGCCGTTTTTATTGGATCAGGTTTGCCATTGACACCTTCTGGATTTACATATATCAATCCCATTTGTACAGCTGCTAATGGATTTTCCATAGAATCAGGTGCGTCTACGTTACCATAACGTTCATCGCTCGGGGCCAACCATTCTTTTTCAGCACCCCAATACGTGTCTTTTTCAGGATGCCAAATGTCTTCGCGCCCAAAGGCAAAACCATAGGTTTTAAGGCCCATGCTTTCGTAAGCGATTGTACCTGCTAGAATGATCAAATCGGACCAACTTACTTTGTTACCGTACTTCTTTTTAATAGGCCATAACAGGCGTCGGGCTTTATCGAGGCTTACATTATCTGGCCAAGAATTTAAAGGGGCAAATCGTTGGTTTCCCGTTCCGCCACCACCACGGCCATCGGCTATACGGTATGTACCGGCTGAATGCCATGCCAAACGAATCATCAATCCTCCGTAATGTCCCCAATCAGCAGGCCACCAATCTTGGCTATCGGTCATTAGGTGATGCAGATCTTTTTTTAGTGCGTCAACATCCAATTTTTTTAGCTCTTCTCTGTAGTTGAAGTCGGCGCCAAGCGGATTGGTTTTGCTATCGTGTTGGTGTAAAATATCCAGGTTGAGTGCATTGGGCCACCAACTCATTACAGATGAACTTGCCGAGGTGTTGGAAGTATGCATCACAGGGCATTTTCCTTTTGAGTTAGATGTATTTTGACTATGATTTACTGGGCATTTACCCTCGTTGGTTTGTTCATTTTCCATAGCTGTAAATTATCAATAATTCCGCAGCTATGGATAGGCGGGTAATAGTGTTATAAGTATAATTTATAGTTGTTCGTGGTTGATGAACAGTTGATTGATAGTTAAACAAACAACATAATCAATGTAAGCACTATCCCTGCGGCTGTGTAATAAAGTCCTTTTTTGAAAATGGAGGTTTTTGGCATGAACATCCAGAATGAAGAAAGCACAAAAAACAATAGTGACACGCCAAAAAATACATTCAAATAATACAACGGGTCGCCTTGTTTGGCTTTGTGCAAATGGTTCATTTTATTGATGATGAAAGGCAATTCTTCAATGCGGTATTTGGTCTCACCAGTACTGTTTAAATAATATCCATTTTTGAATATCAAGGAATCTCCACTGGTTCGCTCAATTTTTAAACGTCGAATTTTAAGTGCCTCACCTAATGATCTTTCGTTCAAATTTTTCTCAACTGTATTTTCAATTGTGGTCGTACGCTTCAAAAAATCAGAATTCCGAAAAATGAGGATTACACCACTGAAAGCATACACGGCCATAATACCCGCTAAGAAAAAGCCGAGATAGCGGTGGATGATTCTCATCAAATAGGAGGTTGTGTACTTTTTCTTCATTTAGCGATGTTGAACTTGATGCAGTCGCAAATATTTTGAAAAGAAATTGATTAAACCTCATGATTACGTTAAATACCATGAACAGGGTATTGCTTGAACAGAGAGCGATTACAACTCAAATTTGAGCAATTCTTCTGAAGAGTAACCGTAAAGCTCACCTGCATTGCTGTAGAATAAATAATCGATTCTGTGTGTAGATGGAAGCATAACAATTGTACTACTGATGGCTTCAAGCGAAGTGCTGGAATAGGTTGTAAATACAATTTTACCACCCGATTTCTGATCGTAAGACAAATAATTGCCGTCAGGTTTTACGATGTGGTAACCCGATAATGAATCGACATTGTTCCATGTTATCCCAAAATCCGATGATTCTAATACTATCAGTGTAGAATTGCTCTCTGGTGTAAGATTGTGTATGTAGCCTATGGTTCCGTTGGGTGAGATTACTTTTGGTGCATAGCCTTCTTTGTTTTCATTTGAACTTATTTTTGTCCAAGTCAAACAGTCGTAAGATGAGTATACGGCAATATCAAATTGAGAGTAAATGATTCCTGAAGGCGAATGATAATTATCGGGAACAGAGTACAAACCATAATAAGTACCGTTTATTTTACTGATGTGTGTAAAGGCTCTGCCTGAATTATGGGTAATAGACCATGTTCCGCCATTGTTGCGTGTATACATAATGCTATCGGCACTGTAAGCATATACACTATTGGCATCGGAGTAAACGTATTGGTAGTTGTTTTTTGTTGTTATCACTTCGTTGTTAGTGAAAGCATTTGATTTTTTTATGAATAGACTTTCGAATGCACCTGAAATTGGAGCGACAATTGAAAAAATAGATCCGTTACTAACTGTTGTACTGTTCAAACGAAGTTTTTCACCTTTACCTGTCTTGATTTTGGTGCTACCGCTTTCCGATGTTTTAAAAATATCTAAAGCTTCTAATGTGTAGGTATAATCGCCATTTGCGTAAGGCAAAGCTCTCGATGAAAGCGTTGTGAAATTGCTTCCGGTAAGTTTCAAGTTGGTTTTGGGGTCTATGCCACTGATGACTTGAGCAAATACATCGCCTTCTTTGTTGATATCCAATACCAAAGGATTATCTACGAAACCTGAAAAACTACCAGGCCATGAATGGTGGCTAGCAGTCCCGTTGATTCCTAAAACACTCACACCAGTAGTATGTGCTATGGCTAATTTGTCGTAACCATTGTATGCGTATTTGGTCGATTTCCCAATCGGAGAGGGTGCGTTAACTAAATTGTATGTAACCGTAGTTTTGCTTGAGGGCGTGTGGATGTATAAATTTTTAGTGTTCGGATCGTAAATGGCGATACCACCATTATGATCGGCCCCCGCAAATTTGCCTTTGATGCTTAGTGTATCCCAGCCAGGAGCATTAAACGATCGGTACAACCATTGTGGCTCATCAAATTGCGTTTTTCTTTCGGACACATACATGTATTCATCAACTCCCATGTAAAACTCAGGCTTATAGGTTTGAATATTCGGGTAGCTAACACCATATCCTAAATTTAAATCAATCAAACTAGGGGAGTTTCCTCCTGAGAATAAAAACTGATTGTTATGTACTTGTACATCCAAACCAAATGTATAGCCTGGAGATAATGACTTCCACGTTTCACCACCATCCAATGAATAATCGGTTTCACCAGAGCACAATACTTTTCCGTCAAATGAAGCGCCAACCAAATTGGAAGTTTCAGCAATAGGGCCTTCGTATACCACTTCTGCAGAACCTGTTTGGGTTCCCACATCAGATTGTTGGGGTTCTTTTTCACAGCTTGCAAAAACCATGATGACGCTTGCAGCCACTAATGTTCGAATAGTGAAAATAGACATATGTAACATTTTTTAGAATGGTGTAAAAATATTCTGAAACCTAAAATGATGCTATGGGATGTATTGCGTATTTATCACGCTATAGCCTAGCGATAACTTGAATTTTTAGTGGATACAAATTGAGATTGACTGGCTTGTTTTACAATCAAATGAAATTCTAAAAAATCATACTAATTTTGCGCCTTCAAAAATGACAGAAACAGCTTCTAAACCCTATCAAAATATGCCTCAGGTAACTCCACCATGATAGATTTCCAATTGTCATTTACAGCTCTAGCTTAGAGTCTTTTATTGAACCCATTATACAAAGCAAATTTTAATCAAATGGTTATCCATTTGTAATGATATTGATATGAAAAGAACACTTAATTTATTCGATTTATCACAAAAAGTAAACTATAAAACAGAAGTGTTGGCTGGTTTAACTGTTGCTATGACTATGATTCCGGAATCGTTGTCGTTTGCAATTTTAGCTGGTTTCCCACCATTGATGGGTTTGTATGCAGCCTTTATTGCTGGGTTGGTAACGGCTATTTTTGGCGGTAGACCTGGAATGATTTCTGGTGGAGCAGGGGCCACCGTAATTGTTTTGATTGCCTTAATGAAATCAGACGGCTTGGAGTTTGTATTTGCAGCGGTCGCTTTAGCGGGTGTAATTCAAATTCTGATAGGCGTATTCAAGCTCGGTAAATTCATTCGTTTGGTACCGCATCCGGTCATGTTCGGATTTGTAAACGGATTGGCCATCATCATTTTTATGTCTCAAATGGATCAGTTTAAAACCATTGTGAATGGTGAAATTAGCTGGCTTTCGAGTACACCATTGCTTATTATGGGAGGTTTGGTTGCATTAACCATTGCTATCGTAGTGTTATTGCCTAAAGTTACCAAAGCGGTTCCTTCATCATTAGTAGCAATTATCGTAGTGTTTATATTGGTTTATTTCTTCGGAATAGACACTAAAACGGTAAAGGACATTGCTTCAGTAAGTGGTGGATTTCCTCCTTTCCATATTCCAAACATCCCATTAACTTTTGAAACACTTAAACTCATAGCGCCTTATTCTTTGATTATGGCTGCTGTTGGATTAACAGAAGGTTTGTTGACATTGAATTTGGTTGATGAGATTACGGGAACGCGTGGAAACGGTAATAGAGAATGCGTTGCACAAGGAAGCTCTAACGTATTGAATGGATTTTTCTTTGGAATGGGTGGTTGCCCTATGATTGCACAAACCTTGGTAAACTTATCGGCTGGCTCAAGAGCTCGTTTGTCTGGTATTGTTGCATCGCTTACCATCTTAGCTATTGTATTGTTTGGCGCTCCGGTAATAGAGCAAGTACCTATGGCTGCATTGGTAGGTGTAATGATAATGGTGGCTATTGGAACCTTCGAATGGGCGACATTTAAAATCTTCAATAAAATGCCTAAAAGCGATGTGTTTTTAGTGATTATTGTTGCAGGTATAACGGTATTGTTGCACAATTTGGCTTTGGCTGTTTTGATAGGCGTTATCATATCGGCCTTGTTTTTTGCTTGGGAAAGCGCAAAAAGAATTAGAGCAAGAAAGTTCGTTGACGAAGCAGGAGTAAAGCATTACGAAATTTACGGACCATTGTTTTTTGCTTCTACCACTGCTTTTACAGAGAAATTTGATTACGCCAACGATCCTGCAGAAGTCATCATAGATTTTGAAGACAGTAGAGTGTCGGATATGTCGGCTATAGAGGCTTTGAATGTTGTCACTAGCCGTTATCATAAGTTGGGCAAGAAAGTACATTTAAGACATTTAAGTCCAGATTGCACCAAATTGTTGAAAAACGCTGAGGCCATCATCGATGTCAACATCATGGAGGATCCAACGTATCACATTCCTACAGATAAAATATAGTATTGTCTATTCTTTCATACTAAGTTGAATGCGTTTTCTATCCAAGTCTACGGATAGGATGCGCACGTTTACTTCTTCGTTCAAACTCAGCACTTCGGCAGGATCGTTTATGAAGCGATTGGCAATTTGAGATTTGTGCAACAAGCCATTTTCTTTGATGCCTAAATCGACAAAGGCTCCGAAGTTGGTGAGGTTAGATACTTTGCCATTCAGTTTCATTCCAACTTGCAAATCGGCAATGTCTTTGATTGCTTCATCGAACTTGGTTTCTTGAGCTATACCACGCGGATCAAGGCCAGGTTTTTTCAATTCTTGTACGATGTCTTGTATGGTCAATAAACCTGTTTTTGCCGTGGCAAATTCTTCTGGTTTTATTGATGACAACCTTTCGTTGTTGCCGACTAATTCTTTTAGTTCAATCGTCAGTTTTTTGGCAATGTTGTCTACTACAGAATAACTCTCAGGGTGAACAGCAGTAGCATCCAAAGGGTTTTTGCCTCTTTTAATGCGTAAGAAACCGGCTGATTGTTCGTAAGCTTTTGGTCCTAATCCTGCTACTTTCAATAATTGCTTGCGGCTATCAAAGGCACCATTTTTTGAGCGATGATCAACTATGTTTTGTGCCAATTTCGGGCCAATACCTGCGACATATTGTAGCAAATGTTTGGAAGCTGTATTCAGGTTTACGCCAACTTGATTTACGGTAAAAGTTACCGTATTGTCTAGACTCTGCTTTAGTTTGTCTTGTGCAACATCGTGCTGATATTGACCAACACCAATGCTTTTAGCGTCAATTTTTACTAGCTCTGCGAGTGGGTCCATCAAACGACGGCCAATAGAAATGGCCCCTCGAACGGTTAAGTCTAAATCAGGAAATTCTTCTCTGCCATTTTCAGAAGCGGAATAGATAGAGGCACCAGCTTCATTTACTAAATAACATTCTATTTCACTGTTTTTAGGCAGCATAGCTTTTACAAATTCCATACTCTCTCTGCCAGCTGTACCGTTGCCAATAGCAATAGCCTGTATAGCGTATTTCTCTAAGCATTTTAAAAGCTCATTTTTAGCTTCCTCGGTTTTGTTTACTGGCGGATGGGGATATATGGTGCTGTTGTACTTAAAGTTGCCCTGTTCATCCAAACAAATCAATTTACAGCCTGTTCTAAATCCAGGATCCAAAGCAAGCGTTCGTTTAGCTCCAAGAGGGGAGTCCATCAACAATTGCTTGAGGTTGTTGGAGAAAATGGATATTGCATCTAGGTCCGCTTTTTCTTTCGCTTCGGCTCTAGTTTCGTTTTCTATGCTGGGTATCAACAATCGTTTTAAAGCATCTTCAAGGGCTTCGAATATTTGGTCGGCACTCTCGCTCTTGGTTTTTATGAAAATGCGTTCAAGCTTGTTTAATGCATCTTTTTTGTCTATTTCAATCTTTACTTTTAGTAGACCTTCCTTTTCGGCTCTAAAAATGGCCAGCAATCTATGACTAGGCATGCGTTTGAGGCTTTGTTCAAAATCGAAATAATCGAGGTATTTTTCTGCTGCATCCTTTTTCTTAGGATCTACTTTGGCCTTCAGTACAGCATCGTATTGGTAAATTCTGCGCAGAGTATTTCTAGCGGCTGCACTTTCACTTATCCATTCGGCTATGATGTGGCGTGCACCTTGCAATGCATCATCTTTCGATAAACCGTTTTTAGCAAACCGTGCGGCTTCACTATGCAACGCTGTGCTGCGCTGCGACATGATGATTTTTGCCAAAGGCTCTAAACCTTGTTCTTTGGCTATGCTGGCTTTGGTTTTGCGTTTTATCTTGTAAGGCAAATACAAATCTTCAAGTTCTTTGGGGTCGTAGCAAGCGTTTATTTTGTCGAGCAATAAGGGGTCGGTAATTCCAAGTTCGGCAAGGCGTTCGAGTATGCCTTTTTTTCTGCTTTCTAGATCTTGAAATTTCTTTTGAGAAGAGGCGATTTTTTCAATTTCAACTTCGTCTAAATTTCCGCTTTGTTCTTTACGGTATCGAGCTATAAAAGGAATGGTTGCACCTTCGTTTAACAACGCCAATACAGCTTTTACTTTGTGGTTGGCTAGGCCAAGTTCTTTTGCTATTAAGTGTTCCAAAGAATGATCGTTTAAGTGGAAAGAGATGGCAATTTAAGCCACAGTTTCACGAAAACAAAGTAAATAGAAATGGAATGTTGAAGATTAAATCCAAGGGAGGATTCACCACATAATGTAAACGTTAAATTTCGAAGCGATCGACTTCCAATACTTCGCCAGACTCTAATTCATTGAGTTCAATATCTCCAATACGAATGCGTATCAATCGCAATGTAGGATAGCCTACCGAAGCCGTCATTTTTCTGATTTGTCTGAATTTCCCTTCTCTTAGCGTTATTGAAATCCAACTGGTTGGACCATGTCTTTCGTCCCTCACTTTTTTAGAACGCTCTTTAAAAACGGGTGCTGGATTTAGTTTTATAACGCTGCATGGCAATGTCCGGTACATGCTGATTTTCAATCGGATATCAACACCTGTTTGCAATTTTTCTATGGCTTCGGAACTAATATCGCCATCCAACTGAACGTAGTATTCCTTTTCAACTTTTTTGCTTCGTACCAGCTCACTAACATATCCGTCGGTTGTAAGAAAAAGCAAACCTTCCGAGTTTTCGTCTAGTCTACCTATTGCCATGGTATTTTCTGGGAAGGAGCTAAGTTCGCCCAACAACTTTTTATTCTTTCGTTTGCTCTGATTATTTACAAACTGAGACAAATACCCGTAGGGTTTGTGAATGATAAAATGGTGATGTTTTTCCATTGTGACGATTCTCCTTCTGGTGAAGAAATTCAAGCAATGCAAGTCTTTAAATACACTTCATTGCATATAGGTTCGACTTATTCTTCGGCGTTAAGATGAATCAGTTCTTTGCCCGTCATCAAATCGGCTACGACTTTTGTTTTAGGGAATTGTTCCAAAATAATTTTTAGGAAAACAGTGATAGGTATGGATAAAATCATGCCCGGTACGCCCCACATAAAGCCCCAAAACATCAGCATTACCAATATTGTTATCACGTTGATGGAGAATGATTTACCCATAAAAATAGGTTCCAATATTCCGCCCATTACAACCTGAACAAGAATGATGACGATGATGAAGAATAAGAGTATGCCAGAAGTATCGAGTTCGATAAAAGCAAACAGAGAAAGTAGAATGACCGAAATGAATGAGCCAACGGTTTGAACAAAGTTTATGACAAAGGCCAGCAACCCCCAAAATATAGGGAAACTAACATCGAAAAAGTAACAGGCCAGTGAAAATCCTAGTCCGGTAAAAAAACTGATGATGAATTTTACTTTTATAAATTTCACCAAGTCTTTTTCAATGCGCATGAACACTTTGATGGAAGAAAATTTTTGATGTATGACCGTTTTGTTGAGTATTTTCTGAACGTTCAAAGATTCGGCAAGCAGGAGTATAGCAAAGAAAAAAGTCATCAAGGTCATGCTGACAGTGTTGCTAATCAAATCAAGAGTAGAACCAAAGGTTTTGCTAACGTCTAAACCTTGCAAATAATGAAGCGTAATGCTTTTGCCTTCAACTCTTTCTATACCGAAGTAGTTTTCTAATGGTATGATGATGTCGGCTAGTTTAGACTCTGCTTTTTCAATCAAATTGTTTTCAGAAGCGAGTATTTCTTTACTGGAAAGTTGAATGACTTCACCGGTAACTTTAAAGAAAGCGCCAATGATCAGCAATACAATGAAAATACTGATGAATTTCGGTGTTTTTTTCTTGCTCAACCAACGTACAAGTGGTAGAAACAGGAGCGCAATGAACATTGAAAACGCTAGTGGAATGAAGATGAAAGACAATAGTTTTAGTACATAAAAAATTACAGGTATTGTAATTATTAAGAGTAAAATATTGGTAGTTCTTCTTTCGCTCATTGTAGCTGTTAGGTTCGTTTATGCAGTTGGGGGTGTTTATTGGTCACTTTTTATAGAGTTTTATCAAGGCAAGGGTAGCCAAAAATTTCAACCCATATCGGTGGCAACAAACAGGTTCGAAAGATAGATTAATTCCAATTATTTGAGCCTTGCTGCTAACGATATCTAACAATTTTATCAGTAAGCAAACAGCTGAAAGGATTTTTTCTCAGAGAAAAGCTTTGTAGAAAGAGTTACTCGATGATTTGTTGTAAATAATTTCCGAGTAAATCTTCTAAATTCTCAAGACCATCCAATTGATCGTAGCGAATGTCTTGAGCATGAAACAGCGCCTTTTGTTGATTGGACAATTGCACGTTAAAAACAAAAGCCTTGTAAGCATCATCCAATAGTCCAGATGGGTTGATGGTAGATAAAGTATTGGAAACAATATCGGCCGTTTCGGTTGCATTTATTTCATTGAGGACATGAATGATTTCTGGTGCGAAAATCCCGAGATTGGACTCGTAGAATTCTGTAAAACCACCATTGGTAACCGATTGATTCAATTTTACAACTACATAAACCATTTTTTCGGGTCCGGTCAAACCTTGCACGACGGTGTACCATTCCGACCAATTGTTTAAGTTGAAATCGGCATCGGCAAGTTGTTGGTTAGAAGAACTGTACAAGCGGCTGATTAAAGCTCTATTCGAAAGTTTCTGCATGCTTTGTTTTGGAAAAAAGAGGAATGTAACTAATTATAGTTATTTAAGAATAATAGTGTTATAAATAGTTCATATTGCGATTGATATTACAGGGATAAGCGTAGTTAGTAGCCTGAATTATGCACTATCTGTAGCTATAGAAAATTATAGGTGTTAACTGTACTGACAGAAAACTACAAGTGCGCATAATGGTTGATATTAAAGGGTTAAGTGTAGTTTAATGCGCGATTTATGTTTTATCTGTCTCTACAGAAACATACAAGTACGTATGGTATTTGGTATTACAAGGATATGGTGTCTTTATGGTAACAATTTCTTCTCTTTATAACTCCAGTAAAAATCAGCTTTAACGTCTTTTTCATATGGGTTCAATTCGTCTTTGGAAATGAAACTATTTGAAAGTTTACTCAACGGAATAACATACATGTGTTTAGGCTTCGATGGTGTACCGTCAACACCAATGACTACATAAACAGGGAGCTTGGTTGCAACACTGTATTTTTTATAATTCTCGATTTGATAACCTTCGGCCCATTTGATGCCGTCCTTGTAAAATCTACTACGCCACTTGCATTCTATGGCAAAAGTGTCCTTGTGGTCATTTAATTTGAAATTGACTTCTAGATCAGGAAAATGACTAGAAACTGGATAATTTCCGTCAACATATTTGTCGCCACGCCATTCTTGTAATTGATAATATTTTTTAGGGAAACTTTTTACAACAAAGGCTTCAAAGTCGTCTCCTTTCTTTTTATTCTCTTCAAAAATTTCATCTTTCGACTTACTAGAATTTGTCGGTGAAGAAGGAACTTCACGAATGGAATCGAAATCGGGTAGGTGTGCAGTATTTGCTTTTTTAATAATTACTATCCCTACTATGGTACAAACTACTCCTATTAATATTAATGTGTATCCCATTGCTGTGCGGTTGTGCATTGTTTTTACTTTTTATGTTTGTATACACCTATGTGGTGTACTTATTTAGTGTAAATCAATAATATTCTTTTATATACCCATAAGCCCTTTCAAAAAGAATTTGATCCTTGTGGAGTTTATATTTGAGCAATGCCTTTCTTAAAGCCTGTTGCACTTCTCTTTCGCCTGCACTGGTTTGTTGCCATCCCGGGAAGCTTATAACTCTCACGATTGCGTCAATATCATTTACAATGCGCTCAACTACGGCAGGAGTTTCTTCTGTTTTTAGCTCTAGAAACAATTCTGTTAAAGCCGCTTTTGGTGATTTTTCTTGAATTTCTTCCTCAAGTTCCTTTTCTGCTTTAACGGTTTCTTTGGCAATTTTACACAGTTCTTTTACAAACTCAATCGAAGTGATTAAACCTCGCTCAGCCTTGTCTCTCAATTCTTCTAGGCGTTCGCTTAGTTTTTTGAATACTTGATTGCCAGCGAGTTTTTTGAACCGCTTTATTAGTGTAGTCTCTAATTTTTTTGCGTGCTTAGGGTCAGGATTGTTGAAGATGCTTTCAATAACATCGGCATCTAAAATAAACTCTGATAATTGATGAACATCACCTACATGAATATTGTCGTGTATCAACTTTGTGGTTTGTGCACCTAGTGAAAACCAAAGTAGTTTTCCGATTGAATCCGAGGCAGGTTTAACCGATTCAAATACTTGTGATAGCCATTTATAATCTTTGTTATAAAGGTCTAATATGTTGTCTGGGGACAACGATTCCCAAAGCTTTGAAAGGTATTTGTAATCTTTGGCAAACGCATCTTTTGTTTCATCACTTTTAATAGCGTTTTGTGCTGACTCTAAGCCTTCAAATCCATCAAGTGTTCTATCTACACCTTCAAAATGAGATAAGGCATCTTTCATTGCAACAGGCAGCTTCTCTCTTAATTCAGATAAATTAGAGATGACTTGTTTTACAGACTCCTCATCAAACTGTAGTGCTTTGGCTGCATCGTCAAATACTCCAAAGTAATCGACTATTCTTCCAAACGTTTTATTTGGATATAATCTATTTGTTCTGCAAATGGCCTGTAAAAGGGTATGGTCCTTTATGGATTTATCCAAATACATGGTTTGTAAAACAGGAGCATCAAACCCAGTTAAAAGCTTGGCTGTTACTATGATAAATTTTGATTCTGAATCAGGGTTACAAAATATCTCTACAATCTTCTCTTGCTGACTTTTGTCTATTGCCCACTTCTTTTTAAACTCAAAATCATCGTTTGCTGTGGTAGAAAACACAACTGTACTCGCTTCGTCTGGATAATACTTGTCTAATTCTTCTTTGTATTGAACACAGGCTAAACGATCGGGAGTAACAATCATGGCTTTGAATCCATGTGGTTCTACCTTTTCTTTGAAATGGCCAGCAATATCTGCTACAATCTTCGCAACACGTTCAGGTGATTTTAAGAAGGCAGCCATCTTAGCCGACTTCTGATTCAATGCATCGGCTTCTTCGTCTGATAAAGCGGCACTTTCTTTAAAATCGGCCATGGCTTTATCAATCGTTTCTTTGTCTACGTGCACATCCACCAATCTCGGTTCAAAATGTAGGGGTAGAGTGGCATTGTCTCGTATGGAATCTTGGAAGGTGTAACGCGACATGTAGCCTCCATCATCTTCGTCTGATCCAAAAGCCCAAAAGGTGTTTTTATCTGCTTTATTTACCGGGGTACCTGTCAAGCCAAACAGAAATGCATTGGGCAAAGCAGCGCGCATCTGTCTTCCCAAATCGCCTTCTTGCGTTCTGTGCGCTTCATCTACCAATACAATGATATTGTCGCGTGTATTCATGTTGGGTTTAGCGTCGCGGAATTTGTGTATCATGGAAATAATGATCTTCCGGGTATCGCGCTCAAGCATTACTTGCAATTCCTTGATGCTATCGGTACTTTCAACATTAGAAACATCGGCCGCATCAAAAATTCCGCTTATCTGTGTGTCTAAATCGGTTCTATCTACCAACACAATTACCGTTGGGCTTTTCAGCTCGGGCATACGTCTTAGTTTTTGCGCGGCAAATACCATTAAAAAAGATTTACCAGAGCCTTGAAAATGCCAAATCAATCCTTTTTTAACACGGCCTTCTTTTACGCGTTCTACTATTTTGTTGGCACCTTCGTATTGCTGAAAACGGGGTATAATCTTTATTCTGCGTTTCTTTTTATCGGTGGAGAATAAAGAGAAGTTCTGCATAATATCCAGTAAGCGAGCTGGATGCAATAAATCAGATAATTCTTTTCCCACTTCTCCCAAACCAAGCCGCTTTGCAATGGCATCTTCATCATTTTCTAAGCGCCAAGGTGCCCAGTAATCTAGTGGACAACGAATGGCTCCGTAGTACAACTCTTTCCCTTCTGTAGCGAATGACAATATGTTGGGCACAAATAATTGAGGAACTGCATTTTCATAAATTTCATGCACTTCGTGCGCGCCATCCAACCAACTTACCGACGGTCGGATAGGGGTTTTGGCTTCGCCTACCACCACCGGTATTCCATTAATCATCATCACAACATCCGGAATTTTGGTTTCGCGGTGATGGATGCGGTATTGGCTGGTAACTATGTAGGTGTTGTTGGATAAATTTTCAAAATCGATTATGTGAATGGGTACATGGCGATTGTTCTCGCCAAAAGGCATTGTTTTATCGCCAGTCATCCATTTAAAGAACTCCTCATTGGCTTTTACCAAACCAACTTGATTGACAGCAATAAGAACCGCTCTTAGTTTGTAAATAACCTCATCGGCTAAATCTGGATTTGAAGTAATTTCAGGATTCAAACGAATTAAAGCCGCTTTAAGATCTGATTCAACAAGCACTTCATTGACTGTACGCTGAAGTTTATCGGAGGATTTGAATACCCATTGTGCGCCGTAACCCACTTTAGGTTCTGCTGCTTTTGTGTCGTTTAAGTTTACGCCACTCAATTGATGAATGATGTAATGTTCTACACTATTTAGTTCGTTAAAAGCCATTCTGAATCAGTTTATTAATGTTGTTCATTAAAAAGCAAGTTTTATAGCTTTTTAAATAAAATACTTTTGAGACAATACATAGATCTAAAAAAATTAAATTCTGCTAAAAAATGATTTCATTTTAGAGTTTAAATCTATAAAATGATCTATTTGTTTGTCTGCTATAATCAAGGTACATAAACGGGCTCTTGATGTAGCTACATTAAAACGATTAGGTTGTATTGAAAATGGTATACTTTCTTGTGGTATTACAAAAATGCAATAATCAACAGTCATACCTTGAATACGGTCTATTGTTTCTATAATAATCGTGTCGTTTGATTTTACATTTCGTAAAACTTGAGACTGAAGTATCCGAACAGTTTCCCTATTGAATGCAAGTACCGCTATTTCAGATTTTGAATTTATTTCAGATAGTTCTTTTATTAAATCAATGATCAAGTGGATACATTCAGTTGATGGCTGTTTTCCATTGTCCATTGTGATCTTTTTAACAGATGTTCCGCCATTAATATTTAATAAATTATTGACTTTGGACCCCTTGATAAAAGGCAAGGGGAGTATTGCATCAGACTTACTTTTCAATTTATCATCATAAAATACATTTGTTGCATTTACTGCGTTCTCTGTTAAACGATAAGAATTTGTTAAAATGTAATTTTTAGAATTTGTGTAGTAATAGCTCAATGTTTTTAACCCACAAACCATCCAATGAAAATTGTGTGGATCTTCTACACTATATTCTTTATGTATAATAGGTTCTAATTGAGAAACATCGCCTATAATGATGCACTTTTTCCCTAGTTTTCTGGCTAATGCAATTGTAGACAGAAAAGCTTGACTTGCTTCCTCAACAATGATATAATCAAAATGTTCTTCCTCAATTGCTTTGGCGGCGATTTGACTCATCACGTAATAGGTCGACAGTAATAAAGGAGGCTTCTGTTCTTTTAAATTCTTTAAAGGTTTTATCCCCTTTATTTTTTTATTTTTTTGCTCGTCTGCAGTTAAGCTAGTTTTAAATATTCTCCCTTCGTTCAAAGCCTTTTTTAGATGCTCTTTTTCTGCTAATTCAATCAGTGCTCGATTTGTTAAGGCCGTTACCATTACTCGATAATTTGCTCGTAAAAAAGCATCACAAATTTGCGCCATCAAATAAGTTTTACCAGTACCAGGAGGGCCTTGAATAATGACAGTATCACTTTCTAACAAAGCGGTTTGAATCTCAAATACTGTACTATTGGTATTTAATGGTATTGGCTTCCAACTTGGATTATCTATTGATATATTCAAATATGGATTTTTCTCTGGCTTGGTTGATTTAACAAATTCAACAAGATTCATCAAGTATTTCAAAGGTGGATCTGTAGGCCCCAGAAACACAAGGGCATTTCTCTCAAATTTTGAAATATCTTGTTCTTTAATACCGGATACCCCTACAATGGTATGGTCTTTTTCATAATTAAAAAACACCGTTTTTGCTTCAAATTGAGACAAACATTCTGAACGTAAATCTTTGTAAGTAGTAGCTCCCCATTGTTTTACATTATGATCTTGAAACCTGGATATAAAACAATGTAGGTTTTCATTTTTTCTGGGTGCTGGGCAAATATTAAAGTCAAATCTAAGGATGATGTTTCCTCTTGCTTCATCATAACCCTGATAGCGGCAAATGTACAGTTGCCTATCAACAAACATTTTGGCTGCTTGTTTGGATAGGAGCTTTTCAAACTCAAAAATTTGATAATCAAGCTCTGCTTGTAATAATTCGGTATGTTTTATTTGATTAATATTCATCATCCGGAATCATAAGTTTTAGCAGCTCTTTGGATTTGTTACTTGCATGATCTTTGTCAATAATCAACAAGCGTTTATTTGCACTCTGGTTATTTTCACAAAAGTCAAATAGCTCTTCCATCGTTTTATCATTTTGGTATAGCAAAAGATGATTTGTGTTCAATCGCAATACATCTTCTGCTTTATGATATATTTTTATTGGCGTTTTATTGCCAAAATCAAGAGCCATCAGATACTCATCATCCCTCATTTTTATAAGTTCTAAAGGAGCAATGTAGGCAAAGCTCCCTCTAGCGCTATGCACTATGTATTTCTCACCATTACCTTCTAAATAATTAAATTCACGATTATTTTCATCTACATTATCAAATTGTATATTTCTATACTTGGCTAGTTTTAATTTAGCAAGTAGGTTGTATATTTTTTTCTTTTGCTCACCTAGTGATGTGTCTAGTTGAAGTAATTCTTTGAGTTCTACAATATGCTGACTCCATTCGGTACCTTCTAATTCTTTGATAAATTCATTTACCTCTTCTGTGAATTTATCATTGTTCACTGCAATAACCTGTTCTACTTTATTTTCCTTACTTTTTACAGCGTTTTCAAGCAGTTTTCGAAGCTTTCTATTTTCAGCTAAAGGCCAGTTATATTGTTCACATATTATTTCCGCTAAATCTCTTACATCAATAAAGTAGTAGATGTTCTGATTTGAATCGTAAAAGCTATCAGTTTGTGCATTAAAATCAGAAACACCATTTATACCTATTATAATTTTTGAACATTGTACAAATTCACTTTTTTCTATTAATTCTATATCAGATGCTGATTTTATTATCTTGATAAAAAAGTCTGAGACAACTTTTTTAACTAAAGTTATATCTAAACCAGAGTTTTCTTCAACCTCTTTTAACTCTATATCTTCAATTCCTTTTATAGGTATTTTTAATGTTCTGATTGTATTTTTATAGCTTTTATTATAATCAAAACTATATACAAACTTATTTTTAGAATAATTTGTACTCTCTAAAAATATTGGTGATTCCTCTAATTCCTTTTCTAAATAAACAAGACCTCTAATGTTTTGTATGCTTTTATCTAAGGCAAGTAAATTACAAGTAGTATTTATCTCTTCAACTTCTTCAGGTGAAAATGTTACTGTTGCAAAATGTTCCAATAATAGTATTTCAGCATCTTCAAAAGAAAATGTATTTAAATTTTGGAGACATCTAATTATCGTACTGTTAGAAAGAGTCGTCTTCAATTCCAATGCATCAATTATACACTCCAACTTTTCATCAAAACATTTGTGTAGGTTATTTGCGTCCTTACAATAGTATTTAGCTATTTTTTTGTCATGTATTTCCGAGCTTTTATTGACCATGCCTCCTTGCATTGGAAACATCTCAAAATTATTATTTAGTAACCAAATAAAGGGATTCTCACGCCTATATCCATTGCAAGATATTTCGGAAGTTAGGGTATCAATGAGTTTTAGATTTGAGAGTTCTTCCCAAAAAACAACCAGATTCTCGTGAAGTCCACTTAATTTTGTGATGTCTCGAAAAACATGAAATTCATTATTAGTTTTAAAATCAGTATATCCATTATTGAATTTTTGATATGAATGGTCTATACTAACCAGATTAACCCTTTCAGATATTTTGAAAATTGTTGACTTGAAATACTTCAAACCAGGACTTACAAAATGTTTTTTTAAAAAATCAACAAATTTTTGTTTGTCATTCTCAGGACATTGACTTAAATATTCCTTTGAAATAAATGAGATTTCTTCTATTCCTTGGTACAGTTTATCTGCATATAATTCCTCTGAATTAATGTAAGAGCTATAATTTTTATCAAAATAAGTAAAGCCTAAATGTGCGATGTTTTGGTTATGTGCAAGAACAGGAAAGTCAATTATCTCATACTCTAAAAGATTTTCATTGGGATAGGCAATACTATAATTAAATATACTTAAAAGCGCTTTAACAAGTTTCTCTGTTTCTTTTGCTAATTCTTCATGAGGGATTTTAAGCAATTGCTTAAATGCTCTTTTAAAAAGTGTCATATCGGTTATCCTAACCCTTTCATGAATTCCTGAGAGAAAGTTAATAATCAGTTTGTTTTCTGTTTGAGTACGTTCTGTTATAGCACTAACATTTACTTTTGTTAAAGCATCTTTTCCGTATTGTTGATATAGAAATGAAAAGTCATTGTTTGGATTTTCAATATCTCCAGCAAAACAATCTTTCAATTCATTTATTTGCCCATCAGAAGTAGGAATTGGAAATTCTTTAAACCTTTCGTTAACTAATTTACTACCATCATTATTGGTAACATCTTTATTTGAATATAAAAAACACCAAAGCATATTAAGGTGTTCTAATTCCATTGCGTTAAACTGATTACGTTTAGTAATTAGATCACGAAGAGATACACTTAAATCAAATTCATTTAACCCAAAAGACCCAACTAATTCAGTAATTCTTGGGTAATTATTTAGTAAGTCATTATGTTCTTGTGTAAGAGCATTTATATTTAGAGCGATATTTAGCACCTCACTAAACTTTTCAGGAACGTCTCTTTGCAGCTCACCTAAACTAAATAATATATTGTTTATGTTTAGTATTTTGATGTTTGCAAACTTTGCTTTCCATCCATTTGCATTAGGTAACCTCGATAAACCGAAAATTAATATTAAAAGGTCTTTAAAATTCTTGCAATGTTTATCTATAAATGCTGAACTACTTATCAATTTTTGCCCTTCATAAATATCAAAAACTCTTAATTGAAAGTGTTTTTCAAGTTGCTCGGCAGTTTTTTCGTTTAGGTTCTCAAGTACATAACTTTCACTAAAATCATTATGAAAACGAATTACTTCATTGTCGAAAATCTTAAATAGCCCACTTTTATCAATAACAAAATTATTTAATGGTATTTCTTCCTGAGAAAGAGTTTTAATCGTCAGATTGCCTTTCTTTTCAATAAATGATTGATTCAAATGCTGAAAAAAAACATTGTTTGAATCATTGATTTGTTCGAGTATGGTAAGCGCTCTATCAATACCTAGTTCAAAACTTACTACATTAAACAATCTCACTAAAGCATCTGCAGCAAAATTTGCTAAATAATTGTTGTATTCTAAATTTCGAATAACATCTGTACGGTCTAAATTGGGAATAAAATCACCATTAATAATAAACGGTAAGCCTGCTTTAGTTTCCGATAAAGGAAGGTAAGCATACATATTTAATAGATTTGCCCTCAATTCTTCTGGAAAAGCTACCTGAACTTCTGGAGAATTGAAATTCCTAAATTTTAATGGAACAGAAGGGTTGTTCTCATCCCTTAATTCGTTTAAAATCCCTTGATCGGTAATTACTTTTCTTTCTTTACAGACAAACCATTTTTGTGGTTTCTGTTCATCTAATTGCAGCGTAATTACTTGATGAGACGTGTAATCTTTTACTTGTCTTGTTATCCTCTTTACGTCTTTGTTAACTACAATTTCTAAGCGAGCAAGCTTATTTAAAAATAAAAGCGTTTCTGGTGATGACACCAATTGTTCTAAATACTTTATGGCTCTTTCTCGTAGTTCTGAATTGGTGAACTTAAACGCAAAGGCTACTGGAGTATTGAAAAACTCAAAGTTTTTGATTTCTTCAACTTTATCAATTTCATTTTCGAAAATTGGAATCACCTCCCAGGGCATTTTTGCTCCACTTCGTACCTTACTAAAACTAAAACTAAAATTACCTGAGCGGATATATACCTCTTGCGTGTATCTAAATATGGATTTGAATCCTATTCCTTTGTATCCAATTCGTTCTTCTCCAGTATCTTTTTCACCTAAAAGTATACCTGTTAATGACTTAAAATTATTTTCCGTAAAAATACTTCCGTTGTGCTTAAGGAGTAAATAGTCATTGTAAACTTCAAACTTTATCGATAATAAGTTGTGGAAATTCGGATTGGGGTGGTCTATAGCATTTTGTATGAGCTCGTATAAAAATGTTAAATCAACTTTGGCTAAATCACCCTGAATACGGTCTAATTGATTTCTGTTTTCTTCCAAAATATCTCCAGGAAGTTCGATACGCATTTTTTTGCGTTCATCTATAACATTTCTGCACTTGGTAAAACTTAAGCTCCCTTCTAATTGGTTACGAAACGGCTTAAGGCTTAATTCTACATATTCTTTTTCCTCATTAAAATCAATAATTACCAATGTAATTAGCTCTCCCTCACGGATGATATTAAATAACTTTTCGGATAGTACAGGACTATTGCTGAAATTAGAAATGTGTAAACGAGCTGAAGCACCATTCAAATCAAAAATAATGAGTTGTGGATCAACTAATTTCCTTTGTACTTTGAGTTCTACTACAGAACCTCTTTCGTATTGCTTTTTGATTTCGTTAAATCCCATACCTAAAACACTTGATTGATTATACTTTTTTGAAGGGATTTAGAGGCTGCAATTTTATCCTTGCATTCATCAATATTAGATTTAATGAAATCCAATTTTTCGCATAATTCATTTTGAATCTCAATTTTAAAACATGGTAATACCATTGATTGATATTCTTCTGAATTAATGTTTGGTTGAGCTCCCACCTTTATCATCATCCTTTTAAAAGATTCATATTTCAAGGATTTTGTATAATAGAATAAAAAATTAGGGTTTAAAATTTCAGAATTTAGTCTAAATCTAATAAGGTATCCAGCAAACACAGATTTTTCCATTTCTGAGTTGTACAACAAGGTTTTACCAACAGTATTTCCTGTTCTAGCGAAAAGAAAATCGTTATGAGACAAAAGATATTGATCGAAATCTAGAGAATCAATAGTAACTCTATCCTCTAGTATTAAATTTCCTTCGTCATCAATATCTGTAATTCGAATATATCTTAAATCACCATCTAAATACTCTTTTGAAGAAGCATTCGCTCCATATGTCGGTTTTTCGATTAAACAATCTTTTAGTTTTATGGTGCTAATTCGTTTATCGAGTAATCCGCATTTAGTTTTTATTATCTCTCCACCAATTCCGTAATTTCCATGAATCATAAATTGATTTATAGAAGTAGAATAGGATTGATTAAGTTTCTCCAAAACCTCCTTCTCCTTCTCAATCACCTCGTCCATAGCCCAAAGTAATTTGGAAAGTTGGACTTGTTGATCTTTGGGCGGAAGGAGGATTTCATATTCTGCTAAATCACGCCACTTAACCCTTTTTGACATTGTTCCTGCTGCATTGGAATTTGCGTAATCCCATAAGGAATTGGAATTCATGAAAAAAGCTAAGAATCCAGGTACTATTTTTTCATGATTCTCCCTTAATACAAAAGCATCACCTGAGCAACAACCGTCAAAATCTACCAAAGAGGCTCTTCTTAAATATGCATTTCTTCTTGCAAATAAAATATCTCCAGCTTCGAATGCTTTAGTAGATGAAGTAAGACTTTTAGTAGGTCCCCAATTTTTAATTTTTATATCCCCTGATACAAAATGATTTAAACCAACAAAGCGTTCATAACCAGACTCACTTGGATTATCTACTCGTTTAGAAATGTCTTTTGCTAAATCACCAACTTTAGTTAGTTCCCAATTTGACTTATCTATCTTCAATGCCTTGTTTTCCATCAATACACTATCCATTTGCTAAGGTTTTAAAGAGTTCATCCATTGAAGATTTTAATGCCACCGAACTTTGTTCCCAATCTTCAAATAATACATCAAAAGCTTCTTCTTCTATTTTGTCTTCTTTAACAAATAGCTGCACACTTAGCCTTGCATTTTTGTCTTTTAAAATTTCTTCCTTATCAACAACAGCAGTAAATGTATCTTCATCTTTAAAATTCAAATAAGCGTTATGAATCCTTTGAATATGCTTAGGGTCTAAGTAACTCATTGTTTTATCACTTCTTACCTCATTCACAGCTTGAACAAAAAGTACCTTGTCTTTTCTTTCAGGCTGCTTATTGTTATTGGTAATCAATAAACAAGAAGTCATTGAAGAGTTGTAAAATAAATTTGGGCCAAGACTAATTACACATTCAATAATATCATCCTCAATCATTTTTCTACGCATATCACCTTCAGAATCCCTAAAGAGTACGCCATGCGGCCAAAGTGAAATAGAACGTCCATTCTTGTCGTCCAAACTCTTTTGCATGTGCTGCTGAAAAGCATAGTCTGCACAACCTTGTGGTGGCACTCCCCAAAGGTTCCGGCCATAAGGATCGTTGGTAAATGCTTTTTGGTCCCATGCTTTTATAGAGTAAGGAGGATTGGCCAAAATCACATTAAACTTCTTCAATTCATCGTTATGCAAAAATGCAGGGTTGGCTAAGGTGTCTCCACGTACTATGCTAAACTCCTCTATGCCGTGCATAAACATGTTCATTCGGGCAATGGCAGAAGTCAATAGGTTAATTTCTTGTCCGTATAATTTTAGGGTACGGTATTCCTTGCCTTCGTCTTTTAAATGCAAAGCACAGTTCAACAACAAACCACCAGAACCACAGGTAGGATCGTAAACACTATCCTGGTTTGGGGTCCATTATCATGGTCATTAGCTTTACTACCGTTCGGTTGGTGTAAAACTCTGCGGCAGTATGTCCGCTATCGTCTGCAAATTCTTTAATCAGGTATTCGTAAGCGTTGCCTAATTTATCATCGGGCACCGTTGCCAAATCGAGTTTGTGCTGAGAGTAGTGTTCCACTAGGTTGATCAAAATCTCATCGCTCAATCGGTCTTTGTTGGTCCATGAGGCATCACCAAAAATCCCGTAAAGGGTATCTGGGTTTGCTTTTTCAATTTCTCGCATGGCATTTTGCAAGGCTGTACCCACATTGGTGGTGGTTTCTCTAACATTTTGCCAATGGGCTCCATTAGGCACCAAAAAATGGTGGTTTTCAGCAAAGGCTGCATATTCTTTGTCGCCATCGCTGTCTTTTAGTGCACGTTCAAATTCTTCATCATACACATCACAAATGCGCTTAAAAAATAGGAGAGGGAAGATGTATTGCTTGTAATCTCCGCCATCAATCAAGCCGCGCAGTTTGGTGGCTGCACCCCAAAGGAATTTTTCTAGTTGTTGTTGGGTCATGCTTCTATTGTTTTTGATTCTACGGTATTGATTATTTCATTAGCAGAAATATCACGTCCTTGCGTGAGTATATGTACTGCTTGTACAACATACTGAGCTCTTTTTTGAATGAAAGCGGTAAAGTCAGATTTCACTTTCACATGTTTTTCTTCGACAGATAAGCCATTGTAACCACCATTTTTAAGTTCCGAAATTGGGATTAAATGAGATTTCAATCTAGTATCTACAATATCCTCACTGGTCCAGTTGTAGCGCTCTGAAAGATATTTGAAAGGCTCTTTATTGCTAATGTTTAGATTGGTTTTATCTGTAATCAAAGAGCAGTTTAAGGCCAAATAGCTTTCAACTTCGGTATCTTTTAGAATGGCATCAGGAAATACATGGTGGTAGTGTCTTCTACTGTCTAACAATTGCTGCCTTGTTAGTGAGGATCCATCGGCAAAATCCATGGCGCCTAACTTGGTGAATACAGCCATAATTGCTCTTGCGCGTATGTTTTCTCGTTTTGGCCAACCTACTTTTACCAGTTCATCTTCTGTGGCCAATGCGTATTTCTCTCTATTGAGTACCGGAACATCGGATTCTTCGTATGGGTTGCCAGATTCTTTTTTATTGCTTAAAATTAAATTTTTTAATGCGACAAAATCATTGTAAGCATGAGTTGCAGCCGAATTTTCATATCGGTCGGTAAAGAAACTTGACCAGAGGTATTTCTTTAATAGTATTTCAGACTTACCTCTAGCGTCTAAATTTTCGGGCATTACCGTGTATAGAGCTGCAATAACAGCAAGTACAGCATTGGTCGGAAGTCTGTTTCGGTCGTGTACACCTTGCGCAGCCATGAATGCAGCCATTTTGGAGAGACCTAACATCATGGTGTCCCAATTTTCTACCATGGTATCCTTTTTCATGTCCCACATACCCCTTTGATTAGGCAATTTATCTTGCATCAATGCAGAAGTGGCTAAAATCAAGAATGGTAGTTCAAAGTAGTATTGAATATCAGGATACTTTTCATGGAGTTTATTCTGGTAGTCATCTAGCGACACACCTTTTACACCCTCTATTTCAGCTCTAATGATATCGTATTGAGAAAGAGGTTTGCTATTGGTATTCATATTGATAAATACCTGTAAAGCAGTTTCTTTTGTAGTTTGAGAAGGTAAGGCAAGAAATGGAAGGTTAAAGTGAGTTATGGTTTCTCTATAATCACGTATAACATTTAAAATTTCACCTTTAAAAGTCATCCAAGACATTAAATTCTGTTCAAAGTTTTCCTGTTCCGAAGATGGCTTTAGTGGCGCAATGGCTTTATCGACCCACAATTCGAATTCAGCAGAAATATCACCAGGTCTAAAAAATTCCATTGGAATGAGACCGCGATGAAAACTATCTGCAGCATTATCAGCCCATAGTGGCATAAATTTTCCGTTTTTATTTTCGTAGCGGGTTCTATAAAATACTTTTATCTCTTCCTCTTCATTATTCTCATTGTAACTGTCAAACTTCGGGATGTGTATAAAAAATTTCACATCGTCATAGTTGTTATGTAGTGCTCTCCAAAGTGAAGTTAATCGTTGTTGACCATCCAATAAATGCTCAGTTACTCGACCACCTGTTTTTGGTGCGGTTGCTAAATATCTAGAAATAAAAGGCTCTTCTTCAACATTTAAAAGTAAAGTAACACCTAAGGGTAGATTTTGAATAACGGTATCCAACAGGCTGCATATCCTATTTCTGTCCCAGGCTTGAGGTCGTTGAAAACGAGGTAATTTTATTTCTCCATTTTCTATTTTTTGAAACCATACTGAAATGGGTCTGTCTTGAGCAGAGCTTGAGGGCATTCTTGTACTCATTGTATGAACTCTTTTAATATTGTTTTAAACTTCTTTTCAGCCTCTAAACTCTCATTCCATGCGGTTTTCAAATCGGTCAATGCTTCTTCTACCGAAGGCAAATTATCTTCAATGATTTTCTCTACATAGAGAGGAATATTCAGGTTGAAGTCGTTTTCCTCTAAATCTGCATTAGAAGCTACTTTCACATAATTCTCAACATCCTTGTATTCTTTAATCCATTGGTAAATTTGGTTTACGTGCTCAGGTTCTAAAAAATTTTGTGCTCTACCTACACGCACCTGATCAGAGGCATCAATGAATAACACTTTATCCTTTTTATCGTTGTCTTTGTTTTGTTTGAAAACCATGACACATGCGGCCAGTTGTGTGCCGTAGAAAATATTTGGCCCAAGGCCAATTACAGCTTCTAACATGTCTTGTTTCAGTAATTCTTCACGAATTCTTCCTTCGGCACCTTTGCGAAACAAAGCACCATGAGGCAATACAACAGTCATACGACCTGTAGTGTTCATAGACTTGATCATGTGCTGCACCCACGCCATATCTCCATTGCCTGCAGGCGGTACACCAGCTATGTTTCGCCCGTAGGGGTCATTGGCCCAGTTTTCTGCTCCCCATTCTTTCAGTGAGAAAGGAGGGTTTGCAATCACGCAATCAAAAGTCTTCAATCCGTCTGCTTCAAAAAATGCAGGGTTACGAAGAGTATCACCGCGAACGATTGAAAAGTCTTCAATACCGTGTAAGAACATGTTCATTCTGGCAATGGAGCTAGAGGTCAAGTTCTTTTCTTGCCCGAATAATTTTAAGGTTCTAAAATCTTCCTTATTGTGTTTTAAATGGTCTACACACTCCAAAAGCATTCCGCCCGTTCCGCAAGCAGGATCGTATATGGTTTCTCCTTCGTGAGGATCGAGTATTAAACCTAGCAAATGCACCACAGAGCGAGGTGTATAGAATTCGCCCGCTTTTTTGTTGGTTAAATCGGCAAAGTGTTTGATAAGGTATTCGTAAGAATTGCCCAACAGGTCAGAATCTACATGGCTGTTGCATAAATCGTATTGAGAGAAATGTTCAATTAAATCGATGAGTAATCGGTCTGATAGCTTGTTTTTATTGCTCCATTGTGCATCGCCAAATATTCCGTATAGAAACTCTTGGTTGGCTTGTTCAATGCCTCTTAATGCTTTTTCGATAGCCAAACCGACATTGGTTGTGGTTTCTCTTACATTCTTCCAATGGCATTCTTCGGGTATAATAAACCGGTGAAATTCAGGTAAGTTGGCGTATTCAATGTCGCCGTCAGAATCTTCTAACGCGTTTCGATATTCTTCGTCGTATACATCCGATATTCTCTTAAAAAAAAGAAGTGGAAATATATATACTTTGAAATCTGAAGCATCTACAGGCCCTTTAAGAATCCATGCTGCTTTAGATAAGTATTGCTCTAACTGAGATTGCGTGATTTTATCTTTACTCATTTTTACTTATCTCAGTTCGTTTAGAAAATCAACATTCATATTTTGCATAGGTGTATTGTTTGCCTTGTTTTTGAGATTCAAATGCGATTTAAGCATGTTGTAGGACATGGGCAAGCTGTATGTGAAGTTCTTCATGTCGTATGATATTTCAGTTTGTTTTATATCTGGGTTGTTTTGATTGTTTTCGGAACAATAGTAATGCTGTAAACCGTAAACTATTTACGACTCGGTACAAAAACCTCAAATATATGGAATTGGTGAATTGCCTTAGATGAATTCGCACATTGGTAGTATAAATAATGGAATAAGTGCTATTTTGTCGTAATTACACATGAAAATCACATGAAGAATTTGAAGCTTAAAAGGTTGATGTTATTCATTTCAATTTCGAGTATTGCTGTATTTAGTTCTTGCAATACCAAAGATTTGGAGCAGAAGATTGCGTATTTGCAAGCTTCAAATACAGAACTAGAGGAAAGTGTAGCGCAATTAGAAAGCGAAAAACAAGAGCTTCAATATAAAATACGTTCAATGTACAATCAAGAAGACGAAAGCCGAAATGCTTTAGAAGAGGCGTATGAAGATGCCTTGTATCGGTACAAATTCGGAGATATGAGATGTTTGGAAAAAACTTGGAAAGACGGTCGCTATAAAGTATGTGGAGCGGAAAATATAATTGATGCACTTAGTGATGGCTATTGTGCTTACAATTGTAGTTTTTAGCTCAGTGAAAAGTGTTTAATATATTGTTTACCAGCTACTTTCCTATACAGAAAGTGATTTGTTAGTATTTGCGGGACTTTGTGTGTTGTGAGGGACAAAAATGGGACGATTAATTCTGTAATATATCAGAAACTTCATCTGTTTGACTTATCAAATATTCATAAACATCATTTTTACTTTTGCCTTCAATAATCATTTCCATTATTTCTAAAGAAGTTTTTTTGAGTGATAAAGGGTATTTTCCGAATCCGTTAATTGCAGGTTTATTCATAGAAAAGTCGATATAAAAAAATTGTTCTTTTTCGATATTGTAGAATGCAGAATGGTTGTAATGTTCACCAATTATGTATTTTTTCGTTGTTTTCTTAGTCATGAATACTGTAAACAGACCATTTTCAACAATGCTAAATTGAATAGTTGTGTCATCATATTTCACAATAAGATTATATTCTTCATCGAAAGACCTGAAATCAGTTCTTTGCCACACTGAAAATACACCTTCGGAAGAAGTTTTTTTTGTGGTTTGAGCGTTAACATTTAGGCAGAGTACAAAAAGAAATGCGAAGGTGAAAATTGTTGATTTCATGTTATTGTTTTTTTTCGATTAAGTTTTAAAAAGATTTAATGGACCACATGTTTTCTACATGAAAATATCATAGAGTTCAAACCTAACCTTCAAGGCTGTGAAACTTACATAAAAACGAAACGTAACTTTTAATTGTTAAGTAAGCCGAGAGCTGATCTTTATGCGTTTAAATTTATAAAATATAAGGATAAAACATTGTTAAGGAAGGGATAGGTGTTATATAATTTTGATTGGTGTAATCTGATGTTGCCAAACCCATAATTCCTCCTTATTGGGGTAGTGCGATTGAAATAGGTTGTGATATTATTTATGCACTCGTTGATACTGCTTGGGGGTAGTGATGTGTAGTGTAAACTACAGAAAACTGTAGGGTCTGCTGTCACTCATTTATAGGAAATATTGACCTATAGACTTTGTGGATTATTATTTATTTGCTCTTTGGTGTGACTTCGTTGTATGTCTCTGTCCCTCTATGTACATTAGTCTGATTTATTTACAAAAAGATCGTTAAAAATTAAAGTAAAGTTTAGGCTTCTCATTTCCGTTTGCATGGTGAAACAATTCCCTCTCTAGGGTTCCTAAAATAGTTGCGTTAAAAATTAAGTTGTTGCCTAGGAGGACGTATTCTGTAAAATCTTGACTTTTGCTAGTTCTCATTATGCATTTAGTTCCAGCTTCGGTTCCATCCGTCATCCATAACTCCTTATCCGTCAACCCAATTTGGAAATACACTCTACCTGGACTGCCAATATAGCTATGAGGATATGGTGTTTTTGGCAAATTGAGAGTATTAACTAATCGAAAAATGTGATCATTTTCACAGTCTAAAACCCAAATAGCCCCACCTAATTCATCTGCAAAAGCGGTGAAGTAAATGCGATCTCCAATTGGATATAACATTCTTAAATCTGTAAAACTGGTATCAGGCATAGGAATTCGAATAGTTCCTTCACTTTTCCCATTGGTCTTCCATAAACCAGTCACTTCTGGATCATCAGATCGTATCGTAAAGTAACTATAACCTTTGACGGCTTCTGTTGGGTATAGATTAGCAAATGAGGCTTTATTTTTACTAGTTTTTATCAAATTCACTTTATTACTAGAAGGTTCGTATGTATATAGCCGTCCTCCATCAGAGGTACTTACAGATATAAGCAGTGATTCCCCTAAAGGAACAATGGCATTATAGTTAATGTCACCATCATTGTGGATCTTAATTTCCATTCCATTTCCCTTTTCACCATTACTCCTGTACAAATGAGCTTTCCCCCAATAATATAAGTGATCTCGAAAATTTATCAAGTCCTTAATAAATGGGTCTTGATCTTCAAAAGCATCTACAATTAAATGTGTTCCACTTGCCGTACCATTGCTCACCCACAGATCTTTTCCATGCTGTTCATCCGTACCCATAAAATATAATTTCTCATCTTTAACAACTACATTTTGAATATGCTTACCATTACTCCCAGGTATCATTTCTTTCACCAAAGATGCTTGTTGATTCTTTAAAGAATACACCCATAATTCATTTCCTGTGCTTTGGGTACGCGCAGAAACAAAAAACTGATCACCAATAAGGCCAAGGATATCGCTTATAATAATCGAATCGTTGAACAGAATTCGAGTTGGCTTTTGATTTGGTGTCGTATAAAAATGACCAAATTTCGGAAGTAGGTTCTGATCAAATTCATATACAGCTTTTAAAAACAGGGTGGTATCAATAAGATGAAAACCTTGAGGCCTTCCGCTTTTTTGTTTAGGATCCAATTCTTTAATATCATCTACTCCTATCAAATCCATTTCACCTTCCTCCACTACTTCCAACTCTTGAGCATAATGGATGAAAGGTAAAAGCACAAAAAGCATTAAAAAGAAGGTTTTAGTGGTCATTTTGTTCATGTTATATTTAACGGAATGTAAATGTAATGAAATAGCAGGGTAGGTGGAATCACCTTATAGTATAGCAATAATGCCATTGCGAATTTCACTTACCTCAAATCATAGACGAAGAATAATATTATTTATGAACTCTTTGGTACGGCTTGGGTATAGTGTAATCTACAGAAAAGATGTAGGTGCCGCTGTCACTCACTATCGGAAATACTAGCTCTACAGCATAGCTATATTATCTATGTACTCGATGGTATGACTAGGGTGTATTGAAGTGTACTTTCAGTACCTACAGAAAACTATAAGTGTGCATAGTGCTTGATTTGACAGGTTTAAGCACAGTTTATGGTGTTGATTATGTACCATCTGTAACTACAGAAATCTACAAGTGCGTATACTCGCTGTTACGACTTGGATGTAGTGATGTATATCAAAAAGTATAGAAAAGATGTAGGTGCTGCTATCCCTCGATTGTCTGAAATACTAGCTCTACAGCATAGATAATATTATTTATATACACATTGGTACGACTTGGGTACAGTGATGTGTAGTAAAAACTATAGAAAAGATGTAGGTGTTGTTATCGCTCGATTGTCGGAAATACTAGCTATACCGCATTGATAATATTATTTATGTATTCGTTGATACGACTTGGGTATAGTGATGTGTAGTGTGAATTACAGAAATGGTGTAGGTGTTGCTGTCACTCATTTATCGGAAATATTGACTTTAGGTTATAAGTAATATTGTTTATGTACTCGTTGTTACGACTAGGATTTATCGAAGTGTACTTTCTGTACCTATAGATAACTACAAGTATGCATAGTGATTGGTATTACAGGGTTAAGAGGAGTTTATGCTTTGAATTATGTGTTATTTGCAACTACAGTAAACTACAAGTGCGTATACTCTTTGGTACGACTTGGATGTAGTGATGTGTATCGAAAAGTATAGAAAAGATGTAGGTGTTGCTATCACTCGTTATCGGAAATATTGGCTTTAGTTATGGATAGTATTAATTATGTACTCATTGTTACTACTAGGATTTATCGAAGTGTACTTTCTGTACCTACAGAAAACTATAAGTGCGCATAGTGTTTGGTATTACAGGGTTAAGCGCAGTTTTATACGTTATTTATGTACTATTTGTAACTACAGAAATCTACAAGAACGCATAGTGGCTGGAATTACTTGGGTTAAGCGTAGTTTATGTACTATCTGTAACTACAGAAAACTACAAGTTCGCATAATGGTTGATATTACAGGGTTAAGCGTAGTTTAAAGTGCTATTCAACTAAAAATAATATTTGCGTAGCTTTTGCTATCACTAGGGTAAATTAATCTACAGCATTTCAATTATTTGAAATGCTACATAAAAATATAGTTGAGGGTAAATTCGTTGAAATTATACTGTAATTCAAGTAGAATTTTTATTCTAAGTATAACCAATCTTCTTGTGCTAACTCAATCAAATCGTCTGGGTTGATATATGCGGTACTATTCACTTTACTGTGAAGAACATGTATTTCGTAAATATTAGCTATGTTTTTATTTTCACTATTTGCTTTGAAAAAATTAATGCTTGGAGGTATAACCCCAATTATTCTACAGAATTCTCCATCAACTATACTGGCTGTATTCTCTGTATATCTAAATAGTGATTGATTTCTACTGAGTGCCCCGTCTTTTATTCTATGCTTGTAGATTTTCATATATGCTCCATTTAGTTTTCTCTAACTCAATTCAATTTTATCAATTTCTATCATTAACCTAGCAGTCTCTGTAAGGGCAACAATTATCTTTTGGTAGTGAAGTATGTCCTCAAAGCTTAGAGTACGCTCTTTACGGTCTTTGAGCCATTTTTGAGCGGGTTGGTAGCCACCGATGTAAAACTCCCAAGCGGTAAGGGGTATATCGTCAAAGTACTGTTCATCGTTTATCCAAATGCGGCCTAAACCTTTTTCAGTATCCAACAGTTCCCAGTCTTTTTGCCCAATTTTTGTGGTAATGGTGTTGGTGCCGTCTTTAGGGTAGGAAGTAATGTAATTGTCTAAAACAGGGCTTTCCATTAAGTGTAATTCCCGAATTTCTCCGCCCAGATTCACCAGTTTCCATAATGTGTTTTGGTCTTTAGGGAAGGGTACACGTGGGAAATCAATTTTTAAGAACTCTTTGTATTTCTCACGGTAGTTTGGCGAATGCAAAATGGCGTAGATGTAATCCAATACATCCAAAGGAGTAAAGCAATCTTTGTAGCCGTGGTCAAACGGACGGTTGATGGATTCGCCTATTTTTTTAGTTTCTACAAGAATTTGAAATTTCTCTGGGATATGTTCATGATCGGGAACAAATTCTAAGCCTAATTTCTTAGCAATGTTAGAAACTATCTTTTCATCTAAGTTGGGTTTGCGGTTAGTTTCGGAATCTATGTTTTGTTGTTTTGTGTTTTCGGAATAATGATACAGAGGGAAAATGTTAGCATTATCTAACGTTGAGATAATACACTTATCTACAATGGTGTTGGTTACATATGGTAAGACAAAGGCATTATTTCTAGACCTTCGTACTAAGGATATTGCATAATTTTCACCAAGCAAATTTTGCATAAAATCAAATCGTGCCCTTGCAAGTTCGGACTGGTCATAGTTAATGTATCTTTTGTCAAAGACCCTATATTCTAATTGTGTTATATTTTTTTTATCAAACTTTTCTGTCAACAATTTTTTGTCATAATCAACGTATTCAGAATCGTTACCACTTGTTATCCCCATACTTTGGATTTTAAACAAATCATTGGTCGAAAAACCACTATTGTACTTATCTTCCAATTCGAAATCTTTCTGCACCATAAAATAATCAGGTGCTTTGTTTGGTAGTTCAATAAACGGAACATTGCTAAGACTATTTTGCAATAAAAAATTGTATTTGAAATCACGCTTTCCAAACAAATCATAATGGAATACTTTACCTAAATCATTTGGTTTTTTCTTTCCTGTTTTAATGAAAATATTTATAGAAACTCCTTGCTGAATATCAAAAACATTTATATCGGGACTTCCGTCAGGACATGTTTCTTTCTTCGTGCTATTTCCGTGTAAATCTATGGTGTAGATTTTATCATAGGTTTTAAGCAAGTTCCAACGCATCCCTCTAAATGTAGGATTGTCAAGAAATCCGTGTGGATTGATAAATGCCAAAACACCACTTCCGTTTTTTTCAATGAAATGTTGACCATACCTCAAGAATTTAACGTAATCATCATTAATCCATTTTGGGTTACGTTCTTTAAGCTTTTCCTTACCGCCTGGTTCCTTTTTGTAATCGTCCATTAGGCTCATAATCCATTCCCCTTTGTTGGCACTTTCGCCACTGTAAGGAGGATTCCCAATAACACACATTACTGGGCTGTCACGTTTTATGTGGTTGGCTTCGTTGGCTTCTGTACTTAGCCAGTTGGCAAATAATGTACCTGTGTCCTCGTGGTGCTCTTCTAGGCTATTGGTAAGGTATATTCTAAAGCGTTGGTCGGTGGTGGGTTTGAAACCAGTTTCAGTCAATAACAAATCCATTTTTAAGTGTGCCATAGCATAACTCGCCATCAACAACTCAAAACCATTCAGTCGGGGTATCAATTCCTTTTCTACATAACTGCTCCAAATGCCTTGTTGGCCTTTGAATTTTCGGTGTATGTGTTTTACCGTTTCAGCTAAAAAAGTTCCTGTACCCGTTGCAGGGTCTAGTATTTGTACCTTGTGTACTTCCTGTTCGTTTTGTCGGTAGCCTGTAGCAGATTTTTTGTCGGCTATATCGGTGTTTACTTTTATTTTGGTTTTGCTGGTATCGGCCAAACCTTGCGATAAGCCAAACTCGGTTTTAAGAATATCGTCAACCGCACGCACTATAAAATTTACCACAGGTTGTGGGGTGTACCATACGCCACGGGCTTTTCTCAAGTTAGGGTCGTATTCACTCAAAAAGGTTTCGTAAAAGTGAATGATAGGATCTTCCATTTTGGTGGATTTCCCAAAGTTTTTAAGTATTTCGGCCACATTGCACGCCAAAAATATTTCGGCCAAGTCGTCCACTATCCACTTTATGCGGTCGTCAATATCGGGCCCTGCGATGTAACCAAACAAGCGTCGTAAAAAAGGGTTTGATTTTGGAATCAATTCTGCGGCTTCTTGTCGGCTAAAATTGTCGAGGGTAGGATCGTGCAATCGTGCCGCAAACATGCCGTAAGCAATGGTTTGTGCGTATACATCGGCAAAGGCTTTTGGCGTAATGTCGTGGATAAGGATTTCCTTAAAGGCGTTCATTTGCTCCTTCAGTGTACTGTTTTCAGCATTTTCTACATCACTGGTAAGCGAGCGCTCGATAACGTCGGAAAGTAGTCGTGCTTTTCCTGCCATCATTTCAGCCAATTTCTTAGGACTTTTGATGGTTTGCCCAACGTGGGTAGTGAAGTTTTTTATGAGGTTTTCAAATGTCTTGAAGTTATCGGGTAGGGGTTTTATGCTGTTTCCGTCTACCGTAGCAATGGCAATTTTTGTAATTAGTTCGCCATCGTTGTACAAATAGAAATCGATGTAATCAGTAAAAATGAGGTTGTTTAAAGACGCCTTGTATCGGTCGAATTGCTCTTTGTTTCCTGTTTTCTTTTTGCCTTCTAGGTCTTTATCGCCAATGTCTTTGGCTTCAATAAAACCAACAGGTATTTCGCCTTTGGTTAAAATGTAATCGGGAGCACCACAACTTTGTCGCTTCGGTTCGTTGGTCGCTCTAATGCCAGGTACAAGGGTTTCAATAAGTTGCTGCAAATCGCCACGAAAGGTGTGTTCGGTTGCATTGCCTAGTTTGTAGCGTTGGTTAAGGTTGTCGATGTAAGATTGAAGCGTCATTTATGTCTATTAGCGTTCTGAGAACGGCTATAAATGTATGCTTTTTGCTAGGGAATAGGAGTGGGAGTGTTGCTTTTTTGAGATGGGTTGATAATTATTATAAAACTCACAAATTAATGCTAGTAAGTGTCCTTTCTAGGGTGAAAAGAAACATTTCTAATTGATCGGGCTTTTAGCTTAGTTCTATGTTATGCCCTTTTTTTATTTTTTCGTTCCGTAGACTGCGCAGGCAAAACCATACTCTTTTGCGATTTTTGGCTTGTAGGGTAGGCAGTTAATCACTTACTCAACTTCAAAATCCTAATTGCTCCTTGAATTACCAAAGCAAAAACTATTGTACCAATAATCAAATCAGGTTTTACGGAGTTTAACAAACGAACTAGAACTCCTGCTGCAATTACTCCAATGTTAATTATGACATCATTAGAAGTGAAAATCATACTGGCTTTCATATGTGCTTCATCTTTACTTTTGGATTTTTGTAAAATGTAAAGACAAATTCCGTTCGCAATTAATGCAAAAATGGAAACAACAATCATAGTCGAAAAATCAGGAAGTTTTTCGTTACCGAAAAACCTCCTTAATACTTCCATAAATCCTATAATAGCGAGTGTTATTTGAAAATATCCAGCAAGTTTTGCTATCCGCTTTTTCTTTATAGCAGTTCCTCCAACAGCCAATAAACTAATACCATAAACAAAACTGTCCGCAAGCATATCCAAACTATCAGCAACAAGCCCAATTGATTTAGAAATCAAACCTGTTGTCATTTCAATGATGAAGAAAACAAAATTTATCACCAGAACAGACCAAAGTAGTTTTCTTTGATTTGTGTTTTCATCGAACTCAGTCTGATCAGTTTGTTCGGTAGAGATTTTTTTACCACCTAGATTTAACTCAATAACTGATTTTTCTAGATGTTCAATTTCTCCGCTGTGAAAGACTGTCAATTTTCGGTTAGGGATATCAAAATCCAAATTCGCAACACTTGCTATTTCGCACAGTTTCATTCGGATAAGATTTTCCTCCGAAGGACAATCCATTTTTTTTATTTTAAAAACAGTCTTTTCCATAGTTTGTCCGTACCGTACCGTACTTTATCATTTTTAATGCTCGTGTTCTAATTCTCCTGCTTTAGACTGTGCATATACATAATAAGCCCCTTTGGTAACTATTTGCATACCTCCAGGTATCTCTTCTAACACTTTTATAGCTGTATATCCATTTGATGTTGTTCCTGCAATTACTCTTATGGTTTTAAATTCTATTTCATTTGCATTGCTATTGTTGGCAACATATACAAAGGTGTTATCCCCATCTTTAATCACAGATTTTTCAGGTATTGCTTGGGTTGTATTGTCATTTAACCAAATTTTAGCATTGATGAAAAGATCTTTGAGAAATAATGGTTTTTTACCTTCTAAATGTCCGTGAATACGAACCGTTTTAGACTTTGAATTAAACTCTTTACCTATTACGCTTACCTCGCCATTAAAAACCGTAGCTCCTAAAGCAGGAACGGTATAGCTAATTAGTTGTCCAATTTTAATATTTACTATATCCTTTTCAAACACATCTAACTCTAAATGTAAATGGTCTTCCGAAATAATTTCCATTAACGCTACTGAAGGTTGTGCATACATTCCATTATGAATATTGATATTTGAAATAAAGCCATTCATTGGTGCTTTTATGGCAATCTGTTTACTGATACTATTTGGTGTTAAGTTGTCCGTTGAAATACCCAGATATGATAATTGCTTGGATAAACCAACCGTCTTCGCTTCTAAAATGGCAAATTCTGCCTGCGTGCTTTGAAGGTTTTTAGCTACTCCTGCGTTAGCGTCTACCAAAGATTTCTGACGTTCTAAATCCAATTTCTTTAATTCAAATTCTGCTTTAGATTCTAGATATTCTTGTTGCTTAACAATGAATTCAGGGTTTTCGATATATGCTATGATTTGCCCTTTTTTGATGTAATTTCCTTCAACAAACTTTGTTGCACCAGCAATAATACCTTCTGATTTGGCTGAAACAACAGCAAAGGCATTAGGTGGTAAGCCTAAAGTTCCTGTAGCTTTAATAAAGTCGTTTACTTTGATAGAAGAAAAATCCCCAAACTCTAATCCAATAGTCGCAATTTGTGCCTTGGTAAGATTTAAGCCGTCTTCGTGGTGTTCGTCATTATCGGAACTTTCACCGTGGTCGTGTCCATCTTCCTCCGAATGATTTTCAGTTGATTCACTGTGGTTATGCTCATCGTTTTCTGCATGTTCTGCACCACAAGCTATTATGACTGATGACATTGCAAATACTGCAATTACGAAGATATATTTTATATTATTTTTCATTTTAATGTTTGTTATTGGTTTGTAAGAAATTGATAATTTGCTACTGCCTTATTGTAGGCTTTTAGTTGCTCCCAATAACTTTTACTATTGGTAGCCATTAACTGTAAAGTGTTTAACAGTTCGAGGTAAGAAATTTCACCAGCTTGATAATTAAGCTGTGCAATCCTCACAATTTCTGGATTTACGTTTTGTTTCTGATTTTTGTAAAACTCTACGGCTTCTTGATGAACTGAAACGGTACTCTTGGCTTGATTTAACTCTTGTTGTATATCCAACACCTTACTTTGATATTGTTGATTAGCAATGTCTATTTGAATTTTTTGAGCTTTAACTTTCTTTCTGGCTTGAAGGTTAAAAAGAGGTATGGAAACTCCTGCTTGAACGGCATAAAGGCTACCGCCTTGATAATAGTTTTGGGCAGCATAGCCAATATTGAAGCTTGGTTTTAATTCGGTTCTTAATACCGATACCTTTGCTGTTTCAATGGCTATATTCTGTTGGCTTTGTTTCAAAAAGATATTAGAATTGGTGTCTAACGATTCATTGAAAATTATTGCAGACATTCCTCCAGCAACAGTTACCGTTTCATTAGAGTTTAGTGTTAATTGAAGCCGATTATGAAGGTTCCTTAATTGAATACTTAATTGAGTCATTAAAAGCTGGTATTCATTCCACTTAGACTTTAAAGTCATAGCTTCTACTGGATTAGCTTGACCCACTTCAACCCTCACTTTTGCTTTGTCGTAATAATTCGAATACGTCTCTGAAAGTATAGTGTAGAGCTTTTTTAATTCTTTGATGTACTGAACTTCAAAGTAAAGCTGTTTCACCTTCCATTTTAACTCATTTACAGTTAGTTGCTTGGACAAAGTACTTTGTGTAGCCAACTCATTGTTTAACTTATTATTGGCTCTAACTGTACCCAAATTGTGGAAATTTTGCACAACACCCACCTGATTCACTTGCTGACCGAACTGCTCATCTTTCAATCCGTCTCCTTGATAGGTAACGTCTGTATTACCTAAACTGAATAATAATTTTTGTAAGGACTCCGCTTTGTCTACTTCTAAGTTCGCAGCTTTAATATCAGGGTGGTTTGCGATAGCTATGGAAATGGCTTCATCTAAACTAATTGACGTTTTTTGCGCTTTAGCTGTGAATGATATACCTATAAGTAATAGCATACCTAAGGCGCTACCTTTAGATATAGAAATGGTTTTTGTTCTATTACTATTCCACTTTTCTAACCAATAATAAAGAACAGGTAATATTACCAAAGTAAGAAAGGTTGCTGTGAGCAAACCACCAATAACTACTGTTGCTAAAGGTCGTTGAACTTCAGCACCCCCAGAGGTAGAGATAGCCATTGGCAAAAAACCAAATGAAGCTACCGCTGCGGTCATTAAGACTGGTCGCAACCTTACTCTTGTCCCTGTTATTATTCTTTCTTTTATATCGGTAATTCCTTCTTTTTTGAGTTGATTGAAATAACCTATCAATACAATCCCATTCAATACCGCCACACCAAATAAGGCAATGAACCCAATACCTGCCGAAATACTAAAAGGCAAACCTCTTAATTGCAAAGCCCAAATACCACCTATTGCAGATAATGGTATAGCAGTAAAAATCAAGGCTGCTTGCGGTACGGAACCAAAAGTGAAGTAGAGTAGTATGAAAATTAAGGCTAAGGCAATTGGAAGTGCAACCGATAATCTGGCATTTGCAGCTTTTAAGTTTTCGAACTGGCCGCCATAAGTAAAGTAATAACCAGTTGGCAATTTTACGTTTGCGTCTAATGCTATTTGAATTTTCTCCACTAAAGTTTCAACGTCTGTATTACCTACGTTAACACCAATTACTATCCTGCGGTTGGTGTTTTCTCGTGAAATCTGCATAGGAGCATCTACAAAGTCAATATTAGCCACACTACTTAATGGTACTTGCATTCCATCGTTAAGTGTAACAAAAAGGTTTTCGACATCTTGAATGCCAGTTCGGTTTTGTTCGTCTAAGCGAATCACTAGGTCAAATCGCTTCTCCCCTTCATAAATTACGCCTGCTTTTTCACCAGCAAATGCCGAACGAATAACTTGATTGACTTCTTTAATGTGCAAACCATATTGTGCCATTTTATCATAATTGTACTTGATAATAATTTGGGGCATTCCTATTGTTTGCTCAACATTTACTGTACCTACACCATCAATAGTATTGATGACTTTCTCCGCCTCGGTAGCCTTTTGAAACAACCGATCTAAATCATCACCGTAAAGTTTAATGGCAATATCAGCTTTCGTCCCTGTCATTAACTCGTTAAAACGCATTTGTATAGGTTGTGAAAACTCGTAACCGACACCTGGAATTGAGGATAAAGATTCTTCGATTTTTTCAAACATTGCTTGTCTATTATCGGCTGAAACCCATTCTGATTTTGGTTTCATCACCAACACATAATCCGCAATTTCGACAGGCATAGGGTCTGTTGGGATTTCTGCCGAACCAATGTTGGCTACCACATCTGTTATCTCTGGAAATTCTTTTAGAAGTTTCTTCTGAATCATTTTGGCAGTTTCAACACTTTGAGAAAGTGAACTACCTGGGGGTAGAATGTGTTGCATTGCCAAATCCCCTTCTTCTAACGTGGGAATAAATTCACCACCCATTCGGCTAAAAACGAAAATGCTGATTAAAAATAGTAGGACAGTACCACCAACAAATGCACGTTTAAATTGCATTGCCTTATTCAAAATTGGCGTATACAAGTTTTGGAAATAGTCAATGATTTTATCGGCAAAAGTTCTTTTGTTAGATATCTTTTTATTCAGAAAAAGAGCAGCCATCATCGGCACATAGGTTAAAGACAGAATTAATGCACCCGTAATGGCTAACATAACAGTTTGTGCCATAGGCTTAAACATTTTGCCTTCAATGCCAACCAATGCAAGAATAGGTATGTAAACCATTAAAATAATAATCTCTCCAAAAGCGGCTGAACTTCTAATTTTTTGGGAAGAAGAAATTACATCTGAATCTATTTCTGACTGACTTAATAACTTGCCAGAGTGCTTTATTTGCAAACGGTGTACAATGGCTTCCACAATGATTACTGCACCATCTACAATCAATCCAAAGTCTATTGCCCCTAAACTCATCAGGTTGGCTGATACACCAAGTAGATTCATCATCGACACAGCAAATAGCATTGCGAATGGAATAACCGAAGCCACTATCAACCCAGCTCGCCAATTCCCTAATAACAGCACTAAAATGAAGATGACAATTAAACCACCCTCAATAAGGTTTTTCTTAACTGTCCCAATTGCTGTAGTAACTAATTTGTCTCTTACTAAGTAAGGGTCTATTATTACTCCTTCGGGTAACGATTTTTGAATTTGTATAACTCTTTCTTTTACTAATTCGGTTACTTCCGACGAATTAGCACCTTTAAACATCATCACTTTTCCGCCAACTACTTCTTTTCCGTCACGAACTAATGCCCCGTATCGAGGTGCTTTGCCATACTGTAAGGTTGCAACGTCTTTTATTAATATCGGTGTATTACCTACTTCATTGACTACAATATTTCCAATGTCATCCAATGATTTAGCTAGTCCTTCTGAGCGGATGTAATAGGCATTTGAGTTTTTTTCTATGTATGCACCACCCGTATTTTCATTACTTTTTTCAAGAGCCACAAAAACATCTGAAATGCTTATGCCTAATGATTTTAGTAGGTCAGGATTTACGGCTACTTCATATTGTTTTAAATAACCCCCCATTGAATTAATCTCTGCAACTCCTTCAATACCCAACAATTGTCTCTTCACAATCCAGTCTTGAATAGTTCTTAGCTCAGATGCAGAAAATTTGTCTTCATAACCTACTTCAGGTCGAACAACGTATTGATATATTTCTCCTAAACCAGTAGATATGGGAGACATTTCGGGAGTTCCTAAACCTGCTGGTATAGCATTTTCAGCTTCTTTGATACGTTCTGTAACGAGCTGTCTTGCAAGGTAAATGTCATAATTCTCTTCAAACACTACTGTAATTACAGATAGCCCAAAACGTGAGATTGATCTTATTTCTTCAACCTTTTGGAGATTCTGTAAAGAAAGTTCTACAGGTGTTGTGATGAATTGCTCCACTTCCTGCGTAGCAAGAGTAGGAGAAATGGTAATAATTTGAACCTGATTATTAGTGATGTCAGGTACAGCATCAATGGGTAATTGGCGGAGTGAAAAAATACCCCAAACTGTTAAAGCAGCTACAAATAGCCCTATAACAAACTTATTCTTTACAGAATAAGCAATTATCTTATCGAACATTAGAATTGATTTTAGAATTAAACCGTGAAAATTTTCTCAAAAGGACGTATGTGTCCCTGAATATTGGTTTAACCTAAGTTTGGCGGTCGCCACACTCCAATGTTGTAATTAAAGGAGTAATCAAAAGAATAGTGGAATGAATACTTCGGTAATTGACTTATTAAAGTATCCGTAATAATTGTGTTGGAGGCAAGAGTAACAACTGTGCCACAACAAGCACAAGAGCAAAAAGGAGAACAGAAGTCATCACAATTCGAATGATTATGGTCTTCAATGTTAACTGAAATTTCAACCTTGTCCCCTTCATTATGCTTTTCAATATTATCAGCACACGACACTATGGATAGTGCGAGTACATAAATTGACAATATGAAGGTTAAAAATCTCATTTGCGGCAAATTTACACAAAAAGCAATGTAATTAACTGATAAATTTTCACAAGCTTTTATTCAGTGAGTTTTGTAAACGATAGCCTCGTTCGTATTTTAATTACTCTGTATATTATTCTTTGGTCAGCGTTGGGAAGAAACAGCTCTTAGGTTTTTGAGGTGTTAGCTTGTGGGAAGTAAAATCAAATGTGCTGTTTGTGCGGCAGGTTTTTTTAAATTGGGCATAACGTCTCAGCTAAGTGGAGTGCGGGATTGAAAAGCGTTAAGTTTTCAATCTAGGCACGTTGCAAGCCAAACCAATTTTTGTGATTTAAATTAACAAAATAAAATCGTCAAAACTTGTTTTGGCGAATGTGTAGGGTAGAAGCTAAGATTTACCACTAAACCCCGCATTACATTTAGCTATTGTTGTAACACGTTATTATTTTATTTTCTCTAAAATTCTTTCTTTTATTTTTTTACTTTCTTCCCAAGAACCACAGCATTCAGGGCTTAAACAGATAATTATTTGTTTGAATTTTTCTTTTTCATCATTAAGCCATTCTAAAAATTTATCGATGTAGTCATCTGTATATTTTCTTATCATTTTCTTCCCATCAGAATCTCTTGTAAAGAAAAAATCTAAGTCGAGATTAAGAATAATGTTCTCTTTTTCATCTAAACAAAGTTCCATAAGCTTGTCTAAGTGAACTTCATCAGTGTTAGGCAATAGGGATTCCGAGTGTTCTTCTGTGCAAAAAATATTCTTTTTAAAGAAATCAGGATAGAGAATGTTAAATGATTTGATGTAATTATCCCATTGAATTACTTTATGAGTTTTTCCATCAATTTCAACTTCTACATTACTAAATGAATTGAAATCTAAGTTTGCCCATTTTGTTTCTTTAATTATTTCAATTGACTTAACTTTAGGATCGGCTAAGTCATAATGTCTGTCTATATGAATTAATGTATATGAACTTTTTACATCAAGTTTGTGCCAAATCCAAAATGCAGCTAAATGATTATCAGTTATGAATATCGGTGATTCATCAAGGAGATAATTAACCGTGCAGCATCCCGAAGCATTTTCTCCTAAGTCTACAATTTGCATTTTTTTTAATGTGTTACAACGTCTCGGCTAAGTGGAGTGCGGGATTGAACAGTAAGATGTTCAATCAGCGTACGAAACTGAGCCAAACCAATTTTTGTGAATTTACTTTATTCAAATATAATTCGTCAAAACTTGTTTTGGCGGATGCATCACGGAAAACATTCCATTAACCACCAAACCCCGCATTACATTTAGCTATTGTTGCCTGTAGTTTTTATTTTTTATACAAGTAAATATGAGTCAATTGCAGTTTGTCATCCTTGTCATATGCTTCAAAACGTAGTAGCTGATTGTTTTGATTGTAGTAATATCTATCAACCCATTTAGAATCTAAAATAATGGTTGATTTATTTATCAAATTATTTTTCTGGTCATATGTTTCTATATATTTTCTGTCAGACCAGTCTACCCAATCAAGGTCTTCAATGATTTTATTTTTTGTGTAGCGATATTTACTAGTATAAAGCAATTTGGATTGATCGAAAGATTTTGAGACAATTAGTTTTCCTTGATCGTCATATTGATACTCCCATCTATTATGTGAGTAAAAGAATACAGGACAATAACTTCCTGTTTTTCTTCCTAAACTGTCATATTTAAAAATTTCTGCTTTTCTTAAGGCCCAAGTTGGGTGTTCTTCATAATCTTCTGGTAAAACAATACAGCCATGATGGCTTGCAATTCCTTTATGAATATCTGGTTTGAGTCGTTTCTTTAATTCGTATGTTTCAGCTAATACAAGAAGTGAGTCGTTATAGTGATAAAAAGTTTTATCCACCTCTCCCTTACGAAAAGTTTCAAAATATATCGTTGTGCTTTTTAGTTGATTGTGCTCATCATATTCATTTATAGTTAACATGTCTTCTTTTCCATTGCCTAAATCCGTTTTATAATCTTTATGGAATCTCGCAATCACATTTCCAAAAGAGTCAATTTTTTCTGAGTATGTAATTTTTCCATTTAAACTATCAGAATAGAAATATTGAAATACTTGTAAATCCTCAAAATGTTTAAATGTGATATTGGTGTCTATAGTTAAATAGCTAGAATCAGTTTTCGAGTTATAAGAATCTTGACAATAAACAAAAGTCGAGATGATACTGAATATTGAGATTAAAACAAATTTCATTTTTTAATTACAGGCAACGGCTCGGCTAAGTGGACATAATGTACTGATAGCCAATTTTGTGTGCAGCTAATTTATCATTCTTTTATGAGATAAAGAAGCCTGAAATGTATTCTAGTGTAGATTGTATGAAGACGAGATGTTTATTGTTTTCTAAAGCAATTACTTCTGGATATTAGAAGCTCAGACTATATTTAACGATGGAAGTTGGAACTGCCCTATATAGGCCTCTTCCAACTTCCATCGTTATTGGTAAGGTTAACAGGCCTTCAATTGATGTTCGTCAGGAAGTGGCGTAAGGTTATACATCATTTCTTTGCCTTTGGATTTTTTAGTAAGGGTGCATTTTTGGCCAATTGAATTTTCAATGTAGTGCTGACCATCTATTAAATGTTTTAGACGTTCTCCAGCTATTTTAGTGCTGCAAAAAAATTCATCACTTATTAATGACGTTAAATCTTTAGTTGAGAAAGAGGAGGTGAGCTCTTTGCTTAAAAATGCCATAACCTCTGGTATTTCAGCTTTCGTCTGCCTTGATGTTTTTAGCCCTTCTAGTTCATACGATTCAGCCAAAACCAATCCTTTGGCTTCCTGGCAAAACCTAAAATGTATGGAGTCAAATTTCTTAGTGCTTCTTGCTTTTAAAAAATTGAGTGCTATAATGTCACTTGGCTGATTATTAGGGCCTTTTTCAAAACCAACTTGAATTACCGTACTGGATTTGTTCATGAGCTCAGTACCTAAATGGCCACGGGCTTTATCTGTACTACCAGGGTTTTCGTGTATTAGCCCTATGAATGTGACATTGTATTTGTTGATGGACTCATTCATTAGATCAATTAACTGCATGCTATCTTCAGATCGGTTGAAGTCTTTGATACAATCTGTTACCACATCAAGAATGATGATGACATGACTCGAGAATTTTTTACGAATGTATTCGAGATATTCTGTAAGGGCTTTGAACCTATCCATTCTGGGGACTTGTAAAAGTGAAATGTATTCGAAATTTTCAGGTGTTTCATCTTTTTTATAGCCTGCTTTAGTAAGTATTTGTTGTAAAGCAAAAGGAAATTGCTCTGATAAATTACGCTCGGTATCAACATAACATACTGAGGATTTCAGGAGTGAATTGGCATTAAAGTTAAGATGATCAATGTTGCAGTTAGGGTGTTTAATAAATGCACTGCAAAAGGTTTCGGCCAAACGACTTTTGTGCACACCTGCCTTTCCTTGAATGATATTGATTGTTCTAGGGAAAATTATCCCGTTTTCATTGAATGTTAGTAATGGTGAAGGTTTTGTGATATTTTGGGCCTTACTTTTGGTTAGCTCTTCCTGAGTTTTAAGTAGTAAATTAATGTACTGACCTTTAGGGATATCCAGTTTAGGTGGTTGAATTATAGTCTCATTATCGTTAAGGTTAAAATCTAGCTTAAAGAAGTCAGAAACGTCTTTACCGTCTTGTTCCTTTAACTTTTGCGGGAGTAACATTCGGTGCAGTTTATGTGTGTCGCAAATTTTCTGTGATTGTTTCAATCCAGTTTTATCAAGATCGTACAACACTATAACCTCATCAAATCGTTGTTTCAATGATTGTATAAGTGCAGTCGATGGATTTGCGGTTTCACTATTGAGGCAAACAGCATGTTCGTGATGGGCGAAAAGCGAAATCACATCCTTTTCGCCGCCCGTTATAAAAACTCTATTTCCTTGCTCTGGTAATTGATCAAATCCGAAGACGTAATCAATAGGCTTTTTTCCAAGCCAAGAAAATCTAAACTTTGTAGATAAAGGGGAATAAAGTTTGTAGCAAGAGTTAGAAATGTAGTAGGCAAAGCAAGGGTTATCCTGTAAGGGTAAAACCTCGATTAGATTACTGTTTGCATTGCTGCGTGAAAACCGTTTAACGGGCTTCACACCATATGCATCCAAGTGTGGTTGCTCAATATGAAATGTTTTCCAGTAGGATAGCGCTTCCACATTCCAGTCAAAAACTTCTATTTCAAAGTTATTGTTGGTTGTTATATTCTCATAGATGTGGAAATCATCTGCAATAGTTTTTAGAGCAGATTTAAAATCTTTGTTATGAAGTTTCATGACGAGATCTATTAGGTTCCCGTCATCACCCGTTGCAAAGTCTTTATACCGCCATTCGTTATTATCCGTCTTGTAGATATTAAAAGAAGGTGTTTTCTGTACTTCGTTTAAAAACGGATTAGAGATGTGTTTGCCTGGCTCTAATTGGTTAAAGCTATGATAGGGGCGTAGATACCTATTGAAGGCCTGATGGCAATCAATTTCGCTTAACACAAAATCTTTATTCAAGTATTCTGTAGTTTGAGAATTGGGGCTGAAAGTCTTCATATTACATCCCAATTTTTTTCATGTGAAGTTCGGCCTCAACATCTATCATGTTGGGTTTTCCAGCTTTAATCCATTCTTCAAGTGCTGTTCTGGAAAAAGTCAAAGGTCTGTACCTAGAAAGCACAGGAACGTGCAATCTGGATATCTTGGAATACATCGTTTTTTTAGTGTATCCAGTTAGTTTAATGGCCTCATCTATAAATATGATGTCGCTTTTCTCTTCATGGCCTTGCTTTTCATTCGGATCTTTTTTTTGACGGCTGAAATAGCTTGCAATTAATCTATTGTGTAAATCTTCGAATTCTCCTATTGTAAGTGAGTATAGAGGGTCGTTTAAGTTGTTCATAATTTATTGTTTAAGGGTTGAATAATGAACACTGCGCAGTGGTTCTGTTGAATTCGTTGTCGAAGGAACAGCGCATAACAAGCTTAAACAAACCAAGAATCGCCTACCGTCTAGTGTCGTCTAGTACATACGGATTCAAGCGTTGATAATCAATAGTTAAGGGCGATTATATAGTTGTGATTTTTACCGTCTAGTGTCGAGTTTGGTTTACTGTCCAGTAAACTTTATGTAAACACCTTATTTTGAGTTGTTTAGTGAAAAGTGTAGTTTTGGTGGAAGAAATTTCACTGTCCAGTAAAAATTAACTAAACATTTGATTTTAAGCTAAATACGATAATTTATGATGCGGATTACCGTCTAGTTAAATGAATTAGAATTCAGAGCTAAATATGGAGGGTGCCAGGCTATTTATAAAATGTTAATAGAATGCTTTTCAATAATTCATGTTGACCAAGCTTTGAACTATTTGCTTTTCTCAGCATTTCAGTAGTATATTCAGAGGAGTCACTTTTCACAAAACATTTAATTGTAATGTGCCAATGATCTTTTCCGACATACTCCACATAAGGCAATAAATTGAGAATAAACCACCTCAATGTAACATTACTTGCGATCCACTTTATACGTTTGTTTTTAGTGATGCTTTCATTGGATAGAAAATGAAAAAATGTATTGATTGACGAGTCTTTAGAAATGAAATTATTTCGTTTTAATTCTTGAAAAACCTTTGAAACTCTGTCTTGATGATCGCTAATAGTATATAAAGGTTTCAAAAGAAATGAACCGCAAATCACTTTTTTAATATTCGCTGGCTTGTGGTTTTTAGCTCCTACATCACCTCTTTTTTCGTCAATACAAATCCAATCTTCAACAGTACGAACTAAAGCGTTTGAAAAAAGTTTTTGGTTGTATTGATTGAGTAAAGGTTTTAGGAAATTTGAATATTCAGCGGCAGATTCAAAATGTTTTTTTTGAAAGCTTAGAAATTTATCAATTAAGGTGAGATCCTCTTCTAAGGTGAATAGTTTTAATGCAAACCAAAATGGAAAGTTAGCATTGGTTGTTTCTATTTTTATACTTTGAAAGTATTCATATGAACCTTTTAAAGAGATAAAGTACTCTAGGTTTAAAGCGTCCTTATAATTATCACTTACTTTTTTGTAATCACTATGTAATTTGAAATAATATTTTTTGTCATTGTCATTACCATTTTCATAGGTTTCAGAGGAGTATGAAATTTGCCCCTTATCAGAAATCTCATCTTGCAGGAAGCCAACAAATTTGTCACCAATATCTGAAGGTATTTTACCACTTCGTAAGGCTGTACGATTGGTGTAATAAATATTTGCGATGTCTAATTCTAAATATTGTATCTCGGTGATCATTACAAGTCTAAGTCTGGAATTTTATTTGCGGCTTCGTGCTTCTTTGCATCAATGATTTTAGCATAGACCTGAGTAGTTTTTAACTCTTTATGACCTAATAGCTTAGAAACCGTGTATATATCAGTACCTAAGGTTAATTGCAATGTTGCATAAGTATGCCTTGCACAGTGAAATGTAATTGTTTTGAAAATTCCAGCCTCCATTACCCATTGTTGTAACTTAAGATTGTGCCAGGCGCTGTATTTTAAACCAATAAAAACCTTTTCATCTGGTTCGCTTATTTCACCCATTAAACTCCTTGCTTGTTCAGAAATGGGCAAAGTTTCGAAACCTCTTGTCTTTTTTTGTTGAAATCGAATAAACCATCCTTGAGCTTCAGAATGCTGTAAGTCCGACCATTTCAAATTATTAACGTCTGACCACCTCAATCCCGTTAATGCACTGAAAATGAACGCACTTTTTAGAATAGGAATAGCACAGTCCACTTTGCTAATGGCTTTTAGCTCCTCTAAAGTTAAATACTCTCGACTTGTTTCGCTCATCTTTATGCCTGTAACATCTAAGTTGACATTGTGGTTAATTAAACCATCACGACGAGCTTGATTAAGGCAGGCTTTTAATTTATTGAAGTAGGAGTGGCAGGAGTTTTGGGAGAGTGGCTTATTACTTTTCGATCTTGCCTCATTGAGTAGATAGTTCTTAAAGCCATTTACCCAGTCAGCATTAATTTCCTTTATCGGTACAATTTGCCCTTTGTTCTTTATTAGGTGCTTTAATGAAGATTCCCAATTGCCATAATTACCCGTGCTTTCGTAGCGCTTATTGGTTTGCTCTTGAAAGTATTCAATGAAATTGATGTTTTGATTGGTTTCATTCAAATGTGCAAAACCATGCCCGACATGTTGTAATTCTAATAGTTTTTTGGATTTAATGCTTTCTGCAAGTTGATAAGTTTTTTTATTGTGTTCACGATCCTTAGTTGTCTTAGGAGCAATAAAAACATGCATTTTTAAAGATTCCTTTTTTCGCTTTGGATTTAGATTAGCGCTGTAAATGTCCAAATATAAATGAGCGTGTTTTTTGTCATTTGAAATTTTTTCTCTAATTGATACTGTCATAAGGGGGTTTGTCCCGTTTTGTCCCACACAATGTTTCGAGGGACAAATACGGGACAAGTATAATCAAAAAGGAACAGAAATGCTTGTTTTAATTTTAGGTTGCATTTTGATAGTTGGATTGTATCGTGTTGATAAATAGAGTTTTATCGTGATGGGTTTAGATGCTCTGTGTTATCAATTACTTCCCTATACAGAACTTACTGAAAATATTTCCCAAAAGGTCGTCGGTAGTAATTTCGCCTGTAATGCTTCCAATTTCGGCTATACCGCGGCGTATGTCTATGGCAATCAAATCGCCGGGTATCCCTAATTCCAAACCAGTTATAACTTCTGTAAGGGCTTCAGCGCATTGTTTTAAGGCGGCGTAGTGACGTACGTTGCTTAGGGTAAATGCACTTTCGCTTGGAATGGCGTCGTTTACAGATTCTACCAAAGCATGTTCTAAATCATCCATGCCTGTTTTTCCTTTTGCCGATAGGGGAAGGTGACCTTCGATGATGATGAGATTTTCTTTTTTATCGCATTTGTTGGCTATGTATATTATTTGCGCATCGCTGTTGCCTATGGCATCGTGTAGAAATTGCAATTCTTCAGCAGTATTGTCAGCACTAGCGTCGTACAAGGCCAAAATAACATCGGCTTTGTCTATGCTCACTTTCGAACGGCGGATGCCTTCTTGTTCTATCACATCGGTGCTTTCGCGCAAACCTGCAGTGTCTATAAAGCGAAATCCTACGCCGTTAATAGTGCAGGTGTCTTCTACAGTATCTCTGGTGGTGCCTGCAATGTCGCTCACTATGGCGCGTTCATCTTTTAGTAGGGCGTTCAAAAGGGTCGATTTGCCTGCGTTGGGTTTTCCGATAATGGCAACTGGTACGCCTTTTTTAATGGCATTTCCCATTCTAAAACTATCGCACAACACACGGCACTGGTCAATAACTTTATTTAGCAAAGCAATCAGCTCTGGTCGATTTGCAAATTCTACATCTTCTTCCGAAAAATCGAGTTCCAACTCTATCAACGATGCAAAGTGGATCAATTCATCGCGTAGGGTGTTCATTAATTGGCTGTAGCCACCGCGCAATTGATTCATGGCCAACTTATGACTGGCTTCGTTTTCGCTGGCTATAAGGTCAGATATGGCTTCCGTTTGCGATAGGTCCATTTTACCATTACTGAAAGCTCTAAATGAAAATTCACCACCTTGTGCCATTCTAAAACCGCTATCGGCCAAAATAGTTAGGGCTCGGGTTACCACAAAAGGAGATCCGTGAAAACTAATTTCGGCAACATCTTCGCCTGTAAAAGTTTTTGGCGCCTTGAAAATTGCCAGTACTGTTTCGTCTAAAACAGCATCGCCATCGTAAAAACGAGCAAATTTTGCGCTGTTGGCATTTTCTAATAAAAGATCTCGTTTAAAAACTTCTGAAAGTTTTTTTAAAGTATTTGGGCCACTGCAGCGTACTACCGCTAAAGCCGCCGAGCCGTTTGCTGTGCTCAAAGCACATATGTCATCACCAATAATAAATTGCATCTGTAGAAAAAAAGCGTCCTCAAAGTTTGTCTAAGAGAAAGCAATGTATATTTTTGTCAGCAAAATTCAGAATTTAATTGTGTTATGGCCGTATTGGTAAATAAAGATTCTAAAGTAATTGTACAAGGATTCACAGGGAAGGAAGGAACATTTCACGCCGAGCAATGTATTGCTTACGGTACCAACGTTGTTGGGGGTGTAACTCCAGGAAAAGGTGGACAAGTTCACTTAGACCGACCTGTTTTCAACACGGTTGCTGATGCTGTAAAGCAAGCTGGTGCCGATACAACCTTAATTTTTGTTCCACCTGCATTTGCTGCTGACGCAATAATGGAAGCTGCAGAAGCTGGTATTAAAGTTATCATTTGTATTACAGAAGGTATTCCAGTTTCTGACATGGTACAGGTAAAAGAATACTTGAAAGATAAGGCTACTACATTGATAGGCCCTAACTGTCCAGGTGTTATTACAGCTGGAGAAGCGAAAGTTGGTATTATGCCAGGTTTTATTTTCAAACCAGGTCGTATTGGTATTGTATCTAAATCGGGTACACTAACTTACGAAGCTGCAGATCAAATTTCTAAAGCAGGTTTGGGTATTTCTACAGCCATCGGTATTGGTGGAGATCCAATCATTGGAACACCAACCAAAGCAGCGGTTGAATTGTTGATGAACGATCCTGAAACAGACGCTATTGTAATGATAGGTGAAATAGGTGGTAACTACGAAGCATTAGCTGCTGAGTACATCAAAGCAGACGGAAACAGAAAACCAGTTGTAGGTTTTATTGCAGGTGAAACTGCTCCTGCAGGTCGTACAATGGGTCACGCAGGTGCTATTGTAGGTGGTGAAGACGATACAGCTCAAGCTAAAAAAGCAATTATGCGCAAAGCAGGAATTCACGTAGTTGATTCTCCAGCAGACATAGGAGCTAAAATGGCTGAAGTAATGGGCGTTACTGCTTAATACTTTCTTAAATTTATAATACTAAAAAAGCCACTTTAACGAGTGGCTTTTTTTATGCGTGTATTTTTTTAACGTGGTTGGATTTACTCAGTCAAAAGCATGTTTTTGTACCGTTTAATAACTCTTGTTTCTACGTTGTTGTGCATTTCTTTGTACGACATTTCAAAAGACAATATGCCTAATTCTTTATCGAAAACTAGTTTTTGAATGTGAGGATGTACTATGTCTGTTGTTGTAGAAACTGTAATGCGATCATCAAAAGATTCAGATTTTTCAACGGTATATGGATTGTTTACTTTGATGGTGTCCATGCTTGGGTATTTCAATACAGTGCTCATCGGGTAGCTCATAGCGGCATATAAGTTAATGTAGCCTTTGTCTGGAAAATAGCTTGAAGCATTGCTTTCAAATAAGAAAATACTAAAGATAAGGTTGTATTCAGAATCGATGGTGTATCCATTGCCATTATCGAAAACTCGTGCTTTAATTTTTGGTCCTGATAAGTTTACTGAAGAAAATCCTTGATAGTAACAATTCCCATCATTAGCTAGTTCTGTACAAGTTGGATTTGATAAATTTTGTTCTATTCTGGTGTTAAAGACCAAAGTATCGCTGTTGTCTGTGTTAACGAAGCTAATCGTGTTGGAATTATTGAACTGTTTGAAGTAGTAATGATCGAAATGATCAATCTTTCCGCTGTAACCAGGGTATTCTTTTTTACAACCAATGCAGCAAATAGTAAGTGCTAATAAACTGAGTAGAGGAAATTTCATTGTTTAGGTTTTATTGCTTTAAAAGTAGAAATAATATAGACTAAATGTTCAAAGTAGTAAATAAAATGAATGACGTTATGAATTGCGTAAGTAAATAGGGATTATAGTGTAGTTTTTTGTTGGAATGCATCAATTCCTTTTTTAGTGGTGAAATGTGATTTGCATTTGCGAACTTTGCACTGCGTTATGGAAGACAATACAAAACCAAATTTGGTTAGAATCAATAAATATTTAAGCGAAGCCGGATATTGTTCTCGTCGTGCTGCCGATAAATTGGTAGACGATGGTAGGGTAACCATAAACGGTGTTGTACCCGAAATGGGGACCAAAGTAGCGCCTGGCGATGAAGTAGCTGTAGATGGTAAATCGATAACCAACAAAGGGGTGAAGTCTGTTTACATTGCGTTCAACAAACCTGTAGGTATTGTGTGTACAACCGATAGAGGAGTTGAAAAAGACAACATTATCGATTTCATCAATTATCCTTCAAGAATATTCCCGATTGGGAGATTGGATAAACCGAGTGAAGGTTTGATTTTTTTAACCAACGATGGGGATATTGTCAACAAAATATTGCGTGCCAGAAACAACCACGAAAAAGAATACGAAGTAGAGGTGAATAGACCCGTAACTAAATATTTCTTAGAAAAAATGCGTGCGGGTGTCCCAATATTAGATACTGTTACCAAACCCTGTGAGGTTGAGCAAATAGGTGCGTATTCGTTTAAAATTATTCTTACTCAAGGACTGAATAGACAAATACGCCGAATGTGCGAATACCTTGGCTACGATGTAGAACGACTTAAACGGGTTAGAATTATGAATATAGAATTGGATATTCCAGTGGGCGAATACCGAGATTTACGCCCTGATGAAATGACCGTTCTTCAAAAAAGCATAGAACATTCTATTAAAACATTTGTGCCAGACGCAGACGCTTCTGAAATGATCGATTAAACGCTTTTATTGTCTTGCGGTGGAATTGTTGTAGGGCTACCATCTCTATTGGCTTGGTAATGTGGCGACAATATTTCTATTCCTGCTTTATTGAATGCGTCTTGAATGTTGGCGTGCAAATCGGAGTATATCTTGGCTGCTTTATCGGCAGACTGTGTGTAACCATTGATTTGGTAGCTAACAAAGAAATCGTTCAAATTGGTTTGCAATACAAATGGACCAGGGTTATCGTTGATCAAAGCCGTATTGTTGGCTGCTTCTATAAGTAATTCGTGCACTTTTCGCCATGGAATATCGTATCCAATGGTTACAGAACTATACAGTATCAAGCCTAAATTATCGGCGCTAGAACTATAATTGGTGGTGCTGCCATTCAAAATGGATGAGTTGGGGATGGATACATCTTCGTTTTTGATGGTTCTCAAACGAGTTACCAGCATGGTTTTTTCTACAACGTCACCTACAATATCGCCCACTTTTACTCGGTCTCCCACTTTAAATGGACGCATATAGGTGATAACCAAACCGGCGATGATGTTGCTTATAGCGGATGATGAGCCCAATGAAATCAATAAACCAAAAAAGACACTCACGCCTCTGAAAATGGGTGATTCGCTGCCCGGTAAATAGGGGAATACCATAACAAAAGAGAAGGCATAAATTACAATGCGTAGCAAGTTGTAAGTAGGTTTGGCCCAGTCTTCATAAAACCCGGTTAACTTCAATTTTCCTGATTCTATTTCGTTGCTGAAATAGCCAAGAAGTTTGACCAACAGTCGAGCTAGTACTAATATAATGGCGATTGAAAATAAGTTGGGCAAAAACTGTACGAAGGCTTTTGAATATTTTATCAATGGTTTTAGCACGTAGCCAATCAGAGTTTGTGCTATGCCTTCTGTGGTTGGGAAAATGCTGAATACAATAGGAAGCGATATGTAAAGGAGAATTATAATGAGAAACCATTTGAATATTTTCAAAGTCCAACGGGTGGTATACTCAGCTTGAGCTTCAGTTAGCAATTCGTAGTTTTTGATTTTTACACTGTTGATGTACTTTTTAAATCGTCTAATGAAATAGCGGTTGATGGAGCTAAATCCTTTATTCAAATACCTGATGATCAGTATAAATATGATGAGTACAACGGCTAACCAACCTACGCGTTTGGCATTTTGAACCAAGCCATGTTCTTTCAAGTGGTTTTCTATGCCAGTTGCAATAGTTTCTCTGTAGGTTTTGGCTACGTTTTCTGGTGTATCGTTCATCCAAAACGCATCTCGTTCGGTAATGCTTAAGATGAATTGGTCTTCGTACACCAAATCAAAACTTTCTTCGCCCTTGAATACGATTAGTTTTTCTGGGTTAAAAGAACCTTGGTTTACTATGCCATCAATTTTGCGCTGAATGCTCGCTACTCTATCGCTAGGACTGAAGGGTCCTAGTTTGCTGTAGATTTTAATTAGGGTGTCTTTATCCAGTACAACGGCAACACCTTTTGTACTTGCTCTTAGCGAGTCTACTTGAAGTTTTATTCTTACGGCTCGTTGTTTTTGTGCGTTTTTGATGGAATCAACTCGAGCTTCTAGTTCTATTTTTTTACTGGCATCGCGCTTGCGTAAATCGGCTATTTCTTGCAGCAACATAGCTTGTTGTAGGCTATCGGCAGTTCGAATAGAATCTTCAACAAAAAAGATATTGAGGCTTTCTTCGCCTTGTTTTTGCAGGGTACTGTCTTGCAATGCACTTTGTGTGCTGTCGGTTTGTGCAGCAAGATCATTCCATCCGAAAAGGAGGGAGCATATGACAAATGAGAATATCTGAAAAGGTATATAACGCTTGAACATCATAGGGCTGCAGTCAAAAACTTGAATCGTAAGTATGTGAATCTATTAATTGTTCTTGAATTTAAGTTCAATCACTTGATTTTTATTCAACGCGATATAGTTGGAATCTAGCCTGCTCTCAGATGGTTCTAAAGATTACCTTTGCCCTCTTTTTACAATGGGGTTGAAGGCAAATAGCATACAGAATTTATTCCGCAACGATAAAGTTGTACTGGTCTTTCTGTGGCTAATGGTTACAAGCATCAACCTAACCAAAGCATTTCATATAGACGATACGTTTCACTTAGAATCTGGCGAGTGGATTATGCAACATTGGACAACGCCATTGTCTGGAGAAATTAATTGGGACAATAATGCCGAGCCGATGCATACTTTCAATCAGCCAGTGTTGTTTTTTTATTGTGTGGCTGTTGTGGGCAGTGTTTTTTCTTTCGGAGAAATTCCCATGCATGTTCTGCTCTCCATTTTTAGTTTTATTGCTCTTCTGTTTTTTCTCAAAATTCAGCGTTTAATCTACCCTAAAAGCTCATTGTTGGCAGTTGCCTTATTTGCTTTATGTCCAGCTTTTATTGTAAACCAAAATGTAATGACGGATGTGCCATTGTTGGCATTTATGTTGGGTTTTATTTTCTATTTATTCAAAGCTGCCGATGGTTCTGCGCGCAACTACATCTACTCTGGTATATTTTTAGCGCTTTGTTTGTTGACCAAATACACGGTTTTGCCTTTGCTTTTGGTGTATGCAATCGTATTTGTAAGTCGACAACATTTTAAGCATTTATGGTCTCTGTTCATACCTATTGGAGCGCTTGCATTGTGGTCGTTATGGAATCTAGCAGAGTTTGATGGCGTTCACATTTTAGGGCGAGAAGCCAGTTCGTTCTCGTTCAAATCGCTTGGTAGCGGCCTGTTGTCGTTTGCAGGATGTTTGACGGCAGTTTTACCACTGTATTTCATACTGTCTTCATACTTCAATAAAAAAGTGAGTTGGGTATTGACTATCTGCTTGCTTTTAGGTGTTGTTTTTACCCCAATAGCTTTTGTTTTGGGGTGGATAAGTCATGAGATTTCCGTGGGAATATTGAACATCGGATTGACATTGCTGGGCTTGTTTTTGATCATCAGTACCTTGTGCATTGTATGGAAAACAGCAAAGCAAGACAAGCTGGCATTTTCCTTTGTAGGGAAACCTTCGGGCGTTATGCTGATGTGTTTTGTAGGAATGGCATTATTTGTCATTTTGTTTGCTCCATTCATGGCGTCAAGACACGTTTTATTGACCATTCCTTTTCTTTTATTGTTTCATATTCCAATGCTGGAAAAAGCATCGTCAACTATTCGGAACGTGATTTTGGGTGCTACAGTTTTTCTTGGCCTTGTGTTGGGTATTTCAGATTGGCATTATGCACAGTATTACAAAGATTTTGCGCAGCAAATTCCTGCATCTACACCATCATCTAAAGTATGGTCGGTAGGGCATTGGGGTTGGCAATGGTATGCTAATAAGCAAGGTGCAAGCATGTACAATAGAGATGCGCATGATGTATCGGTTGGCGATCGATTGGTGAAGCCTCAAAACATATCGGCACAAGCTCTTCATCCGTCTTTGATATTGCAAGCTACCGATAGCCTATATGCACCGTCTAGTGTATGGAATTTCTTCTCTGTGCAAAATGCGGCTAGCATGTATTCATCGAGGTACAAAAAGCCTGCTTGGACATTTTCTATTGAACCTATAGATACCATAGTTGTGTACAAAGTAGATTCAATTGATTTATTAAGAGTGGAAAACTAAGGTGTTAACGATCAAGATGTTAGTGGTAAATAAAATATTAAAAACAATCGATACAGAACGCATGTTCTTGTTGGGTATTTGGGTTGTTTTGACGGTTTTAAATGTTACCAAGGCATTCCATATTGACGATACGTATCATCTAGAATCGGCACAATGGATCAGCGATCATTGGCAAAAACCCTTATCGGGAACCATCAACTGGGGCGATAATTCGGAGCCAATGCACGACTCTAATAATCCTGCATTGTTTTTTTACGGCATAGCCCTAGTAGCTAGTGTGTTTTCGTACAGCGAAGTGCCATTGCATTTGTTCATGTCGGTATTCACGTTTCTTACCTTAGTATTTTTCCTGCGCATTAAGCGTTTGCTGTATCCAACATCGTCTCCATTAATCTTGTTGATATTTGGCTTCTGTCCTGCGTTGATTGTCAATCAGAACCTGATGACAGACGTTCCCTTGTTGTCATTCTTCCTAGGTTTTTTGTATTTCTTTCTTTTAGCAGGAGAGAAAAAGCAGTATAGGAACTACCTCGTAGCAAGCATCTTTTTAGGCTCGGCTTTGCTCATCAAGTTTACGGTTTTGCCTGTTTTTGTGTTCATGTTGCTCGGTATGTTGGTGCGCAAACATTATCGATATCTATTCATGCTCTTCATTCCGGTATTGTTTTTAGGTTTTTGGTCGTCTTGGAATTATTTTGAATTCGAAGGGATTCAAATTTTAAGCCGATCCACTAAAGATCTTACACTGAGAATATTTGGTAAAAACATATTGGCTTTTTGCGGTTGTCTTTCTGCTGTATTGCCGTTGACCATTGTTTTAATTGGAGGCATAAAACATTGGATTAACAAAGTGCTTTTTGTTGGGCTTATCATAACCGCTATTGCTGTGCCTACTTTGCTTTTGACGGATGTAATAACGCATTATAGAGCCAACAGTACCATGAATTTCTTGTTTACCTTCAGTGGTATTTTTATTGTTATTCACTTTATCTGGACCATTTGGAAAGATCATCGAGGCAGTAATTTTATTCAGTTTTACAGAAGCGACAAGGGTTTGTTGACTCTCGTTTTCTTAGGCATTACCATGTTTATATTGATGTTTGCGCCTTTTATGGCTTCGCGTCATTTGTTGTTGGTAATACCGATAATTCTTTTGTTGTACACACCTTATATCGATAAATTAAGTTCCCTGTACCGCATTGTATTCTTTGGTACTACACTGTTGTTGGGGGTAGCCTTAAGTATATCAGATTGGAATTATGCCCAGTATTACAAGCAAAAAGCCAAAGAGATAAAAACATTGCATTTGGATAATAAAACCTGGGCTGTAGGGCATTGGGGATGGCAGTGGTATGCAACTAAAAATGGAATGCGGGTTTACGAACGCGATGCAGATTTGGTGAAAATTGGTGAATATTTGGTTGTGCCCAATAAAGTTTCTCGACAAGATATTCATCCGTCATTGTCCTTATTGCCTATCGATACCTTGTATTCAGAACCAGATTATACAACCTTCTTTTCAGTAAACAACGAAGCCAGCATGTACTCTTCTCGTTTTAAGAAGCCGGCTTGGTCGTACTCTAAACTGCCGTTGGATAGTATATATATCTTCCAAGTAGATTCAATTCTTGAAGTTTTTGAAGAATGATGCATCTTTTTTTTAGACCGTAAATAGATTATGTTTTGTGCCATTAATCTTGTAGTGTCAAAAAACAAAAGCTATGCACAATACACTAACAACTACAAGTACTCCTAATTTATTTAGCAACCTAAGACCAGCACATTATCTTCGTTTCAAAATTACAGACGATCAATTGTCGAACAACAATTTGGCGATTCTGCAATTGAAAAAAGGAGTGAAGCTTGAAGTAAGAGAAAAACTTAGTGGCAATAAAGTACGATTGGGATTGTATTACAAAAATTGTCTGATAGCCTTCGTGCCAACGTTTTTAAGCAAGCAAGTGCACCGCAATATGCAAAAGGGAACGGAATACTATGCAGAGGTAGAAAACTTATCTAAAATACATGCCATTCCACCATTCGACCTTCAGTTATTGTTGAAATCATTGCACTAAATAGTCTTTTATTTTAACCACAAAACTCTAACTTGCACCATGGCATTATTACAAGCAGGAACACAGGCCCCTAGTTTTAAAGGCAAGGTTCAAGATGGCCGAGAGGTTAGCTTAGAAACATACAAAGGCAAAAAATTGGTGCTTTACTTTTATCCAAAAGATTTAACACCAGGGTGCACAACCGAAAGTTGCAACTTGCGCGACAATTATTCTGCCTTGCGAGAACAAGGTTTTGAAATATTGGGAGTAAGTGCCGACGACGAGGCAAAACACCAAAAGTTTATTGACAAACACGATTTACCGTTTGATTTGTTAGCCGATACCGACAAAGAATGCATCAATGCATTTGGCGTTTGGGGGCTTAAGAAATTCATGGGGAAAGAATACATGGGTATCAATCGAAGTACCTTCGTTATTGACGAAAATGGCCAAATAATATTGGTTATCGATAAAGTAAAAACAAAAGATCATTCACAACAAATACTCGACTTATTAAATCAAGCATAATGGCAGTTAAAGAACAAAATCCAGATAAATTAAAAGCATTACAAGCAACGCTAGATAGATTAGACAAATCGTACGGTAAAGGTACTGTTATGCGTCTAGGCGACAACAAAGTAGAAGCCGTTGAAAGTGTTTCTACAGGTTCACTAACGTTGGATTTGGCCTTAGGCATTGGCGGTTTGCCAAAAGGAAGAATTGTGGAAATATATGGTCCAGAATCTTCTGGTAAAACAACTTTAGCCATTCATGCCATTGCCGAAATTCAAAAAGAAGGTGGTATCGCTGCCTTTATTGATGCAGAACATGCTTTCGATAAATTTTATGCTGAAAATTTAGGTGTAAACACCAGCGAATTGCTTATTTCTCAACCCGATCATGGTGAGCAAGCATTGGAAATTGCAGAAAACCTAATCCGTTCGGGTGCTGTCGATTTATTGGTCGTTGACTCAGTAGCGGCATTGACACCTAAAGCAGAAATTGAAGGCGAAATGGGCGATTCTCAAATGGGTCTTCAAGCTCGTTTGATGTCAAAAGCGCTTAGAAAACTTACGTCTACCATAAGCAAAACCAACTGTTGCTGCATCTTCATCAACCAATTGAGAGAAAAAATTGGTGTTATGTTCGGTAACCCAGAAACAACAACGGGTGGTAATGCCTTGAAGTTTTACTCTTCTGTACGTTTAGACATCCGTCGTTCTACTCAAATAAAAGATGGCGAAAACGTAATCGGTAACCGTACCAAAGTTAAAGTGGTTAAGAACAAGGTGGCTCCACCATTTCAAAAAGCCGAGTTTGATATCATGTACGGAAAGGGTATTTCTAAATCAGGTGAAATTATCGACATGGCGGTTGAACTCAATGTGGTTAAAAAATCAGGTTCTTGGTTTAGTTATGGCGAAACCAAATTGGGTCAAGGTAGAGATTCTGTTAAGCAATTGATAGAAGACAACCCTGAATTGATGGAGGAACTAGAAGAAAAAATAATGGCTGAATTGGCGCCAAAGCAACCTGAAATTCTTGATGAAGATATTTAAAATAGTGCCTTTGGCTGCGGTTTTATTTTTAGCATCGTGTGCAGGAGAAGAAGCCGTTGAAAAAGAATTACAAGCTGTAGAAAGTGCATATCCTGCTCTCAATTCAATCTCAAAATCTATTGCAACAATGGACGATGACGATGAAAAGAGAAAGTTGCTGATAAAACGAGCACACTGGTATTTAGACCACAAATTTATTTCTGATTTGCAGGCAGATGCTGAAAAGATTTACAAACTAGACAGCAGTTATGCCCACCGAAATGCTCTTTATGCATTGGGCGCTATCGATCAGGGGAATTATGTATTGGCAAAAAACTTTGTCGATGCTGCTTTGCAATTCAAAAACGGTAAAGACGAAGCTTTGTACGCAAAAGCAGAGTTGGAATACATAGCCAATCAATTGCCAAACAGCTTAGAAACAGTAAACGATGCCCTACGCGAAAATCAATACCATTACAGAGCGTATTATTTAAAAGGCAGAATATACCTTGAAGCGGGCGATACTGCTAAGGCTGTGTCTTCTATTAGAACATCGGTTGAATTGAATCCTGATTTTTATAAAGGATTTAAATTATTGGCTTTGGCTTACGAAACAGCAGACACTACTTTTTATAAAGAATATGTAAATGCAGCGGCTAGGGTAGAACCCAACAACGCCGAACCTATTTTTATGCTAGCCGATTTTCATTACAGAAATGGCCGAATAGATCAAGCTAAGGAAGTATACAAACAAAGCATAGCTGTAGATAGTACTTTCGAATTCAGTCATTTTAATTTGGGCGTAATTTATTTGAGCGAAGATGTAGCTTTAGATTCTGCACTTACCTGTTTTGAAGCTTGCACACGCATTGCTCCCAATTATACCAATGCTTGGTACAATATGGGCTTGTGTTACGAGTACATGGACAGTACTACGAAAGCTTTGTCGAGCTACAATAAAGTGCTTGAACTAAATCCTGCATATCAACCTGCAAGAGAGGCGATTGAAAACTTGAAATAGAATATTTTATCACAATTAGTAAAACCCGAAAGAGTAGAGACATCCTGCTGTTTCGGGTTTTTGTTTTTTATCGCATTGGGTTTTATTATTCTTAAGCTAATTGGCTATTTTGAAAATAATAATGAAAACAACGAAGGATTTGGATTTATCTTCCGTCTAAACCATAAACACTTAAACTATACGATATGAAAAAAGTACAATTAAGTATAACCACATTACTATTAGCAAGTATGGTTTGGGTTTCGTGCAGCAAAGACGATAATGAGGAAAAGAACGATGGCGAAACACTAACTGAATTGCCAGCAGCTTTTGCCGATTTTGATACTGACAATACAACCATTATGATTGATGGAAACGATATTGTAATTGAAACAAATGGCTTGCCCAATCATACTTCACCTTATTGGTCGAGTACACACCCATTGTATGTAGCACCTACGGCAACTACACAAGAGCAAATGGCGCCCGGCAACATCGATGATTTTAACGGTTCGTTTACTTTACGAGTATCAGGCACTCCAACCAAAGCTAATTCCACGTCATCTACAGGTTTAGGACCAATAGGAATTGCCGTGAGCGGTTCGGTGATTTACAACGACGAAGAAGGACCGGGTATTCCGCTGGACAATGCTGCTGGCTCATTGGATTACAATGGCGCTCATACTGGACCCCAAAGTTATCATTACCACTTAGAGCCTATTGCTTTTTCTGACGACGACGATAACTTGATCGGAGTAATAGCAGACGGATTTCTACTTTACGGAAGAAAATGTGCATCTACCAATGCATATCCAACAGATTTGGATGAATCTGGTGGGCATACGAGCATTACGAAACACAATGCCGAAAGCGAATACCATTATCATATTCAAAATGAATTGTACTTAAACCAATACTACATTTTGTTTCCAGGAGATTATCAAGGCACTCCAAATGATATTCAATAAATCAATATTTTCTTTCTTCTTGATTTTGAGTGTGTTGTGTACTAGTTGTGGCAGCAATGAACCAACCAATGAGCATCATTTTGTTTCTCATAAAAATCAAGGTGAAGTGCCAGCAACAGATCTGGTACTCAATGCCAATGAAGGGGTAGTGTATTATGACAACATTCTATTTACAGGAACAAGTGTAAAGAAGTACAATTCGGGAGTTGTTGCCGAAACCATTGAGTACAAACAAGGGAAGCGCAATGGTTTGCGTAAAAAATGGTTCGAAAACGGTAAGCTTAGTTACGAGGCAAATTATATCTCAAACAAACTTGACGGAACAACAAGGTCGTGGTGGATAAGCGGACAACTTAAAACCGAATCGCACATTGTTGATGGTAAACTAAATGGGACTCAAAAACAATGGTACAACAATGGACAGTTATTCAAAGAACTAACTATGGTTGATGGCAAAGAAAGTGGAATGCAAAGAGCCTGGAGGAAAACCGGAAAGCTGTACATCAATTACGAAGCAAAACAGGGTAGAATCTTCGGACTCAATCGTTCGAATTTATGCTACGAATTAAACAATGAAGATATTGTATACAAAGATTAATATAGGATGTGTTATAGCAGTACTCGGACTATTGAGTTGTTCGTCACCAAGAGATGAACATACGGTAGAAAGCCGAGTAGAGCAATTGCCTTACTATAACGAAGCTACGTTTACACCAAAATGGTTTGTAGATGATAATGAAGTTCCTGTTGATTTTCACCGCATTCCATCGTTCGAACTTCGTAATCAAGAAGGAGAAATGGTGAATGATAAAACCACTGAAGGCAAAATATATGTAGCCGATTTCTTTTTTACGACTTGCCCAGGAATATGTCCTAAAATGACAAAAAACATGAAGCTGGTTCAAGATGCTTTTTTAGAAAGTGAAGATGTGCTTTTGTTGTCACATTCTGTAATGCCAGAAACCGATAGTGTTGAAACATTAAAAAGTTATGCTAAAGCCATGGGAGTAGTTTCCTCAAAATGGCATTTGCTTACGGGAGAGAGAGCTGTGATTTACGATTTAGGGCGAAGACAATACTTTGTGGAAGAAGATCTTGGACTTGAAAAGGACTTGGATGATTTTATTCACACCGAAAACTTTGTGTTAGTCGATGTAAACAACCGCATAAGAGGAATCTACAATGGCCTCAATAAAACAGCTGTAAATCAATTGATTGCAGATATCAAAACATTACAAAAATCTAAATAAATAATCTCATGAAAAAAACAATCACAACCCTTAGTTTTCTTTGCTTATCGATAGGAATATTTGCACAAGGTCAACGACCACAAAGGCAAAACGATCACTCGCCAGAGCAGCGATTGGAACGTGTAACCAAAGAATTGGACTTAACGAAAGAGCAAGTAATAGAGTGGAAAACAATACAAGAAAAATACAAATCCACACTGAAGAACAAAGCTACAGCCGAGTCTTCAAAGAAATTGATGGATGGCGAATTTGAGGCGATACTAACGGAAGACCAAAAAAAGAAATTCATGAAAATGAAGAAAAATCAAGGTCGTCCGCCAAGAAGAAAATAGATGTTTTAGTAGATAGAAACATAAGTGCGATTACTGTTGTGCAATTTGAATTATTTGGTCCAAAAGAAACTCAAAGAATTGATTTAGAATTATTGCCGTCAGGTTTTTTCATGCTAGAAGTTGTGAATGGTGATTACAACAAACGACATCAAAAAATGCTTGTAAGACATTAGTGCTGTAGGTAAGGAAGTACAACTTGATGGTTACACGGTATTGGTAAGGGTTTTTAATATAACGGAATGCAACAGCTATGTCGTTGGCTTAGCGTAGTCGTAGCCAATGAATCATCAATTTACAATTTCAGCTCCGCTCAATCTCCAGAGCATGGGTAACTGAGCGTAGCCGGTGTTCTAGTGTTTTAGATTAGCGAATCCAAATTAAATCTTTAAAATGTTAGAGAAATTTCACTATTCACTATTCACTATTCACTATTCACTATTTCTCTTTATATTGCCGTATTGCTTCGATAGAAGTTCCGTATTGTTCAATATAACCATCATGAAAAAATTGCTTCTACTATTAACACTATTCGGTTCTTTTGTTTTGCGTGCTCAGGACTCTATACCCGATTATTTTGCTGCAAGTCCGCAATGGGTAGTAGATTATAGTCGTGAAACTCAAGTTCAATTGTTTTTAAGTGGCGATACAGTTGTAAACGGAACTAAATACCATAAATTAATGGCTGCAAGTGATGATTTAACGGGCTTTGATTCTAGGATAGGAGATAGGCTCCAAGGTTTGATACGACAAGAGGGCAGAAGAGTATATTACAGAGGTTTTTTATTGTTTGACGCCAGATACAATAATGTTTTTGAATACCCTATAACAGAGGAAACGCCTTTGCCAAGAAAAGAGTTTTTGTTGTTCGATTTTGGATTGGAATTGGGCGACACCCTTTTTGTACAAGACAATCCTTTATTCGAGAGGTACATAGAACGTTTTCCGGAGGACACAGCTTTCGTCGTTAATCAAGTGGATTCAAATTTCTTTAAAATTTATCCAAACAGTTTTGTGAATGCGATTCAACTAAAAAACTCAAGCAGTTTTTATACGTTAACGTATTATGAAGGAGTGTCGGAAAGCAGTTCCTTTATTTCGGATATGTTTCCCTATATCCCAGAGAGTTTTTATTGTTACAAAAATGATTCTTCTGAATTTATTGAAGATCGACATGTGTTTTTTGACGACAATAATTGCAGCTTCGTGACATCAACTGAGAATATTTCTTTGGTTGCCATACCCACGGTGTACCCTCAACCAAGCAATGGTGTGCTGAATTTTTCGGAGGGAGTAAACAGTTATTCTTTATACAACATTCACGGCCAACGTGTACTTTCGAATACTGAAATAAGCCAACAAATAGACATAAAACACTTACCCAATGGCTTGTATTTTTTGCATTACACCTTTGGGCATCAAAAAAGTGCGTTACAAAGAGTCGTGCTTAGCAAGTAAAAATTCTCAAATCAAATAATGATGAAAAAGGGCCTTATGACAATAAGTGCTCTTTTTTTTTGCACTTGTTCGTAGGCAGAGCGATTTTGATTTCGGCTCCGCTCAATCTCCAATATTTTGGTAACTGAGCGTAGTCGAAATTCCGATAACTGAGCGTAGCCGAAGTTAATTCCTACTAAGGATTTCAAACCTTATCATCTCTTTTAAACAATTGCAGAAATAAAGGAATCTTCACCGTAATTTAGGCGCATGAGACCAACCCAATCTTCAAAATCTTCAAAGCCTAAAACCACCATGGCTCAGGCTTTCAAAACCATAATTTGGCCTAGACGTAAAATTGTTTTTGTAGGACTTATTCTTATCGCCTTGAGTCGTGCCGCTAGTTTGGTGTTGCCGCTTCAAAGCAAGGTGTTGTTGGATGATGTTATTCCGAATAAAGATTTCGATCAACTAACCAATTTGCTATTGCTTGTAGGTGGAGCCATTTTGGTGCAGTCTATTACCTCCTTTTTATTGACTAAAATATTGAGCGTTCAGGCCCAATACCTAATATCAGAACTAAGAGCACAAGTTCAAAAGAAAGTATTGTCATTGCCCATTAGTTTTTTCGATAACAGCAAATCGGGCGCCCTGGTTTCGCGTATCATGTCGGACGTAGAAGGTGTTAGAAACCTTATTGGGACTGGTTTGGTGCAAATGGTTGGTGGTACCATTACAGCCGTTATATCCTTAGTGTTGCTTATCCAAATTAGTCCGTCGATGACTTTATTTGTGTTGGCTCCGGTTTCTATTTTTGGTGTAGTGGCCCTTAAAGCCTTTAAATACATCCGTCCGATTTTTAGAAAACGTGGAGTAATCAACGCAGAAGTTACTGGACGATTGACCGAAAGTTTGGCAGGTGTAAGGGTTATAAAGGCCTTCAATGCCGAAGAGCAAGAAAACAAAACCTTTGAAGAAGGCGTGAATCGTTTGTTTTTGAACGTAAAAAAGAGTTTAACAGCCACAGCGTTTATGACCAGTTCTTCTGCTTTTTTGTTGGGAATTGCTTCCACAGGAATTATGGGAATTGGTGGTTACAACATCATGATGGGTAATCTCACAGTAGGTGATTTCTTGGCCTTTACCTTGTTGTTGGGTTTTATGATAGCACCCATAGTGCAGATGAGCAACATTGGTAGTCAATTAACAGAAGCTATGGCAGGTTTGGATAGAACCGAAGAGCTGATGAACATGAAGGCGGAAATTGATGATGAAAACAGAACCGTACAATTGGAAAAAATTGATGGAGATATTGCGTTTGAAAAAGTAGGATTTGCCTACGAAGAAGGCAATGAAGTATTGCACGGCATCGATTTTACAGCACCAAAAGGCAGTGTTACAGCATTGGTTGGTAGTTCGGGCTCAGGAAAATCGACCATCGCAGGTTTGGTGGCTACGTTCTTGAATCCACAATCGGGTAAAATTACGGTAGATGGCATCGACTTGAGTACTATAGAATTGAGCAGTTACCGAAGTCATTTGGGGGTTGTTTTACAAGACGAATTCTTGTTCGAAGGCACCATCAAAGACAACATTCGTTTTCCTAGACCCAGTGCTACGGATGAAGAAATACAGAGAGCAGTAGAGGCCGCTTATGTTAACGAATTCACCGATAGATTTGATGACGGTTTGGATACTTTAATTGGAGAAAGAGGAGTGAAGCTTTCTGGTGGTCAACGTCAACGTATAGCAATTGCTAGAGCTATTTTGGCCAATCCTAAAATCATCATCCTAGATGAAGCTACATCCAATTTGGACAACGAAAGCGAAGGGTTTATTCAAGAAAGTTTGGCTGAGTTGATGAAGGGCAGAACCACTTTTGTAATTGCCCACAGACTGAGTACCATCAAAAAAGCCGATCAAATTCTAGTGATAGAACAAGGCGATATTGCAGAACGTGGTACACACGATGAGCTGATAAAAAAACAAGGACGTTATTACGATTTGTATACTTACCAAGCCAGAATTTAATACTAATCGAATTTTGACACAAAAAAAAAGCCTCGACTGTTGTCGGGGCTTTTTAATTTTATGAAAGTTTCAATTTAGTAATTGTCGAAGTCAAAATCTCCTTCAGAATCTAGTCTATCGCTATCATCTTCATTTGAATCTAAACTTTCTCCAGCTTCTTGCTTTGCACGAATTTCTTTGATTTTAGAAATTGTTCCTTCTAAACCATTGATGAATTTATCAAAGTCCTCTTTGTATAAAAACAATTTGTGCTTTTCAAAGAAGAATTTTCCATCCTCTTCAAAACGCTTTTTACTTTCGGTTATCGTTAAATAGTAATCTTGACTCTTCGTGGCTTTTACATCAAAGAAGTAAGTTCGCTTTCCAGCTCTTACTGCCTTTGAATACACATCGTCTTTCTTCACGTTTCCTTCTGCCATGGTACTTCTTCACTAAACTTATGCCCAATCGCATAAGCGTCTGCAAAATTAGTAAAATTAAGGATTGATTTGCTCTTGATTTTCCTTTAGTTGCTTTTCGTAGAGTTCAAAGTAGTAACCTCGGCTCTCTAACAGGCTTTCGTGGCTACCCATTTCACTTATTTTACCATTTTCAATGATCAATATTCTATCGGCGTTTTTCGCAGTAGATACACGATGACTGATGAGTATGGTTGTCTTTTTTTCCAAGGTGTCGCTCAAATTGTTCAAAATATTGTCCTCCGTTTCGGTATCTACAGCCGAAAGTGAATCGTCTAAAATCAACACATTTGGGTCTTTTATAATAGCTCTTGCTATTGATATTCTTTGTTTCTGACCTCCAGACAAGGTAATACCACGCTCACCTACAATGGTGTCGTATTGTTTTTTGAAACCAATAATGTTTTCATGTACTTCGGCTTTTTTAGCTGCACGAATAATTTCATCTTGTTCAACACTTTGAGCGTCGATTCCAAATGCGATGTTGTTGGCTACGCTGTCTGAAAACAAAAACACATCTTGAGGCACCATACCAATGCCTTTTCTCAATTGTGTCAAATCCCACTCTTTAATATCTTTTCCGTCAATTAATATAGTGCCTGAGTCCAAATCAAACAAACGGCTCAATAAATTGATGACAGTGCTTTTCCCACTTCCGGTAGCGCCCATTATGGCAACAGTTTCGCCTTTTTTAATCTTCAACGAAAGGTTGGAAATAGCGGTTATGCCAGTTTCCTTATACGTGAAAGTGGCGTTTTTGAATTCGATATCGCCTTGTACTGTATTGCTGTTGTCTTTTTCCCAAGTTATATCAGGTTTTACCGACAAAAACTCATCGATGCGTTCCATACTAGCAGCTGCGCGTTGTATTACCGATGTTACCCAACCCAAGGTTGCGAATGGCCAGGTGAGCATATTGACGTAAATGATGAACTCGGCTATGTTTCCTAAAGTTACATCACCATCTATGGCTTTTATTCCGCCTACATATACCGAAATGATGGTACTCAAACCAATCAAGACTATTATGATAGGGAAAAATAGAGCGTTAACCTTCACCAATTCCAGTGAGTTTTTCTTGTAGACTTCGCTTTCAGCAGTAAAATTGTCTGAAAAAACATCTTCCTTATTGTATGCTTTTAAAACGCGTATGCCTGAAAAAGACTCTTGGGCCAGGGTAGATAGCTTGCTTTGTTGGCGTTGTACTGCTTCGCTTTTTTTATTGATGATGTTGCTGACTTTGTAAATAAGCACCGACATTACAGGCAACGGCAATAACACATATATGGTAAGCTCAACATTTACATTGAGCATGAAGATGATCGTAAAAATGAAAAGGAAAAAAAGATTGACGGTATACATTATACCAGGCCCTAAGTACATTCTTACATGGCTTACATCTTCAGAAATTCGATTCATTAAATCACCCGTACTGTTCTGTTTGTAAAACGAAGCACTTAGTTTTTGATAGTGATTGAAGATTTCGTTTTTCAAATCGAATTCTATTTTTCTAGAAACAACGATAATGGTTTGACGTGTTAGGAAAAGAAATATGCCTTTAATAATGTAAATGGCAAAATAAAGTACAGCTAGAAATGCGCCTAAAGACAGCAAAGATTCGATGGTGTTTTGTCTGTCTGAAAAATCGAAAAATTGTTTTAGGTCGGCATTTAACAGCGATTCGGCCTGAATAAGTAAATCAGGATAGACAAATTCATTCAATTTAAGCTGTGCAGCACTTTCCTTTACCATGTCGAAAGCAAACCGAACCACACGAGGTGAATACACGGTAAAAAGATTGGTAAGTAAGATAAATAACACACCTAAAAGTAGGCTTGCTCTATATTTCCAAAGGTATTTGTTGAGTAAAAATAAATGCTTCATTAATTGTGTTCACACCTATGGCGTATGGTTTTTTATATACTTTTGCGGGCACTGCTGCCAAAGTATTGCAAAAGTAAGTATTAACCATTTTAAAAGTTCTTAAATGTTTACAGTAGAAAGCCTAAATGAAGCAAAAATTGCTGAAAACCCAGTATTGGGAGGGATGACACAAATGGATCACGAAAAGGTTCTTTTTTGTCAGGATAAAGCAACTGGTCTAAAAGCCATCATCGCCGTTCACAATACGGTATTAGGTCCAAGTTTGGGTGGTACACGTATGTGGCCATATGCAAGCGAGGCAGAAGCACTAACCGATGTATTGCGTTTATC
>TARA_R110001592_G_scaffold122374_1_pt1 | contig 79985 bp, 61 predicted proteins | sample TARA_R110001592 | Tara Oceans TARA_R110001592 (sample SAMEA4398387) | marine metagenome | biome: Polar Biome; feature: [SRF] surface water layer (ENVO:00010504); material: water (ENVO:00002006), including particulate matter (ENVO:01000060) such as... | depth 5 m | reverse complement strand
GCAGTGACGCTAAATGATCGTCATTGCGAGGCTTAGGGGAGGCTTTGTGCGGAGCAAGCCGCGGCAATCCCTGCAGGTAAATAGGCTCCGAGATTGTTATGGTTTTATCATTCTATTTGAATAGGCTTCGTAAATACTAAACCAGCTGAGACTGCCGCAGCCTTTCCTCGCTTATCCCCTCGCTAAAGGCTTCGCAGTGACGATTGCTGAATTGCCACATCCTTTCCCAAGGCCATGCCAACGCAAAAGGGTTCGCAATGACGACTGATTTGTTGCCACCGCCTTGGGGATATCGAAGAGGCTTCGCAGTGACGATTGTTGGATTACCACACCCTTTTCCAATGCTTCGGCCACCCAAAAGGGTTCGCAATGACGAAGTAACAAAGACTACCATTAAAATTAAATCGTCATTGTAAGTCTTAGGCTGGGCCTTGTGCGCGGATAGTGGGGATCTCCGTGATGGAAAAATCCCCCTGCACCCCCTTTGAAAAGGGGGATTTACTCACGTTGCTGCGTTTATTTTAAGGATGATACTGCTTGGCCAAATTTTGTTTTCCCTACCGCTAGAAATACACATTGATCAAAAAACTATCTACTAAAAATCTTGAATATTTCCGTTTAGATCAATGATTCCGACTCCCCCTTAAAAAGGGGGCTAGGGGGATTTTTACGAGAATAACCAGAATTACCAAATAACATGTGGTAACAAAGACTGCCGCACCGATACCTAATGCTTGGACCTGCCTATAAAAGGGTTCGCAATGACGATAATATAAATTTCACCCCGAACCCAGGACAATAGTAATCCCCAATACCAGAGTTTTTTAAAGTTTCCTTATATTTGCGCTTCCAAAACCAAATTTTTATGTACTATTTCATTGTTTTTCTGTTGCTATTGGCTGCTCAACTCTTGTATTTTCTTATTGCGGATAAGTATAACATTATAGACAAACCCAATGAACGTTCCTCCCATACCAAGGCTACCATCCGAGGGGGAGGAGTTGTTTTTGTATTGGCTGTTTTTTTATCCTGGATATTGGGGGTAGCCACTTGGCCTTTGGCACTGGGAATATTATTGGTGGGGGTTGTAAGTATGGTGGATGACATTCGTCCGCTACATCAATTGCCAAGAATTTCGGTGCATTTATTGGCTACGGGATTGTTGATTTATGATATCAGTCAAGGTACCTCCCTGGGGCTATGGATTCCAGTATTATTTTTCCTATTAATAGGATGGACCAATTTGTTCAATTTTATGGATGGCATCAATGGTATTACCGTTCTGTATGCCCTGGTGACTTTACTAACCTTTTATCAGCTTCCTTCTTTGACTTCAGACAAAGAGCTGATCCTTATTGTTGGTATTTCCGCCTTGATTTTTGCCTGGTTTAATGTGAGAAAAAAAGCCAAGTCCTTTGCAGGGGATGTAGGCAGCATAAGCATGGCCATGGTGCTCGGGTACTTGATGATCAAGCTGGTTTTCATTACGCAGAATCCTTTTTACCTGTTCTTCTTTAGCCTTTATGGAATTGATGCCTGCATGACCATTTTCATCAGGTTATCTAAGAAGGAAAACATTTTTAAGCCACACCGTACCCACCTTTATCAATACCTGGTAAATGAAAAAGGTTATTCTCATTTGTCCATTTCAATTTCCTATGCAGTCCTTCAATTATTAATAAATGCTATTTGGCTATATGGCATAGGTTTGGAGGAAATATACTGGATACCAGGATTAATTTTTGTGGGCGTTTTAATCCCTGTTTATTTCTTTTTACGCAAATATGCCCAACCTGCGAAAATAAATTTTGATCCCTCCTAATTTTTCCAATTTTTTAAATACTGCAAAATCCTATTTTAAATTAGAAAAAATGTAGCTTCAATAATCAAAAATGTAATTAGATTTTTACGGTTAAAAATAGGATATTTTGGTCTATTCGGTTGGGAAAAAACCCTTTGGTATTGTTTATGATTCGCTTAGATTTGTCTTATACTCCATTGTATAGGCAGTAGCAAACATTTAAAAATGACTAAAGAAAAAGGGAACATTTATTTGTCTTCTCCCCAATTTACGGGGGAGGAAATTGAGTATGTACAGCGTGCTTTAGATCAAGAAAATATTGCTACCAATGGCGTTTTTATCAGGCAATTTGAAATGGCTATACAAGAGCGATTTGATTCAGCTCATACTGTAGCCCTAAACTCAGGAACTTCTTCCATTCACCTGTCTCTTCACTTATTGGGTGTAGGCCCAGGAGACGAGGTGATTTGCCAAACTTTTACGTATATCGCCTCTACGAATCCGATTTTGTACCTGGGGGCTAAACCCATCTTTGTAGACAGTGAAGAAAGTACCTGGAACATGTGTCCTGAGAAATTAGGACATAGTATTGAAGACTGTATTGCACGGGGAAAAAAACCCAAAGCCATCATTGTTGTCAATCTTTTTGGAATGCCAGCGAATTGGCCCGAACTGTTATTAGTGGCCCAGAGGTATGACATACCTATGGTAGAGGATGCCGCCGAATCTGTTGGCGCTAAAATAGGGGACAAGTTTACTGGAACTTTCGGCGACTTAGGCATCTATTCCTTCAATGGAAATAAAATAATTACCACTGGAGGCGGTGGTGCCCTTTTGACCAATAATAGGTTTTGGGATAAAAAAGCTCGTTACTTTTCCACCCAAGCAAAATTGGATTTCCCTTATTTTGAGCATATTGAGATGGGCTTCAATTACAAAATGAATAATATTTCTGCTGGAATTGGCTTGGCCCAATTGGACGTTCTGGAAAATAGAATTGAGAAAAGGAGAAATATTTATGCCTATTATAAAAGGAATTTAGAAATGCTACCTGGTATAGCCTTTTTAAAAGAACCAGAAGGTTATTTCTCTAACAGGTGGCTGACTACGATTATCATTGAGCCTGACAGGGCAGGCTTTAAGGCAAGTGATTTAAGAGAGTTTCTCTTAAAAGATGGGATAGAATCCAGGTTTTTGTGGAAACCCATGCATTTGCAACCCATGTATAAAAACGCACCCTACTATGGGGGCAACATAGCAGAAAACTTATTTTTAAAGGGCCTTTGTTTACCTAGTGGTTCTGGATTGAATGAGGAGGAATTGGATAGGATTATCAATGCTGTTTTTATACTGCACAAAGAGGTGATATTGAAAACTGAGAAAACAGTTTAACTGTGAAATCATGAGCAAGCAAATTTTTGATATCGTTGTTTCCACTTGCCTGCTATTATTTTTTATCCCGGTAATGTTGTTTGTTGGTTTTCTTTTATTTTGGAAAAATAAGGGGAAAGTGTTTTTTGTTCAGCCCAGAACAGGTAAAAATGGAAAGCTTTTTAAATTACTCAAATTTAAAACCATGTCTGACGGCTATGATACAGATGGTACGTTACTGTCAGATGAACTCCGTTTGACACCTATTGGTACTATGCTAAGGAGCACTTCCTTAGATGAGTTGCCGCAATTAATTAATGTGCTGAAAGGAGAGATGAGTCTTGTCGGTCCTCGGCCCTTACTTCCTGAATACCTACCCTTATATTCATTAGAGCAAAATTCGAGGCATAATGTTTTACCAGGGATCACAGGGCTTGCTCAAGTAAAAGGAAGGAACAATATTGACTGGAAAACAAAATTCAGATATGATGTTTGGTATGTCAGAAACAGGAATTTTTCCCTGGACCTGAAAATTATGGTATTGACAATCAAGCCATTTCTTAAAAGAGAGAACATAGAATTTCAAAATAATGTCAGTACCGCAAAGTTTACAGGACAATAACGGCCACCCTAAATTTTAATTTTACATGTACATTTTTGGCGCTTCAGGACAAGCTAGAGCAATAATAGATATTTTAGATCCAGCTGTGAAAATAGCAGGTGTATTTGATGATGATACTACCATCAAGGAAGTTCTTGGCTTTAAGGTAAGTGGGCCTGTTCCTGATTCCTTTGTATTTGATCAACCCCTGTTTATAGCCATTGGAAACAACAAGCGCAGAGAACAACTCTACCTTAAATTTCAGAAGCGCACGAAATTTGGGATTATTGTTCATGAATCCGCATTGGTAAGTAAGCGTTCTTTTATAGATGAAGGAACAGTGGTGATGGAAGGCGCCATTATAAAAGTAAATGCGACCATAGGTAAGCAGGTAATCGTAAATACCAGTTCCTCGATCGACCATGATTGTGTAGTAGGTGATTTTGTGCACATTGCCCCCCAGGCAACTTTGTGTGGCGGCGCGCAAATTGGGGAGGGCACTTTGGTTGGAGCCAATAGTACCATATTACCAAACGTGAAAATCGGGAAATGGTGCACCATAGCTGCAGGTGCAGTGGTAAGCAAAGACTTAACAGATGGTGCCACGCAAATTGGCTACAGTTAATCTAATTTTTTTCTTCATTTGAATGGCCTATTCTATCCAAGATCTGGTATTTTAGTGAAGCACTATTGGCATCTATATGCTACCAAGATTCCGAGGCATTTCAAGCTCATTTGTTTCTCATCCAATTCATTTTATTGATAAACCCTTCAATTAAATGCTGTATATTTGCAGCTAAATAATATAGGATAAATAAAATTTAAAGCTTGGTTTATCCTATAATTAGAGAGGCGTTTTTATTTACAGATAGGAATAATTCTCAAAATTTTAAAGGTCTAATCGACTAGAAACCCCTTGATTCATTAAAGATTACATTCATTTTATGAAAGTCCTTAAGCATAAATTTTCTGTAAGTATTAGTAAAGGTTTCGCAATTCAGGGTGATTTGCTTGGAGTAGGCTTGACTCTTACTGGATCTAACCTTTAGAAGAAGCCTTCCATAAATAAAACCTTAGGTTGCTGATCATGGCAGGCCAAAATTAGGGAGGTTTTCCCATTGTTATTGCTTAAAAATTGTGGAATTGCTGTTGGCGTAGCCATGTTTTCTCTAGTGATATATTTTGTTGATTCATAGAATATTACTATTAAGTGCTGGTCAATAAAAGGATTTAAGAACTACTTATATGTTATTTTTACTTAGTGCTGAAATTCGGTATATTTATTGCTAATTATTTTGCTAAAATTTTAATTGATTTGGAAAAAGTGCTGAATTCAAAATTAAACCCACTCAAAAATTTCCTAAAGAATGATAAGCATATCCATCCTTTGTTAATTCTATCGGTGGATATTTTTATTGTTTTTATTTCATTCACCTTCGCCTTCCTTATAATTGGGGGATTTGGATTTGACCAAATGGAGTTTTTTCAATACGTCTTAGTGACGAGTTGTTTTTGTGCCATTGCCTTGCCTGTAATCTATTTCTCCAAATTGCACACAGGGCTCCTCAGGTATTCCAATTCAACAGATCTTTTCCATATTTTTATTGCGGCATTGGGTTTCTCATTGCTTTTTGTAGGGTTTTATTATGGCTTGGGTCATCGATGGATCACCTTAAATACTAGTTTCCTGATGCTGGTGTTGTTGGTTAATTTCTTTATTGTTTCTACTTTGTTGATCGCTTTTAGGCTTCTGGCCAAAGCCACTTTCTTGGTGCTCATAAGTAAAATGTCCAATAGATCTGTTCATAAAGTACTGATTTATGGAGCTGACCAAAATGCCGTATTGGTCAAGCAGGCTTTAAGCAATGACCCTAACATTAATTATATAGTTGAGGGCTTTATTAGTACGGATAGAAGTATGCTAAACAATTATCTGGTACAAAAGAAAGTATATCATATAAAGGAGCTTGCTAGGCTTAAAAAGCAAAAAGACATTCAGGAATTATTAATTACCAATGAAAACCTAAATGGAAGAGACAAGCGAGTAGTAATCGAACGATGTATTCGCCTAGGCATTAAAGTATTTACCATACCACCAGCCAAAAACTGGCTTTCAGGTGAGCTACCGAGTAAGCAAATTAAAAAGTTACGTATAGAAGACCTTTTGCAGCGTAAGCCAATTGTCATAGACCAAAGTAAAGTAAAAAGTGACCTGGAAGGCAAAAAGGTTTTGGTTACAGGTGCTGCCGGTTCGATTGGTTCGGAAATTGTTCGGCAGGTACTTTCCTACAAGCCATCCTTATTGATTTTATGCGACCATGCTGAATCTCCATTGCATGAGATTCAATTGTCCATGGAGGACGAATTTCCAGGGGCTAAAATGGAAGTGGTACTGGCAGATGTTAGTAATTATGAAAGGATGCACAAACTATTCAATGTTTGTCGCCCGCAAATCGTTTATCATGCAGCCGCTTACAAGCATGTGCCGATGATAGAAAACAACCCATTTGAAGCCATATCTGTAAATGTAGGGGGAACCAGGAACATTGCTGATCTTTCGGTGTTTTTTAAGGTTGATAAATTTGTGATGGTCTCTACCGATAAAGCGGTAAATCCAACCAATGTGATGGGGGCCTCTAAACGCTTGGCGGAAATTTATACCCAATCCTTAAATGGCCAGGAGTCATGTGAAACCCGGTTCATAACGACACGTTTTGGAAATGTATTGGGATCCAATGGATCAGTAATACCTCGATTTCGGTCCCAGATTAAGAATGGTGGGCCAATTACAGTTACCCATCCCGAAATCACCAGGTATTTTATGACCATACCGGAAGCGGTACAATTGGTTTTGGAAGCAGGTACCATGGGGAAAGGTGGTGAGATTTTCGTTTTTGACATGGGTAAGCCTATTAAAATTGTAGACCTGGCCAAGAAAATGATACAGCTTGCAGGTTTAGAGGAAGGTAAAGACATTGATATTGTTTTCTCTGGGCTGCGACCTGGAGAAAAACTATATGAAGAATTACTTTCGTCTGCTGAACTAACGCAACCTACCCACCACCATAAGATTAGTATTGCTAAAGTACTTGAATATCCTTATTCCGAAGCAAATGTCGCTATTAGTGAATTGTTGGTGATAAACAAGCATCATGACAATCTGGCTGTAGTACAAAAAATGAAACGAATAATTCCAGAGTTTTTAAGCAAAAACTCGGTTTATGAAGGATTGGATAGCACCATCTGAAATGATTCAAAAAGCGCAGTATTTTTTAGATTAAAATTTAATGTTGAAGCCCTGATTATATAATAGGATTCATCAAGCCTATTCCGTGTTTAGGGGAGGCGTTTTCATCGCAATTTTATCTTGCTGTTTTGAGATTAAAGCATAGCATCGCTACTGCGAATTGAAAACAGCCCTTTTGTATGCCACGGCAGATCAGCACCTAATAGATTGTCTATTGCATATTTGGGGTTAAATATTTACTGTGGCTAAACTTGGTGTTGGCTTCTTTCTTCCTTCTTTGATAGCCCAAAAGAAAAAGAGTATACTAAACGTGTTCGGTCTTGGTCCAATGGTTAAACTTCATGTGATTTGTCCATTAAAGTTGTTGTTTTTTTCTTAGCCATGCCGGCTAGGTTGTAATATAGACTTAAATATGTTTTTTTCAATTTGTTAATAAAATTAAGAAAGTATTAACGAATTGAGAACTTTTGTGACGAGGAATTATGTATATAATAGGGACTGTTAGCATCAGTTTTTAGTTAGGGGGTAATTCTGGACTGAAAAAGAAAATTTTTTACCCCAAAACATAATTTTTTTAACCTAAAACGATTTTTTTTATTTCGTCATTTTTCCATTAAGAAGTGCAATAATTGATGTTTGAAAAGTAGAAAATGGTATAAAAGTGAAAATTAGGTTCCAAATGACCGATGAAAAATTAGAATTGCCTGGTTTCAATATAAACTGGTAATAGTGCTTTTTAAGGAAATTTACTATATTTGAGGACTTTATAAGACGGCTTAAAATTTATTAGATTTTTCTAAGTGGACATTTTATAAAGTAGAAAATAAACAGATTGTTTTTCAGCTCACTTAAATGAATATATCCCAGAATTTCCTTTTTAATTAATATATAGCTTTAAATACCATTGGATAAAATTCATAAATATTAATCTGTACCGCCATTCATTATACTAAATGTTAATTCTATTAAAATCAGCCCTTTATAACTTAAGTTTTGAATAGGCAAGCGTTTTGTATTTTCAAAATTTCGTTAAAATTAAAGCAATCTTTGACGCAATCGATTTTCAAGAATAATTAGTAAGGACCGTTAAATCGGGTCATTTTAACCAACCTTTTTATGATCAATTTCAGCAAAAAAATCAACATTCTTCCCAGATGGATTATAGCTTTCCTGGATGGTTTTATCATGTTCCAATGTGTTGTTTTGGCATTTTGGCTAAGAGCAAATTTTGACTGGTTAGCCTTGGCTGATTATCCGGTAGGGAGAGCTGCTGCTGCCTATTTGCTAATAGGTTCTTTGGTTATGTTTTTCACTAAAAGTTATGTAGGAATTGTTAGACATACCTCTTTAAGTGACGGATTATTACTAATGCGTACCACAGTTGCTACTGGTGTTATCGCTTTTTTATGTGATATGGGCTACAGCGTTTTTTTAGTCCCAGGTAAACACTTCCTTCCTTTGTCGGTGCTTGTAATTGCTTCAGTGCTTACCTTGTCCCTATTGATGGTTTATCGTCTTTTTGTCAAAGAAGTTTTCCGATTCATTAAAAACAATGGTGAGCCAAATCTTCCAGAAAAAGATGTTTTAATCTTTGGTGCTGGAGAAGCTGGGATCCTTATTCACAATGCCATTTTAAAGAACAGCCATTATAAATTCAATGTGCATGGTTTTCTGGATGATGATGCTTCAAAAAGAAAGAAGAAAATTGAAGGCATGAGGGTTCATGGAGGACTGGAAATGTTGGATACCCTGGTGAGAGAAAAAGGGGTTAAAGAATTGATAATTTCTGTATTGGAACTTTCTCCTGCTAGAAAAAGAGAAATAATTGACAGGTGCATTACCCTTAATATAAATGCCCTTACCATCACACCGGTAAATGAATGGGTAGATGGTGGTGCTAAACAAGGAAGTATCAGAGAAGTAAATATTGAAGATTTACTTAGCCGTGATGCGATCATGTTGAAAAATAAAAATGTAACAAGTTACCTAAGTGGTAAGACCATATTGGTAACAGGAGCGGCAGGATCTATAGGCAGCGAGATTTGTAAGCAGGTGGCTCGTGCCAATCCTGGCTTTTTGATTATGCTGGATAAAGCAGAGTCTCCTTTACACGATCAGGAGATTCGCTTAGAAAGTGAGTTTGGAGATTTGGCCATGCAAACGGTTTTGGCTGACGTCACCGATGAAGATACGCTTGATCATTTGATGAAAACTTACCGCCCGGAAGTAATATTCCATGCAGCAGCTTACAAACATGTGCCAATGATGGAAAGGTATCCTGCACAGGCAGTAAGGTGTAATGTTCTCGGTACCAAAACTGTTGCAGATTTGGCCGTGAAATATGGTGTAGATAAATTTGTTTTGGTAAGTACCGATAAAGCTGTGAACCCTACTAATGTGATGGGGGCCAGCAAGCGGATTGCTGAAATGTACATTCAGAGCCTTGATAAAAAACTTAGGGAATCCAACCAAGGAGGAACTCGTTTTATAACGACCCGCTTTGGAAATGTTTTGGGTTCCAATGGATCTGTAATACCTTTATTTAAAGAACAAATTAAAAAAGGAGGGCCACTTACTGTCACCGATGCGGCAGTTACCCGTTACTTTATGACCATTCCTGAAGCCTGCGACCTTGTTTTGGAAGCGGGAGTAATGGGCAATGGTGGGGAGATTTTTGTCTTCGATATGGGCGAACCGGTAAAAATTATAGACCTGGCAAGAAAAATGATCCACCTTAGTGGTAAAAAGCCCGACGTGGACATTATGATTCGCATTACAGGCTTAAGACCTGGTGAGAAATTATACGAGGAGGTTTTAAACGACCAAGAAAAAACTATAGAAACCCATCATGCGAAAATTCAAATTGCGCAGGTAAGGCCGGGAGTTTATAAGGATGTCAACCTAGAAGTAGCTTTATTGTTGGACATGGAAGGCAATGAAGGAGAAATGACACTGGTAGGACAAATGAAGAAACTAGTACCAGAATTCTTAAGTCACAAATCACGATTTGAAGCTATTGATCAAAAAGCGATTGCACAAGAGATAAAGCCTTGAACAGAGAATCTTCATTAGTAGAGACAACTCCATCTACTTTAGTTGAAACTCCCCTTTCTTTGAAGGGGGAGTTTCGTAAGTTTGGATTAACGGGTTCGGTATAACCAATTAGATTTCTCAGCCCGATGAAATAATTCCCAATCAGCATAATATACCCATTTCAGCAAATCCCCCTTTGTCCTCCTTTGAAGAAAAGGGGGATTTTGTACTTTCAGGAATGATAGTGTCTTTACAAACTTTACATTAAGTCAGCCCGTTTCAAAGCAACCAATTCAGCCATAAATTCCCATTTCCGCAAATCCCCCTTGACAAGGGGGAGGGGGATTTCAACGGGATTGTAAACCTATACTAGTATTTAAATAATAAAATGTAAAGCTTATATTTTAAAATGTTTATTAAAAAATCCCCCTTGGTCCCCCTTTAAAAGAAAGGGGGATTTTGTGCTATTAGGGTTATTGATTTCATAACTGTTTTACATTTTCTCAGGCTGTCTTAATGCCACAAGATGAGTGCTAAGGTTATTCTAGTTACTGGATACTGAGCGGATTCGATGGGGTAGGTATTCCGGACACGGGACCCTTTGGCTTCGGCTCCGCTCAGCCACCGTGCTTCGACTCCGCTCAGCCGCCGGGGATCGACTCCGCTCAGCCACTGTGCTTCGGCTCAACTCCTGGGAATCGACTTCGCTCAGCCACTGGCCTTGCAATTTTTTGGTTTAAAAACTACATTGCTCTTATAGTTTGATAAAAAATTCTCCTTATTCTCTTCCTAAATAAGGAGTCTAGAGGAATTTCTCCGAGCCAATTGAAAAATATATTAAAATACCTTTTTAAAGTGAACACCCTTTTCTATATTTGGTGATCGTTATGAAAAAACAAAATCAAAATTGGTGGTGGCTTACTTACTTCTTCTAAAGGGGAAACAGCTAACTATTGCCAAATTTTGATCAATCAGATATACTTAGGCTTGCTGGACTCCCGGCAAGCCTTTTTTTTATTTTAAATACCCAAAAAATGAATAAAATAAGAATCAAAACCCGGTATAAAAAACTATTGGCAGACACCATCACTCCAGTGAGTGTCTATCTTCAGATTCGTGACAGGTACAACAATACAATATTGTTGGAAAGTTCTGATTATCACGGGAATGAAAACAGTTATTCTTATATCTGCTGTGAACCCATGGCTACTTTTTCATTAATCAATGATGAAGTTCACCAGTCTTTTCCAGGGCAGCCTACTTCTGTAAAGAAGTTTGACAAGCAGGACAATATAATGGATGAGATAAGGGAGTTTGGCAATACTTTTCAGGAAGAAAAGCTTGATTTCAAGTTTATCACCAATGGCTTATTTGGGTACATCCAATACGATGGGGTCAGTTATTTTGAAGACATTACCATCAATAATCCGCAACCTTCGCCCACTCCCTTGATTCACTATGCGGTCTATAAAAACATGATCGTAGTGGATCACTTTAAAAATGAGCTGTATATTTTTGAACATTATCTGGAAGGAGAAGAGGAAGAGACTTCAGGGATTCCAAAAATTGAAGTGATCCTTAACAATAAAAACATACCGAGCTATTCATTTAGTCTGGATGGAGAGGAAAGTTCCAATTATACAGATGGGGAATTTCTTGATATCTTAGCAAAAGGAAGGGAACATTGTTTCAGAGGGGATGTTTTTCAAATTGTTTTGTCCCGTTCTTTTTCTACTGGATTCAAAGGGGATGAATTCAATGTGTACCGGGCATTGCGCTCCATAAATCCTTCTCCTTATTTGTTTTATTTCGATTATGGTTCCTATAAAATATTTGGAAGCAGTCCCGAAGCCCAGATAGTGGTTAAGGGAAGAAAAGCCACCATTTATCCTATTGCTGGAACCTTTAAGCGAACTGGTAATGACAAGTCAGATGCTGAATTGGCGGTGAAACTATTTGATGACCCTAAAGAGAATTCCGAACATGTTATGCTTGTGGACCTGGCAAGGAATGACCTAAGCAGGTCTTCAGAAAAGGTCAATGTGGAAGTTTTTAAGGAGATTCAATACTATTCCCATGTCATTCACCTGGTTTCAAAAGTTACGGGAGAGTTGCCTAAGGGAGCAAATCCTTTACAACTTGTTGCCGATACCTTTCCAGCAGGAACCTTATCTGGAGCACCTAAATACAGGGCAATGGAACTTATAGATGGATTGGAGAATAGCGCCAGAAAATTTTATGGGGGAGCCATAGGGTTTCTAGGGTTCAATGGAGATTTTAATCATGCCATTCTGATTCGGTCGTTTGTATCAGAAAACAACCAACTGCGGTTTCAAGCAGGAGCTGGTGTAGTAGCGAAGTCCTCGATAGAAAGTGAGCTTCAGGAAGTAAGCAATAAACTTGAGGCCTTGCGGGTAGCACTAAAATCCGCAGAGACAATTTAAATTTTACTAGAAAAGGATTTACAGATGAAAATACTGGTACTAGACAATTACGATTCTTTCACCTATAATTTGGTGTACATTATCCGTGAGTTGGGATATGGAGGATCGATGGATATCATTAGAAACGATAAAATAAGCCTCGATGAGGTGGATGCTTACGATAAAATCTTGCTTTCACCTGGCCCGGGGCTTCCTTCTGAAGCGGGGATAATGCCGGAATTGATCAAGAGATATGCCTCTAGTAAAGACATACTTGGCATATGCCTCGGCAATCAAGCCATAGGAGAAGCTTTCGGTGGGGAACTTATCAACCTAACTGAAGTGGTGCACGGGGTAGCGAGTAAGATTAAAATTAAACCTGATCCATTGTTTGCAGGACTTCCTGAGTATTTTACTGTAGGAAGGTACCACAGTTGGGTAATTGATGCCACGATGCTTCCAGACGAACTTGAGGTGATCTCCAAAACTCCAGATGGGCAAATTATGGCCATTAAGCACAAGGAGTTTGCAGTAAGAGGCTTACAATTTCACCCGGAAAGCATCCTTACAGAACATGGCGTACAAATAATTAAAAACTGGATTGAAGGCATAAAAACAACAAATCAATGAAAGAAATACTTAACCACCTGATAGAACATAAAACCCTAAGTAAAGAACAGGCTAAGGGAGTGCTAAAAGAAATGACATCTGGTGAAGTAAATACCAGCCAAATGGCAGCTTTCTTGACCATTTTTATGATGCGTACGGTCAGGGTTGAAGAGTTGATGGGTTTTAGAGAAGCCATGTTGGAAAGATGCATTGCTGTAGATATTCCTGAATATGATGCCATTGATTTGTGCGGTACGGGTGGGGATGGAAAGGATACTTTCAATGTATCCACACTTGCCTCATTTATAGTTGCCGGAGCAGGTCAGCCCGTTGCCAAGCATGGTAATGTGGGTGTTTCATCTGTCTGTGGCTCCTCCAACTTGTTACAATATTTTGGTTATGAATTTACCAGTGACATAGATAAACTTAAAAGTAGCCTGGACAGGGCAGGAATTTGCTTCCTTCACGCCCCACTGTTTCATCCAGCGATGAAGCACATAGGGCCCGTTAGAAAGGAATTGGGCGTGAAAACATTCTTCAATATGCTTGGGCCTATGGTGAACCCAAGTTTCCCCAAAAAACAATTGGTAGGTGTATTTAGCCTTGAACTTGCCAGATTGTACGGATATTTGTACCAGAACAATGATGTCAGGTTTAGTATTTTACATTCTTTAGATGGGTATGACGAAGTTTCGCTTACCGGAGATTTAAAATGGATATCCAACGATGGCGAAAAAGTAGTCAACCCCGAAGAATTAGGCTTTAGCACCATTTTGCCTGAAGCTATTAAGGGTGGAAGTTCAATCAAGGATTCTGCAGCTATTTTCATGGACATTTTAGAGGGCAAAGGAAGCCCTGAACAAGAAGCGGTAGTAATTGCAAACGCAACCATTGCTTTAACTACTTCCAAACCAACATGGAGCCTTGAAAAAGCAAGGGAAACAGCCCGTGAAACACTTAAAAATGGTACAGCGCTTAAAGTTTTCAAAGAATTGATAAGCCCTAAAACTTCCTTAAACATCAGTTGAATATGAATATACTTGAAAAAATAATTTCCCGAAAAAAAGAGGAGATAGCTGAGCGAAAAGCATTATATCCACAGAAATTACTGGAAAAGAGCTTGTTTTTTGAGGGTAAGGTGGTTTCGATGAAGAAATACGTTACTGATCCTGAAAAGACGGGCATAATTACTGAATTTAAGCGGAAATCCCCCTCAAAAGGATTGATAAATGGCACAGCATCTGTCGAGCAAACGACCATAGGATACATGCAGGCAGGTGCTTCAGCATTGTCCATACTGACTGACAAGGACTTCTTTGGAGGCAGTGAAGCAGATCTTGGTCTGGCTAGAAAATTCAATTTTTGCCCCATTTTACGCAAAGATTTCATCGTAGATGAGTACCAGATAATCGAGTCAAGGTCCATAGGAGCAGACTGTATCTTATTAATCGCTGCAGCCTTGTCCCCAAAGCGATTGGTCGAGTTGGCAGCTTTTGCCAAAAGCCTGGGCTTGGAAGTGTTGCTAGAAGTACATGACGGCGAAGAACTGACTCAAAGCCTTAACGAGCATGTGGACCTAGTGGGCGTAAATAACCGCAATCTCAAAACATTTGAGGTGGATATCCAAACCTCTTTGGATTTGGTAAAGGCAATACCGGATACCTTCACTAAAATATCAGAAAGTGGTCTCTCTGACCCTGCCAAATTGGTTCAATTGAAGCAAGCAGGGTTTGATGGCTTTTTGATAGGGGAAAACTTTATGAAAACCATTCGCCCACATCAAGCGGCCTATAATTTTATGCAGCAATACCGGAAATTACTGGCAGCCTCCAAAGAGCAAGTATCCCTATGATCATCAAAGTTTGTGGAATGGCCGACCCTGAAAATATTTCAGGATTGAAAGGTATAGAACAAGTAGATTGGATGGGTATGATCTTTTACCCCCCTTCAGGACGATATGTACCCAAATTCGGACAGGAAGCGGCTTTTTATAAACAATTAAGCCTCCCAAAAGTTGGTGTATTTGTCAATGAAAATACAGCAGAGATCATCAGGAAGGTAAACGATTACGGGTTATCCTTGGTGCAACTTCATGGGGATGAGCTTCCTGAACAACTGCAAGCCATCAGAGAAAAATCCAATGTTAAACTTATCAAAGTTTTCAGGGTGGGGGCAGATTGGAATTGGAAGTCATTGGAACCTTATGTAGCCCTGGTTGATTATTTCCTTTTTGATACGGATGGCCCTTCCTATGGAGGTACCGGTCACCAATTCAATTGGGAACTTTTGAAAGCCTATCCTTATCAAATCCCTTTCTTATTGAGTGGAGGAATTTCAGCACAGGATACGGAAACCTTATTGAATTGTTATCAGGAATTTCCTGCCATGGCAGGGATAGATATTAACTCAAAATTTGAAATTTCTCAAGGTTTTAAAGACCTGGAGAAGGTAAAAACATTCGCAGCAGCAATAAGAAAAGAAGCCGCGTCAAAGACAAAACTGAAAAGCAATGATAAAAATTGATGAAAATGGATTTTACGGAGATTTTGGGGGAGCCTATATCCCCGAAATGCTGTATCCCAATATAGAAGAGCTTAAAGAGAACTACGAGCAAATAATGGCTTCTGAGTCATTTAAAAAAGAGTTTGATGGCTTATTGAAAGATTATGTAGGTAGACCAACACCTCTATTTCATGCCCAAAGGTTGTCTGAAAAGTATGGCGCTAAAATCTACCTGAAAAGAGAGGACCTCTGTCATACAGGCGCTCATAAAATCAACAATACCATCGGTCAGATTATTTTGGCTAAGAAGCTCAACAAAAAGCGAATTATAGCTGAGACTGGAGCAGGTCAGCATGGGGTGGCTACTGCCACTGTGTGCGCTTTGATGGGTATGGAATGTACCGTTTATATGGGGGCAGTGGATATGGAGCGTCAAAAACCGAATGTGGAACGCATGCGGATTTTAGGAGCGACCGTGGTGCCTGCAAACTCCGGAAGTAGAACACTCAAAGATGCGACCAACGAAGCCATGCGGCAGTGGATAAACAATCCAGTGGATACGCACTATATCATTGGATCTGTAGTTGGTCCTCATCCTTACCCAGAAATGGTCGCCAGATTTCAGTCAGTGATTTCTGCGGAGATCAAATCACAATTATTAGAGAAGGATGGTCGGGACAGCCCTGATATTGTGATCGCTTGTGTGGGAGGTGGGAGCAATGCTGCTGGCGCATTTTACCATTACTATAATAATGAAAAGGTTCGCCTCGTAGCTGTGGAAGCAGCTGGGCACGGGGTCTATTCAGGCAAATCCGCAGCCACTACTCAGCTTGGAAAACCTGGGATTCTCCACGGAAGTAAGACCTTACTAATGCAAACAGAAGATGGTCAGGTGGTAGAGCCGCATAGTATTTCAGCAGGGTTGGATTACCCTGGAATTGGACCTGTTCATGCCCATTTATTTGCCTCGGGCAGGGGCGAGTTTTTGGCCGTAGAGGATGAAGATGCCATGAAATCTGGTATAGAGTTAAGTCGATTGGAAGGCATTATACCTGCCATTGAGTCGGCACATGCACTTTCAGCATTGAACCAGTTAAAATACAAAGCATCTGACATCATTGTAATCAATCTGTCAGGTAGAGGAGACAAGGATTTGGAAACATATATTAAATGGGGTAATTACTGATGGCTATGAATCGAATTGAAGAATTATTTAAAGATAAGGAAGGAAATATTCTTTCCATATATTTTACTGCTGGTTTTCCTAGTCTTAACGATACCATGGGTATAATGCAAGCCATCGAAGAAGCAGGAGCCGATATTATAGAAATTGGAATTCCTTACTCTGATCCTGTAGCAGATGGCCCTACGATTCAGGAAAGCAATACCGTTGCTTTAAACAATGGAATGACACTAAAAATCTTGTTTAGCCAATTGGCCGAATTGAGAGGCAAATTAAAAATACCAGTAATTTTAATGGGTTACCTAAATCCTATCGTCCAGTACGGTATGGAGGAATTTTGCAAGAAATGCCAAGAGGTAGGTGTAGATGGATTAATTGTACCTGATCTTCCAATGAAACAATACCTAGATTCCTATAAAGGATTGTTTGAAACCTACAACCTAAGAAATACCTTTCTGATATCTCCTCAGACCTCACCTGAAAGGATACGTGAGATTGACAGAGAGACAGATGGTTTTATTTACATGGTTTCTTCTGCAAGTATAACTGGTGCTAAAAAAGACGTAACACCTGATCAAATTGCTTATTTTGAAAGAGTAGGGGATATGGGACTCAAAAATCCTAGACTTATAGGATTCGGTATTTCTGACAAGGCTTCTTTTGCTACTGCAGCCAGGCATGCACATGGCGCTATTATTGGCAGTGCTTTCATCAATGTTTTGCGCGAAGCAAAAGAGCTAAAGAAAGAAATTAACACATTTATAAAAGGCATAAAAGCATGATCATACAGCTCAACTCTGACATAAGTACACAACAAAGAGAAAATTTGATCCAAAAGATCAATGGCATCGGCTATAAAGTAACCGAGGTTAAAACCCAAGCGGGAAACTACCTAATTGGGATTGGGAAAGGTGCTTATGATATTCGAAAAATTGGAGCCATGGATGGTATTTTGGATATCCATGTTGTTTCTGATGAGTACAAGCTGGTCTCTAAAAAGTGGAAAGCAAAACCTACGACAGTTGACCTTGGTGATGGTATAGCCATCAAAGAGGGTGACATGGCCATAATTTCCGGCCCATGTTCCATAGAATCAGAAGAGCAGATAGTACGTGTGATCGCACACCTTAAGGAAAATAAGGTGACGATGATGCGGGGTGGCGTATTTAAACCCAGGAGTAGTCCTTATGCATTTAGGGGCTTAGGGATGGAAGGCCTAAAACTTTGGCACCAACATGCCAAAGCGGCAGGGATAAAAATAGTAACAGAAGTCATGCAGGTTTCCCAAATTGAAGAAATGCACGATTACGTGGATATTTTTCAAGTGGGCGCCAGAAACACTCAGAACTTTAACTTGCTGGATGAATTAGGCAAAATTGATAAAGCGATTTTGCTCAAAAGAGGGATTTCAGGTACGATTGAGGAATTACTTCAATCTGCGGAATATGTTTTCTCTGGAGGCAATGAAAAGCTTATCCTATGTGAAAGAGGAATCCGTACTTATGAGCGGGCAAGTAGAAATACTTTGGACTTAAATGCCGTTCCTATTCTCAAGTCAAAATCACATTTGCCAGTGGTAGTAGACCCTTCACACGGCATTGGTATCAGAGACTTTGTGCCGCAGATGGCTTTGGCCGGAGTGATGGCAGGAGCAGATGGGATTATCTATGAATCGCATGAGCACCCTGACAAGGCATACTCTGATGGTCAGCAAACCTTAAACTTTACCCAAAGCAGTGAATTGATAGGTTATATTAGGAAGATTTTTGATGTGAGAAAGACTTTTGATTTACATTAAGCGGACTGAGGAAATTTAAAATCAGTAGCGACACTCGTGAATCTTAAAAACTCAAAATCCCCCTTCCAAAAGGGGGACAAAGGGGGATTTCTGATGAGAATATTCTTAAATATCAGCTAGCATCATATTCTCGTATAAATCCCCCTTGCCCCCTTGTAAAGGGGGATTTGCTGAAGTGGAGAAGGAAAGCTTAATTTGGTATCATTGTAATTGGCCGAGGAAATTAAAAATCAGGTTCGAATTCATTATTTTTGAAAACTCAAAATCCCCTGTCAAGGGGGATTTGCTGAAGTGGAGAAGGAAAGCTTAATTTGGTATCATTGTAACAGGCCGAGGAAATTAAAAATCAGGTTCGAATTCATCATTCTTGAAAACTCAAAATCCCCCTTTCAAAAGGGGGAAAAAGGGGGATTTCTGGACGGGTTATTCCTAAATATCAGCTTGAGATAGCATTATCCCATGTCATCGCATTCTGGGCTAAATTCTGATCGATGAAAAATAAACCCAGCCTATGAATAGGATTTGCAAGGGAATTCGAAACCACAAATACCCTATGCCATTTCCTTCAAAGTTGGCACTTTGATAATCGATTTGTTCCATGGAAGCCTTTATATTTGCTGGTATAAGCATTATGAAAAAAAGAATCAGTAGCCAGGCGGTTACCACTTGAAATGAGGGAACCTGTAGGCCAATAGCACCTAAAATTTCGATAAATCCTGTAAGGTAAACAAGCTCTTTTTTAAAGGGGATAAAATCAGGAACCATCATTGCCATTCCATCAGTAAACATAAAATGACCCAATGCAGTGAAAAGTAACATGGCTGATAGGCCTATTCTTGCAGCGCAGGTAATATTATAAACACCATATACAAGCCTCAAATAGGTTATTGCGAATACCGTAACAGTAATTAGGAGAAGGAATGGTTTCATCTTTTTTTTCCAAAGTTGGGCAAAGTTCCGCCTTCAGGCAATGAACCCAGGTTAAGAAATTCGCTTTCTGATTCTGCTAAGTGCCTGAGGGGTGATGCCTATATAAGAAGCGATGTATTTGAGTGGGATTTCCAAGAATAGCTTCGGCCGTTTTTTAAAAAGAGAACTGTACCGCTTTTCAGCTGTTTGATTCAAAAAGGAAAGTTCTCTTTCGGATTTTAACAAGAATTGACTCTCAGCAGCAAGTCTACCTATGGTGTTGCCAATACCAGTATTTGCATAAATGTACTGTAGGTCCTGATAGGAAATCCTCCAAAGCGTAGTTTTGATTAAGGTTTCCATCTGGTAATTACATGGTTTCTGGTTTAAAAATGAATCGTAGGCACTGACAAATTGACCTTCAAAACAAAACCCAAAAGTCAAATCGTTTTCTTCTTTTGGGAAATAAAGTCGGACGGAACCTTTTTCAATAAAGGATAAAAAGTTCTCTGTTTCTCCCACCTTTAAGAGGTAGGACTTTTTAGGGTGTTCACTTTTAACTAGTTTGGAAGAAAACGCCAGCCAATCGCTATCATTAATGCCAACAAGCTGTTCAAAGTAATCCCTAATTTGATCCATTCGTTAAGTTTAATTCTGCTTTGTACTATAAATAAACAATGGTGAAATGAGATTGGTCCAAAGGACCCAATCAATGGGGTGGGTAATATTTTACCAACAGTGAAAGTTAAGGCATCCAAGGATTCAGTTTCATAATTTAGGTTAAAATCATTTCATTTTTATAATCCTCGGATCAATTTTTCCGTTTAACAATTAAGTAAAGTATTTTAAACAACTATTGAATCAGAACCCATGGCAAATCTATTTGAACAATTGAAAAGGAAAAATATTTTTTCCACAGGGATTTTTTCAGACCCAAGTTTGGCATTATTGCAACAGGATTTCAAGACTTATACACCGGAAGATTATAAAGTTTGGGAAATTCTTTTTGAGAAGCAAGAAAAAAATTTACCAGGTGCCGCAGCCAAAGAAGTAATTTCTGGCATGGAGGCGATTGGCTTTACTTCAAAATCCATAGCTGACTTAAAGGATGCTTCTTACCGGTTAAAGGTTTCCACTGGCTGGTCTATACAAGTAGTGCCAGGGCTGTTGAGTGATGCCTCGTTCTATAATCTACTACAAAATAAGCGATTCCCCGTCACCTCTTGGCTTAGAAAGCTTGATGAGTTGGATTACCAGCTAGAGCCGGATTTGTTTCATGATGCATTTGCTCATTTACCATTGTTAATGAATCCCACCTTTACTCGTTTTTTGGAAGATTTAGCAACATTAGCGCTGCGGTTTATTGATAACCCATTGGCCATTGAATTAATTTCAAGAATATACTGGTATACGGTTGAGTTTGGTTTGTTAAGAGAAAATAACGGGATCAAAGTTTATGGTGCAAGTATACTTAGCTCCTCCGGTGAGTTGAACTATTGTCTTTCAGAAACATCGCTACACCATGACTTCGAGGTAGAAGCCGTTTTAAACACCCCTTATTGGAAAAATAAATTTCAAGACAGGTATTTTATCATCAATGATTTTGAAGAGCTGTGCAAGGCCATCCCTTTGATTGAAGAGCAACTGGAAGAACTTTTGCAAAAAGCAGGGTAAAAACGGGCAATTGTAAGGGAATTTTTATAATCTTAGCACATCAATTCTTATTTAATATTTGATCGCTGCTATGTCTGCTCTTTTAAAGAAACTTGTATTTTTAGTATTTCTATTGCCATTTGCTTTATTTCTTCAAGCACAGGAAATCAAAAATTTAGATATTTACCTGGCCATTGGGCAGTCTAACATGGCAGGGAGGGCGGAAATCCTTCATGACTTGACGGCACCTATTGAAGATGTCTACCTTTTCACGGGGCAGGAGTGGGTGCCAGCTACCAATCCACTAAACTTGTATTCAAGCGTTAGGAAAGTGGTAAGTATGCAGCGTCTAGGGCCAGCGTATGGTTTTGCAAGAAAAATGCAAAGGGATATTCCAGATAGAAAGATAGGGCTTGTAGTCAATGCAAAAGGTGGTAGTGTGATTGCAGAATGGATGCCAGGCACCTTGTTTTTCAATGAGATTATCTCTCGAGCAAGGATTGCAGCGGAAAGTGGTGAGATAAAAGGAATTATCTGGCATCAGGGTGAAGGAGATGTGAAGGAGGCAGACCAATACCTGGGAAAAATAGCTCATTTAATTACGGCTTTACGTGACAGTTTAAATTTACCAGACTTGCCTTTTGTAGTTGGACAATTGTCTGAAGATAAAGCAATCAGGAAGCCTCTCAATGCCTTCCTGACAGAGCTCCCAAAGCAGACGCCTAATACTGGAGTAGCTTTGGCTTATGGGACGACTACCTTTGACAGTACCCATTTTGACAGCCCAAGTCAGCTTTTAATTGGAGAAAGATACGCTACCGAAATGATAAACCTATTGAAAACACAAACTCAGACGGATGACTTTTCTTTCGGTATATTAACTGATATTCAATATGCGGATGTGGAAACTGTAGGAAAGCGAAACTATCGAGGCACCTTAGAAACACTAAAACGCACAATACCCTTCCTTAATGCCTATGATTTAGAATTTTCTTTTCATCTAGGGGATTTGATTGATAGAGATTTTGAAAGCTTTAATGCACCCTTATCGATTTTGGAAAGCAGTAAAGCACCATTTCATTATATCTGGGGTAACCACGACTTTTCTGTTCTGGACAGCCTTAAACAAAAGGTTGGAGGAAAAATCGCCAATGAAAAAGGTTACTATTCCATAGAGAAAGGGAACATGGTATTTATGGTGGTCAACGGGATGGACATTAGTGTAGGCGCACATCCTGAAGGCACGAAGAACCATGTACAAGCCTTAGAGATGATGACTGCAATGGAAACCGAAGGCGCCAATAATGTGAAGCCCTGGAATGGAGCCGTTGGAGAAGAACAGTTGGCTTGGATGGAATCTGTGGTTCAAAAGGCAGAAAAAGAAGGGAAGCATGTAATTGCATTGTGCCATTACCCACTTTTACCAGAAAACGGATTGCATTTACTCAATCACAAGGAAGTAATGAACCGTATTGGAAAATCGCCAGCCATGGTGGCGTGGTTTTCGGGACATCACCATGCCGGAAACTATTTTAAGGATTCCAACGGCATGCACCATCTAACATTTCTGGGCATGGTGGAAGCCGAATCTCCTGCCCTTGGCGCAATTGTTACCGTAAAAAAAGATTATTTAATTATTCAGGGAATAGGGAAAGAGGAAGATCGGATCCTGAATTTCAGGTAAATACCGAATTCAAAAATTTTCTTTTCTCAAAGGCTGGTAGACTTTCCGTTTTTGGTACTGGATTAATTTTTATATTTGCTGGCTAAATAAAAAATCATGTACACCCGCTTTGCTAAATTCTTTTACTTCCTGTCGATAGGAATGTTTTTATTCGTTTTCTTGTATGCCTATGCCTCAATGCCTGATTTTGCCACCTATGAGCAAAACAGCAAAGGCCTGCCTGTGAAACAATTAGGGAAGGAAAGCTTTTTCTATGTCACAGTAATTATATTTTTCGTATACAATGTCCTATTGATTATTCCGGGAAAAATGATAGAAATGAAGGGTAATACCTCCCTGCATAGAATTTTCCCAGTAGGGGATATTTACAGAGACCGTATTCTTGCCTGGATTTATTCCTTCATAGGAATACTTAATTTATCTACATGCATTATGGTTTTTTATATTCACAGCCTTACCAACCAGAATGAGATTAGGAGTGCTGAATACAATGTATTCTTTTACATTGTGCCCATATTGTTAGTGATTTGGGTGATGGCATTGCTCTTTTTGTTGGTAGGAAAAATGAAACAGGTAAAAACAGGTACAGTTTAAAGCAGAAAAGACATAAGATATGGCAGAGAACGTACAATACACCGAAGACAGTATAAAATCCCTGGATTGGAAGGAACACATCCGCCTAAGGCCGGGTATGTACATTGGTAAGCTGGGAGATGGTAGTGCTCAGGATGATGGTATTTATGTTTTGGTAAAGGAAATCCTTGACAATAGCATTGATGAACACATGATGGGGAATGGTAGAACCATTGAAGTGAAAATCAGTGAGCACAAAGTGGAAATTAGGGATTATGGGCGCGGAATTCCCTTAGGGAAAGTGATAGATTGTGTTTCTAAGATTAATACTGGAGGAAAATACGATTCAGGTGCTTTCCAAAAATCTGTAGGGCTAAATGGTGTGGGTACCAAAGCCGTTAATGCGTTGTCAGAATATTTTTTGGTTCAATCTTATAGAGAAGGTCAGACTAAGGCAGCTCAATTCGACAAAGGAGAATTGATTGAAGACCATCCTATAAGCAAAACATCGGAGCGAAATGGTACCAAAATTATTTTCTCTCCTGATTCCTCCGTTTTCAAAAACTACCACTTTATTCCAGAATACCTGGAAAATCAAATTTGGAATTATGCCTTTCTGAATAGTGGGCTTACTATAAATTTTAATGGTGTCAAGTACTATTCCCAAAATGGATTACTTGATTTATTGGACCGGAAGGTGGATGAGGACAGTAGGAGATACCCTACCATTCACCTCAAGGGCAATGACATAGAAATGGCCCTTACGCATACCAATCAATATGGAGAGGAATATTACTCTTTCGTAAACGGTCAATTTACTACCCAGGGTGGAACGCACCTTGCGGCATTTAGGGAGTCTATCGTTAAGTCGGTTAGAGAATTCTTCAAAAAGGATTTTGATGCGGCAGATATACGGCAAGGAGTAGTAGCAGCCATCGCTGTAAGGGTCATGGAGCCGGTCTTTGAATCGCAAACCAAAACCAAGCTGGGCTCCCAAAGTGTGGGGCCTGATGGGCCTACTTTGCGTACTTTTGTTAATGATTTTGTTAAGGTAGAGCTTGACAATTACCTGCACAAACATCCAGATACTGCCAATGCCATACTCAAGAGGATTCTTCAGTCCGAAAGAGAAAGAAAAGAAATTTCTGGCATTAAAAAGCTGGCCAATGAAAGGGCCAAAAAAGCCAATTTACACAATAAAAAATTGCGCGATTGTCGGGTGCATTATGACGACAACAAGGCGAAAGAAGAACTGAAAAATGAAACCATGCTGTTCATAACGGAAGGGGATTCAGCATCCGGTTCTATTACTAAATCCCGAAATGTCCAAACCCAGGCGGTGTTTTCATTGAGAGGTAAGCCCCTGAATTGTTTCGGAATGACTAAAAAGGTGGTTTACGAAAACGAGGAATTCAACCTGCTCCAGCATGCACTGAATATAGAGGACGGAATTGAAGGCTTACGCTTTAGGAAAATTGTCATCGCTACTGATGCTGATGTGGATGGAATGCACATTAGGCTTTTGATAATGACCTATTTTCTGCAGTTTTTTCCTGACTTGGTTAAGAATGGGCACCTTTTTATCCTGGATACGCCACTATTTAGGGTGCGAAACAAAAAGGAAACCATTTACTGCTATACGGATGAAGAACGGCAACGCGCCATTCATAAATTAGGAAAAACTTCGGAAATCACTCGATTTAAAGGACTTGGTGAAATCTCGCCAAATGAATTTGGTGGATTTATAGGGGAAGATATTCGGCTGGAGCCAATTATCCTTAACAAAGAAACTAAGATAGCGGACCTATTGGGCTTTTACATGGGTAAAAATACGCCTACCAGGCAGGAATTTATCATAAGCCGATTGAAGGTAGAGAAAGACCTGGACCTTGGCGCTACAGTGCAGGACAATGAAGCATCAGAGGATGAAAAAGAGGTAGCTTAAACCTAAGTTAAAAGGGTAGGTGGTTTACTGGGAATTTAATGCTTAACTAATTTACCGGAAGAGGAATGACAGATAGGGACATTGTAGTTTTGCATTTTAACCCAAGTGATGAAAAAGATTTCCTGACCTCTTTTACCCCTTCTGTTCTTTACTTTAGGGAAATGATGCGTTGAGCTAATAGCTAGGCTTTTGTCTACCGGATTTAAGCTTGACAATAAATAATATCAACTTAGTATTTCCGATTTGGAAATAAGATTTAAGTGTGACCGGATTTTTATCTGACTACTTAAATAAAAATAGAAGTCAATACATGAGTGAAGAAAAAGGTTTACCAATAGATGGAAATGAGGGGCTGTACAATGCTGTTCCTGTTTCTGGAATGTACCAGGATTGGTTTTTGGATTATGCCTCCTATGTTATCTTGGAGCGTGCGGTACCTGCGATAGAGGATGGGTTCAAACCTGTTCAGCGTAGAATCATGCACGCTATGAAAGAAATGGATGATGGTCGTTTCAATAAAGTAGCCAACATCATTGGGCAATCCATGCAGTACCATCCCCACGGAGATGCTTCTATTGGAGATGCAATCGTGAACCTGGGTCAAAAAGAATTGCTGATAGAAACCCAAGGTAACTGGGGCGATGTCAGAACTGGTGATGGAGCTGCTGCTGCCAGGTACATAGAGGCTCGTTTGTCCAAATTTGCCCTTGAGGTAGTCTTTAATCCGCAAACTACAGAATGGCAACTATCATACGATGGTAGAAAGAAAGAACCCGTAACCCTCCCGGTTAAATTCCCATTGTTATTGGCTCAAGGGGTGGAAGGTATCGCTGTGGGATTAAGCACAAAAATTTTACCCCACAATTTTTGTGAGCTAATTGAAGGCTCTATTCAAATCCTTAAAGGGAAAAAAACCAATATATTGCCTGATTTTCATACAGGTGGTTATGCAGACTTTTCTGAGTACAATGAAGGATTACGTGGCGGAAAAATAAAGGTCAGAGCCAAGATAGAGGAAGACGATAACAGAACATTGTTGATCAAGGAGATTCCATTTGGAACCACTACCAATTCCCTGATAGACTCTATCATCAAAGCCAATGATAAAGGAAAAATAAAAATCAAAAAGGTTGTAGACAATACTGCCAAAGAGGTGGAGGTCATGATACAGCTTGCTCCTGGTCAGTCGCCTAATATGACCATAGATGCGCTTTATGCTTTTACGGATTGTGAAGTCAGCATTTCACCCAATGCCTGTGTAATCATTGATGACAAACCAGTCTTTCTAAAAGTCAATCAAATTTTAGAAACCAATACCTTTCAGACCAAAGATCTGTTGAACAAGGAATTGGAGATCCGGAAAAATGAATTACTGGAGAAATTGCTTTTTTCCTCTCTGGAAAAAATATTTATAGAAAATAGAATTTATCGGGACATAGAGGAGTGTGAAACTTGGGAGGCAGTGATTGACACCATAGACCAAGGTTTGGAACCCTTCAAACCGCAGTTTTACAGAGAAATCACAAAGGACGATATAATTCGCTTGACGGAGATTAAGATCAAACGTATTTCAAAGTTTGATACATTTAAAGCAGATGAGTTGATGCGTAAGCTCAACGAAGAATTGGAGGAAGTCAACCATCATTTGGAAAACCTGACAGATTATGCCATTCAGTATTATAAAAACCTACTGGCCAAATACGGAAAAGGTCGAGAAAGGAAAACTGAAGCCAGGACTTTTGATACGATTGCTGCCAATGTAGTAGCAGCAGCCAATGCCAAATTGTATGTGAATAGGGTAGATGGATTTGTAGGGCATGGCTTGAAAAAAGATGAGTTTGTTTGTGATTGTTCAGATTTGGACGATATCATAATATTCAGACGGGATGGCGTCTGTGTGGTGACCAAAATTCAAGACAAAGGCTTCGTAGGAAAAGACATTATCCATGTGGCCGTCTTCAGGAAAGGTGATGAAAGAATGGTCTATAACCTGATTTATTTGGATGGTGTTTCAGGCAGAACAATGATCAAACGATTCCAGGTGCTGAGTGTCACCAGAGACAGGGAATATGTGCTCACCAAAGGCACAAAGGGCTCCAAAGTGCTTTATTTCACAGCCAATGCTAACGGAGAAGCAGAGATCATCACAGTCTTTTTGACCGCAGGTGCCAAGGCAAGAGTTAAGGTCTTCGATTTTGATTTCAAAGATTTGGAAATCAAAGGCAGAGGGGCCAATGGAAACATTCTTACCAAATATCCTGTCAGAAAAATTCAGCTTAAGATGGAAGGAGTCTCCACTTTAGGGGGATTGAATATTTATTTTGACCCTTCAGTGGGAAGATTAAATACTGATGATAGAGGGGATCTGGTTGGTAATTTTCTGGGGGAAGACAAAGTACTGGTTTTTTACAAAGACGGAAGTTATGAATTGACAAGTTTTGAACTGACCAATAGGTTTGATGCAGAAAATCTTCTCCTCATAGAAAAATACGATCCAGAAAGTGTGGTATCCTCCATTTATTATGATGGAGTTCATAAGATGTATTATGTCAAAAGATTTGTGATCGAAACTTCTACATTGAATAAAAAATTCAATTTCATCACTGACCACAAGCAATCCAAATTGACTGTAGTATCTACAGAAAAACAGCCTCAGGTAAAAGTCAAGCTTAAGCTGGACGATGGAGTTGAAGAAAAAGTTTATGACATGGATATGCTAATCGACGTCAAAGGATGGAAATCCGTAGGGAATCGATTAAGCAACCATAAGGTGACTGGTATAGAATTGGTGGCGTCTGTAAAACAAGAAAAGAAAGCGCAAGCGCCTAAACAGGAAAAGGATGCTGAGGGATCGAAAGATGCTTCTGAAGAAGACGATGACAAGGAACAATTAGGTCTGTTTTAACCCTGACCCTTTATGGTGAGACTGGACGAAGATGAACTGGCTTTTTTAAATTATCTTTCTGATTATGTGACACCACATAAAAAAGAACTGATAGACAAGGTATTAGGAAAAAGAACCCGTTACATCACCCTGGTGTTGGAAAATATTTATAAGCCTCACAATGCTTCAGCCGTTCTCAGGACGGCTGACTGCTTTGGTATTCAGGATGTTCACCTCATTGATGGTAATGACAGTTATGCAGTCAATCCTTATGTGACGAGGGGGGCTGCTCAGTGGGTAGATTTGCACAAATACGACAATGGGTCCGGTAATGCTACTGCAGAGTGTTATCGGCAGCTAAGGCAAAAGGGCTATAAAATATTTGCTACTAGCCCTAAAGAAGGTAGTTTACCACTAATAGAGTTGTCCACTGATCAGCCGATAGCACTGGTTTTTGGAAACGAGCATGAAGGCGTTAGCAATGAGGCCATAAGCGCAGCAGATGGCCTGGTTCACATTCCTATGAAAGGTTTCACAGAAAGTTTTAATATCTCTGTAAGTGCCGCCATTTGCCTGTATGCCCTTCAGGAAAAAATAGATAGCAGTTCAATCGGAAATTATTTCCTCACTGAGGAAGAAAAAACCGAGCTGAAATACCAATGGTATCAGGGCATAGTCAAGCATTCCGCAGCCCATAAGCGTGAATTCTTTAAAAAATAATTAATTAATGTCGCCCTCAAATTGCTTGAGTAGCGCTAAAACTTTACTTCCGTTTAGACCGCATTGCTTTAACTTTTTCGATGGAATCATCTGCTATGAATTTGGCGTATTCTTCAGTTTCTATGCCAAAAAGGGCGATTTTTCCTTCTTCATTGCTATGAATACCAAAACCATAACGTTTGGTTAAAGGGGAAGCCCGAAAACAAGGCTGGCCTTTGGAGAAAAATTCCACACAGGCTTCTTGGTATTCGGCTTGAATCAAGTCGTTTTTATTGGCATAAACTTGAAACAACACCTCGTCAGAAGTGTATTTATAGGGCGCTTCATTCAATAGGGCAAATTGCCTATAGGCAACAGTTATTTTATTCCCTTTCATCGGAGGCGTTTCGGCCTTATCCACCGGACAGTCATCGGCCACTTCTATAAATGTGTTTTGGTAATTCGTCGTATGTATTTTCATTTAGGAGTTGGTTGTATGCGTATGCCTAATGGTTAAATAGTCTACCACTAAAATAAATATTTTTTTCTATTATTTGTGTGAGATGATTTAATTCTAAACGCTATTGAGAAAGAAGTGTCATTTGTTCGCAAGAGGTATCTCCTTCCTTGGCACAGGAAGTAAATAAATAACGAAAGGCAAGCACAATAAACAGCTTAAATTTCCAAATTAACTTTTTTATAAAAAACACCAACCGAATTGAGTTTGGCTTATATTTTGAGTGATGTCTTATGATATTAGGTGAGCTTTTTAATGAGGATTCTTATTAGATGAGTATCGGTTTTACTTTTGCTTAAGTTCTATGCAGAAGATTAGGTAGGGCTAGCCTTTTATTTACCCTATCGAATTTGCATATTTGCAGTCCATAAATCAAGAAAATCCCTTACTTTTGGTGGGCTAAGCTAAAATTGCAAGGTTTTAAACGATTTTAGTGAAGCTGACTTGCCAATAGGTGGTTAGAAAATAGCCATATAAACCTTGGTTTTGGCGAAAAGTGAGTTGAAAGCACCTGTTTGTAAAGGTGATTTATTATAAATAAAATGAATGCATGTCAAGTATTGGTAATGAGATTAAAGTAACGTTTCCTGATAAATCTATTAGGGAATTTGATAAAGGAGTAACTAGTATAGAGATTGCCATGAGCATCAGTGATGGCTTGGCAAGGAATGTGTTGGCCGCTAAGATTGATGGTGAGATATGGGATGCTACGAGACCTATCCATCAAGATGTCAGTATTGAATTGCTCACCTGGAATGATGATGGAGGAAAATCAACTTTTTGGCATTCTTCTGCACACTTATTGGCAGAAGCCCTTGAGGCGCTTTATCCTGGCGTAAAACTAGGAATTGGTCCTCCTATAGAAAATGGATTTTATTACGATGTTGATTTTGGAGACAAAACTTTGGAGGGCGCTGAGCTTGAAAAGATAGAAGCCAAAATGATAGAGTTGGCCCGTCAAAAAAATGAGTATGTCAGAAAGGACATTTCAAAGAAAGATGCAGTAGCTTATTTTGAAGAAAAAGGGGACGAGTACAAATTAGACCTCTTAGAAAGACTTGAAGAAGGCACCATTACCTTTTATGAGCAAGGTGGATTTACGGATTTGTGTAGGGGACCTCATATACCCCATACTGGGTTTGTAAAAGCGGTGAAATTGCTTAACATAGCTGGGGCGTATTGGAAAGGGGACGAAAAGAATAAAATGCTGACCCGTATATATGGCATCACTTTCCCCAAGGCAAAAGAGCTAAAGGAATATCTTTTTTTACTTGAAGAAGCTAAAAAGAGAGACCATAGAAAACTGGGTAGGGAACTAGAGTTGTTTACCTTTTCAGAGAAAGTTGGTATGGGCTTGCCATTGTGGCTTCCTAAGGGCACCCTTTTAAGGGAAAGACTAGTTGCTTTCCTTAAGAAAGAACAGGATCACTCAGGCTATCAGCAGGTAATTACCCCTCATATAGGGCACAAGGCTTTGTATGAGACTTCAGGTCACTATGAGAAATATGGCAAGGATTCCTTTCAGCCAATAACCACCCCACATGAAGGGGAGGAGTTTTTATTGAAGCCAATGAACTGCCCTCACCACTGTGAGATATATAAACACAAGCCACGGTCTTATAAAGATCTTCCTGTAAGGTATGCTGAGTTTGGTACTGTTTATAGATATGAGCAAAGTGGTGAACTTCATGGTTTAACCAGGGTTCGTGGCTTTACCCAGGATGATGCGCACATATTTTGTAGGCAAGATCAGGTTAAAGAAGAATTTATTAAAGTTATTGACTTGGTATTGTATGTTTTCAAAGCCCTGGGTTTTGATAATTATACCGCACAGATATCCCTCAGAGATCCAGACAATATGGATAAATACATAGGTGAGGAATCGGTGTGGAACATGGCAGAACAAGCGATTATTGAGGCCGCAGAGGAGAAAGGTCTCGATACCGTGACAGAAAAAGGAGAAGCTGCATTTTATGGCCCAAAGCTGGATTTCATGGTCAAGGATGCGCTTGGTAGAAGTTGGCAGTTGGGAACCATTCAGGTAGATTATCAGTTACCGGAACGATTTGAGTTGGAATATACAGGCTCAGACAATCAAAAACACAGGCCTGTGATGATTCATAGGGCACCATTTGGTTCGTTGGAGCGATTTGTTGCCGTTTTGATAGAGCATTGTGCAGGCAATTTCCCGCTTTGGTTGGCGCCAGAGCAATTGATCATATTGCCAATATCCGAAAAGTATGCCGATTATGCAGTCAAAGTGAAAGCGCTGTTGGATGATAATGGAATTACTGGGGACATTGACAATAGGGATGAGAAAATTGGCAGGAAGATTAGAGATGCAGAAGTGAAAAAGATTCCATTTATGGTGATCGTAGGGGAGAAAGAACGAGAAGAAAATAAATTATCCCTTCGAAAACATGGTGAAGGAGATATTGGAACTTTCGAATTGAGCGCATTTGTAGACTTCTTTCAAGGAATTATAAAGGATTCATTGAATAAATAACAAGAATATAATTTGTTGATTTTTAATATTTAAAAAATTATTAGATATTTGCAAATTGAAACTTTAAAAAACAACCATAACTATTTTGAGAGGAAAAAGAACGTATACTCCGAGACAAGAGGAACCATATAAAGTAAATTCAAAAATTAGGGCCAGAGAGGTCAGGGTTGTAGGAGATTTTGTAGAGGGAGGTAACGCGGTAATGGCTACTGATAAAGCAGTAACTTTAGCCGAAGAAAATGGGCTTGATCTCGTTGAAATTTCTCCTTCCGCTTCACCACCAGTTTGTAAGGTGATCGACTATGCTAAGTTCAAATACGAACAAAAGAAAAAGCAAAAAGAGATCAAATCCAATGCAGCTAAAACTGTAGTGAAAGAAATTAGATTTGGTCCCAATACAGATGATCATGATTTTGATTTTAAATTGAAGCATGCCATCAACTTTCTTAAAGATGGTGCAAAAGTTAAGGCTTATGTCCATTTCGTTGGTCGTACCATTGTTTTTAAAGAAAGAGGGGAGATGCTCTTATTAAAATTTGCTCAAGCACTTGAAGATTACGGTCAAGTGGAGCAACTACCTAAGATGGAGGGGAAAAGAATGAACATATTTGTTTCTCCAAAAGCAGGCAAAAAATAATTCAACTAATATATATACGGTAATGCCAAAAGTTAAAACTAAATCAAGTGCTAAGAAAAGGTTCAAGCTTTCTGCGTCTGGAAAGATAAGAAGGAAGCATGCTTTCAAAAGCCACATTTTGACTAAAAAGTCTACCAAAAGGAAGAGAAATCTTACCCAAATGGGAGAAGTACATGAGTCAGATGAGGGCAGAGTAAAAGCAATGCTTAGAATCTAATCTAAAATTAATCAGGTTATTTAATTCACCAGGCCTTTGGTTTTCAAGCCTTTTCAGAAAAACTGAAAGCACCAAAAGTCAAAAACTTAAACAAAATGCCAAGATCGGTCAATTCAGTAGCTTCAAGAGCTAGGAGAAAAAAAGTATTAAAAGCAACCAAAGGTTACTTCGGAAGAGGGAAAAACGTTTGGACTGTAGCAAAGAACAAGTACGAAAAAGGACTTCAATATGCTTACAGGGATAGGAAAGTAAAGAAAAGAGAATTCAGAGCACTTTGGATTCAAAGAATCAATGCAGGAGCCAGACAATATGGCGTTAGCTACTCTCAATTTATGGGAATGTTGAAAAAAGCAGAGATTGATCTTAATAGAAAAGTACTTGCAGATCTTGCAATGAATCATCCAGTAGCTTTTAAAGCTATCGTTGAAAAAGTAAAATAAGATTAGTACAAGCGATATTGAAAAACCCTCTTCGGAGGGTTTTTTTATGCCCTCATTTTTTAAAAGAGGGTTATTTTTTGAATTTTTCCTTATATTACTTTTGGTTTACTTACCTTTTGGAAGGTGAATGCGTGTAAACAAATATTAACCATGAAAGAGAAGAAAAAAGCAATTTATTCGTATTCCTCCAATTTCTTAGGTAAAGTTTTAATTTTCAGCTATGTAGGAGGGTAGGAGCATAAAAAAAGGCCTCTTAAAAGTAAGAGACCTTATTGTTGGTAGCGAGGAGGGGAGTTGAACCCCTGACCTCAGGGTTATGAATCCTGCGCTCTAACCATCTGAGCTACCTCGCCAATTGGGAATGCAAATATGTAAGTATAATCCTTGAATTGCAAATCAAGTACCTAAAAAAAAATCACTTTTTACAACAAGAAATACAAAGGCCATGGAGAAAATTAAATTTGTTTCAGATTATCAGATAAATAGCTCCAAAAAGATTATTTATCCATATCTAAGTTCTGCCAGTGGTTTGTCTCAATGGTTTGCTGATGATGTGGTCATAAATGAGGATAAAGTCTTTAATTTCATTTACGACGGGGAAAACCATTATGCACGTGCCGTAATCATGCGACTCAACCATCACGTAAAATTTGAGTTCTTTGAACCGGGTGAAGAGGAAGATGAAGAGGTAGACCATCCATACATTGAGTTTAGACTTGATGAAAATGAATTGACCCAGACTTTTTACCTGAGAGTGGTCGAATATGGTGACGCCTATGATGAGCAGGAGCAGCACTCCATTTGGGAGGGATTGATTGGTTCACTTAAAGAGATAATTGGAGGATAAAATGCGTTATAATTATCATTTTTAACATAATATGTTCAATTTTGCTTCGTCTTTAAATCAAGTGTAGACCAGAAGAATTGTTGGTTGCCTTGTGGTTTCTTGAGGATTAGGTCAAGTCTGGATTAGGTAAAGTACCGTTGGCCTTGATACCTAAACAGCAATAAAGCTGGTTTTAAGACAATTTCTTCGCTCCTATGAAATGGCAATTGACTGGGTGTGTTAATTAATGAAAAGTAAAGGCATTTCATGAAAAAATTAGATAAGCTAGTATTGGGGTCATTCCTCAGTCCTTTTCTGCTTACTTTTATCGTTGTAGATTTTATCCTGCTCACGGTAAATATGCTTAAATATTTTGATGAAATTTTTGGTAAGGACCTACCTTTCATGGTGTATATGGAACTTATCGGGTATTTTGTCATAAGCATCTCCCCAATGGCCCTTCCCTTAGCGGTGTTGCTATCATCCCTGATGACCTTTGGGAATCTTGGAGAGCATTTTGAATTAACAGCCATAAAAAGCAGTGGTATATCACTTAATAGGACCATGCTGCCAATTGGTGTGTTTGTGGCCATGGTCACAGTATTGGCATTCTTGTCCAATAATTTTATCGTACCCCGCGTAAATCTCAAAACTTTTAGCTTGTTGTATGATATTCGGATGAAATCTCCGGCCTTTGATATCAAAGAAGGGGTCTTTTATAATGGGATACCTGGCTATAGCATCAAAGTGAATTCCAAACTCGATGAAGTACGTCTCAAAGAGGTGCTCATCTATGATCATACCTCAGGCCAAGGGAACCTACACGTAATTACTGCCGATTCAGGAAGGATGGAGCCCTTCTTTAATGACAGTTACATAATGTTGACTTTGTATCAAGGAAACAGCTACCGGGAAGGAACTGGCAGAAGAGGGGGAAGGAATGTTCCTCAGACCTTAGACAGAACAGAATTTGAAACCAATAAAATGGTTTTTAGCCTTGACGCTTTTGACCTTAAAAGAACGCCAGAAAATTTATGGTCCAACAGTAAATCCATAAAAAACATTGGGGAGATACAAGTAGATCTTGATTCTATGGATAGGGAGCTTAACCATTGGTATTATTTTAATTATGCCAATACCGAAGCCTCCTATAATTATTTTGGTAGATCCAGAAAATTGGTCCCTCCCAAAGAGATTGTGGATAAGAAAATGGAAACCGATTCTCTTAAAAACCTCAAGTACCTTGCAGAACAGCAAAATAATGAAAATGGCCAACCCAATGACCCGAGGAGTCAGGCCAATTCTAGCCTTTCCAATTCGTCGTCAGATAGTGCCAATCAGATCATAGCTGATACCACTAAAAATAAATCAGATACTTTATTAGCCCCAGAAGGTCAGCGAACTGCTGCTCAAAATCCTGAGACGGTCACCAAACCCCTTGGTCAATCCAATGATAGCTTGGGTAATTTGACTGTAAATCAGGAACAGAACAACCCCGATTTGAGAGAGATTAATAAAAGCAGTGGCCTGAAAACCGAAGTACCGGTATTACAAGAGCTATCAGCTGCGCAGGAGCAACGGTTGGATTCATTGCTGCTGACGCCACGGTACAGTACCTCCATGGCTTCAGTAGGACTTACTACTGCCAGGAACATAAAGAATAATTTCACTACCAATAAAGCACGAATCAATGAGGTGATGCGAAATTATAGGAATTTTAAAGTAGCATGGTATCAGAAGTACACTCAGTCTTTGGCTTGCTTCGTGATGTTTATGATAGGAGCTCCTTTAGGGGCCATTATAAAAAAAGGGGGGCTGGGAATGCCTGTATTGTTATCCATTATATTCTTTATAATGTATTATATGTTGACCATTACAGGCGAAAAATGGGGAAAGGAAGGATTATCAGACCCCTTGTTTGGGACTTTCTTTTCTAACCTGGCTTTAATCCCATTTGGACTGTTTTTCTTAAGGCAGGCAAGGAAGGACGCAAGGTTATTTGAACCAGATTTTTATTTGGGTTTTTGGGAAAAGCTGGTAAAATTTTACCAACAAAAGGTCCGTAGAAAAAAGTTAAAAGAAGATGTTTTATAATTAGGAATAAAACAGCTACCTTTGGCTCTGTTTTAAAAAATTTAACAACATATTTGACTAAGCATGTATTTAGCGAAAGAAGAAAAAGTAGAACTATTCCAAAATCATGGTCGGTTGAAGTCAGAAACTGATACAGGGTCTCCTGAATCACAAATTGCCCTGTTTACTTACAGGATCAAGCACCTGACTGAACACTTGAAGACCAACAAAAAAGACCATTCAAGTAGAAAAGGTTTGTTGAAACTAGTAGGTAAAAGAAGAAGTTTGCTCAATTACCTGATCAAAATTGATATTGAGAGATACAGAAATGTAATCGCTGACCTCGGTATCCGTAAATAATAACTTGTAGGGTTCCTTGTTTAAAGGAACCTTACTTTTTTACTTCCTTCTGTTATTAAGCCTTATTTTTAAAACTATACACTTTACATACTCAAAAGTATATGTTACCAAATACAATTTCAAAAACTATCACTCTTGAAGATGGTAGGGAAATAATCATAGAAACAGGTGCATTGGCCAAACAGGCGGATGGTGCTGTTATAGTCAAGATGGGCAAAGCTATTTTATTAGCTACCGTAGTAACTAAAAAAGAAGCAGGTGACGGAGTAGATTTTCTGCCCATGTCTGTTGACTACCAAGAGAAATTCGCTTCTTCAGGTAAAATACCTGGGGGATTCTTAAAAAGAGAAGGAAGGTTATCTGATTACGAAATTTTGATCAGTAGAATGGTTGACAGGGCCATCAGGCCTATTTTTCCTGACGACTACCATGCTGACACCAATATTAGTATCACGTTGATGTCTTATGATGAAGATGTGCTACCAGATTGCCTAGCAGGATTAGCTGCATCAGCAGCACTAGCTGTATCAGATATTCCTTTCAATGGACCTATTTCAGAAGTAAGGGTAGCTAAAATTGATGGGCAACTTTTCATCAATCCTAAACCATCTGATTTAGAGAAGGCTTCTTTGGAGTTAATCGTTGCAGGTTCTGAGGAATTTATTCTCATGGTAGAAGGTGAAGGTGACGAAGTTTCAGAAGATGAAATGGTTGAAGCTTTACAATTTGGCCATGAAGAAATCAAAAAGCATTGTAAAGTTCAGAAAGAGCTTACCAAGCTGGTTGGGAAAGAAGAAAAAAGGGCTTACAGTCATGAAGTAAATGACGAAGCTTTATTTGATAAAATTAAAGCAGATGTGTATGACAGCTTGTATGAAGTGGTCAGCAGACAGATTGCTATTAAACAACAACGTTCAGACCTTACCAAAGGCATAAAGGATGCATTTATCGAAAGCCTTGGTGAAGATCACGAATATGACGAACGTCTTATCGGAAAGTATTTTGGTAAAGTTTATAAAGAAGCTGCCAGAAACTTCACTTTAATTGAGAAAAAGAGACTCGACGGTAGAAACCCTGACGAAATTAGACCTATCTGGTCGGTAGTTGATTACTTGCCTTCAGCTCATGGATCCGCAGTTTTTACCAGAGGAGAAACCCAATCTATCACTACTTGTACTTTAGGTACTAAGCTTGATGAGCAAATGGTAGATGGCGCAGTATTGTCTGGTTATAATAAGTTCTTCTTACACTATAACTTCCCAGGATTTAGTACAGGTGAAGTAAAGCCAAACAGAGGACCAGGAAGAAGAGAAGTAGGTCATGGCAACTTAGCCATGAGAGCGCTTAAAAAAGTATTGCCTGCTCCTGCGGACAACCCATATACTATCCGTATCGTTTCCGATATATTAGAATCTAATGGTTCATCCTCCATGGCTACAGTTTGTGCAGGATCATTGGCACTAATGGATGCAGGTATTGCTATCAAAAGTCCAGTAACAGGAATTGCAATGGGAATGATTTCTGATACGAAGACTGGTAATTATACCATCTTATCTGATATCTTGGGTGATGAAGATCATTTGGGAGACATGGATTTTAAAGTTACAGGTACTGATAAAGGTATTACGGCTTGTCAAATGGACCTTAAAGTTGAAGGGCTTGACTATGAAGTACTCAAGGAAGCACTTTATCAAGCTAGAAAAGGGAGATTGCATATACTTGATGAAATAAACAAAACCCTTTCTACTGCTAGGCCTGAATTTAAACCTCATACACCTAGGTCACATAACATGATGATTCCTAAGGAGTTAATCGGGGCTGTTATTGGGCCCGGAGGCAAAGTGATTCAAGAGATCCAAAAAGATTCAGGTGCCACTATCATCATAGAGGAAGTGGACAATATGGGGAAAATCAATATTTTCTCTAATAACCAGGACTCCATGGATGCCGCTATTGCAAGACTTAAAGCAATCGTAGCACAACCAGAAATAGGAGAGACCTATACTGGGAAAGTTAAAAACATTATGCCGTTTGGCGCCTTTGTAGAATTTATGCCTGGTAAGGATGGCTTGTTGCATATTTCTGAAATCAAGTGGGAAAGACTTGAGTCTATGGATGGAGTTTTAGAATCTGGCGAGGAAATTGCTGTGAAACTAATTGATGTAGATAGAAAAACAGGAAAATACAAATTGTCCAGAAAAGCATTGTTGCCTAAACCGGAAAGGAAGGACTAATAAGCTGGAAGTATTCTGAATAATAGTTCATATTTGAAAAAATGAACTATTATTCAGGAAACATCTGTTATCAATGCGTTAAAAAAAAATCAATAAAATTGAATGAGGCAGCTTAAAATCAGTAAACAGATTACCAACAGAGAAAGTCAATCTCTGGATAAATACCTTCAAGAGATAGGTAAGGTAGATTTATTGACAGCGGATGAAGAAGTGGTGTTGGCCAAAAGGATCCGTGAAGGAGACCAATTGGCCTTGGAGAAATTAACCAAAGCCAATCTTAGATTTGTTGTCTCCGTTGCCAAGCAATATCAAAATCAAGGTTTATCACTGGGAGACTTGATCAACGAGGGTAACCTTGGTTTGATTAAAGCAGCCCAAAGATTTGATGAAACCAGGGGATTTAAATTTATTTCTTATGCTGTATGGTGGATTCGTCAGTCCATTCTCCAAGCACTGGCTGAGCAATCTAGAATTGTAAGACTTCCACTTAACAGAGTTGGTTCTCTTAACAAAATCAGTAAAACCTTCTCCGAACTTGAACAAAAGTTTGAAAGGGAACCCTCACCTGAGGAACTCGCTGAAGTACTAGAAGTGACTGCAGGAGAAGTAGTGGATACCATGAAAATTTCTGGAAGACACGTGTCTATGGATGCTCCCTTCGTACAAGGCGAGGAAAATAGTTTGCTTGATGTTTTAGAGAATGATGGAGAAACCAAACCTGATGATGGTTTGATGAATGACTCCCTGAGAAAAGAAGTGCAAAGGGCTTTGTCTACCCTTACCCAAAGGGAAGCGGATGTCATTACCTTATATTTTGGATTGAATGGAGAACATGCGATGACTTTAGAGGAAATCGGTGAGAAGTTTAATCTTACCCGTGAGAGGGTTAGGCAGATTAAAGAAAAAGCGATCAGACGACTTAGACATACCAGTAGAAGTAAAACGTTGAAGCCTTATCTGGGGTAACTTATCTGACAAAGTAGAAAATTTAAAAGGGCGCTTTGCCCTTTTTTTTTACCCAAAAAAAACTCAAGAAGTAAACCTTTTTGTTTTTCTAAAGCGTTAGTATTCGAAAGGATTTCATTTTCGAGTTATAGTGAATAATTAATAAAGCAATGAATAAGGAAACAGAAAATATAAAAGTGCTCATTATTGGCTCAGGTCCAGCAGGTTATACTGCTGCTATTTATGCTTCACGAGCAGGACTTTCTCCAATAATGTATACGGGAGTTCAACCCGGTGGACAACTTACCATTACAAATGACGTGGAAAACTACCCTGGATATCCTGACGGGGTAATGGGTCCACAAATGATGGAAGACTTCAGAAAACAAGCGGAGCGATTCGGTACAGATGTAAGGTATGGTGTGGTTACCGCAATAGATGCCAGTGAAAGACCTTTTAAAGTTACTGTTGATGGAAATCAAACCATCATAGCTGAAACGGTTATTATTTCCACTGGTGCTTCTGCCAAGTGGTTAGGTATTGAAAGCGAAACCAGGCTTAATGGCAAAGGAGTTTCTGCTTGTGCAGTATGTGATGGTTTTTTCTTCCGGGGAAAAGAGGTGGCAATCGTGGGTGGTGGAGATACTGCTTGCGAAGAAGCCAGCTATTTGTCCAACATCTGTAAGAAAGTTTACATGATTGTAAGAAGAGATGAACTTCGTGCTTCTCAAATCATGCAAAATAGGGTTATGAAAAACCCGAAAATTGAAATTCTTTGGAACCATGAAACGGAAGAAATCCTTGGTGATGAGGAAGTTATTGGAGCTAAAGTTAAAAACAGGATTTCAGGTGAAGTGCGTGTTTTGGATGTAGAGGGCTTCTTCGTAGCAATAGGCCATCAACCCAATACCTCGGTTTTTGTCAACCAAATTGATACCGATGAAAACGGTTATATCTTAACTAAACCTGGAACTACACGAACCAATGTCTCCGGTATTTTTGCTTGTGGAGATGCTCAAGACCACGAATACCGGCAAGCAGTAACCGCAGCTGGTACAGGTTGTATGGCAGCCTTGGATGCGGAAAGGTTTTTAGCTTCCCAAGAGTAGTTCTGAGTCCATATGAGTCTAAAAGAACGATGGTTCCTCGTGTTTCTAATTTGGGCCGCTCTTAACTTTGATATTTCAGCACAACAAAGAATAATTGATAAACAGAAAAGTGGTCCTTTAGAACAGTCTATCTCGGTTCCCTTAGGTACAGATCTTTTTGATGCAGATCAATATAGGAGTGAGTTGGAAAAAACAACCGATGCCCTCCTATTTAAAGGAGAAATTGATCTAAAAAAGCGCTTGTCATTGGTAAGTGAAAGCAATGATTCTTTTATCTGGGCACCAACCAATGTGATGGTGGAAGTGGAAGAGAAAGTATTGATAGATAGTATTTGGATTACAGCATATGAATATTATGGTCTTTGGGACAGTCATAAAATTAATAGTTATGACTTTGACCCAAGGGAATTAAAGGATACCATTCCTTTAAATTTATACAATTCTTTGTACGGTTCAGAATGGAGTGCGCCATTAGATCAAACCAAGATCAACTCCGATTTTGGGCAACGGCATTATCGCTGGCATCATGGGACAGACCTGAAGTTGAACACGGGCGACCCGGTGCGATCGGCATTTGACGGTATTGTGCGCATTACTTCCTATGAAAGGTATGGTTATGGTCATTATGTGGTGGTAAGGCATCGAAATGGGCTTGAAACCCTTTATGGGCATCTTTCTAGGAAGGATGTAAAGGTGGGGCAAGAAGTGAGAGCTGGTGAAGTTTTAGGACTAGGAGGAAGTACTGGCAGAAGTACTGGCCCTCACCTTCATTTTGAAGTGCGATATAAAGGCCTTTCAATAAACCCTATTGAAATATTCGATTTTGATATTGGGAGAATTAAAGGACCTGTCTATAACATAACTGCCCAAAGCTTTGATCATGAAATAAAAATGCGTGAAGCTGTTTATCATAGGATAAGGAGTGGAGACAATCTTTCATTGATAGCGCAGCGATATGGTGTTAGGGTGAGCCAAATTACCAGATTGAATGGGATCAGCACCAGGACCATATTGCGAATAGGTAATCGATTGCAGATACAATAAGAATTTTAAAATTCATTTCAAATTTATAAAAAATGAAGTTGGATATTTTGGCCATAGCTGCTCACCCTGATGATATAGAGCTTGCTTGTAGTGGCACCTTGGCATCCCATAGGGACAAAGGATATAGTGTTGGAATATTAGACCTTACCCAAGGAGAAATGGGGACGCGGGGTACACCTGAATTGCGCATGCAGGAATCTGAGGCCTCAGCAAAAATCCTCAGACTTAACGCCAGAGAAAATTTAGGTTTTAAAGATATCTATTTCAAAGATGATTTGGATCATCAGGTGGCCATTGCTAGATTAATACGCAAATACCAACCAGAAATAGTGCTGGCCAATGCGGTAGAAGACAGACATCCTGACCATGGAAAAGGAGGTAGTTTGGCTTCACATGCTTGTTTTATTAGCGGTTTAAGAAAATTAGAAACCGAATTTGATGGCGTTGCACAAGATCCCTGGCGACCAAAATTCATTTACCATTATATCCAAAATCAATACCTTGAACCAGATTTGGTAGTAGATGTATCAGATTATTGGGAGGTCAAAAAGGAAAGTATTCTGGCTTTTAAATCTCAATTCCACGATCCGAATTCTAATGAACCAGAAAGTTTTATATCCAGTCCTGAATTTCTTGATTTCATTGAAGCCAGGTCCCGTGAATTAGGACATAAGATCAATGTGAAGTTTGGAGAAGGTTTTACTGTGGAAAGGGTAGCAGGCGTTAAAGATCTTTTCGATCTCATCTAATTTAAAATAGCAACGGTAGGCCATTAATGAAGTGATAGAATCATTTCAATTCAGCCGATCGTTGCTATTTTTGCGCTATTTTCTAGCTTCCTAAGCGGTGTTTTTTTACCTATTCGAGGTTCCTTTGTTAAATGACCCGGCAAAAATAGTTGTTAAGGTGCGAGCCGTTCCATTGTCCATTCTGAATTGTCCTCCTTGATACTGTACAATACCCTGTCATGTAATCTCGCAGGACGACCTTGCCAAAATTCAATAGAGGTAGGTATAAGGCGATAGCCTCCCCAATTCTCAGGTCTGCTTATTGGTTCTGAATGAAATCTTTTTTCAATTTCTAGCTGTCTTTCTTCCAAGTAGGCTCGGTTTGGAATGACCTCACTTTGTGGGCTGGTCCAAGCGCCTATTTGACTTTGCTCCGGTCTGCTTTTGAAGTACTCGTCTGACTCATCGGCTGAAGTTTTAGCCACAGTCCCTTCTATTCTAACTTGTCTTTCTAATTCAGGCCAGAAAAAGGTTAAAGAGGCCACGGGGTTCTTGGAAAGCTGACTGCCTTTGTGACTCGCGTAATTGGTAAAAAAAACAAAGCCTTCATCTGCTCCTTTTAATAAGACAATTCTTCCGGATGGATGTCCTTTGCCATTAATAGTGCAAAGGTGCATGGCTGTAGGTTCATTGACCTGAGCCGTAATTGCTTCCGAAAGCCATACTTTGAATTGTTCCAATGGATTTGAATTTATCTCATTTAAATTCAATTTCTTAGAAGAATATTCTATTCTTATGTCTGATAATCTCATTTCCCTGTAATTTATTGCCGAAATTTAAGTTTGGAATGCAAATATATTGGTTTTAAATATTTTTACTTTATATTAATGCCTCATATAAACCGCTTTTGATGGATGATATGCCTAATATAGCTCCAGAATCTGGGAGTTTGTTAATTTCTGAACCCTTCTTGCAAGATGAAAATTTTGTCAGGTCTGTTGTTCTATTGTGCGAAAATAATGAATTGGGTTCCTTTGGACTTGTGCTAAATAAGTTGTCTATTTTTAAATTAAACGAACTTCTTGAAGACTGTGTGCTAGACAATGAAGTTTATGTAGGAGGTCCGGTGGAGCAAAACACCTTGCATTTTATATACTACGGAGAACAAGTGTTGGAGGACAGTGTTTCCCTTGGACCCAAACTTTGGTGGGGAGGAGATTTTGCGGAATTGTTAGGGAAAAGTAAATTAGGCCTAGTCAATATTTCCGATTTTCGATTTTTCTTAGGTTATTCAGGTTGGGAAAATGGTCAATTAAAAGAAGAATTAATAGATAATACATGGATTGTTTGTGATAATAGCCATACTGAAAACATCTTTACAGTTGCCCCCGATGATTTATGGAGGGTTATTTTGAAGAATATGGGAGGTGATTTCCAAGTATTGGCAAATTATCCGATTGACCCAAGACTTAATTAGCTCAAAATTGCTACTTTTGTTTAGTATGGTTTGAATTACGCAGGAATATTTTAAATATTATGGATAAGGATAAAGAAATGTCTGAAAATGCAGACAAGGTTACTGACCAATTGGCGAATAGCCAAGCATCAGGAGAAGAAGCATCTGCCGAAAAACAGGAAGTACCAAGTGAGGTAAAGGACGAAAATGCTACAACTGAAAAAGATAAAGAGGAGGTCGTTGCTGAAACGCCCACTTCGTCTAATGAAGTTCCAGATGCCAAGGAGGATGTAAAGCCTTCTGACGCGGAGGAAAAGACAGTTGAAAAGGAGCTGAAGTCACCAAATAGCACCGCTGAGCCCGAGGCTGCAACTGATGGGGTTGTTGCCAGTAAGGAAGAATCAGATGAAACTGAGGAGGAGGAAGAGGAATTTGATTTCCATAATTTTACCAAAGCACAACTTATCAAAACCTTAAAAGATTTTGTAAACGAGCAACATTTTGTTCGAAGGGATGCGTTGGTTCAAGAAATAAAAAACCAATACGACGAATATTATTCAAAAGAACAAGAGCAAGCCTTGGAGCTATACCTGAAAGATGGTGGAGAGAAAGACGGCTTTGCCTATAGGGGCACAGATGAAGACAAAGAGTTTTTTGCCTCTTATCAACTTTTTAGAGATAAAAAACAGCAGCAGTTTAAAGACCTTGAACGTTCCAAGGAAAAAAATGCTAACGATAAAAATCAGATTCTTGACCAATTGAGGGCTATCGTAGACGGAGAAGAAACCACCAATAGCATTGAAACGATCAAAAAAATCCAGGATGAATGGAAAAATATAGGGCCGGTTCCCCACAGTCAGAATAAAAACCTTTGGGCTTCCTATAATGCCTTAATGGATAGGTTTTATGACAACAGGAGTATATATTTTGAATTAAAAGAACTGGATAGGAAAAAGAACCTTGACAGTAAATTGGAACTTTGCCTCAAGGCTGAAGCCTTGTCTGAAGTGGAAGATGTGAAGGATGCGATAAAAAGCTTGAATGACCTTCATGAAGAATTCAAACATATCGGCCCAGTACCTAGGGACGAACAGGAAGCTTTATGGCAACGATTTAAAGGTGCTTCTGATGCGGTTTATAACAAGCGTAAAGCTTATTACGACAGCCAAAGAGAAGTTTTCAAAGCCAATCAGGACTTGAAAGAAAAGCTGATCGAAAAATTGGAAACTTTCAAAACCTTTAAAGCTGAAAAAATTAGGGATTGGAATACCAAAACCAAGGAGATTCTTGCCTTACAGAAAGAATGGGAAGGGATTGGGCCAGTACCTAGAGAGGCAGGTAAAGAAATTAATAAGTCTTTTTGGGGGCTGTTTAAGCAGTTCTTCCATCACAAGAACCTTTTCTTTAAGGAGCTTGATGAAATAAGGCAACAAAATAAAGAGAAGGCTGAGAAGTTGATTCAGAGTGCTGAAGGATACTTGGATAGTACCGATTGGAAAAACTCATCCAACGAACTGATCCAATTGCAGAAAGAATGGAAAGAACTTGGACCAATGCCTGAAAAATTCAGAGATGACTTGTACAGTCGTTTCAAAAAAGCCTGTGATACTTTCTTTGAAAGTAGAAGGAGTGCTAATAAAGAAACAAATAAAGCATTTGAAGACAACTTGGAAGAGAAAGAGAAGATCTGCCAGGCAATATCGGATGCGGCTAAGGATGAAAACCAAGCAAGCTCAGAAAACCTAGAGAAACTTATTCAACAATTCAATGAAATTGGTTTCGTTCCTAGAAAAAGCATGAAGGAAATTTCTGCTAAATTCAATGATGCGGTAAATGAATATGTTTCCAAATTAGAGTTGGAAGGCGAAAGCAAAGATGATTTCTTGTTCAGGCTGAACCTAAATAAACTCCAAGCGGATCCAAATAGCAATAAAGTGCTTAATAAGAAAGAGCATGGTATTCGCCGACAAATCACCGATTTGGAAAACAACATTACCTTATGGAGAAACAACCTTGAGTTTTTTGCTGCTTCCAAGACAGCGGATAAGCTAAAAGATCAATTTGATGAAAAGATTGACAAGGCGGAACAAGAAGTAGAGAAATTAAAAAAGAAGCTTTCAATTATTCGTGAATTTTAATTCCTTCACTATGAGTAAAATAGCTTTTTTGGTTGAAATTTGTACCCAAAAATTTTGATTTCCTAAGTCTATAGAACTATATTTGCACTCGCAATCAGGGAAAAAGTCTTCCTGATATCACTTTTAAAAGAGTGTTTTTATATAGAAGCCTCCTTAGCTCAGCTGGTAGAGCAACTGACTTGTAATCAGTAGGTCGTTGGTTCGATCCCGACAGGAGGCTCATTTATTAAGCCATTTACGATAATTTATTGTAAATGGCTTTTTTGTTTTTATACCCATTATATTTCAATCCTCCAGTTTTAAGCTTTGGATGCACTTCTACCACCTATAATGAAAAAAGACAGCAAGGTTGGGAAAAGAAAGCAGTATAAGCCAAATTCGATCCAGTAACAGGGCAATGGAGATAAATCAATACACAAAAACTTCGAGGAGGGCTATGTGAACCCTCTATCAACTTCTTCAAGGAAGTATAGTACCTTGTTTTACTAAATTAAATTGGGTGCTTTATGCTTTAATTGGAAACTATTTGTTTGCTTTTTCTACGTTAAAAGCTTTGGTTTGCTACCAAAGCGTTCAAAGTGTTTTTTTTTAAAATAAGAGGAATGTTTGAATCCGACTTCCAACACCAGGTGTAGGGAGTTAACCCTGAATTAGAATTAAATTGCTATTGCAATTAAAACATCAATTTATTCGCCATAATTTAATAAATTCATGTTTTAGTTAATTTAAACCATCAATTAAAATCTTAACATGCCCAAGTATCTCAACACGTTTTTTATAAGTTGTTTTTTTCTGTTTAGCTATTCTTTAGCTGCCCACACTTTTTCAAATATTGAAAATGAAAGCAACCCCAATACTTTTTCCGGTACAGATACAGAGCGGATAATGCTGGCCATTGATGAAGCTAAGGGTGCCTCAAAGATAGTTCGTATTCCACATTTTAATGCAAATGGTACGCGTAAGTGGATGATTGATAGTGCCTTGCTGTTGCCAAGCAATATCACCATCATCCTTGACAACTGTACGCTTCAATTATCTGATTCTAGCAGAGACAATATGTTTCGTTCAGACAATGTAGGCCTAGGTGTTGAAGATCCGGTTTGGAATGAAAACATTCGCATATATGGGGTTGGAAATGCGGTGCTTAAAGGAGCGGATAATCCCCGTGCCACAGGTGATGGAGCCAGAATGCTCACACTAGACCCGAAGGGGGAACAAGACAAAGGAAATTGGAGGGTAAGTTATGGCACCGATGCCGGAAAGCCCGATGTTAAGCAAAAAGGGGACTGGAGGAATATCATGATGCTTATTGGCTATGTCAAGAACTTTACCATCAAAAATGTAAGGTTTGAAAATACTCATGGTTGGACGTTGAGTTTTGAAAGAACTGTAGGTGCAGAAGTTGAAGCCCTAACCATTTTCAATGAAGAATTTGTCACTGTCAATGGACAGAAAATGATGGTTGCCAATAAGGATGGAATAAACCTAAGGCAAGGCTGTAAGAATTTTAGAATTAACAATATCTCTGGAATGACTGGAGATGATTTTATTGCTTTATCTAATCTTGATACTGCACCAGATAGTGTCAAAAAAAATGGAGACATTACAGACAGCATGGTTACAGCTAGTAGGTGGTATGGGCCGGAGGATGACATTGAGCAAGTGGTAATTACCAATATCTCTTGTGAAAACAGGTATAGGGCCATAGCCATTAGAGCAAGTGATAAGGCTGGGATTCACCACGTTTATATCAATGGCGTCATTTTTAAAGCCAACGAGGGTCGCCATGATGCTATTCTCATAGGGGGTAGGGGATACGGAATAGAGTCCTTTCCGGGAAAAATTAATAATATCCATGCCATGAATATCATAGGAAGTGGTCAATCCCTTGTAAGAATTCAAGCCAAGGTGGCAGATTGCCATTTTATGAATGGCATGTATTCTGGAGAAAATGAAACAGCTACACTTTATGAAATTGATTCTTTGGAGACTTCTGGAATTACTGAAAATGGTTGGATTAAAGTCAAGTAAGGAGTCAATGTACTAGTAAACACTATTTTATTTCAATTATTGAAAATAACCGTGTAGCTTTAGTATAGGATTGGTTCAGTGCTTATAGTAAATAGCGAGAAAGAAGAACTTCACCTTAGATTTATTTTAGGTTATGGTAACGTAAACTTATCGATTATATCTAAATTTAAATCTAACCCGTAATATTCCTTATCAATCAATAATGCCGGTCCAATTTAGAAAATAGTATAAATTGAATGGTTCAATAAAGAAAAATTTCAACCAAAAATTACAACAATGAATGTAGCTAAAATTTCGAGATACCTGGTTCTTATTATGAGCTTGGGTTTCTTACTTTTATCCAGTGAGACTTTCTCACAAAATGGCCCTTCAAACCCATCTTTATTGGAAATAAATCCACCTGATGGACCTTCTAATGATATGATCAATGCTATAGTTGGGGTAAGATTGATAGATGGCTTTGGAGGCCCTGCGGTTGAGAATACTACAGTAATTATCAAGGGCAATAGAATTATAGAAATAGGGGCTAAAAATCTAGTGAAAATCCCTACAAATGCAATAGTGACAGATGGAGCAGGGATGAGTCTTCTCCCTGGATTAATAGATTCTCATTTCCATAGTGCCAATAACAACAAACAGTTAAGTACACTTCTTAAAAATGGTGTGACTACCATGAGAGATCCAGGTCATCCCATTAGGTTTTACCAGGCACAGCATTTTGCTACTTCCAAAATGCCTAGGGTATATGTAACAGGTGCACACCTTGATGGTTATCCCGGCGTATATGTAGAACAAGCCACTTTAGTAAAAGATTCGGATCATATCAGGTCACAAATTGCTGAATACGTCGAAAATGGTGCTTCAGGAATTAAAATTTATTTCAGACTTCCATTGAAATACATTGAAACAGTAGTTAAAACGGCTGATTTTTACAATATCCCCGTAGTTGCGCATTTGGAATTGGTTGATGCAGATGATGCGATTATGGCAGGCTTACGTGGAATTGAACATGTGACTTCTTTTGGTACTTCACTTGCTGATCCTAAGGATGCTGAAGAATTTAGAAAAGCTGTTCAGGAAAACAGTAATAACAGAAGAGCAGGAAGGTACATGTTATGGTCAAAAATTGATTTGTCCTCTGACAGGGTGAAGGAAGTGATTGAGTTGGCAGTAAAAAACAATGTGGTATTGTCACCTACGCTTGCCACCTTCGAAAAACAGTTTGGAGATGAGGATGTGAAAGACTACGAGGCCAAAGGGTTTAAGAATATGCATGAATTTGTTGGTATGGCGCATAAAGCAGGAATGAAAATAGTAACAGGCTCTCACAATTCAGGTAAATATGTAAAACAAGGGTTTGCTTACCAAAGAGAAATGGAGCTTTTTGTTGCTGCAGGTTTGACAGCCATGGATGCGATTTCCAGCAGCACAATTTATAATGCGGAATATTTTGGCACAAAGGATAGACTGGGAAGTATAGAGCCAGGGAAATTGGCAGATTTGATTTTAGTAGAGGGCAATCCTTCAGTAGACATTAAGGCCATGTATTCGATCAAAAAAGTCATGCTAAATGGAGAGTGGGTAGAGGACAATTAATCAATTGTTACGTCCAATTTCACTCAAATAAATTCGTGATAATTTTATAGAAGTCAAGCGAAAAACCCCACATGGTTATTGTTTTGTGGGGTTTTTGGTGTTTAGGTATAAATGCCTAGACTGGCTGCTAAGTATTTGTCTATTTATCGGTAAGCGATGGCATGTCTATTTCAATCGTTGAAAAGAAATTATATTGGTTTACGCCGCTTTCTTTCTTCGCCTTCTGTCCCACCATACATAGCCTATAAATCCTAATAGACTTATGGCACCTACCCAAATCAAACCAGTCTTCATCCGTTCATTGTTTTGGCCCAGAACAGCAATTATGACGGTCAAAGGTAAGATGCCTAGCATGGTGGAGGCAATGAATTTCCAGTATCCCATTCGGAGCATTCCTGCGATGATGCTAATCGCGTCATTGGATAGGAAAGGGGATACCCTAGTAACTATTACCGCCCAGAAACCATAATCTTCTAAAAAGCCTGTTATTTTCTTTTCCGTTTTTTTACCAAGCAAACGGTCGATTACCGGTGTGCCAAAATTCACCCCTACACCATAACCGATTGAAGATGCAGTGAAAATGGCTACCAGAATAATACCCGATCCTAACCAAGGGCCATAAGCTATAATAGTCACAACCATTAAAAGAAAAGAGGGGATAACGAACATGAACATCTGCAATACCATGGCTCCAACGATTATCAATGGTCCCCAAATATCAAACTGGCTTACCCAATTGGATATTTTCTGTTCATCATTACTACCTAGTACATTCCAGGCTTCATTGAAAAATTGTTGAACGGCATCATTTAGAAAATACAGGCTAACAAGACTGCCTAAGAAAAGGGCTGAAAAAAGGTATGGCCATAAATTTGTTTTTTTATTTGACATCGAAACAGTGCTATGCTAAAAATTGATACTAGAATAAATACCATTAACACTAAAATAATGCCGAAATAAAATTACTGCGGCTTATTTCTTGTAAAAATTAGAATTGCTAAAAATTAAGTCATTTATATGGGCTATGTTCCCATAAGCCTAGCTCATCAGTATTCTACTTCCAAATTGTATTTTGACAACAGGCCAGGAAGTCCACTGACAGAGAATTTTGCTTTTTTAACCTTGTTGTTTTCAGGATCTAGTCTGTAATTATAAGATGTTCTGAAATCTGCTTTTTCCAAGTTAGTTTGGAAGAAAGTGGCAGCCATTAAATCACAACTATCGAAAATAGCTAGCGTTAAATCTGCATTTGAAAAATCAACGTCTTTTAAAGAACAATGATCGAATTTAATTTTTTTTAAGTTTTTACCATGAAAGATGGAATAGTCAAGGTTACATCCTACGAAGGAAGCAGCAAATAGAAAATCGTCGCATTTACTAAAGTCAATCCCCATAATTTTACATTGATGAAAATCGACACTTTTAAAGGCGGTATCAGAAATATTCGTAAGGGAAAAGTTACAATTAACAAATAGGCAATCCATAAACTCTATTCGCCTTAAATCACTATTGGAAAAGTTGCAACCAGTGAATTTACAATCGTCATAGGATTCACCAGTCATCCTGCTGTCAGAATAATTGATTTGATCAAAATGCTCTTTTTGAAATGTTTCAACAGCCATAAACGTAAATTAATGATGGTTTTTAGGTGAGTAGGTTTACCTGATATAAAAGCTTCGAGAGGCGAAATTAAGCCATAGTTTTCATTAAAAAAATCCCCAAAGCAAATATTGCCATTGGGGATTTTTTTTGAGTGGGGTAAACTTATATTATGAAAATTCTAGCTTTACTGCCATCCTCCTCCTAGTGCCCGGTACAGTGTTACAATACTTTGTAATTGCTGTATTTTTAACTCAATGTATTCGATCTCTGAAACCAGTGAATTCGATTGACTATTGATCATGTCCAGGTAATCCGCATAGCCAATTTTGAACATTGTATTGGCATTGTCCACGGATCTTCTTTGCAAAAGTACTTCGTCCGTTTTTAGGTTTAACTCTTCTTTTAATGTTTGGTATTCATTGACTAAACCTAAAACTTCTAAGTAGCCACCCAATACAGTTTGTTCATAATCATACAAAGCAACTTTCTGTTTAGCTTTGGCAGATTCAAAGGTAGCCTTGATGCTGCTTCTATTAAAAACAGGAGCTACTAAACCACCGCCTAGTTGATAAACCATAGAGGCAGGATTGAGGAAAAGTTTACTAAATTCAAATGCATTGAATCCGGCCATTCCAGAAAGATTAAAGGTTGGAAAAAAGGCTGTTCGGGCAATTCCTACTTCCAGGTTATTGGCCTGTAGGGTCTGTTCAGCGGCTCTTATGTCCGGTCGCATGGTCAGAAGCGTGGAAGGTAAACCTAATTCAAGAGCAGGCGGCAAGACATTGACTTCTGATAGGGATTGTCTTTGAATATTTTCTGGGTAAGTACCCAAAAGGTAAGAAAGGTTTAGCTCTGCTTGTTTGAGTTCTCTCCGTTTCTTGACAAGGATTCCTTTTGAATTTAACATCAATGCCTCAAACTGGTCAATTGACAATTGGCTTTCTTTTCCGGCATTCTTCAAGCTTTTACCAAGTTCAAAAGCTTGTTCCTGAAAAGAAATGCTGGACAGCAAAGTTTCAATTTCTTCGTCTAGACCGATAATATTATAGTAGTTTTTAGCAATTTCCGCAATTAACCAGGTACGTGAAAGGTTTCCCATTTCCACTGAGGCCATGAATTCTGAAAGCGCTTGTTTTTTACGCATGTTTAGTTTCCCCCAAACATCAAGCTCCCAATTGAACTCGGCCCCTACCATGAAATCTGTATAGGGGGTGGGGATTTTCTTGTCATCAGGAACAGTCGAAGAACGGTTGGTATCATCATTACCTACCCCATCCATGGTGTAATCCCCAAACTTTCTCACACTAGACCCTGCGGTCAGATTTAGCTCAGGTAACTGTCCAAGCTTTGCCCTTTTTAAGGCAGCTCTTGAGATCCTAATATTTGCCAAAGTTTTAGCGACGTCCTGATTGTTTGCCAGCCCACGTTCGATTAATGCATTTAAGTGTTCATCATCAAAAAAGGCCTGCCAATGGGTCATCGCCAAATTCATGCTATCTTCTCCCACTTGGACATCTTGGTAAGTAGTGGGAGGAGCTTTTACGTCCTCCAGGGAGGTTTTCTGTACCTTGCAAGCGGTAAGGCTGCTAATCACCAAGGTGATGTATACGATATATTGGTATGAATTTTTGTTCATGTTTTTGTTCAGTTTTAGAGCCAAAAACAAGAATCTTTCCTTGCTTTTGGCTCTTCCTTAGGATGTTTTAAGATCAGTAGAATTGATCGCCTTTTCGGTGAATGGGGCTACTTCGGGCTTCTTATTAAGGTAAACCGAAAGGGTCTCAAATGCCACGTACAAGCCAGGGATTAAAATAATCCCTACAAAAGTACCAATAAACATACCTCCAGCTGCAGCTGTACCAATGGTTCGGTTACCAATTGCACCAGCGCCACTGGCTAAAGCAAGTGGGATAAGTCCACTAATAAATGCAAATGAGGTCATCAAAATAGGGCGCAATCTTTCAACGGCAGCGAAAATCGCTGATTCAAGAATACCCATTCCTTTTTCTCTGGACTGAACAGCAATCTCAATGATCAAAATGGCATTTTTACCCAACAAACCTATAAGCATCACCAAGGATACCTGGGCATAAATGTTGTTTTCCAAACCTGTGAGTTGCAACAATAGAAACGAACCAAATATACCTGCCGGCAAAGACAATATTACAGGGAGGGGGAGAAGGTAACTTTCATATTGGGCAGCAAGTAATAGGTAAACAAATACCAAACAAATCAAGAAGATATAGATCGCTTGATTTCCGGAAGCTATTTGTTCCCTTGTAATGCCAGACCAGTCAATATTAAAACCTCTTGGAAGTGTTGCTATGGCTGTTTCTTCCACCGCTTTGATGGCATCTCCACTTGAGTAACCGGGGGCTGCATCTCCATTGATCATGGCAGAAATAAACATGTTATAACGTGTTAACTGTTCAGGTCCATAAATCCTTTCCAGGTTCACAAAGTTGGAGTAAGGAACCATTTCTCCCGTGTTGTTCTTGGTATACATTTTCAGCAGGGATTCCGGATTGGTTCTAAATTCTGGGGAAGCCTGAAGCATTACCTTGTACATTTGACCAAACTGAATGAAGTTGGAACTGTAATAACTACCGATAAAACTTTGCAATGTTTCCATGGATTCTCGGATATCCACACCGAGTTTAGCCGCTTTGTCATGATCTACCCTAAGAATATATTGAGGGAAGGAAGGATCAAAATTCGTAAAGACATCCTGAATCTCAGGTCTTGCCCTTACTTCATTAAGGAAATCATCCACTGTGGAGGCTGTAAAAGCCAAGTCTCCACCAGTCCTGTCCTGCATTTGCAGTTCAAATCCGGAAGCATTACCGAATCCTGGAACTGGAGGTGGAGCAAAAAACTGAATGGATGCACCCGTTATATGTGCTGTCCTTTCCTGGTACTTTACGATAAGGTCATTGACGTTCTGATCACGGTCATCCCAACCAACGAGGTTGATCATACCCATCCCATAAGAAGCACCTGCAGTTTCTGTAAGGAGACTGTAACCAGCGAGTGTTGAAATCGTTTCCACTTCCTCAAAAGGTAGAATTGAAGCCTGCACATCGTCCATAATTTGCTGGGTTCTGTCCATAGTGGAACCTGGAGGAGTGGTCACATTGACGTAAATCATACCTTGGTCCTCATTCGGGATAAATCCTGAAGGGAGTACCAGCGTCATACCATAGGTAAGGGCAAAAAACAGAATTAAAATACCAAAGGTTAAGGTTTTTCGTCCAGCAGTTTTACCTATAAGCCAGGCATATTTCCCTGAAAAAGCATCATATTTTTCATTGAATTTGACGAAAAACCTGCTCATTATATTCTTTTTGCCTTCATGATGAACTGGCTTCAAGAGAATACTACATAACGCAGGAGACAGGGTAAGGGCATTTATACCCGAAATGACAATGGCAATGGCCAGCGTAAGTGAAAACTGCCTGTAGAATATACCTACAGGACCTGAAAGAAAACTAACAGGGACGAATACAGCTGACATTACCAAGGTAATAGCGATAATGGCACCACCGATCTCCTTCATAGCCGCAAACGTTGCCTCTTGGGCATTTAGGCCATCTTGGTGCATCTTTACGTGCACGGCTTCTACCACCACAATGGCATTATCCACCACAATCCCTATCGCCAATACCATTGCAAACAGGGTGAGCATATTGATCGAAAAGCCAAATAAACTCATAAAGAAAAAGGTGCCAACCAGTGAAACGGGTACTGCTATGGCTGGTATAAGTGTAGATCGCCAGTCTTGAAGGAAGATGAATACAACAAATGAAACCAATAAAAAGGCTTCAATTAATGTCTTGACTACTTCAGATATGGATGCATCCAAGAATCGAGATACATCATAGGAGATATTATAGGACATTCCTGGAGGAAAGGAAGAAACCTGCAATTCAGCCATTTTATCTTTTATGTTCTGAATTACTTCTCTTGCATTAGAACCAGGTCTTTGCTTGATCATGATAGAAGCCGATGGTTGACCATCCGTCATCGATACCATATTGTAATCTTCTGAGTCAAATTCAACCTCTGCTACATCCCGGATTTTCAATAAAGATCCATCAGGAAGTGCCTTTAAGGTGATGTTTTCATAATCCTCTTTCTGGTTGAATTTACCTGTGTATTTTAATACATACTGAAGTGCTTGGGGATCTCTGTCTGAGCTAATTCCTGATTTACCCGGTGCCGCCTCTACGTTTTGACTTTGTATGGCAGCACTGATGTCTTGGGGAGTTAGGTTATAAGCCACCATTCGGTCAGGATTTAGCCATATCCTCATGGCATAATCCCTATTTCCCATTATTTCCGCTCTACCTACTCCATCAATCCTTTTTAATTCAGAAAGGATGTTTATATCTGCAAAGTTATATACAAATTTTTCGTCTTGCGTAGTGTCGGATGTGATGAGATTAAGGTAAAGCAACATGGAGTTCACTTCCTTTTCAGTCATTACTCCAGCACGAATTACCTCTTCAGGAAGCTCATCCACTACGGTAGCCACTCTGTTTTGAACATTGACAGCCGCTTGATCTGGATCTGTTCCTACATTAAAAAAAACAGTAATAACAGACACACCGTCATTGGTGTTTACTGAAGACATATAAGTCATCCCTGGTACACCATTGATGGCTCTTTCCAGAGGAGTAGTAACCGCCTTGGTAATAACTTCCGCATTGGCTCCACGGTATTGGGAAGTCACAGTAACAGAAGGGGGCACAATTTCCGGGAATTGTGTTACGGGTAATCCAAACAGCGCTAATAGTCCGAGCAGGGTGATCAATATAGAGATCACCGTCGAAAGGATAGGCCTTTTTATAAATAAATCAAACATGCGTAAGTGTTTTTAACCTTTAAAGGCTTAGGTCCAAGGATTCGTAAATTTCTTCTTCCCCAACAGGGTTTGTTTTGACGGTTACATTGTCTTTCAATAACTGAATACCTTCTAAAACCACTTTGTCGTTGGGTGTGAAATCCTGAGCTATATAGAATAGCCCATGCCTTCCCATTGGTCGGAAACTGCGGACATTTACTTTGTTTTCGCTATCTACCAGGTATACATAGTTATATTCCTGAATCTCGAAGGTAGACTTTTGAGGAATAAGGAAAACATCATTCATCATGCTTTTCATTTGCACTTTACCACTAGCGCCATGTTTGATCAACTGATCAGGGTTGGGAAACCTTACCCTAAGGGCAATTGATCCTGTACCTTGTTCAAAATCAGCTTCCATTGTCTCTAGTTTCCCTTTGTAAGGATAGACCACGCCATCTGACATGATAAGTGAAATGTCTTCTTGTTCTTTTTGAAGCGATTCCTTGACTTGTTGGTTCATATGGTCATTGTCAGTACCCTTGTCCAATTCACCACGCATAAATTCCAGGTATTCGTTTTCTGTAATCCTGTAGTAAGCGAAAATTTCACTGATATCCGTAATGTTTGTTAGCAAATCACCGCTTTTTACTAAACTTCCGGTTTTATAGGGTATTCTATCGACTATACCGTCGAATGGAGCCTTAACAGTGGTGTAGGATAAGCCGACCTGTGCATTTTTCAACAAGGAATGAGCTTCCAAGATGGAGGATTGCGCCATGTCTTTTTTCGATTGGGCTAACTCTAATTCAGAATTGGAATAGATTTTTTTATCGACAAGCACTTTAAGCCTTTCTACTTCCAGGTTGGCAGACTTTTCTTCAGCTTTAGCTTGCATCAGTTTGGCCTTGGCAGAATTTACCAATTCATTGTATTCAGCAGAGGACAATTGAAATAAGGGTTGCCCTTTTTTTACGTTTTGGCCCTCATCAACATATATTTTTTCAACAAAACCTTCCACTTTAGACCTTACCTCCACAAATTGGATGGCTTGCAGGTCACAAACATATGTCTGAGGAACCTCAATACTTTGAGGGCTTAATGTAAAGACCGGAACTTCCAGTACTTCAGCATTTTTTTTGTTTTTCCCATTTCCCTCACTACAAGACACAGTAGTAAAAACAATCCCAGCCAAATAAAGCAACGTGATGACTGTTCGGTATTCCATAAAGGAAGACCTGAACCATTGGTTTTTGTTCAACATTTCTTCTGAATAAAGTTAAAATTTCAATAAAATGACATTATGATTTTCAAGCAATGATACCTTTGAGATACTCAATAGGAGATCTTGCTGGATTATTAAGGGGGTTTGTTCTGACAATTGTTGATACAGTTATGGTTGCATAACTAGGGTACTCAACTCATCCTAATCTCAGGGTGCATTTTTACAAATCACTAAACAGATGATTTGTTTAAGCTGCTTTAGAGAAGCTGATGTGCAGATTTTTTTGGGGATATTTATCGAATTTATTATCAGGCTTTTATAATAATTTGCCTTTAAATAAAAAGTGGGTAATAAAACATTTTTTTGGGGTGAATATTTGGAAAATACTCGGGTTAATGATGTTGGGAAATCTAAATAGTCATAATCCAGTACTCCAATTTGTAGTTCAGAAGACGGGAAATTATACATGGCTTTTTCTCCTTCTGCAACAGAAAGAAAAAGTAAAAAAATGGCCAGTAAATTGGTTAAAACAATTCTGATAATTACCGTTCCTATGTTGTATTTCCCAAATTCCACAGCACAAAAGTAGAGAAAAAATATCAGAAAGGCTGACCGCTTACAAAAGCAAATACCACCTTAATACAAAAATAGACCGGTATTTAGGTGTTTTAAGCTGAGAATGTAGGGTGAGATATAAGAGAGATTTGAGTTTTAATTATTAAAGAAGAGAGGGTTGTACTGTGCTTACCATTTTCGGCTTGTCTTCAAATATTTTTTGGGTAAAAGGCTTATTTATTAAGGCGGATATTAAGTAGAAAGAGTTAAAATCCTTTTGAAAATCAGCAACAAAAGTTAATTCAAGAAAGCTATGTATATATAAATGAGGATGTAATTGACAATTATGAAAGCTGGGTAATAAAACATTTAAAATAATACCCTAGTGGTAGGTGAAAATAGGACTGTAACCTAATATCCAAAACTAAATTTCACTATATATATGGCTTGTACCTGGTGGGGATTTGGTGATGAGTAAAGTCAACACTTCGTAAAAGTTATGCGTACTCAGCGATTGCCTTGTATCAAGGGTTAAGGAATTTTCATTTCGAAATCTTTTTTCTATTCGTTGAATATTCGCTTAGCTCCCCAGCCAAATGTAGATCAAAAGGGTAATGAAACACAATCCCAGAGAGACTGGTTTTGCATAACGCCAGGGCTTCATTTCTAATACTGGAGGTTTTCTAACAAATGTATTGGGTTTACCTGGAAAATAACGACTGATGGCAAACATTACCAAAAGATTGATCACAAACTCAATGGCCCATATATGGATAAAGTGTATGCCTGAATCAAAAATGAAAGTGGTCAACAGGTAAAAGGACAGTCCGGTGAATAGTCCTACTTTTGCACCATTGGCAGTAATTCTTGGGATAAAAAAACCAGCAATTAGAATAGAGGCTATGGGGATAAAAAAGATTCCATTTAATTGCTGCATCAACTGGTACAATCCTTCTGGGGCATTTCCAACAAGAGGGGCGATCAAAATGGCAAATACTGCCAGCACCAGAGAGCTTAACCGACCCACTCTAACAAGCTTTTTATCACTTGAGTTGGTGTCAATTAGTTTTTTATAGATGTCTAAGCTAAATATTGTTGCAGCAGAGTTTAATACGCTATTGAAAGTACTTAAAATGGCGCCTAGAACTACTGCGGCAAAGAAGCCAAGCAATCCCAAAGGCATAACACGCATCAATAAAACGGGATATATAAAATCCTGATTATCGTAGTACATGTCGCCGTAATAATAGTAAGCGATTATACCTGGAATCACGATAATTAATGGAATGAAAATTTTCATCATTCCTGTGAACAACAATCCTTTTTGGGCTTCTGCCATGTTTTTGGCTCCAAATGCCCTTTGTATGATGGTCTGGTTCATGCCCCAAAAATAAAGTTGGTTGATCATTAGCCCAGTGAAAATGGTGCTAAAAGGTAAAACTGAATCGGCTTTACCTATCACATTAAACTTTTCGGGCACGTACTCATACACTTTTGTCATACCATTGATAACATTGCCGTCACCAATATCCCATAGCGCTAATATGGGTACCATTAGCCCGCCAATAAGTAGGCCGATGGCATTTATGGAATCAGATAGCGCAACGGCTTTTAAGCCACCAAAAATAGCGTAAATAGACCCAATAACACCTATGGTTACTACTGTAATCCAAATTCCCTCAGATCTACTGACATTTAAAACTTCGGAGACATTGAAAATACTTTCCAAGTTAATGGCTCCAGTATAAAGTACTATAGGAAGTAAGGTGACTACAAAAGAAACCATCAATAAAAAGGCAACAATTGTTTTTGTGGTACTGTCATACCTTTGTTCCAGGTATTGAGGGATGGTTGTCAATCCCATTTTGAGATAAATAGGCAGGAAGTAAAGGGCAGCGATGACCAAAGCGATAGCACTGGTAACTTCCCAGGCAATAATGATCATTCCGTTCTTATAAGCAGAGCCATTTAGACCTATAAGGTGTTCAGTAGAAATATTCGTGAGGATCATCGACCCTGCAATTACCCCTCCGGTCAATGATCTTCCTCCAAGGAAATAGCCATCCCTGGAGCTGATGTCATCCTTTCGTAATTTGTACCAAGAAAAAATTGCAACAAATAATGTAAATCCAACGAAAGTTATAACCGTGAGCATATTGTAAAATTAAATTGCTGCTCAGTTTTTGATGAGCAGCAATTAAGGTTTGGGTTTATTGTATGAGGTAATTAAAATTTTATGGTTGCGGGAAGGTATTTAGCAACCAAGTCTTCATAATAGGGTTTTAATGCTTTGGAATCTGGAGGAACAGGGACCTTGGAATACAAATCATAAGGGTTGAATTTGTCTACCCATTTGAACATTTCTCTGTCGTGATCGCTCATCAAATGGTCGTATGCATTTTCCCTATGCTGGGAATAAAATGAATGGTACCTGATCATGTACAATGCAGGTTCAGGGAGGAAATCTTTTAGGATTTGGTAAAGGTATTCATCGTGTCCCCATGACATTTGAACATTATCAAGACCTGTATTTTTCTCATAGACCCCATATTTTGTATTGTACCGCTCATCCTTGCTGTCAGGATTTGCAGCAAAATATTCCGGATATACAATTTTATCAGAATGCTTGCAACCAACAGGGAAGGTGTCTCCAACTACCGCCCATTGGGGCTCGTCAAACAAGCACAATACCTTGCCCAAATCATGGATAAAACCAGTTAATACAAACCAATCTGGGTGACCATCTGCTCTTATGGCTTCAGAGGTTTGGAGTAGGTGCTGGAGCTGGTCAAGACTGGTGTCAGGATCAGAATCATCTACAAGTGTATTGAGGTAATCAATAGCCTCCCAAAAAGGCATTTCCTTTTTGTCAAACTTTAGAAATTCTGATTGTTTTTGATTAACAAAACCGACGGTCTGGTATTGATGATTGAGGCGGTAAAATTCCTTGACTGTTGCTACGCGTTCAGAGTCATGGTAATTTCGGTAATCTGTTTTGCTTTTGGCCTCTTCGGACTTTGGCTTGGGGTACCTTACTTTCAAATCAGCCTCCCAATCTTCTATATTGTCCAGTGGGGCATTTTCTTTATCTGTCAATTCCTGTCGCATGAATTATAGGTTTATTATCAGTGCGTTAAAGGTAGAAAAAACAAACCAATGTTTGATCTAAATTTTTAATTTCACTCTAAATTTAACGAAAATTTGGCTCCGATGGATTAATCCTAGGTATAAATTTTAATTAGGAACAAAGGGTGGCAGATTGATTAAACCTGGAATATGGAATAGACAATCTATTACACGCTGATTCGTCGCGGCCGACTATATCAGCCACTTCGATGATGTGGCCAATTTTAGCATAGTCATACTATGCTAAAGTTTACAGACGTCCTGATTTTTTTGCCATTACAGCTCTTCCTGTAAACAGAGGACAGGCTTTAAGTATCCTATTAAATTCAAGTTTAAAGTCGCTAGAAGCTTCCTTATTAATTCTTAAAAACCAGGATCAATTTACCTTCAAAGCGGCCTTGATCATTTTAAGCGCCTTAGTATTGACTTCACTATCACTTTTAATCTCAAGGATTTTTGGCTTAATAGATGTTTGAAAAAATTCTTTCAAGGCCAATTGTAACGCTTCCATGGTCTGTACGACTTGGTACTGAAATCCAAATTCGCTTGCCATTTTATCCGCAGTTAATTTTTGATGGGTTTCAAAATATTCAGCCATTTCGGGCAATGCCGCCGGCCCATCTATCATCCTAAAGATACCACCACCATGATTGTTAAATAGGACCAAACGTAAATTGGGTAAATTATACTGGTGCCAGAAAGCATTTCTGTCGTAAAAAAAAGCCATGTCCCCAGTGAGTAATACGACTGGCTCTTTTGTAGTAAAAGTACAACCCACCGCTGTGCTATTAGATCCATCAATTCCACTGGTGCCTCTATTGCAAATTATTTCCAGGTCATCTCCCCTAAGTCCTAAAAAATTCACATTTCTAATGGCCATGCTATTGGCTATATGTATTTTCCCATAGGAGGGAAGGGCGTTTAAAACCTTGTCTAGTGCTTTCAGCTCCCCAAAGGGTGCAGCCGCTAACACTGCGGGTAAATTTGCTTTGATGGTAGCGTTTTTATGATACCATTCCTTCTCAAAATCAACGTTTATTGGAAGTGATTCTTTTTGAAAGAAATCTAAAAATGATGCCGGGCTTAGCCGAATGATTTGGCTAAGATGCTGAAATGGATCTGGGACTTGTCCGTTAGCCTGAATGTGCCAATGTACAATTTTATTTTCCCTTAAAAAAAGCTTTAGAGCCTTCGAGATAATTGATTTACCAAAGCTAATGATCAGGTCAGGTACCATCTCACTGGTATGATTGGCTAAAAAGAAGTCATGGTGTTCAATTGCGCCTTCCTGAGACATATTACTGATTACATCTGTAACTACTACCGCCTGATGGTTTTCAGCAATAGTTTTCAGTAAATCCTTGATTTTCGTATCTGGTCGCTGTTGGCCCGCCAGTACCATTACTTTTTTAAATTTATTTAACTGTGATTTAATCTGAACAGCGCTTTCCTCTTTTAATTTGGATGTGATTTGGTGAAGGTCTAATGTTGGCTCAAGGTCTGTATCTTCAAAAGGATACTGTTCTTCCTGACTTGGATAAAATGGTTCTCTCAAAGGTATGTTGATGTGTACAGGTCCCATTGGAGACTCACTTGATTGGATGATGGCTTCCTTAGCTATTCTTTTAGCATGCCATAGTTTATCGGGATGGGAGACTTCATCCGGAAAGGTGAAACTTGATTTTATATAGGAGCTGTATATGTTTTCCTGACGAATGGTTTGACCATCCCATTGTTCAATCCATTCTTGTGGCCTATCCGCTGTTAAAACCAAAAGAGGGATTTGCTGGTAAAAAGCTTCAGCTATAGCCGGCGCGTAATTCAATACGGCAGAGCCGCTGGTACAAATCAGAACTACAGGTTTGTTGCGTTGCTGGGCCATGCCCATGGCAATAAATGCGGCTGACCTCTCATCGGGTATCACCCTGCAATGGATGTCTGGATGGCGGATAAAAGCTAGAGAAATAGGTGCGCAGCGTGAGCCGGGAGAAAGTATGGCTTCAGTGATGCCACTATTGGCACAGATAGAGGCAAGGTAGGTGAGTTGGGGAAGTATCAAAATTACTGTTTGGGTTGAATAAACTGGCCAATAATATTACATTTCAATTCAGTCTCTTCCCATTCTTTTTCCGGTACTGAGTCTTCAGTAATACCTGCACCGGCAAATAGCAAGGTCTCTTTATTGTCTAATTTAGCGCAACGGAGATTAACAAACAATGATGTTTCTTCATTCATGTTTACCGGCCCTACGAACCCGGCGAAATAGGATCGGTCAAAGCGCTCCTCTGACTGTAGAAATTTCATTGCTTTTTCTTTGGGCATTCCACAAATAGCTGAAGTAGGATGCAAAAGTTCAAGCATGACACTGCCAAGCTGGGGGAAGTTTGTGCTTTTCATGTCCACTAAAAATTCGGATTTAAGGTGTAAAAGATCTCCTGCCACAGTGGTTTTAGGGCCTATTTCACTGTATTCTCTAAGTCGGATTTTTTTGAAGCAATCCACAATATAGCGGCTTACCAATGCCTGCTCTTCGATTTCCTTTTGCGTCCAGGCAGCATTTTTAAGTGGGTTTTCTCCTTTTGCTTTTTGAGTACCAGCCAAAGCCATGGTGAAAAATTTGTCGCCCTTGGTTTTGATCAGGGTTTCGGGGCTTGCTCCGATCCAAAGGCCCGTTTTTTCACTATAAAAACAATTGATAAAGGCATTGGGGTAAGCTTTACAAAGGTTTAGAAAAACTGAGGCCAGGTCAAAATTATTAGGTAAAGCAATGCTTTTTACCTTTGCTGGGACTACTTTAAATAATTCTCCAGAATTGATTGCTTCAATGGCCTTTTTAACTGTTTCGATAAAGTTTGATCTTGTTGTAGTCCTAACAGTAACCTTGGGTTGAGATTTATGGATGAATTCTCTAATTTCAACCGCCAGTTCTGCTGGCTTACCTTCCCCTATGTCCGGTAGATTCCCTATGTATGAGGCATCATTTGCTTCCTCATTGAGACTAAAAGAGAAGTAGTCGGTTGCTTTAATGTAGAGTGGAGGGTGAAGTTGAGAGCTTATAAATGGGTGAATCATGAATCCAGGGGGGAGGAGATCCAAATCCTTCAATTGACCTATGTATCCTTCCTGATCTTTATCAGTAATGGCTTCAACAGTCGAGGAACCAGGTTTTCGCCAAATGGCTATGGCCGCATTGTTTCTAAGCCCATTTACCAAAAGCGAGGAAATTACAAGCTCTTTGGAGGCATTTATGAATGTATTGGTGGCTTCCATAGGTTTTACTTTTGTAAAATAGCCACGGTTAACCGGCTAATGCAGGATAGTTTGTCTTTATCATCCCAAATTTTAATCTCCCAAACCTGCGTTTTTCTTCCGAGGTGAACGGGCATCGCTCTACCTCTTACTTTTCCTTCTCTAACAGATCGAAGGTGGTTGGCATTGATTTCTAATCCAACAGCGTATTCATTTTCATTTTCTAGTGAAAGCATAGCAGCAAGAGATCCCAATGTTTCAGCCAATACCACATTGGCTCCACCATGTAACAAGCCCATAGGCTGTTTGGTTTTATTGTTAACTGGCATTTCTGCTTCTAGGAAATCATCTCCTATAGCAGTGAAATTAATTTCAAGAAATCCCGGCATATTGTCCTTTCCAAGATTATTTAAAAAATCCGTGTCGGGTTTCTTCTTAAATATCATGTTATATGAGATAAAATTTTTTTCTTTGAACCTTGAACCAAAATTAAGGAAATCTTGAGGACAAAAAAAATATATGTGGTAAGGCATGGGCAAACTGACTATAACCTTAAAGGGGTAGTGCAGGGAAGTGGTATTGATGCGCCCATTAATTCCACAGGTGAAATGCAGGCAGCGGCTTTTTATGAGAATTTTAAAGGCATTCCCTTTGATCATATTTATTATTCTGGACTGATCAGGACGAGGCAATCAATAGCGAAATTTTTAAATCCAGAAATACCGGAGGAGAAATTGGTAGATTTAAATGAGATCTCTTGGGGGAATTATGAAGGATTGCCCATGGATCATCAGGAAAATCAATATTATCTTGACATGTTGGGACGATGGTCGTCCGGAGAACTAGGTCACAAAATAGATGGTGGAGAATCTCCAGTGGAAGTGGCGAAACGATTAAAGCGTGCTTTCGATCATATTCTCGAGGCAGGCGGCGAAAATATCCTCGTTTGCATGCATGGAAGAGCCATCAGAATACTTATGACCGTTGCTTTGGGGTATGATTTAAGATACATGGATGCTTTTAGACATGAGAACTTATGTTGTTATGTCCTGGAAGAGAGAAGCGATGGCGTCGTTTACCTGGATAGTTACCATCCATCCCCGACTATTGTCAAGGATCCTATAGGTTAAGCTTTACAAGAGGGCTTTTTGATTTGAGGTTCTGGTCTAGCGATTCAGAAACCAATGATTTGAAGTTTTGCTGACTTGCATGTAGGTCAATGATTCTAAATGCAACTTGTTCTAAAGGTAACTCCTTACTATTGGAGACCTTTACTATGGCTTGTCCCATTTCACAAACAGTCCAATCCGCAAATGGTACAGTTACCAATAAGGCTGTTTCAGAGTTTCCTAAATAGAGTTTGGTATCGAAAGCGTTTGAAAAATTCACCTCCATAATACTGGGGTTGGCTTGGTGGTAAGCCAGCTCATCCTTGTCAAAAATAATCAAAAAGGTTTTGTCAGATCTCTCTTTTGCAATAGAGAGAAATGTAAGGATACATGTCGTAAGAACCAAAAATACCTTTTTCATAGAATCGTAATATATACAATTATAATATACGAGTCAACAAGGGAATTGGATTAAATATAAAAAAAATCCGGAAATTTAATTTCCGGATTTTTTAGGTTTATGCTTTGCTGCTTCTTTTTCTTTTTGGAGTTGGTTCTTCGACGACTTCATCTTCAACTCCGGCAAGTATTCTACCGCAATGCTCACATACTATGATTTTCTTTCTTTCTCTAATCTCAGCTTGTCTCTGAGGAGGAACTATATTGAAACAACCTCCACAGGCGCCACGCTTAACGAGTACAACAGCCAAACCATTTTTAGCATTGGTTCTGATCTTGTCGTAGGATTTGATTAACCGGGCATCTACCTTCTTGGCAGCTTTTTCCATGTCGTTCTTAAGCTTCTTCTCTTCATTTTCACTTTCAGAGACGATGGTATCAAGTTCACCTTTCTTTTGGTCCAGATCTTTTTGCCTGTCTTTTAAGATGTCATTAAGGGCTTCGATATCCTTTTGCTTGCTTTCAATTCTTACCTGAGTTTCGGTAATCTTCTTTTTAGATACCTGGATTTCGAGATCTTGCAATTCCAATTCCTTAGTGATTGCATCGTATTCCCTATTATTCCTTACATTCATTTGCTGATCCTGGTATTTTTTGATCAGCTTTTCGGAATCTTTTATGGCATCTTTGTACTTTTTGATTTCGTCCTCCATGGAGGATATATCAGCATTAAATTTGCTTAAACGGGTTTCGTATCCTATTATCTCATCTTCCAAATCCTGGACTTCCTCAGGAAGTGCTCCCCTCACCTTAAATATTGCATCAAGACGGGAATCGATATTTTGTAAGTTGAGAATTGCTTCTAATTTTTGTGCGACTGGACTTTCCATGTACTATAGGTAACTTATAGGATTTGTAATTACATTTGTCAAATAGGTTGCAATATTACTAAATTTTCGTGACAATATGTCTTTTAATAGTTCTTTTGTGTAAATTTCACTCTCATAGTGTCCTATGTCGGTCAATAAGATATCCTTTTCAGCATCAAAAAACTCGTGGTATTTGATGTCAGCAGTCACAAAAACGTCCGCTCCAGCGCTTTTGGCATGACCCAAAAGAAAAATACCTGCCCCTCCACAAATGGCAATCTTACTTACTTTTTTATTTGAAATAGCCGTATGTTTTATTACTTGAAGCCCCATCGAAGCTTTTAAATGTAGCAGAAAATCTTTACCCATCAGAGGTTTCGGCAATGTGCCGACCATACCAGAACCTACTTCTTGGTTTTTGTTTTCCAAAATCTGAAGGTAATAGGCCACTTCTTCATAAGGATGTGCCGTTTTTAAGGTGTTGATGATTTTATTTTCCAGGTGGCTGGGAAATATTAATTCCACCCTTGTCTCTTCTATAGCCGAAAGCGCTCCTTTCTCTCCAAGTGTTGGCTGAGCCCCTTCCTTCGGTAAAAAACTTCCTACTCCTTCAGACCTGAAGCTACAATTGGAATAATTCCCTATGTTTCCAGCACCTGCGGCATATAATTTTTCCAGTACCTGATCAACATTTCCTTTTGGAATAAAGGTGGTTAGCTTGGATATAATGCCTTTTTTAGGGGCAAGAATTTGAGGGTTCAATAAGCCTATTTTTTCCGAGATCTTAAGGTTGACACCATGGCTAACAGCATCCAGGTTAGTGTGAATGGCGTAAATGGCAATGTCATTTTTGATAGCGGAAATGACCGTACGTTCGATATAGTCTTTGCCAGTCAAACGCTTGAGGCCTCGAAAAATAATCGGATGGTGCGCTACAATTAGGTTGCATTTTTTCGCTTTGGCCTCCAATACCACTTCCTCCGTGACATCGAGTGAACAAATGATCCCATTTACCTCGGCCAAGGGGTTGCCTACAATTAATCCTGCATTGTCATAACTTTCCTGGTAGGCCGTTGGCGCTAGGTTTTCCAGGTAAGATATGATATCCTTAATCAAATAAACCATATATTTGCTTTCGTTTTACTCTCAAAACTACAAAAAAAACACCAATGCGTTTTGTTGATTTTTTACTGTTTCCATTTGCCCTTATCTACGATGGGATCACTTCATTGAGAAACAAGATGTTTGATGCAGGCCTTAAAAGAAGTCAACCTTTCGAGGTGCCCACAGTTGTTGTTGGGAATCTGGCGGTGGGGGGGACCGGAAAAACGCCCTTCGTGGAGTTTTTGATAAATCGATTTTCATCGGCCTTTAATCTGGCTGTTTTAAGTAGAGGTTACGGAAGGAAAACAGCCGGATACAGATTGGCAAAGGGAGATAGTTCTCCAAGTGAAATAGGAGATGAGCCTTTCCAGATCTATTCCAAGTTTAAAGATAAAGTGACTGTGGCAGTTGGAGAGGAAAGGATTCTTGCCATACCCATGATCCTGGCAGAAAATCCAGAAGTTGAAGCCATAGTACTCGATGATGCATTCCAGCACAGGTATCTTTTAGCTGACCTTAATATTTTGCTGACAACTTATAAAAACCCGTTCTTCAATGATTATTTGCTACCGGTGGGTAGATTGAGAGAAGGAAGAAAGAATGTGAGGAGGGCTGATGTGATAGTGGTTACGAAATGCCCCGATAAATTGAAGGAGCAAGAAAAAGACAGCATCAAAGGACAGGTTTTCACCTATCTTCAGGTAGAAAAGCCCGTCTTTTTTGCCGGGCTTAAATATGGGCTACCTTACCCATTAAATCTGAAGTTCCTCAATCCCAGTGATAAATTTATATTGGTTACAGGTATAGTAGATCCTGAACCAATACGTTTAAAACTAGAAGCCATGCAAAAAGTGGTACTGGAAACCGTGGCTTTTCCTGATCATCACTTCTACAGCCCAAAAGATATGGCCCGAATTAATGATATTTACAATAAGCATTCAGCCCACAATGTAAGCATTTTGACCACAGAGAAAGATGCCGTAAAATTGAAGGACAGTAAATTGTTGGAATTGATAAAAAATATTCCGGTTTTTGTGTTGCCTGTGGAGGTGGATATGGAGCCAATAGAAGAAGAAAAGCTTTTGAAGATTATTAAAAGCATGATCATAAACAAAAATGCGGATAGTGAAATTTAACCCGAGAATTTTCTTCGTGCTTTTAGCATTAACTGCTGCTTTAATGGTTCCTACATTGGCGCAGCAGCAACAAAGGCCTAAAGAACCGCTCTCAGATGAGGAGAAAGGGAACAATGCCATGAAAAAAGGCCTGTTAGACGATTCTACTAAAATGGTTTATGGGCCGAGGACTTCGCTTTATTATTACGAAAACTTCATTAGAAACAATAGGTTCAAGAAATTGGAATTGGACACTTCGCTTACAGGCTTTCATAATTACGAGGCTGTGGCCGATACCTGGTACAAATACCAAGACCTTGGTAATTTGGGAACAGCGGCCAGGCCTGTTTTTTATGATGTTCCAGCACAAGTTGGAAGAACTTCAGGCTTTCATTCCTATGACATTTACCACAATACCCCGGACAGCATCCGGTATTACAACACTAAATCGCCTTATACCAAAATTGAGGCTTTTTTTGGTGGAGGAAATCGAAATAAATTGGACATTGGCTTTGCCAGGAATATCACGCCTAATTGGAATATTGGGATAGGGTATCATACCATTAGGGCTACAAAAACCCTCAACCCAACCACGAGAGATGACCACAATGTGGTGAATGATTCTTATGAGATCCATTCCAACTATAAGTCTGATAACGGTAAGTATTTTTTGCTGGGTACCATTACCAGAATGAAGCACAATGTAAATGAACAAGGAGGGATTATTCCCCCAGGAGTAGATACCACTTCTTTGTATTTTACTTATGAAGATGCCAAGGTGTGGCTGAGTAATTCCAAGGCCGTTGATTTAAGGCAGAACTACCACCTTTATCAGGAATACGAAATACTAAAGGGATGGCAAGCTTATCATGTATTCGATAAAAAGAAACAAGCGGTCACTTTCTTCTCTGATTTGGGAACTTCAGACTCTACCTTTTTTAATAGCAATCGGTTCAATTCACAAAATGAAGACAACTTATTCAGCAAAGAGGATACAACTAACAACCACAATCATTTTTCTGAATGGAAAAATGAAATAGGATTTAAAGGTGATTTTGGGCCTGTTTATTACAATGCCTTTATTAAATTAAGGACAGGAAGGATGGCCAGTCGGTTTTTCACCTCTAACAACTCCTTTACAGAGCTGTCCCTAGGTGGTGCCCTGCGTGGGGAGATTAATGAAAATTGGGTTTTTGAGGCTGAAGGGGAGTACCTTATTCCTGATGGTTATCGAATAAAAGGCTTGTTCATTTCTCCATTTTTGGACGTAAGCTATACCAAAGCGCTTTACAAGCCGAATATGATGCAACAGCAATACAATGGCAATCATTATAAGTGGAGCAATGATTTTTCAAGTACTGGGGTAGATCAAATTAAAGGTACAATCAAAGGGGATTTTAAGAATTACAAGATTAGACCAAATTTAACCATCAATAGAATTAACAATTACATTTATTACAATGAAGAAATGGTGCCGGAACAGATTTCATCTGAAGCCTTTATGGTAATTCCTGGGTTGGAATCCCATTTGGTTTTTGGGGGAAAATTTCACTGGCAATCTGAAGCTTATTATACTTTGATAACCGGAGGTGCCGCAGATAAATTTCGTATCCCAGAACTTTTTGTCAATACGAGATTTTTCTTTGATGGGCCATTATTTGATGACCATGTATATGTGCAGTTAGGAATCGAAGGTAGGTACCGAAGCGATAATTATGCACCAGCATACATGCCTGCAACACAGCAATTTTACCTGCAAGATAATTTTAATGTTTATGCTTACCCTGTTGCTGATGCATTTCTTAATTTCCGTATCAATAGAACCAGGGTATTGTTTAGGTACAATCACCTGAATGCTGGACAAATGGCCAATGACGGATATTTTATTACTCCAGATTATACTGGGTTAAAAGGGATGTTGGACGTTGGGATTAGTTGGTACTTTTTTGACTAAAGATAAAATGAGCTGGCAGGAATCGACAAAAAATAAAATGTTGCGGTTGGATTTACCTACCGACCCTAGGTGGGTGGACATAGCAAGCATAAGTTTGGAAGCCATATTGGTTGATCATGCTTATTGCGAGCAGAAGGCAGCTTCCTCATGCATCTCCATGATCATCAAATACCCGGAATTTGACGAGATGGTCAATGTACTTACGCCAGTGGTAGCAGAAGAATGGCAACATTTCGATGCTGTGATGCAACAAATAAGGAAACGGGGATATAAGTTTGGCTTTCCAAGAAAAGACAATTATGTAGTCCAGCTTCAATCTTTCGTGAAAAAAGGGGGGAGCCGTAAGGACCAGCTTTCAGAGTTACTATTGATGAATGCCCTCATAGAAGCCAGGTCTTGTGAACGGTTTAAGTTGCTATGGAAAAACCTAAAAGACAAAGAGTTGTGTGATTTTTACCATGAACTCATGATATCTGAAGCGGGACATTATGTGAATTTCATACAGTTGGCAAAAAAATATCAGGATCCTGATAGGGTGGAGTTACGTTGGCAAGAATGGTTGGCGCATGAAAAAGAAGTATTGAAAGACCTGGAAATCAGAGGAGATAGAATGCATTAAAATCAAATCCATTATGGGCTGATCATTCAGGCTGAACTTTACAAGTTATTTATCGCCAACTAGGCTTGGACAGTGTTTTGTTTTTAGCATTGCCTCTTTACTCTTTTGGTAGCTGTTTTAAAAACTTGCGCTAAATCCTGAATAAACCCTAATGTTAAAAACAATTAAAAACGTTTGATTCCTTTTAATGAAGGGTATTTTTGGTTAATATTAACGGAAAAGACAGGAATAAAATTAATTATTGCCCATTTACGGACAAGCTATGAATCTGCTCGAAAATATAAGAGAAGCCTTTAGGTCAGTAAAATCAAACCTTCTCAGAACCATTCTTACTGGTCTTATTATAGCCATTGGCATCACCTCCCTGGTGGGAATGCTAACGGCCATTGATGCGATGAAGGCCCAAATCGAAGAAAGTCTTTCTGGCTTTGGTGCTAATAATTTTGATGTAAGAAGCAAAGGATTTTCTGGAGGAAGGGCTACTACTGCAGGAATAGCACCCAAAAATTACCCTAACATTACCTTTAGAGAAGCTTCTGAATTTAAGGATAAATACAATCAGAGAGGAGTGTCCTCAATTACCACCTTCGTGTCAGGTTCAGCAGAGGTAAAAAAGGACTCTAAGAAAACCAATCCTAATAGTCGTATTATCGGTGGAGACGAGAATTATTTTTTAATAAAGGGTATAGCAATAGAGAAAGGAAGAAGTTTTAGCAATGTGGAAATTGAATATGGGAACAATGTCTGTGTTATAGGTACAGAAATCCAAAAGACGCTTTTTGAGGATAGGGAAGATCCCCTAAACCAGTACATTTCATTTTATGGAAAGCGGTATACCATCGTGGGGATTATGGAAAAACAAGGTGGAGTTGGAGGTGATTCAGGTGCTGACAGGGCCATCATTATTCCGATCTTAAATGCACGGAATCTCGACAATCGTGGAAGTTTTAGATATACCATAACCATAGCTGGACAAGACCCATTGCAGTTGCAAAACGAAATGGGACAGGCAACAGGTATTATGCGTACTGTCCGCGAAGATGGTGTAGGAATGGAGGATTCATTTGAGGTGGTAAAATCGCAGACCCTCGGAGAAAGCCTTGAAGAAATAGCCGGATATCTAAGGATTGGGGGATTTGGGATAGGCTTTATTACCCTATTAGGTGCATCTATTGGGTTAATGAACATTATGTTGGTGTCTGTGACCGAAAGAACCAGAGAAATAGGTATCAGGAAGGCAATGGGAGCTACCCCATTACGTATCCGGCAACAGTTCTTAATTGAAGCCATTGTGATTTGTGTTATGGGAGGGGTTTTAGGGGTAATTATGGGAATTGGTATAGGCAATATTGTAGGCAATACAGTGGGGCCAGGAGGATTTCTAATTCCTTGGGTTTGGATAATTTTTTCTTTTGTGGTTTGTATTTTGGTAGGCTTATTTTCAGGACTTTTGCCCGCCTATAAAGCCAGTAAACTAGACCCGATAGAATCACTGCGTTACGAATAAAGAAAATATAAATGAGTAAAAATACGTATGATGCCATTGTTATTGGCTCAGGGATTAGTGGTGGATGGGCCGCTAAGGAATTGTGCGAGAAAGGTTTAAAAACCCTCGTACTTGAAAGAGGTAAGAATGTAACACATAAGGAGGATTATCCTACGATGCATACGCCGCCTTGGGAATTTCCATTACGTGGCCAAATGTCACTTGAGGTAAAAAAAGATAACCCTATTGTGTCGAGATGCTATGCGTTTAAAGACGATGCAGATCATTTTTTTGTGAAAGACAAGGAACACCCCTACGTTCAGGACAAGCCTTTTGATTGGATTAGAGGTTACCAGGTGGGGGGTAAATCCTTGCTATGGGCCAGACAGGTGCAAAGATGGAGCAAATATGATTTTGAAGGTCCTGGAAGAGATGGGTTCGCAGTGGACTGGCCTATTCGCTATGAGGACATAGCGCCTTGGTACAGCTATGTTGAGCGTTTTATTGGTGTCAGTGGAAATAAAGATGGGTTAGAAACCTTGCCTGACGGAGAGTTTTTACCTGCTTGGGAAATGAACAAGGTTGAAAAAACCATTCAGCAAAAAGTAAATGAAGCCTATCCGGATAGGAACTTTGTAATTGGTAGATGTGCCCACCTCACCCAACCTGCAGCCCATCACTTGGCGCAGGGGCGTGGCCAATGCATGGCAAGAAGCATGTGTCAAAGGGGATGTCCATTTGGCGCTTATTTTAGTTCGAACTCTTCTACCTTACCCGCTGCCGAAGCTACGGGGAATCTTACTATTCGACCACATTCAGTGGTTCATTCGCTGATATACGATGATGCGAAAGGAAAAGTAACAGGCGTACAAGTGGTCGATGCGGAGACCATGGAGACGACTGAATTTTTTGCCAAGGTGATTTTTGTAAATGCCTCCGCTCTAAACTCCAATCTAATTTTACTCAATTCGAAATCCAAACGATTTCCTGAAGGATTGGGAAACGACAACGGTTTGTTAGGAACACATATTGCGTTTCACAATTACAGGGGCTCATTGTCTGCCAAAATGGATGGTTTTCTTGAGGATTATTATTATGGGAGGAGGCCTACAGCCATCATGATGCCTAACTTTAGAAATGTGAAAAAGCAGGAAATGGATTTTCTCCGAGGATACATGACCTTTTATTCAGCAGCCAGGGCAGGGTGGGGAAATGCCAGGAATACGGATTTCGGACCGGAGTTTAAAGCTTCCAACTCAGAAGTGGGCCCTTGGGGGGTGTTTATGATGATGCAGGGAGAAACCATCCCCAAGCTTGAAAACAGGGTTTATTTGGATGATAAGTTAAGAGATAAATGGGGCATGCCGCAGTTAAGGGTAGATGTGGGTTATGATGAAAACGATGAAAAGTCCCTTAGAGATTTTTTGGATCAAGGAGCAGAAATGCTAGAAAAGGCGGGCTGTAAGGATATTAGACAAAATGATAGTGGTCAAGCACCAGGGCTGGACATACATGAAATGGGAGGAGTAAGAATGGGCAAAGACCCTAAAACCTCCCTTTTGGGTAAGCACCATCAAATGCATGCTTGCCCAAATGTATATGTCACTGACGGGGCTTCCATGACTTCTACAGGTACTCAAAACCCTAGCCTTACCTATATGGCTTTTACAGCAAGGGCTGTGGATCATGCTGTAAAAGCCCTAAAAAGAAAAGCAATATGATTCAATTTGCAATAAGATTTTAATTATCAATTTAATTGCTCCGCTAATTAGCGAGGGAAAGAAAAGGTTTTGTAAAATTTTAATATAAAATATTTAACTTACGCCTTAATTTTGTTTTGAAGCCATCAGATTTATAAAAAAAATATGAGAAGACTATTGCTATTTAGCCTGTACCTGGCCTTTGTTGCAGGTATCATAAGTTGTAAACCAGAGGTAGTGAAAGAGAATACCCGGCCGAATATTATCTTTATAATGAGTGATGATCATGCTTATCAAGCGATAAGTGCCTATGGTTCTGGTCTTAATGAAACTCCTAATATTGATAGAATAGCGGATGAAGGAGCGATCTTTCATAGGGCTACAGTTACCAATTCTATTTGTGCACCTAGTCGTGCTGTAATGTTAACTGGCAAACACAGTTTTATCAATGGCAAGGTGGATAACATTCAGCCTTTTGATTGGAACCAGGACAACTTCCCTAAACTGCTTCAAGCCAATGGCTACCAGACAGCGATGATAGGAAAAATCCACATGGATGGTTTGCCACAAGGCTTTGACTTTTCTATGGTGCTTCCTGGTCAGGGGCATTATTACAATCCTGATTTTTTAATCAATGGTGAAAAGAAGCAGATTGAAGGATACTGTACAGATATTATCACAGATGCGGTCTTGAGTTGGTTGAAGAATGACCGAAAGGAAGACAAGCCTTTTCTTTTGCTTTATCACCAAAAAGCTCCACATAGAAACTGGAAACCTGCCCAAGAGTATTTGACATTATATGACGATGTTACTTTTGATCCTCCAGCTAATTTCTTTGACGATTATGAAGGTAGGGGCACTGCTGCTAAAACACAAGAAATGGAAATTGATGGGCATGCCCGTTGGGGGCATGATTTTAAATTCCAAATTGACCCTACCAACGGAGACACTACCTGGTTGGTAAATCAATTAAAGCGAATGAACCCAGAACAATTGGAAGACTGGCTGGCAGCTTATGAGCCTAAAAATAAGGCCATGCTAGATGCCAATCTAAGTGGTAAAGAATTGGCTTTGTGGAAATACAATCGCTATATCAAAGATTACCTCAGAACAATCAAGTCTGTAGATGACGGTGTCGGGGAGTTGTTGGATTACTTAAAAGAGACTGGATTAGATGAAAACACCATTGTGGTATATACTTCGGATCAAGGATTTTACTTGGGTGAACATGGCTGGTTTGACAAAAGATTTATGTACGAGGAATCTTTTAGAACACCTTTGCTAATGAAATATCCTAAGGAGATTAAAGCTGGAAGTAGTTTTGACCAGTTGGTGCAAAATCTTGATTTTGCTCCCACCTTTTTAGATTATGCAGGTGTAGACATACCGGAGGAAATCCAAGGGGAATCTTTTAGAGATGTGGTGTCAGGTAAAACTGAGGAGTTTAGGGATGCTGTCTATTATACTTATTATGAATATCCTGCCGAACATCAGGTTAAAAGGCATTATGGCGTTTCTACCAAACGTTATAAACTTATTCATTTTTACTATGACATAGATGAGTGGGAATTGTATGACTTGGAAAAAGACCCTTCAGAGATGAAGAGTGTATATGATGATCCAGCCTATGCAGACGTTCAGAAAATGATGCATGATAAATTAGAAGAGGTTAGAAAGAAATATGGAGATAGTGATGAAATGAATCAGCATTATTTGGACGCTTATTTGGAACATCGAGCCAAGTGAAATAGGTGATTTAAGAGTTGAATTCCCCAACAAAGAAAACCAATCCGGTGTGGGCCGGTTGGAGAAGGTATGGAACGTTCGTTTCATACCTTTTTTAGTACCAAAAGATGGCGTTTATGCTTTTCATAGGTAAAACTTAGAGCACTAATTTCAGCAAGTTGTAGTGAATTGTGAAAAAATTTATCCTATTCCGATTAATAAGGTTCGGAATTATAACTCCGAACAAAAGGTCCATTTTACTTTTTCATATTTGAACCAATAATTGTTGATGAATAAGTCAAATGAAAAAGTTTAAAATTATTCTTGTTAGCATTTTTACGGCCATTCTTTTCCTGTCAGATTTGCTAATTTCTCAGTCCGATTGGGAGCCGGTAAAGAAAAGCTATTACTCAGGGGTTTTTAAGGTCAAAGACCATACAACCTTTAACTTTAATAAGGTCGGTTTCACAAAATTTCTACACTAATTGATAGGCTTTGCTGCCATCCGCCCATTTCTTTATCCTCCAAGAAAAATGCTGTAAAATAATGCCAAAAATGGGCGGCATTATTGGTACGAGAATTTTGACCGACAAATGCAAGATATTTTTGCTTTGCAGGATGAAATCGGCTTGCTAATTGCAGACCAAATACGAGAGAATTTTGGGTATTTGGAGATTAGGGACCATTTGATTCAAGCTTTAACACGTAGTGTTTCTGCCTATGAGCACTTTTTAAAAGGGCGTTATCACCAACTTCAATAGACCCCCGACTTTTTAAAACAAGCCATCGAGCAATATAATGTTTCATCGGTAAAAAGTGGCAGTGGGAAACTTACTGAAACCATAGCAGAAACGGTAAAAAACAAGGCTGAAATAGATAATTAAGCCTGTGAGCCCTAGGCGGTGGGATTCTTTTCACCCACGCTTTTAGCGCTTGGATGCAATAATGAGTCTACTATGATTTTTGAGCATTGTCGCTACGCTGCAACAATGCTTAAAAAATTTAAATCATGAGAAGATTTTAAAATGTTATTTCCCCAGGTGCATTAGAATCGGATTAAAGTAATATTTAATATTTTCAATAAGTCTCAGGCAGGTTTATTGATAATTGGGTCAGGTATAAAAAGCAAGCATTATTTAATTAAGGATGAAACAAGATGATATTTTAACTTAATTTTTATACCCTAGTCTGGCATAAAGCAGTTTTTTACTGTCTCCATTCTTGGGTATAGGAAGCTGGAAGAATCCTTCAGTGGTATTCCCTAGACCATTGGAAAGCTTTGGAATAAGAATATGATTGTTTTTTATTTTGTGCACCATGTTTAGATTGAACACATGTTTTCGATTGAGTTGGTAGAAGTCTTTCAGCATAAAAAGATTGTTTTTATAAAAATTTTTTAAACCTGGAGAAGTAAAATCTATACTTTGTTTGTTGTTGGTAGTAAATGCCCTGATAATTTTGTCATCGGCCTCTAATAAAATTAGGTTTCGTACAGGGATAGCTGTGATTTCATTAAATCCTGTAGTAACCATTAATTTATTATGAGCCCCTGGCGTTGAGCTTAAATTTGTTTGGCCAATATTTTTTCTTTGCGACTGATAGATAATTGCCAATTCTATTTTCTCCGCAAGTATACCTGGGTCAAAAGGCTTGTGGATAAAATCAAAAGGGCATAGGAATTTTGCTTGATCAAATCCTATTTGCTTTGGTAGTCCAGATAAGAAAATGATAGGGATACAGATCTGTTGATTGATAAAATGGGCTAACCTTATTCCTGCATCCTTGTCTTCCCCTAAAGAAATGTCAAGCAATACCAAGTCTGGGGAGGAAGAATAGATCAAGGAAACAGCATCTGCATAATTTGTTGCTGGTCCAATAATTTCAGAAATTCCTGCGGGAAATCTAGTGCTTATTTCAAATTTTAGATCATCTGCAATAAAAGGATCATCTTCTACAATTAGGACTTTCATATAGGTTTGGTGTTTGGTGATTAGTAATCTGAAATCTGGGATAACATTAAGTTGGACTTTTATTTAAGGTATTTGCTGAGAAATAGCACTACTTGGCTGTTATATTTGAAAAACATTTTAAGCTGGGTAAATAGAATTAATGTGTATTTAAAAGCAAAAATTAATATTTTAATTTAGTGATTTTATCTTAAATAAATGCAGGCTTAGCTGTTTTTTATATTTATGGTTTTCAATAGCAAGGTAAGACTATAAAGTAAAATTGGTTTTACAATTGATGTTAACGTACACGAACTTATCAATTAGGAAAATAAAATTTCAACTGTATTATAATATTTATTTGAAATTAATATAACTCATATTGTTTAACCTTCATAAAGCATTCACTAAGTATGAAATGCATTAGTTATTGATTAAAAACACAAAACTTGTATATAAAATCCAATTAATGGTTTTCCTTCACGCAATTATAAGGTACTTTCACGCTGATTTCATATAGGTTCACGAAGATCATTTATAGTTAATAGGTGACTCAATTACTTTTAAGTAGAACCTTAATTGAATCGCTATGGATATTAAATTTTACTTTGTTTGTTTGATGCTTTATATGCTGGGAGCATTGCCCACAGCCCTTTCCCAGGTAATATTTGAGGATGATTTTGAGAGTGGGGCACTGAAAACGGAATGGACAGCAATTCCAGGTGCGGACTATGGAGTGGTAGAGGTCGCCAGTACAAAAGGTGCTCAGAAAGTTTATAATAAAGGTACATATGGTGTAGCTATGGGTAAAGATATTTATTCAGGAGGCTTGCTAACCAATCAGCTTGAATTGAAGCTTGATCTAAGTGATTACAGCGAAGTAGAGTTGTCATTTTATCTTTTTAACAATAATGATGAGACGCATCCAGAGGATGGCTTATTTTTTAGCGATAATGGTGGAGCTAATTACAAGAAGGTGATGGATTTTGATTTTAGTAATTGGACTGCATCCAATTATGAAAAATTGCCACCCATTGATATTGATCGGTTAGCAAAACATCATGGTTTAAGCCTTTCGGCTGATTTTGTTATTAAATTCCAACAACATGGAACCCGAAATATGGGAGATGGATATGCTTCTCAAAGGGATGGTTTTTTTTTAGATGATGTGCTCGTAAAGGTGCCAGATAGAACTTATATTTCCACTTTTCCTTATGAAACAGGTTTTGAAGGAAGTATTGAGTTACCCGCTGGCTGGAAACAGGGAAATCCTACTTTTCCTTATATCAGTCCAGAGATAAATAGTTCTACTGCAGTGGTAGAAGGGGAATCTACTGTACGTATAGAGGGAACTGTAGCAGTGTCTACAACAGTCAATACAATTCCTGCTTTTAAAAGTGGGAGTAACGGTTTGGCTTTGGGCAAGACTATTGGAGGGGTAGAAGGAGCGGTTGCTGCAGACCTTCATTTGGACTTAAGCAAAACACCAGACGTTGAGCTTACATTCTGGATGAAAAACAATTTTGATGAAACAAGTACTATGGATGGTATTTATTTTAGTGATAATGGAGGTGAAACCTTTACCAA
>TARA_R110001592_G_scaffold363300_1_pt1 | contig 81641 bp, 78 predicted proteins | sample TARA_R110001592 | Tara Oceans TARA_R110001592 (sample SAMEA4398387) | marine metagenome | biome: Polar Biome; feature: [SRF] surface water layer (ENVO:00010504); material: water (ENVO:00002006), including particulate matter (ENVO:01000060) such as... | depth 5 m | reverse complement strand
GAAAATTTGGTGTAAAAGCTTGACTAAGAACCATAGTCACTTGTTACTTGACTACCTTCTCTTATCAAGACCTAGCAATATAGTTACTCGCAAATTCGTTGATTCAAACGACTACCTTGTTATGTCTCAAGTCCTAGCACGTCAATGAACCACGGGGTATTAAACACCAAAGGCGGAGACAAAAAAACCGCGCCGTAGCGCGGTTTTTTTAACCAAGCAATTTATTGTGAATACAACTACTTAGTTCTTCTCTTTATCAACCAACTTATTGGCTGCAATCCACGGCATCATAGAACGCAACTGAGCACCTGTCTGCTCAATAGGGTGCGCGGCATTGTTACGACGATAGGCCGTCATAGAAGGATAATTCATCGCACCCTCTGTAACGAACATTTTGGCGTACTCACCATTTTGGATGCGTTTCAGCGCATTGCGCATTGCTGCACGAGACTCATCATTGATAATTTCAGGGCCAGTGACATATTCACCATACTCCGCATTGTTGGAGATGGAGTAGTTCATGTTAGCAATACCACCTTCGTACATCAGATCCACAATCAGTTTCAGTTCATGGAGACATTCAAAGTAAGCCATTTCAGGGGCATAGCCAGCTTCAACTAAGGTTTCAAAACCCGCTTTAACCAGTTCAACCGTACCGCCACAAAGTACAGCTTGCTCACCAAACAAATCCGTTTCTGTTTCATCTTTGAATGTTGTTTCAATGATGCCGGTACGACCACCACCAATACCACTCGCATAGGACATCGCTACATTTCGTGCCTTACCAGAAGCATCTTGATAAATCGCTACCAAATCAGGGATACCACCACCTCTGGTGAATTCACTGCGAACAGTGTGACCAGGTGCTTTTGGCGCAATCATGATGACATCCAAGTCTGCACGGGGTACTACCTGGTTGTAGTGAATAGCAAAACCATGGGCAAAGGCCATAGTTGCACCTTGCTTAAGGTTTGGTTCAATCTCGTCTCTATAGAGGTGGGATTGAAATTCATCAGGTGTCAGAATCATGACCAAGTCAGCACTGGCAACAGCGTCTGGTACATTTTTCACAGCTAGGCCAGAAGCCTCAGCTTTTGCGACAGAGGCTGAACCTGGACGCAGACCAACGGTAACGTCTACACCGGAGTCCTTCAGGTTTAAGGCATGAGCATGGCCCTGTGAGCCATAACCAATAATAGAGACCTTCATACCTTGAATAATGGAGAGGTCACAGTCTTTGTCATAAGAAACTTGCATGTTTTCACCCTATATATTTAAAACTAAAATCAAGTAGTTATAAGAAACTCTTCATGTAAATAGTTTAAAGAGAATTCTGTATAAATTAAAATTCCATCCAGCTATAAATGCAGTGATTTTTCACCGCGAGCCAAACCTGATACGCCCGATCGAACCAGCTCAAGAATATCGGTATCGCCGATGGCCTGAACAAAGGCGTCGAGTTTATCACTGTTGCCAACAATCTGTAATGTATAAGCATTTGCATTCACGTCGACAATCTGGCCACGAAAAATATCGACACAACGCTTAATCTCAGCTCGCCGTGAATCATTCGCCTTAACTTTCACCAACATAAGCTCACGTTCAATATGTGGACCTTCTGTTAAATCGACCACTTTGACCACATCAATCAGCCTGTGCAAATGCTTGGTGATCTGCTCAATCACCTGATCATTACCGTGAGTCGACAGAGTCAATCGTGATAATGTCTGGTCCTCTGTCGGCGCAACCGTCAACGTATCAATGTTATAACCCCGCTGGGAAAACAAACCCACGACCCGAGACAAAGCACCAGGTTCATTTTCCATTAATACTGAAATTAGCCGTCTCATTAGGTGCGCTCCGTTTTGCTCAACCACATATCGCGCATAGAACCATTCGGTGCCACATGCATAGGATAAACGTGCTCTGAACGGTCTATACAGATATCCATAAAGACCACTCGGTCTTTCAAGCTAAAACACTCTGCCATCTTCTCTTCCAGCTCATCAAAATGAGTGACTCGTATGCCTACATGGCCATAGGATTCGGCCAACTTAACAAAGTCAGGCAATGAGTCTTCATAAAGACTGGATGAATAGCGACTGCTGTATTGCATGTCCTGCCATTGACGAACCATCCCCAACGCTTGGTTATTGAGGTTAATAATTTTTACTGGCAATCCATACTGTGTACAGGTTGATAGCTCCTGAATACACATTTGGATACTGCCCTCACCCGTCACACAAGCTACAACGGCATCAGGGTGAGCTAACTGTACCCCCATAGCAGCAGGCAAACCGAACCCCATGGTGCCAAGACCACCAGAATTAATCCATCGACGAGGCTTATCAAACAGGTAGTATTGTGCAGCAAACATCTGGTGCTGCCCTACATCAGAAGTAACGTAAGCATCACCTCCCGTCACCTTGAACAACGTCTTTATCACATCCTGAGGCTTGATAATATTGCCATTACTCGGCTCATGACGCGGCTGGGTATAAATACCATGGCGATCACGCCATTCATTAATTTGCGCCCACCACTCAGTTAAAGCAGCTTCATCCAGCTTTGTATCACTCTTCTCGACCTGATCAACCATCGCCTGTAATACCGAATCACAGGGACCAACAATGGGAATATCAATCGCCACTGTTTTAGAAATAGAGGTGGGATCCACATCAATATGAATAATTTTGGCTGAAGGGCAAAATTTACTGGGCGTATTGGTTACCCGGTCATCAAATCGGGCACCTACCGCCAGAATTACATCGGCGTGGTGCATTGCCGCATTGGCTTCATAGGTACCGTGCATACCCAACATGCCGACAAACTGCTTGTCCGTTCCCGGATAGGCGCCAAGCCCCATCAACGTATTGGTTACAGGAGCATTCAACAGCTTGGCCAACTCGATGAGCTGTGACGACGCATTACCTAAAACGACACCACCACCACTGTAAATAATCGGGCGTTTGGCCGCCAACAACGTCTTGATGGCCCGCTTAATTTGACCGGCATGCCCCTTGGTAGTGGGCTGGTAAGAACGAATTTTCACCGTTTTTGGATATTCGTAAGGCACGCGATGATTAGGTGCAGTAACGTCCTTGGGAATGTCGACAACCACGGGGCCAGGCCGACCTGTCCCAGCGAGATAGAAAGCTTTGGCAATCACGCCCGCAATTTCAGATGCATCCTGAACCAAAAAACTATGCTTAACGATAGGACGGGAAATACCCACCATATCGGTTTCCTGAAACGCATCACCGCCAATTTTATCCCGGGGAACCTGACCCGAAATCACAACCATGGGTATAGAGTCCATGTACGCAGTAGCAATACCGGTAATGGCATTGGTAGCGCCCGGGCCGGACGTGACTAAAACAGCACCTACTTCGCCAGTGGAACGGGCATGACCGTCAGCCGCATGTGTTGCCGCTTGCTCATGGCGAACGAGAATATGTTGAACATCAGATTGTTGAAACAAGGCATCATAAATATGCAGCGCAGCACCCCCAGGGTAACCCCATAAGTACTTAACACCAGCATCCTTTAGTGCGCGAACGACGATTTCACCGCCAGACAGTAATTCCACTGTGCAAACCCTCAAAATTAAAACACCACAACGCCAGTCCAGCCCACTTGGGAACATAAACCACAACCGCTATGACATCACAGGCCTGCTAGTGCAACACGCAACCGCTATTGGTCGTCGGCGCGTCAGGCTCGTGGGTAAACAAACCTGTTCTGGATGCCCAGCGAACGCTGTTTACGTTCACCTGGCAAGCTGGTAAGAAACCAGCGAGCGAGCATATTGAAACTACTCGCAGAAGCGCGAAACTTTAGGGCTTTACTGACATTTAGTCAAGTCCTTAACATCAACTTATCAGTAAAAACAATGACTTCAACTCAACAAACACGTACCTCATCGACAGCTCACTGCAATACATTTTTGCTACCAAATACTCAACATCCACATAATAAATCCGCTATGATACTTAAAACTAAAGGTCATTTCTGGGTTCTTTACGAGCTCTTTTTATAGATTCAAGGTTATAGATTCAAGGTTATAGGTTTAAGGACATGAAAAAACTGTTCATAACACTTTCAGCTCTATTACTACTGGCAATAGATCTCTCTGCAAATGCAGGAAAAATCTATCGCTGGCAAGATGACACAGGTACTTGGCATTACACGGCAACACCTCCAGCTGATAGCGCAGCAGAGTCAATTAATATCAAGGTTACCCCGCCATCGACCTCTCAACAGCAAGGTCCCACCGATAAAAGCGTCGAAGACAAAGCCAACAAAAGTGAGGGGAATGAGAAATCTTCGGCTGATACGGAATTAAAAAAATCCGCAGAGGTTGCGGCGGAAGACAGCGCATTGGCTAAGAAAAATTGTGCAAATGCAAAAGCAAATCTGGCAAACCTACAAAATCATCGCCGCCTAAGAATACGGGACGATGAATTAGGGGAAGTACGCTATTTGAGCGATGATGAACATAACGACTGGATGAATAGATCTAAGGAAGAAATTCGGAAATACTGTCAGTAATGACATTCAATGAGAGCTTAGTAAGTCTCTTCTACGCCAGCAGAATAAAAAAGGGGGAAGATAATTATCTTCCCCCTTTTTACTGACCCTATTTATCCTTAGTAAGATCTGAGCTGAACGATTACACATACAGGCTCAGCAGCTCTACCTTATTTCTCTTTGGGCTCCTGGGATTTGGGCAAATCATTTTTATTGGCAAGTTTACTGACGATGGTTTTAGCCATTTTCTTTTTGAACTCAATTGCTCCAGTTTCATCCCAATCTCCACCCGCCAAAAAATAAATCTCGTAAACTTCTAATGCTTTATATGCAAACATTAATTCTGGGTATTTTTTTAGCGCAACGTCCTTTTTATCATTGAGAAGACTGTCTAGCAACTCAACATATTTCTCATTGTGAGCTTCAATACTTGAAGTACTCTCTGCTTCTAAAGAGCTTCCTGCCTCTAAAGAACTTTCTGCTAGATGCTCCTTATTTGGTTGAGTCATGGATTAGAACCCTCTATTAATCTGCCGTCATGCTACGTATCGATACACTAAGGCATTCACCCAGCCCTGTCGCTTACCGTATTTAATATTATCTCTGACAAACATTAAGCTTTAGAAAACACGACCTTTTCACCCTCAAGGCCCACCACAATAGTGTCACCTGGAGTAAAGCTACCGCTTAACACTTCATTCGCTAAAGGATTTTCCAATAATTGTTGAATAGCCCTTTTAAGGGGCCTTGCACCATAGACTGGATCAAACCCAGCTTCACAAATTTTATTCATAACTTCATCTGAAAGGTTCATTTCCAAGTCACGTTCAAACAAACGATTTTTTAACAATGCCAGTTGAATCTCAGCAATGCCCCTGATTTGCCCTTTAGCCAAGGGATGGAATACCACGACTTCATCAATGCGGTTGATAAACTCGGGCCTAAAATGCCCCACAACCACATCCATCACCGCATCTTTCATCGCTTGATAGCGATTTTCATTGGCCGTGGAATCATCGGCTTCAGCGGCATCCGCGCTAGTATCAAAGTTAATCGTGTCAAAAGAACGATCTTCAACAACGGCCTGAATACGATCTGAACCAAGGTTAGATGTCATCACCACCACCGTATTGCGAAAATCTACAGTACGACCTTGGCCATCGGTAAGACGCCCATCATCCAACACCTGCAAGAGGATATTGAAAACATCTGGGTGAGCTTTTTCTACTTCATCCAACAACAAAACAGAGTAAGGGCGCCGACGAACTGCCTCGGTCAGATAGCCGCCCTCTTCGTATCCCACATAGCCTGGAGGTGCACCCACCAAACGGGCGACAGAATGCTTTTCCATAAACTCGGACATATCAATGCGCACCATCGCATCTTCACTATCAAATAAAAATTCTGCGAGAGCTTTACACAATTCAGTTTTACCAACACCAGTTGGCCCTAGAAACAAGAAAGATCCGTTGGGTCGACTGGGGTCAGAAAGCCCCGCACGACTGCGGCGCACCGCATTGGATACCGCCACAACGGCCTCACTCTGACCGATAACACGTTGATGTAGAGAGTCCTCCATTCGCAGTAATTTGTCGCGCTCCCCTTCCAACATTTTAGCCACGGGAATACCCGTCCACTTAGAGACGACCTCAGCAATTTCTTCTTCGGTTACTTTATTCCGTAATAGTTGTTTTTCAGTCGTTTCTGCTTTACCAGCTGCGACGAGCTGCTTTTCAAGCTCAGGAATAATACCGTACTGAAGTTCTGACATTTTTTCTAAATTACCCGCACGACTCGCTGCCTCCATATCAATTCGCGCTTTTTCCAGCTCAATTTTTATCTGCGCTGCACCCTGCAATGCTGCTTTTTCTGCTATCCAAATTTCTTCAAGGTCAGCGTATTCCTTACCAAGAATATCTATATCAGCCTTAATCTTCGCCAGGCGTTTTTGAGAGGCGTCATCCTTCTCTTTCTTAACAGCCTCCCGCTCCATTTTCAGTTGAATCAGTCTGCGTTCAAGGCGGTCCATTTCTTCTGGTTTAGAGTCGATTTCCATACGAATTCGACTCGCAGCTTCATCCACTAAATCAATTGCCTTATCAGGCAATTGGCGATCGGTTATATAGCGTTGCGACAGCTTGGCCGCAGCCACAATAGCTGAGTCGGTAATATCCACACCATGGTGAACTTCATAGCGCTCTTTTAAGCCACGCAAAATGGCGATGGTATCTTCTTCATTTGGTTCATCGACCAACACTTTTTGAAAGCGTCGCTCCAGCGCCGCATCCTTTTCAATATATTTTCGATACTCATCAAGTGTAGTTGCTCCGACACAGTGCAATTCGCCTCGAGCCAGCGCAGGCTTCAACATATTACCCGCATCCATAGCACCTTCAGCCTTGCCGGCACTGACCATGGTATGCAGCTCATCTATGAACAGTATGATTTGACCTTCCTGTCTAGATAACTCTTTTAGAACAGCTTTCAGACGCTCTTCAAAATCACCACGGAACTTTGCTCCCGCCAAAAGCGCTCCCAAATCCAAAGATAAAACTCGTTTATTCTTTAAGCCTTCAGGAACTTCACCATTAACAACTCGCTGGGCTAAGCCCTCAATAATGGCTGTTTTACCCACGCCCGGCTCACCAATTAATACCGGATTATTTTTTGTACGACGTTGTAATACTTGAATAGTACGACGTATTTCATCATCTCGACCAATAACAGGATCGAGCTTCCCTTCTGCAGCACGCGCTGTCAGGTCAATGGTATATTTTTCCAATGCTTGGCGATTACCTTCTGCCTCTGGATCTGTCACTGCTTCACCCCCTCGAATTTTTTCTACAACAGCCTGCAATTTACTTTTGTCACCAAATTTGGCTAACGCCCTTCCCACATCACCACTGTTGTCAAAAGCAGCCAACATAACAGCTTCACTGGAAATATACTGATCACCCTGCTGCTGCGCCTGCTTATCAGCCCGATTAAACAACTTACCCAAATCAGCGGACAAATTGACCTCACCGGTTGGTGATTGAATCTGTGGTAATCGCTCTATTAGCTGTTCTAATTCGATTTTTAACCCAGCCATGTCAAAACCTGCTTGTTTTAGCATGGGCGTCATTGAGCTACTTGATTGATTGAGTAACGCTAATATCAGATGAACAGGCTCAAGGCTGGGGTTATCTTTGCCCACAGCCATTGATTGAGCATCTGAAACAGCATTTTGTAAATGATGGGTAAAACGATCAAAACGCATAGCAGCCCTCTCATATATTCGCTAGCCAATTCCCTATACTTGTAATGGGGGCAGCAACGGCGATATCAAGCGCTAACACACACCTCAACTGATCCAGATCAAGCTGGCCATTCGTCCTGTCTGCCCCTCACGTCGATAGGAGTAAAATTGTTTTGAATTAGCATAGGTACAAAAGTTACCGCCATAAATCTGAGTAACACCTTCTAAGTTTAAGGCCACTTTTGCGAGACAATACAGGTCGGCCATCCAGTGTTCGTTCTGTTTTTTTTGCTTATTACTGCTTTTTAAAAAACAAGCTTCGATCCTATTTTTACTACCCCTGTTTTCAACATCATCATTGAAGGTATTATCAAGAAATGCTCGCCTGACTTCAGCACCGACTTCAAAGTGCTGCTGACTAATAGCTGGGCCAAGGTAAACCATTAGGTTAGCCGGAGAGGAAGAGAACTGCCTTACGGCATTGCGGACAATGCCTGCTGCCAACCCACGCCAACCCGCATGGATTGCTGCCACTTCAGTCCCCGCCACATTACAAAGCAAGATCGGCAAACAATCTGCCGTCATAACAGTACAAACACGTCCAGGAGTATTGGCATAACTACCATCTGCGGTGAGAACAAGACCATCACTGGCAGCCTTCACCATGACAGTACCGTGTATTTGGTTGAGTAACTGTGGCGATGAAGGAAGGCCTAATTGTTTGGATAACAATTGCCAGTTTTGCGCTACTGACTCAAGTTTATCCCCCACATGATAGGCAAGATTAAGTGAATCCCAAGGTCGGAGTGACTGGCCACCGCGCCGGGTGCTTATCGCTGCACAAACGTTATTTGGCGCGGGCCAGTCGGGTTTCAATATTTTCATGTTAAAACCTTTTTGGATGGCTCTCGTTTCTACAATTTTATTTTGCTAGGTCCCCGTCTTAACTGACGTCTTGCCTAGCCTACTTTGCACAAAAGCAAGTTCTAGCAAATATCCTCAGCCTTAGCATTTGCCTTTAGTGCAGCCAGTAAGATATTGAAATCTGAGGGAAGTGCGACTTGCCACTCCATATACTCCCCAGAACCGGGGTGAATTAATCCAAGCTTTCCTGCATGCAAAGCCTGACGCTTAAAGCTGCGCAACAAATTCTGTAATTCTGATGTCGCCCCCTTTGGCAATTTAAGGCGCCCACCATAAACAGCATCACCGACCAAAGGGTAGCCAATATGAGCCATATGCACACGTATCTGATGTGTGCGACCAGTTTCTAATTTAACGCGAATGTGCGTATGGTGGGGAAACCGCTCGATCACCCGATAATGTGTAACCGCTTCTTTGCCTCCATGCGCGACTACCGCCATTTTGGTCCGTATCTGCGCATGACGCCCCATGGGTTTATCCACAGAACCACCGCCAGTCATCACACCCTGAGCAACAGCCTGGTATTCACGAGTTACTGTCCGAGACTGCAATTGTTTAATGAGTGCATGGTGAGCCTCTAATGTTTTAGCCACCACCATGAGTCCTGTGGTCTCTTTATCCAAACGATGGACAATACCTGCTCGAGGGATATTTTCATTAGCAGGCACATGATGAATCAGACCATTAAGCAGCGTACCCGTATAGTTACCCGCTGCAGGATGAACGACTAATCCAGACGGTTTATTAATCACCAGAATGTCATCATCTTCGTAGGTAATATCCAGCTGGATAGGTTCCGGCTGCCATTCCCCTTCAGGTTCTGGTACAACATCGATAGTAAGAAGCTCTTCGCCAAGAAGCTTATCTTTGGACCGGCATCGCTTCCCATTCACCAACAAATCACCATCTTTAATCCATTGCTGTAAACGTGATCGTGAAAAGCCGTCAAAAAGCTCCGCGGCTACTTGATCAAGACGCGCTCCACGCAACGCCAAAGGGACACTTGCCTCTAGTTTTATAGGATCAGTCATTTGGTCTCAGTCATTGATGTTTTGCATCCCGTCGGGGCTGTGGTTAAATAGTCCATCTTACAGACATAGCGCCAGCTAAAGAACACTTTACGCTTCCCCATTAGGATTAAAAACCAGGATTAAACCACCCCATGCGATTTCTGTTTCCACTGCTATTATGTACAACATTGTTGACCACTGGGTGCTCCTGGTTCAACTCAGTCAATAACATAAGAGATGAAGACGATATGCCTGACACCTCAGGCTATACCGAAAAAGACTTTTATAATGTTATTCAAAATGATTTAAAAGGTGGTTTCTGGCAAACAGCGATCGACAATCTTGAAGCCTTGGAAGCCCAATTTCCCTTTGGTGACTACGCCGAACAAGCTCAACTAGAGCTGATCTACGCTCGCTTTAAATCCAATGAATTTGAAACAGCCATTGCAGCAGCAGACCGATTTATCCGACTACACCCACAACACCCCAATGTTGACTACGCCTATTATTTAAAAGGGCTTTCTTCTTTTTCACAAAGTAAGGGGCTTTTTGACCAGCTACTGCCCACCGATGAAACAAAACGCGATCCTGGCTCGGCTCGCAGCTCTTTTTCTACTTTTAACGAATTACTGAGCCGATTCCCTGAAAGCCCCTACGCACCAGATGCACGCAAACGAATGATCTATTTGCGAAACATTCTTGCTCGCCATGAAATACACGCCGCTAATTACTTTTTCTCTCGTGAAACTTATCTTGCCGCAGCCAATAGAGGTCGCTATGTAGTCGAAAATTTTCATATGACACCGTCCTTCCCTGATGGACTTGCGGTTATGGCCCAAGCCTATTATTTGATGCAAATGTACGATCTCGCAGATGATGCGGCCACATTACTCGCCACCAACTATCCCAGCCATCCAGCCCTAGACTCGAGTGGCAAGTTTCAGTATCAGGACACAGCGACAGAAATGAAACGTAGTTGGAGGAATAGACTGACAGCAGGGCTTGTGGATAAGCCTGACTCAATCAGCTTCGACTCCCGCCAAATCTTCAACGAACGCTATAAAAGTATCTACGAAAACCATGACCTGACCAAAAGATCTTGGTTAAGCCGGCTTACCCTTGGTATTTTTGATTAATAAGGCTTATCAGCACCCAGGTTTAAAAATCAAAAGGGGCTTTAAGCCCCTTTTTTTGTATACGTCAGTTTTATAGCGATACTTCCATTCCACACAATACAGTCAAGGAATATAACCCTTGAGTGTTTTATCCTAAACGACCTTCCCCTAGAATACGGGCATCCGTATGGTTTTCGCCCACTATAGTTTTATGCCGCAACCAAGTTAACCTGAACACAAGAGATCTTGCCCATGGATATCGATCTTACCTGCCAAAAAATTCGCCAGGAAATGAAGGTCATACCAAAGATTGACCCAGAATTTGAAGTAGAACGCCGAGTAGCCTTTATTAAATCAATATTGGTCAAATCTGGTTTAACACATCTAATTTTGGGTATTAGTGGCGGCATTGATTCAACTACCTGCGGTCGACTAGCCCAAATGGCCGTGAATCAACTCAACCAAGACAACAACCCTAAGTATCGTTTCACTGCTGTGAGGCTTCCCTATGGGGTTCAAGCTGATGAACATGAGGCACAACAAGCCCTACAATTTATCGAACCCTCTGAAAATATTGTAGTGAATATAAAATTAGGTGCAGACGGCATTCATGAAGAAACCCTCGGCGCGTTAAAAAACCACTCCATGCTAACCGCATCAGACAGAGCGATTGACTTCACCAAGGGAAACACAAAAGCCCGATGCCGAATGACGATTCAATATGAAATAGCTGGCCTTTTAGGTGGTTTAGTTTTGGGAACAGACCACTCTGCAGAAAACATTACGGGGTTCTTCACGAAATGGGGAGACGGTGCCTGTGATTTAGCACCATTATTCGGTCTCAGTAAACGGCAGGTCCGCCAGATTGCTCAGTTTCTCGGAGCACCGCAGGTATTAGTTGAAAAAACACCTACTGCAGATCTAGAGTGCCTTTCACCACAAAAAGCTGACGAACATACGTTAGGTGTCACTTATGATGAGCTCGATGATTTTTTAGAGGGCTACCCCATTAGCTCAGAAGCAACGACCCGCATCATAGACATTTATCAACAGACCCAGCATAAACGTAGCCCTATCCCTACACTTTATGATTAGCTCAATATCTGTGGTCAGTTAATACCACCCAATGAAACAAAAAACCGTCACTGGTAGCCCTGCGCAATGAGAAGAAGGCTACTTAGTAACAGGAAAGCTACTCAGTAACGGAAAAAGAGCCTCTATGATGCAAAAAAACCATCAGGCCGAAATTACAACTGCTCCAGACAGTCTACTTAAGGTTTACTCATACTACCGGGCATTGCTGTCAGCTACCCTGCTAATAATGTGGCTGATAGGCATGGGCTTTAATGTCCTAGGCAGCGCTTACCCCCAACTCTATTTTGTTACTACCTCTATTTATGTAGTGCTCTGCCTTCTGACCCTACCCCATTTTCATTTAAACCGGTCTGGCCCAAATATTCAGCTACTTTTCTTCATACTACTAACCGATATGGTGGCGGTCACTCTGATCATGCATACCAGTGGAGGTTTGAGTAGTGGGCTGGGGTTTTTAATGTTGGTTATTGTTGCTGCAGGAAGCATCCTGCTCTCCGGCCGATGGTCGTTACTGATCGCAGCCATCGCCAGCCTCTGCGTATTAACAGAGACCCTGTCTTCTACATTCCTACTCAGCAACAATGAAGAGATTATTTTCCCGGCGGGAATACTTGGCATTTTATTTTTTGTCACTGCACTGGTTTTTCAGGTCTTAACTCGTCGAATCCGCGAAGCCCAATCCATCGCGAGCCAAAGAACGGCCGAAAGCGCAAGATTGCAAACATTAAATGAATCCATTGTAAAAAGAATGCGTACAGGGATTATTGTGGTCGATGGGCAGGACAATATTCAGTTAATTAATAGTGCTGCCATCCAGCTACTCGACAGCCAAAAACAAGACCTGCCCTTAAATACCGGGCAGTCATTAAGGACCATTCACCCACTCTTTAAACAGCTGGAGCGCTGGCGCACTTATCCTTGGCTAAGAACACCCACATTTAAAACTACTACTGCTTCTCGTGAATTACAGGCCAACTTTACCTCACTTTACAATGAGGAAGATCGCCATGTACTTATCTTTTTGGAAGATACACGTGCCCTTGCGCAACATGCCCAACAATTAAAGTTATCCTCCCTTGGCCGACTGACCGGCAGCATTGCCCACGAGGTACGAAACCCCTTAGGCGCAATAAGCCATGCATCCCAACTACTTTCTGAGCAATCAGAAAACGAAACCCAAACAAAATTATTGGATATCATTCACCGCCACTGCGGTCGAGTGAACCAAATTGTTGAAAATGTTCTGCAATTATCTCGACAAAAACCACCCGCCTTCCAAAAACTATGGTTACTTCAGTGGCTTAAAAAATTCCGACACGAGTACCTTGAAAACCATAATGCAGACGGAATGATCGAAATTGAAAGCACCGGTCGGGATACGCAAATATTCTTTGACCCCAGTCACCTCAGCCAAATTCTGGTTAATTTGGTGGACAATGGGCTACGATATAGCGAACTACAGATGGAACAGCGCTGGGTGAAACTAGTGATTTCAAAAGATACCTCCTCAGAGCTTCCCTTTCTGGAGATATACGACAAAGGGCCAGGAATTCCTCATAAAGATCAGGAAAATATTTTTGAACCCTTTTTTACTACCTCAAATGAAGGTTCAGGACTGGGACTCTATCTCGCCCAGGAGCTCTGTGCTGTTAATTATGCCTCCCTTAGCTATGTTGGAGAAACTCAGAAAAAACGGTGTTTCAGGATTGGATTCGCTCACCCCGAAAGATTATTACCGAGACCACAGTAATGATAAAAAAACGCGCCTTAATCGTTGATGACGAGCCTGACATTCGTGAACTGTTATCCATGACACTGGAACAAATGGGACTTGAAACGGTCACTGCGGCCAAGTTATCCAAAGCAAAAAAACTGCTCGAATCTGAACACTTTGACCTGTGTCTTACAGACATGAAAATGCCTGACGGCAATGGCCTGGAGTTAGTAGAGTATGTTCAGTTGTCCTTACCACAACTCCCTATTGCCATGATTACAGCCTATGGCAATATGACTATTGCCGTGGATGCTCTAAAAAAAGGTGCTTTCGATTTCATATCAAAGCCTATTGAACTCATGCGCTTACGAAACATTGTTGAGTCTGCACTTAAGCTTGAAACAGAACCACAGGCAACGTCATCCCAAAAAGCATCGACCTCAACAGAGCTGATCGGCTCCTCTCCCGCCATGGAGAAACTAAAACAACAAATTCGTCGTGTTGCACGCAGTCAAGCGCCCATCTTTATCAGTGGAGAATCTGGGAGTGGCAAAGAACTTGTTGCCAGAGCTATCCACCAACTAGGGCCTAGAAAAAACGGCCCGTTTATTCCCGTCAACTGCGGGGCCATACCAACAGGGTTGATGGAAAGTGAATTTTTTGGCCATAAAAAAGGGAGCTTTACCGGTGCTCACCAAGACAAACAAGGTCTATTCCTAGCCGCTAATGGCGGCACCCTTTTGCTCGATGAGGTGGCAGATTTACCAATAGCCATGCAAGTCAAATTGTTGCGGGCTATTCAAGAAAAAAGCATCCGTGCTGTCGGTTCAGAAGAAGAAATTTCAGTCGATGTCCGCATTCTCAGTGCCACACATAAAAACTTGGCAAAGGAAGTACAGAGCCATCAATTTCGCCAAGACTTATTCTACCGGATAAATGTGATCGAACTACCAGTACCCAGCTTGCGCCAACGTGCAGATGACATACCTTTATTAGCAAACAAATTTTTAGCACAATTCTCGGAAGAAGCTGACCTCCCAATCCTACAACTTTCTGAAGAGGCATTAGACGCCCTAAAGCAGCATCACTTCCCTGGAAATATTCGAGAATTAGAAAATACCCTAGAGCGAGCATTTACACTTTGCCAAAGTACTACTATTACCACAGAAGACCTTCAACTACCCATGGTGACACAACAACCAAGGGAAACATCGTATAACGCAAGCCCACCTGAAAATATGCAGGGTTCGATAGATGAGCATTTGGCTTCTATAGAAAAAGAACTATTACTGAATGCCCTAGAACAAAATCGTTGGAATAAAACAGCCGCAGCTAAGGCTTTGGGTATTAGTTTTCGGCAAATGAGGTATAAATTACAAAAATTTGGCCTCGAATAATGGTAGTTAGTCCATAAATGCGGTCTATCGTTAGCTTAGACGGTAACCAAATACATCCTCCTAACAAACCGGATACGAGGATGACATAACAACATCAGGCCAAGGATGGTCTGACTTCATTCACCAAGGAAGGAGAATGCAATGAACCGGGAAAAAGGATTTACCCTGTTTGAATTAATTTTCACCATAACCATACTCATTGTTACTTTAACTCTGGGTATCCCCCAATTACAGCAATGGGTTCAACGTAGTAAAGCCACCAACTTACAGTACACCCTACTACACAGTATTCACTACGCTCGGGGTCAGGCAATTCGACTTCAATCGACGGTCACCCTGTGCCCAGGGAGCAGTCAATGTGAAGATAGCTGGAACTCACAACTGCTTATTTTTAGCGATCTGAATAGCAATGGAATCTTGGACAGTAATGAACTCCTATTAAAATACATGGATATTGGCGTCTTGGGTGAACGCCTGGACTGGCGGTCATTTCGCCGAAAACCCTATCTACAGTTTGATTTACACGGACTCACACCAGCCCTTAACGGGACACTTCACTTTTGCCCACATCCCACAAATGAAGATCTCAAATTTTCCATCATTCTGTCTCGCACAGGCCGGGTTCGTATTAGTGACAGTCCAAATTGCGTGTAGCCCGCGCTTAATATCTACCGCCGATATAAGCTAAAAAACCGTCTATCAGAAACCCATTGATACCCACATTAATACAGTTATAAGTATGCTGTAGAAAAACTTTCACCATTTTCATAAATGGACAGGTAAACATGCAGAAAGGGTTCACTCTTATTGAGTTAATGGTCACGTTGGTGGTACTCGTGGTAGCACTTAGCATTGGCATTCCCAATTTCTCCACATGGATCAAAAACAATCGGATTGATGCAAGTACTCGAACCCTTGCAAGCGCCCTACAAATAGCTAGAAGTGAAGCTGTATCACGCCAAAGTGTTATAACAATAGATAGTGGTGGCGACTGGGCGAATGGCTTAACAATTTACACAGATGTAGCCGGCGTAGGGAATACAGCTATCACCGCAGCAGATACTTTAATAAAAGACCTAGATTTTTCTATGGATGGGATTACAACCACGACCAATGATAATAATTTTATCAGCTTTACCAATACAGGCAGGTTAAGTACAGCAGATACATCACCATTGATTCTGACTCTATGCCTTACCAGTGGCGAATCGGATGGAACTCAGATAACAATCAACACCGTAGGTAGAACATCTATCAGCGAGAAAAATAACTGCCCATGAATAAATATATTATCTATAAGCAACAGTCTGGCTCCACTTTAATCGAAGTTCTTATAGCATTGCTTATCTTTACTATCGGCCTACAGGGTATTGCTTCTATGCAATATCAATCCGTAAAAGATAATTTTGATTCATCACAACGTAGCTATGGAGTTTGGGCAGCACAAGAACTAATAAGCCGCATTAGGGCCAACCCTGACGCTCGAGACGCTGGAGACTATAATGTCAATGGCAACCCTTGTGATGGAAGCCTCCCTCCAGCCTACTGTGCTGACAGGGATGGCAGTGGTGCCGCTATCTGCGCACCAAATGAAATGGCTGCTTTTGATATTTGGGAGTCCCTTTGCCCCACGCCCAATCAGGCCCACAACCAAAACCAAAGCCAACTGTTTAAACCTAATATAGAAATCACCTGTGATGGCGGGGCAACATGTGCAACCGGCGATCAATTCACTCTCACACTGCAATGGGAATCAAAATCAGTTAGCGATGATGCTACTACCAATGACGCTCTCAAAACTGAGCAATTTCAGCAGGTGTTTAGACCATGATCAACCTCCCTCACCGCCAGCGGGGTTTATCTCTGATTGAACTAATGATTGCCATGGTGCTTGGTCTCCTACTCATTGCCGGTGCCCTTCAAATGATGCTGACCTCTCAAACGATTCATCAAACCACAGACACGCTATCCCGCATTCAGGAAAATGGTCGGTTTGCTCTAAGCTTTTTAACCAAGAGTACTCGAATGGGAGGCTACAACAGCAGCGAAGACGAAGCTACTGAAGGGAAGGTCTTCTGGGATGGAGTCTGTGACACTTCAGGCCCCTGCACGAATAACGGTGCGGGTAATGCTAGTGATCAAATTGGTGTTCTTCTTGACCCTAGTAATGATAGTGACTGCATAGGAAACCCTGTGGGAGAGGAGGATAAAGTCATCGTTAATGTGTATTCCATTGATGGTTCACCAGATAATAACCAAATTAATTCCCTTTACTGTCAAGGATTTGATCCGGTAACAAACTTGCCGTACGGCGCTAAACAACCACTAGTGGATGGTGTAGAAAACATGCAAGTACTCTACGGGGTATCTGACCCAGCGGCGAGCAACGCGATCACTAGCTATATCTCCGCTGATGGCGTTACGGACTGGGCAAGTATCGGCGCCGTCAGGATTTCCTTGCTAGTCAACAATGGTCAAGTTGAAGGTAGTGGCAATAGTGAAACACGAACCTTTAAACTACTGGATGCACCGACAATCAGCGCTACCGACAGGCATGAGCGTCAGGTATACACAACCACAACAGCCATTACCAACATCATTTACCAAAGTCAGGATTTTAACCAATGAACTGCTTTGAAGAACCTCACCATACGACCCATGTCAGGGTATATGAGCGTGGAATAAAAGCACAAAGTGGTGCAGTACTTATTGTCTGTCTTGTCATGTTGACCATTCTAACCATCATTGCCTTGGGGACTATTACTGACACCAACTTACAAGCCAATATGGCCAGAAATAACCAAATCAGCTTACGCGTATTTAATCTCTCTATGAGCGAATTAAAAGCGCAGTTTCGAGCCTCCGAGAATAACGACCAAATGGATGGCAAGCCGTATTTACAAACACTTTCGAATATTTATCAAACCGGCTCTACCAAACAAATTCCTCAAGATGACTTGCTTATGGCATCTGCAGGCAATCCACTGAAACAGGACGTTATTATCAGTTTTGTCCGAGAAGGCAATTGTGGCGGTGGTAACGAAATTGGAAATACTGCGCTTATTTTTGAAATGAACAGCACGGCCTCATTATATGCTGATGGATCAGGTATTAATTCAGACCAATCATTTGGTCTCTGCTACCCCAACCCCAACGATCAATAGCAGTAACACTGAGGTAAACATAATTGAATCTAAGGAGAAAAAGTATGGTTAACCATATTTCAAAACAAATTATGCATTTTGGTTTGTTCATAATGGTACTACTCAGCTCCACCAATAGCGTAGCCGATGGGGGAATCGTTGTACTAAGTGAAATTCTTGAGGAAGTTAGAATTACGGTCTCACCTAAACCAGAAACAGCAACGAATACTATTTCAAAGAATCTTAAAAACGCTAAGAAGTCAGCACCTTCTCTTGGTGCAATTAATTATGAACACGTAGACTGCACCAACTGTGCAACAGGTTCCCTTAGCTACGGCCCACTAACCCAGCTAGTGAATCCTTTCGGTGCCAAAAAACCCATTGAAGAATTGGAATCCTGGAGCGGTAGTCGTGCCCAAATCCATTATCGAGCAGCTGACAATCACATCGAAAAAATCAAAATTCTGCCTTAAACAGGAGGCAATGCTATGAAACACGATAAAAGTTTTCTATACAAACTACCGCTATTTGCTGTGTTCTGCATGTCAGCAAACAGTATTGCCGATGATACAGAAATTTTTTTCGATCTTGTGCAAACAGCTGACCCCGATGCCTACAAGCCCAATGTGTTATTTATTCTTGATACCTCGGGTAGTATGACGACCAACATCACCACAGTATCGCTTGCAACGACCTATGACCCATCTACATCCTATGGCAGCTCACCGGATACAAATATATACGGTTACACCGAAGACTTATCCTCATTCACAACTGTACTGAAAACAGAGGTAAGCTGTCAGGCCATGCTTGACAAAATCGATGTCAGTGCTGCTACTTTTGATGCCAATAACCCGACATACACTGGCAAAACTGCCAGTTACTCTTCCTACTGGAATGACTGGTCTGCTTTTGGGTGGTGGTCTGGAGGCCGTGAAGACTACCTTGAATGTGAGGAAGATGAAGGTGTTCACGGTCAAACCGATGCAACTAACCCTTACACTGCTATCACAGGGGGGATCACATTACACAGTACAGGAAATTATTATAATGGTGTTCCTACCAGCCCCTATAGCAGTAGCGCAGGCTCAAGTATTGATTGGTCATTAATGCAGACCAACACCTTCGTTTCGGCCAACTATCACGATTTTCTGCAAAGTAATTTACTGACAAGCACTGATACAAGAAGCAATGTAATGAAGGCGGCCGCCATAAATCTGGTAAATAATTTTACTGGACTAAATCTAGGTCTGATGCGCTTCGATGGCAATAATGGTGGCTATGTCCTCCATCACTTCTCAAATATCGAAACAGATAGTGCTAGCATTATTGCAAGTATCAATGCACTAAACGCCTCAGGCAACACCCCCTTGGCTGAAACCCTTTGGGAAGCCAATCGTTATTTTGAGGGTTCAAGCGTCGACTATGGTACCAATAGTAACCGTGATCCAGCTGCTGTATCTAGTGGCAACTATAATACCCCGATGAGCGGAAATACCGCAGTTGATTGCCAGTCAAACTATGTGGTTTATTTGACCGATGGCCAACCTACTAGTGATAGCGGTAGAGATACCCAGATTTCCGCATTGGGACAAGGCACTTGTAGCCATACCGGTGGCACTACAGCAGATAGCTCCTGCCTTGATGAAATGTCCGCCTATATGGCCAGCCATGATTACAATAACGTTCTTGATGGCGTACAGTCCGTCAAAACCTACACTATTGGCTTCAATATTGACCTGCCACTGCTTGAAGCAACAGCCACAGGTCGAACCGCCTCGAATAAAGGTGGTTACTTCACAGCAAATAACAGCGCAGAACTGAACGACGCGTTCACCCAGATTCTGACAGAAATAGAACAAACCTCCACCACGTTTGTAGCACCGGCAGTCTCGGTGAATGCCTTCAATTCCCTCCAGCATCGAAATGAAGTCTATTACGCATTGTTTGAGCCAAATGTATTCCCTCGCTGGAGAGGTAATATTAAAAAATACAAAATTAATAGTAATGGTGCCATTTTGGATCAAGGTTTAGCCCCAGATAATGCCCCTATTCCTTCGACCCTAAAGAAAGACGATATTATTGACGATACAACGGGCTACTTTGATGATAATGCACTAAGTTTCTGGACTGAGGCTGCTGATCTTCCCGTTGATGCAGACGGTGCTGACGGAGCCAATGCTTCATACGGTGGCGCCGCCAGTAAGCTTACTACAACCAGGACTGTTTATACTGTTGCCGGAGATGCTTCGCTCTCCAATATTAGCCTGAAGACTGAAGATAATACGGTCTCATCTGACCTTTCCAAAACCGCCATTTCTAATCTGTTATACGGTATTGATGAATCTTTATATTCTAGCCAGGCTGAAATTGATACTGTCCGCCAAGGTCTCACATCATGGATATTAGGTGTTGATGTCAAAGACCTTGATGGGGATGGCGATGTCACCGAGGCAAGCCACTTTATATCGGACCCGCTACACTCCAGACCAAGTGTCGTCACATATTCTGGCACCCAAAGTGACCCAAACGACTCGTCTACCCAAGTATTAGATGACACATTATTTTCGATGGATAATGCGGGAGCCTTCCGCGCTATTAATGCCAAAACGGGCATAGAACTATTTGCATTTATTCCACAGCAGTTACTTTCAAATCATAAGACCTATTATGACAATGATCCCAACGGAACCCGTGTTTATGGTCTAGATGGTCCACTCACTATCTGGCGCCAAGAAAGTACCGATGAAGATATTAATATAGAAAGCAGTGACGGTGACCATGTCTATGCCTATTTTGGCATGCGTCGTGGCGGCAATAACTACTATGCCATGGATGTCACGGATAGGAATAATCCAAAATTAATGTGGACCATTTTGGGTGGCGTTACGACAGGCTTTAGCGACCTGGCTCAAACCTGGTCACGCCCTATTCTTCGCAAGGTAAATTGGAAATGTGACACCAACGGAGACAATTGCGAAACCAAGCAAGTGCTGTTCTTTACCGGAGGTTACGATACCGTACATGACACAGCCACAGCGGCCTCAGATACCACTGGCGCTAAAGGCGGAGCCATCTATATGGTTGATGCAGAAACTGGCTCTTTGCTCTGGTCTGCAGGTGATAACAGTACCAGCAGTGATACCCATGACCTTCACCTTCCACTAGGCAACAGCATACCTGGCGATCTTACAGTGGCCGACATGGATGGTGATGAAGCCCCAGACATCCTGTTTGCCACAGATATTCTAGGACATGTGTGGAGAATTGACTTCGATGATGAGAATCAAGCATCAAATTTTGCAAATATTGCACAAAACCCTAGCGGTAAAGGGGAAATAGCAAACCTAACGGATGGAAGCCAATTCCGTAGATTCTATATAGGCCCGACCGTATCGCTATCACAAAAGCGTGGACGTCCACCCTTCTTTGTATTAACCATGGGAACAGGTCTCCTTGCGCACCCCATAGATAACACTGTAGAGGATCGCCTTTATGCACTTTTCGAATACAATGTATTTGGACCACCCAAGGATAGCAATGGAGACATTACCTATACAGCGATAGATAACTCCGCTCTATTTAATATGACCTCCTCGGCTAGCGGCCCTGCGGACCCTCAAGGTAATGCACCTTATGGTTTCTATAAAGATGCAACTGCAGATGGCGAGAAATTCTTGAGACGCGCGCTTACCCAACAAGGCTTTACCATTTACACTTCCTATATACCGAAAGGTGTTGCTGTAACTACAAGCAACTCAAGTTGTGGGGCAGCAGAACTTGGCACCAGTAGACTGTTTGCTATGAATTTTGTCACTGGCGTGAGTGCTTATACAGGTGAGTACATAAACCTTAACCACCCAGGAATATCAGCCGACCCAGTGACACTTTTCATCGAAGATGAAGATACTGGGACTACCGAAACAATTCTTTGTTTAGGCACCGAATGTTTTAATCCAGATGATGAGCAAAATCCCTTTGGTGAAGTTACGACTCAAATTCTTTACTGGAGAGAGAATACCCAATGAAAAAATATCAAAGAGGTATGTCTCTAATTGAACTGGTAATTGTGATTGCTATTATTGGCATTCTCGTTGCGACAGCATACCCTTCTTATAGAGAGCATATCATAAAAACAAGAAAAACAGATGCCGTGGCATTGATCAATAAAGTGATACAGGCACAAGAGCGATATTTTGTGAATACTCTAACCTATACTACTGATTTAACTGTTCTGGGATTTTCTAGCGCGAGTGATTTTCCGAGTGACGAAGGGCATTACCTAGTGAGCGCTGAAGCGTGTGGGGGAGGCATTGCTGAATGTGTCAATATTACTGCCGATGCTCAAGCCTCGCAGAACACAGGAACACCTGCTGACGATAACCTTGCACTTAACAGCCAAGGAACAAAAGCCGGGAAATGGCCTAACGATCGTTAGCTCTTTTTCCACTTAAAAAAAAACCCCGGAATTTTCCGGGGTTTTTTGCGCCACATAAACACTTTGTAAATTTTAGCTATTAACGCAATTCCCTCGGCATAGAAAAACGTATATTTTCTTCTCTTCCCTCAATTTCTTTGGCGGTTTCTGCACCCATTGTCTTTAAGGTTTCAACAACATCCTGAACGAGAATTTCTGGGGCCGACGCTCCCGCTGTCACTCCAACCACACTCTTTCCCGCCAACCAATTTACATTGATATCTTCTGCGCTATCTATCAAGTGAGCCTTGGCACCACAACGCTCTGCCAATTCACGTAAGCGATTGGAATTCGAACTATTGGGCGAACCCACAACCAACACTAGATCACACTCGAGAGCCAATTGTTTCACCGCATCCTGACGGTTCTGTGTGGCGTAACAAATATCATCTTTTTTCGGTCCTTGTATAGAAGGAAAACGCTGCCGTAACGCGTCAATCACCCGAGCGGTATCGTCCATGGATAAGGTTGTTTGGGTCACGTAAGCCAGGTTTTTGGGGTGCTTCACTTGTAACTTGGCCACATCAGATTCATTTTCTACTAAATAAATCTGCCCATCGGAGCCGTTACGATATTGCCCCATTGTACCTTCAACTTCAGGGTGCCCCTGATGGCCAATCAAGACACATTCACACCCTTCTCGGCTATAACGCACGACTTCCATATGCACCTTCGTCACCAAAGGACACGTAGCATCAAAAATTCTCAAATTACGTACTTCAGCTTCTTTTCTGACCGTCTGGGAAACGCCATGAGCACTGAAAATTACAATCACATCATCGGGAATTTCATGGAGTTCATCGACAAAAATGGCCCCCCGCTCCCGCAGAGAGTCCACCACAAATTTGTTGTGCACCACTTCGTGACGTACATAGATAGGGGCACCAAAAATATCCAGTGCACGATTGACGATATCAATGGCACGATCAACCCCTGCGCAAAACCCCCGTGGATTAGCTAGCCTAATATCCATCAATGGGTAACCGCTGGCACCACGGAAAGAATTTTTACTTTGAAGCTAATAGTATGACCCGCTAGTGGGTGATTGAAATCAATCGTTACTGTTTCTTCATCAGCTTCAATGACTACACCAGGCAGTTCGGCTCGGTTTGCATCAGCAAAGGAGAGCATTAACCCTGGCTCCACACCTAATTCTTCATCGAACTCTTTGCGGGAAAACTGCTGAATATTGCTTGGATTATGTTGCCCAAAACCTTTTTCAGGCTGTATAGAAAATACTTCTTCTGCACCAGACTTCAGTCCAGTCAAGACAGTCTCAAACCCTGGCAATAAACTACCGTCACCAAACGTACAGGTAGCAGGATCGGCCCCGAAATTAGAGTCCACTAAGGAGCCATCTTCCAACGAAAGTGAAAAATGCAGGGTTATTTTTGTGTCTGGCCCAACAGGAAGTGAATCCATCTCAGAAAAATGGGCGTCAGATGAAGAAGAATCAGATAAATCAGTCATGGTATCAATCCATTTTACGCTGTTTTGGTGCCAACAGGCTTTCCAAAATCAATAACACAGCACCCAAAGTAATCGCGGCATCAGCCACATTAAACGCGGGCCAATGATGCTGTTGATAATGAGCATCGACAAAATCGACCACATAACCCAACAAAATTCGATCACATAAATTACCGAGTGCGCCACCCAAAATTAAAGCTATAGCCATCGCCAACAAACACTGACGGCTTGGCAATCGGTACAACCAAACCACCAAAACTGTGCTCACCACCATTGAAATGATGGCAAAAAACCAACGCTGCCAACCTCCCGCATCACTTAGAAAGCTAAAAGCTGCTCCCATATTGTGTACTAAGGTCAAATTTAGAACGGGCAATAGCTCAAGAGTTTCACCATAAACAAATATTTGAGTAACCCAATACTTGGTTAGTTGATCAATAACAATGATAAACAACGCCAACAAGTACCAACGGCCTAGCTGCCAACTCACAACAACTTACCAAACAAATAAACTTCAGATAAATAAGTGCTAGTTTTAAGCATAGAAACGCTGCTCACCTTCACCCTCTACATTCTCAATACAACGGCCACAAAGCTCAGGGTGTTCAGTATCAGCACCCACATCTTCACGATGGTGCCAACAACGATCACATTTAGCATGCATTGTTTTAACGACACTCACCTGTAGCCCTTCGATTTCCGTTGACTCTGTATCAACAGCTTCCGTAATAGGTTTGATTTCAGCCGCAGAGGTTATCAATACAAATTTTAATTCATCACCCAGTTTGCCCAGTGCCTTCCGCAATTCACCATCGGCATAAACCGTCACTTCCGCTTCAAGTGATTTCTGAATACCGACATCCTTCTTGCCCTCCAGTACTTTGTTGACGGCGTGTCGTGCTTCAGCAATCAATGCCCAATCACTTGCTGTAATCACCGATCCTTCCACAGAGGGCAACTCTTTCCATTCAGCAAAGAATACCGAGGCTTCCCGATCTCCTGGGATAAACGACCAAATTTCTTCTGCCGTAAAGCTCAGTATCGGTGCAATCCAACGGGCAAATGAATCGACAATATAATAAATAGCGGTTTGTGCAGAACGTCGAGCCAGTGAATTTTCCTGACAGGTGTATTGGCGGTCTTTGATGATGTTCAAATAAAATCCACCCATATCCGTCACACAGAAGTTATGTAGCTTCTGATAAATATGATGGAACTGGTAGTTTTCATAAGCAGCTAGAATGTCTCGTTGCATATTAGCGACACAATCCACCGCCCAGCGATCCAATGCCAACATCTCGTCCATGGGCACCAAGTTTTTGGCAGGATCAAAGCCATTTAAGTTCGAAAGGAAGAAGCGTGCCGTATTGCGAATTCTGCGATAGGAATCTCCAGTTCGCTTAAGAATTTCATCGGAAACACTCATCTCACCACTGAAATCTGTTGCAGCCACCCACAAACGCAGTACATCGGCACCCTGATCATTCACCACCTTCTGTGGTGACATGACATTACCGATGGATTTAGACATTTTACGGCCATCAGCATCCACCACAAAGCCATGAGTCAGTACTGCCTTGTAGGGCGCATTACCTTTGATAGCTATCGCTGTTTTCAGCGAGGACTGAAACCATCCACGATGTTGATCGGAACCTTCCAGATATAAGTCGGCTGGATACTGTAATTGTTCTCGAACATCCAATACCGCTGCATGGGTGATACCAGAGTCAAACCAAACATCTAGCGTATCCGTCACTTTACTGTACTGGTCCGCGTCATCGCCAAGCAACTCGGTGGCATCCAGTTCATACCAGGCATCTATTCCACCTTGCTCCACGCGGGATGCTACGGCCTCAACCAATGTCGGGGTATCAGGGTGAATTTCTCCTGTTATTTTATGAACAAACAAAGCAATGGGGACACCCCAGGTACGCTGACGAGAGATACACCAATCCGGACTATTCTCCAACATCCCTTCAATCCGAGCCTGACCCCATTCTGGGTGCCAGGACACGCCTTTAATGGCTTGCTTAGCCTTTGCCAACAAACCATTTTGACTCATGCTGATAAACCACTGGGGTGTTGCCCGATAAATTAGTGGCGTTTTGGTCCGCCAGCAATGGGCATAGCTATGAGTGATTTTGTTATTGGACAGTAATCGGCCATTGTCTTTTAACAGAGCAACTACCTGCTCATCGACCTTGTAAACATGCTCCCCTGCAAACCGTTCCACATCTTCACGGAACACGCCGTTATCATCAATATAATTGAGAGTACCAATGTCATACTTAGCAGCGACTACAAAGTCATCCACACCGTGATCCGGTGCCGTATGAACACAACCTGTTCCAGCCTCAGTGGTGACATGATCGCCCAGAATGACAGGGACCTGTCGATGATAGAAAGGATGTTGTAGCAACACTCGATCAAGTTTTTCGCCTTTTACTCGGCCTACTACTTGAGATTCAGCTATACCCCAACGCGCTAGAACAGATTCAACCAATGCCTCAGCCATTAGGTATCGACCAGCACCCAGCCCTTCAGGCTCACACTGCACTAACACATAATCCAGTTCTGCATTCAGACTAACCGCCTGATTTGAAGGCAACGTCCAAGGGGTTGTGGTCCAAATAACGACCGAAATATCACCCTCACCGGTCACGCCACCCATTGCATTTACAAAAGCATCCACATCAGCAACGAGAAAAGCCACATCAATCGAGAAAGAGGTTTTGTCCTGATACTCCACTTCGGCTTCAGCCAGTGCCGACGCCCCGACCACGCTCCAGTACACTGGCTTATAACCTTTGACCAAGTGGCCATTTTCAACCACTTTACCCAGCGCACGAATAATATTCGCTTCGAAATTATTATCCATGGTGAGATAAGGGTTATCCCATTCACCCATGACGCCAAGACGGATAAAGTCCTTCATCTGGCCATCGACCTGACGACGAGCATATTCACGACATTTCTGACGAAAGGTTTTATGGTCTACCTTAACGCCCGCTTTACCAATTTTCTTTTCGACCTGATGCTCAATGGGCAATCCATGACAATCCCACCCCGGCACATAAGGCGCATCGTAACCACTGAGGCTTCGAGACTTAACTACAATGTCCTTCAACACTTTGTTAACGGAATGGCCGATATGAATATTACCGTTGGCATAGGGAGGGCCATCGTGCAGGATAAATTTCTCTCTACCTTTACGCTGCCCACGCAACTGTTCGTAGACTTTATCTTCCTGCCATTTCTTCAGCATGCCCGGTTCCCGCTGGGCCAAGTTGGCCTTCATAGGGAACTCTGTAAAGGGTAAATTCAGGGTTGATTTGTAGTCAGTCATTTCTCTCAAACATCTTTTATTTGCTCGGCAAAATATTCCCGGGCCACTGTAATATCGTTATGAATTTCTTCTACCATCATATCCAGAGAAGCAAACTTGGCCTCCTCCCGAACTTTGGCTTTAAACTCCACCTGGATTCTCCGTCCATAGAGCTGCTCGTCAAAGTCCAGCAAATGGACCTCAAGAACAGGCTTAATCAAATCGCCCACCGTGGGCCGAACACCCACGTTTGCCACACCGGGCAAACAGCGGTCACCCAGCAACACTTCTACCACATAGACACCACTCAATGGTGCCCGGTATCGGTTCAACTGGACATTAGCAGTGGGAATACCCAACTGCCTACCAAGTTGTTGGCCATAAACCACGCGGCCTGTAATCCTGAATGGCTTACCTAACAATGTCTCAGCTAATGAAAAGTCAGCCTGCTCTAGCGCATGGCGAATACGTGTACTGCTAATACGCTCGCCCTGATATTCCAAAGTATGGGTATCCAGTACCTCAAAACCCTGCTGCTTACCAACCCGCTCTAATAACTGGTGATTACCGCTACGATCATGGCCAAATCGGAAATCATCGCCCACCACTAGGCAACGAATAGCCAAACCAGAAATCAGTACTTGATCAATAAAATCCATGGCCGACAGACTGCGTAGTGAGCGGTTGAATTGAAGGCAAAAAACCTGATCAACTCCTGCTTCAATAAACGCTTCAACCTTTTCCCGCAAACGCATCAATCGAGCTGGCGCTTGCTCACCAGAGAAAAACTCTTGGGGCTGCGGCTCAAAGATCATCACCACTGATGGCAAACCAAGCTCAGCAGCCTTATCAATCAACTGTTGAAGGATTGCCCGATGCCCACGATGAACACCATCAAAAGAGCCAATGGTTGCAACACAACCACCCTGGCTAGGCTTCAAATTATGCAAGCCACGAATAAACTGTTTCTTTTCTTCGATCACTTGCTGCCGACATCGCAAAAACGAAGGCGAAATTATACCTACCCATAGGGATTAAAAACAGATTAGGGTCTGATTATATTGATGTTTGGAATTTTATAGATGTCTTGGCTCGCTTAGTGATGTTTAAGGTGTGAAGGTCTAAAGCCTCCCACCAGAAGAAATAGCACATAAGCCACAACACCTGCCCCACAGATCAAGCCCATCCAGCCGGCTCTCTGCCACCATAGCCATTCCGCCCAATCATTAAGGTTTAAAGTCAACCCATAGAGAGCAACACACATGGCAGTATTCGCCATTAGCGACATCAAAATAAATTTACGCCACCCAGGTTCTGGCGTGTAAACACGCCCTGTTCGCAAACCACGGAATAACAAAATGGCGTTTAGTATGGCGGATAAGGAGGTGGCCAAGGCCAAACCCACATGACCAACCCCCCAATAGAAATGCAACGGTACCGCTAAAACAATATTAAGCACCATGTTCGTCACAAGAGCTATAACGCCTATACGCACAGGGGTTCTCATATCTTGGCGAGCAAAATATCCCGGCGCCAAAACCTTAATCAACATAAAGGCAACGAGTCCAGCTGCATAAGCACGCAAACTCAGTGTCGCCATTGCTATATCACGAGCGGTCATGGCATCCCCATAGTAAAACAATGTGAGCAATATGGGTTCGGCCAAAATAATCAGTGCCAGTGCAGCGGGTATGGCGATAAGCAATATCATCCGTAACGCCCAATCCATAGTGGCGCTAAATCTCTCAAGGGTGTCTGCCGCATGCTGCCTAGATAGGCTGGGTAAGACTACGGTGGCAATGGCAACACCAAAAACACCCAACGGCAATTCAGACAAACGATCAGAATAGTAAAGCCATGAAATACTCCCCGTGGGAAGAAATGAAGCAATCATGGTGTCCAGCAACAAGTTTATCTGGCTCACGGAGACACCAAAAATTGCAGGCGCCATTAACCGTAAAATTCGGGCCACACCCTCATCTCGCCAATCTAGCGTCGGCGATGGCACCATATGAATCTTCGCCAAAAATGGCAATTGAAAGAGCAACTGAACAACACCTGCTGCCAACACCCCCCACGCCAAAGCATATACAGGCTCTTCAAACCACGGTGAGACAAAAATTGCCGCAACGATCAATGAAATATTTAAAAATACCGGCGTAACCGCGGGAATTGCAAAGCGATCATAGCTATTGAGAATAGCGCCAGCCAAACCGGTAAGAGAAATCAACATCAGGTAAGGAAAAGTAATTCGCAACATGCCGCTGGCAGCAGCAAACTTATCGGGGTAATCCAGCCAAAAACCGAAGGCAAAAATCCCCGTCATCAGAGGGGACGCAATAACCACCAACACCGTGACGGCTATCAATATAGAACCCAAAGCACCAGCGACTTTATCTACTAGGACCTTAACTGCCGCTTGGCTGCCAGTCTCTCGGTACTCTGCCAAGACAGGAACAAATGCCTGTGAAAACGCCCCTTCAGCAAATAAACGTCGAAAAAAATTGGGAATTTTAAATGCCACAAAAAAGGCATCAGCCATCGCATCGGCGCCAATCACCCGGGCAAAAACGATATCGCGCAGCAAACCCAACACCCTGGATAGCATCGTCATGGAGCTGACCACACCGCTGGAGCGCAATAGTTTTGATGATTTTACTGGCGGGGTTTTTGGTTCTTTCTCTCTATCCATGTCTTGATGATGCAAACTCGAAGTCTCTGCCTTGCCTTAAAATAAGTTGTACCAAAATCGATCGTAGCGACTTTAACATATAGTGGCTTTAACACTATGATCATAGTCGCGTTGCCGCAACTACTAGGAATTATTACGAAAAACCTCAATATCACCCTAATCAATATCTAACCCCTTTATATTATTTTTTCAGCACAATGCATGTTGATCAATAGGGGTAAACGTTGTATATTCCCGCGCCTTGAATTCAGACTCATTGGTATAAAAAGGAGTACTTAGGTGGCTAACTCACCCCAAGCACGCAAAAGAGCGCGCCAGAACGAAAAAAGTCGCAAGCACAATGCCAGCCTGCGCTCCATGGTACGCACTTACCTTAAAAAGACTTATGCGGCCATAGAATCAGGTGAAGCAGAAGCAGCGCAAGCGGCTTACAACGCGGTTGTACCTATACTTGACCGCATCGCCGACAAAGGTATTATCCACAAGAATAAGGCTGCCCGTCACAAAAGCCGCCTGAATGCTCAAGTTAAGGCTCTTGCCGCTAGCTAAAAGTATTCTGCTTCCGACAATTGAAGCTCTTGAAAAAAAACCGGCGTTCTGCCGGTTTTTTTGTGCGCCTATTAAACGACCCATCTAAATGAGCCATCGATTTCTGTAGGAAGGTAACAATAGGTAAAGCTATGTATTAGCCCAGATGAAAACTTGGCACACCCGGCCAGCCATTCTACTTAAGCCGCCTCACCATCTAACACAATTGCAACCACTTAACTTAGCACCAAGTTATCACGATGAATCAATTCCTTATCATCACAATAACCTAATATTTCTGTAATCCTACTGCTGCTTTTACCAATAATCTGCCGACTTTCTGAAGCGCTATAATTAACCAATCCACGGCCCACTTCTGCACCAGACTCATCGACACAACGAACCATATCGCCTCGATGAAAATCACCCCCAACGGATCGCACACCGACGGGAAGTAAACTCTTCCCCTGATCCTTCAACACGCGAACAGCCCCTGGATCCAGCACCAACGAACCGCAGGCTTGCAACCTACCGGCCAACCATTGCTTTCTAGCCGCAATGGGTTCCTTCTCAGCCACCAGCAATGTGCCTAGAATTTCACCCTCAAACAATCGAAGGATCGAATGATCTAAGCGACCACCAACAATTATGGTATTTGCACCGGAACGAGCCGCCAACTTTGCGGCTTTGAGCTTGGTAATCATACCTCCACGCCCCAAACTACCGCCGCCGCCAGCCAGCAAATCAAGCGCTGGATCCCCAGCATTGCCTTGGGAAATTAACTGCGCTTTTGGATTGTTTCTGGGGTCTGCATCGAAAAGACCATCTTGGTCCGTAAGAATCACCAACAAATCAGCATCAATGAGATTTGCCACCATGGCAGCCAGAGTATCGTTGTCACCAAAACGAATTTGATCCGTTACCACGGTGTCATTTTCATTAATGATGGGCACCACGCCCAGTTCAAGTAGTGTTTGCAGTGTATTGCGGGCATTAAGGTAACGCTCACGATTTGAAATATCATCGTGATCCAAAAGAACCTGCGCTGTGTGCCGCTCATATTGCTGGAACTGGAATTCATAGGCTTGCACCAGCCCCATTTGCCCAACAGCCGCCGCCGCTTGCAGGCCATGAATTGACGAAGGACGCTGACTCCAGCCTAGCCTAGACATTCCCTCGGCGACCGCACCAGAAGACACCATCACGACTTCAATGCCCTGCTCAAGCAAGGCCGCCACCTGCCCCACCCAGCCGGCAATAGCCTCGCGATCAAGACCACGGCCATCAGCCGTCAACAATGCGCTACCAATTTTTATGACCCACCGCTTGGCATTTTTCACCTTATGCCGGTCACTTACCTTATCTTGCTCGGCCATATCTATTCAGATGCTCGCACTATTATTTTTTATAGTTCTTTTGGTTCTTTTAAACTTTCAATAAAACACTAATTTTCAGTATAACGCTTAATTTTTCATAAACTTAGAGATGCTTCCTCACTTATGGGCTATAAATAATTTCCACATCATGATCATCGTCGTCATCCCAATCATCATCGTCATCCTGATCAGTGGATTTTGGACGCGCACGCAATGCCTCAATCCGGTCTCTCGCTTCAGATTGCATCTTAGCCTGCAACTCTCGCTCATGCTCAGCAACCTCGGGGTCCTCTCGCTCAGCTTCCCAACATTCTTCCAAGTGTTCCATAATATCTTGGCATAACAACAAAGTGCCGACAGAACCCGATGCAGACACATAATATACAGGGCCTTCCCACTGTAATTTTTCCACCACTTCTTGGCAAAGTTGTTCCCTCTCACTCTCGGGCAACAAGTCGATCTTATTTAATACTAACCAGCGATCACGCCCCCATAAAGTAGGACTAAATTGATCAAGTTCATTCTCAATAACATTAATATTGGCGGCTGGATCAGAACCATCCGGCGGTAACATATCAACCAAATGTAACAATAACCGTGTTCTGGTTAAATGCTTTAAGAAGCGAATGCCCAAACCTGCCCCTTCCGCAGCACCCTCGACCAACCCAGGAACATCTGCAATGACAAAACTACGATATTTGTGTGGCTGAACCACACCCAAATTTGGCACTAACGTAGTAAAGGGATAGTCTGCCACCTTTGGACGAGCGGCAGAAACAGCGCGGATAAAGGTAGACTTACCAGCATTTGGCAACCCAACCAATCCCACATCAGCCAATACTTTCAGCTCTAACCGCAAATGTCGAAGTTCACCTTCTGTCCCAGATGTCGTTTGGCGAGGCGCACGATTGACACTGGATTTAAATCGGGTATTTCCTAGACCATGGTAACCAGCCTTCGCTACCATCAAGCGCTGGCCATTCGCCGTAATATCCCCCAGAACCTCTTCCGTGTCTTCATCAATGATAGTGGTGCCAACAGGCACCTTTAAAACAAGATCTTCTCCTCCCCTACCTGTACAATTTTTAGAGCCACCGGCCTGTCCACTCTGGGCATTAAAATTACGCTGAAAACGATAATCGACCAAGGTATTAAGGTTATCGTCCCCTTCCAGATAGATACTACCGCCATCTCCACCATCACCGCCATCAGGACCACCTTTAGCAATAAATTTTTCGCGCCGAAAGCTCAAGCAACCATTGCCACCGCGGCCGGCTTGTACGTGAATAGGTGTTTCATCAACAAATTTCATTGGAGTAGGGCCATCAATATAGTTTAGGGGTTAAAGTCTTAAATCGACTTCAAAAAATAGAGTATACAGTGTCTGATAGTGCGTTATCAGCCACCCATCGGGCAGATATTCAGCAAAACACACGCAAAAGCCGAACAACAAAACAAATATAAACTTTAACAACAAAAAAGCCCCGCAATGCGGGGCTTTAACTTCAAAAAAAAGAAGTGTTCTAATTTATTGCCTTACGCAGTAACAATATTCACATATTTACGGTTTTTTGGACCCTTAACAGTGAATTTTACTTCTCCAGGGGCTGTAGCAAAAATCGTGTGATCACGACCAATACCCACATTATTGCCGGGATGGAATTTAGTGCCACGCTGACGAACAATAATGTTCCCAGATGCTACTTGCTCACCACCGAAACGCTTAACGCCTAGGCGTTTACTTTCCGAATCGCGACCGTTACGGGTACTACCACCAGCTTTCTTATGAGCCATGTCGTTCTCCTATCTAACCTTAACCAGCGCTAATGCTAGTAATTTTAACTTCGGTGAACCACTGGCGGTGGCCCATTTGTTTGCGGCTGTGCTTACGACGATTAAACTTGATAATTTTTACTTTATCAGCACGACCATGGCTCAATATTTCGCCTGTCACCTTGCCACCCTCAACAAGAGGTGCGCCAATTTTTATATTGTCGCCATCTGCGACCATCAGCACTTCATCAAAATTAATACTTTCACCTGTAGCCACATCCAGCTTCTCGAGACGCAGGAATTCACCTTCCTGCACACGATGCTGCTTGCCACCACTTTTAATTACTGCGTACATATCATCAACTCCATATTCGCGTATGCCAGTTCGACGCCCTGAGAACGATTTCTCTAGGCCGGTTTTGCGAGGGCGGCAATTCTAAGTCAAACCCCCCACTATCGCAAGGAAAAATTGGCTTAAAATCCAGCAATAATGCGCCATTCACTTGACAGCTCTCCCACCCAACCCTAGGATGCCAACGCGTCCATATTTAGGGACAAAATCAATAAAACAAACGTACAGGGCTTTGGCATGTTGCCGTTTCACCAAGTGGTTAAATCTGAGTTTGACCAAGTCAACGAATTGATCATTAACCGACTTAACTCTGAAGTAGGATTGGTAGAAAACATAGGCCAGTACATTATTGATGCAGGCGGCAAACGTCTAAGGCCGCTATTAGTCCTGCTTAGCGCCAATAGCTGTGGCTATCAGGGCTCTCAACATGCCGCGCTGGCAGCAATCATCGAGTTCATTCACACAGCCACACTACTCCATGATGATGTCGTCGACACCTCAGACCTCCGACGTGGCAGAGCAACAGCAAATGCCAAATTTGGCAATGCGCCGAGCGTACTAGTCGGTGACTTCCTCTATTCCCGCGCATTTCAGATGCTTGTTGAAATCGGCAACATGAATATCATGAAAATTATTGCCGACACTACCAACATTATTTCTGAAGGAGAAGTTCAGCAACTTATTAATGCCGGCAATCCTGACACCAGCGAAGCTGCCTACAATGAAGTGATTCGCAAGAAAACAGCCCAGCTGTTTGACGCCGCGGCAGAAACCGGAGCTCTACTCGCTGGAGCCTCACCAAAACAGCAGGCCGCTATGGGTCGCTATGGCCACCACCTAGGCATGGCATTCCAGCTAGTAGATGACGCGCTAGACTATAACGGCAACACCAAAGACTTAGGCAAAAATATTGGTGATGACCTTGCCGAAGGAAAACCAACACTACCACTCATCTATGCCATGAAAAACGGGACGCAAGAGCAAGCAACCCTTATTCGTCAAACTATAGAAGAAGGCGGGATCGAAAAAATGGATGCTATTCTAGAGGCCATCAATACTACCGGCGCCCTAGCTTACACGATGAATTGTGCGAAGAAGCATGCCCTACAAGCTAAAATCTGCCTGAAGGATCTGCCTAACTCCCGCGAACAAAAAGCACTCCTTGAACTTGCCGACTTTTCCATTCAACGGACGTCCTAACTCTGTTTGAGAACAGTTCACCTTGCCTGAAAACCCGCCTAACTTTAGCCCACCTCTCCACAATGGAGGTACAACCCCTTATTTTCTGGACTTAACACTCAGATCAGATAAAATCCCGCCCTTCGACCCAAAATCATAAAATCTGAAAAGCTCAGGGTAACGAGTTAGATAGCAGAGGCCAATTAATCAATGACGACCTTCATTCCACAATCGCAGAACTCATACACCCGTGAGGAAATTATTGCTTGTAGCCAAGGAAAACTGTTTGGCGAAGGTAATGCCCAGCTACCCGGCGATAATATGCTGATGGTGGACAGAATTACCCATATTCATGCGGGTGAAGGTAAATTTGGCAAGGGAGTCATGACTGCTGAGCTAGACATCCGACCAGACCTCTGGTTCTTCGGATGCCACTTTGAAGGTGATCCAGTGATGCCGGGATGCCTTGGTCTCGATGCCATGTGGCAGCTCACTGGTTTTTTTCTGGCATGGAAGGGCAACCCTGGACGCGGACGCGCATTAGGATCGGGAGAAGTAAAATTCTTTGGCCAGGTCCTGCCAGAAGCCAAACTGATCACTTACCGTATTGATGTTTCACGGATTGTTGAACGCAAGCTAAAAATGGTGATCGCTAACGGCACTGTCTCTGTCGATGGCCGTGAAATTTATACCGCCAAAGACCTCAGGGTTGGCTTATTTGAATCAACTGACAACTTTTAATACTTTCGATTATAATTAATCCTTTAGATGACAATGACCGGATTTTTTACCGGCATAGGGGTAGGCAATGAAACGCGTGGTAATTACCGGAATGGGGATTGTCTCCTGCTTAGGTAATGACAAAGAAACTGTCACTGAGTCTTTGCGAGAATGTAAATCAGGCATAGCCTTCAGAGAAGACTTCAAGGAAATGGGGCTACGTTGCAACGTAGCAGCCAAACTGGATCTCGATGTGGCAGAACATATTGATCGCAAAGTTCTGCGCTTCATGGGGCCTTCTGCTGCCTATGGTTACATTGCTATGGGCCAGGCCATTGCTGATGCAGGGCTAACCGAAGATCAGGTCTCCAATGTACGCACCGGGCTGGTTATGGGCTCTGGTGGCGTTTCAGGTGAAATGTTCACTGAAACCATTGATGTCATGCGCGAACGCGGTATCAAGCGAGCGGGCCCTTATAGGGTGACACAAATCATGGCAAGTACTGTTTCTGCTTGTCTCGCAACCCCTTACAAAATCAAGGGAACCAACTATTCTATCTCGTCAGCCTGCGCGACAAGTGCCCACTGTATTGGCCACGCTATGGAATTAATCCAAATGGGCAAGCAAGATATGGTTTTTGCTGGCGGCGCAGAAGATATGCACTGGTCAATGGCTGGTATGTTTGATGCAATGGGTGCCCTATCCAGTAAATACAATGACACCCCAGAGCTGGCCTCCCGCGCTTATGATGCTGATCGTGACGGTTTCGTTCCTGGTGTTGGCGCTGGCTGCTTGGTCGTAGAAGAATTGGAACATGCGCTTGCACGTGGCGCGACGATTTACGCAGAGATTGTTGGTTATGGTGCTACATCAGATGGCTATGACATGGTAGCGCCCTCCGGTGAAGGAGCAGCGCGCTGTATGGAAATGGCCATGGAAACCACAGATGGCAGTATTGACTACATCAACACTCATGGCACCAGCACACCAGTGGGTGACCTAGCAGAACTGAAAGCAATAAGGGCTGTTTTTGGCGATAAGGCCCCCCCCATCAGCTCCACCAAATCACTTTCAGGGCATGGTTTAGGTGCAGCGGGTGCTCAAGAAGCTATTTTTAGCCTGCTGATGATGCAGAATGACTTTATCTGCGCATCAGCCAATCTTGATACAATTGACCCAGAGGCCGCGGATTTACCCATCGTTGCCAAGCGTATAGACAACGCCAACTTGCAGCGAGTTATGTCCAATAGCTTTGGTTTTGGTGGCACAAATGCATCGTTGGTTTTACAAAAATATAGTTAACTCGCTCGGCTGGACGCAAAGTGGCACAAAAAAAGGGAGAGTTTTAGCTCTCCCTTTTTTTATTCGACTATTCCATTCTGAAACATTCAAAAAAAATAATTCTACCTAATAATACGCAATGAAGATTTCACACGCCCCACCAAAACACGCTATTCTTAACATCTAACTACACGCTTAAATAGGGCAAATACAATGAAGCTTTATGACTATCCTGGCGTCCCAAACCCTCGCCGCTTAAACATCTTTATGTCCGAAAAAGACATTCATATACCACGAGTCAACATTGACTTACTAAAAGGTGAGCAGTTTGAACCTGCGTTTAGAAAAAAAAGCCCTAACTGCGATGTACCCACACTAGAATTGGACGATGGAACCTGTATATCCCAAACCAATGCCATTTGCCGTTACTTGGAAACATTACATCCGGAGCCACTCTTATACGGCACAACACCAAAAGAAATTGGTCTTATTGAAATGTGGAATCAAATTTGCTTTACCAACGGCTTTCAAGCCGCAGCAGATTTATTCCGAAATGGACCCGATTGGTTTGATGGCAGGGCATTAATCGGGCCCCACGACTACGAAAAAATACCGCAACTGGTAGACCGTGGCCATCAACGCATCCTGCATTTTTATGATGATATTGACCGCCATTTAGCGACCCAATGTTACTTTTCTGGGAATCACTTTTCAGTCGCGGACATTACTGCGCTAGTCACCGTAGATTTTGCTCAATGGGCAAAGGTAAAAATTCCCAGTCATCACAAAAACCTGCTTCACTGGCATGCATTGGTATCAGAACGTCCTAGCGTCCAAGCGAACAGCTAGACATTCAAAACAACAGAGTTACTGATATCAGCCTTCCTACAAACCACGAAGCACACCGCAAACATAATAAGAGGCCGTGACAGCAGACAGCATAAAAATTCCAAGGTAAACTTGTTAAAATTATTAAGTAACACTAATTGATCAACACTGACATTGGGGCAAAGTATGGCTCGGGGTATCAACAAAGTAATTCTAGTAGGCAATTTGGGTAAAGATCCTGAGGCTAAATTCATGCCCAGTGGCAATGCTGTCACCAATATTACAATAGCCACCAGTGAAAGCTGGAAAGACAAACAAACAGGTCAACAGCAAGAACGTACCGAATGGCACAGAGTTGTCTTCTTTAACAGACTGGCAGAGATTGCCAGTGAGTATTTAAAGAAAGGCTCAAAAGTGTATGTTGAAGGCTCACTACGTACGCGTAAGTGGCAAGGGCAGGATGGGCAAGATCGTTACACAACCGAGATCGTCGCCAGTGAAATGCAAATGCTGGATAGCCGCGGCGGTTCAGCTGGCAACTATGACAGTGATTCCATGCAACAAAATGCGCCCCAGAACCAACCATCACAACCTAGCCAACAAGCCAATCAACAAAAAGAAGCGCCGGCAGCTTCCGACAGCGGCTTCAACAGTTTTGATGACGATATCCCCTTCTAAAAAAGACCTTAGATTTTATTTGTAAAAATATACGCTGAAGCCCCTTATTTAAGGGGCTTTTTAGTTTTTTACACAATCAGACATTGATGCTTATGAGTTAAGGTCAGACTAAGCCAAGATCAAACGGGGCGCCCAAGTACTTCTTCCATTGTTTCGGAACAAAACTCATCAATATCAATTTTGAAATACGCCAGCTGTTGCTCTGGAATAACAACGACATCACAGACCCCAGGAACTGGACCCACATAATCGTCAACTACTATGAGATCACTAGGTAAAAGTTGAACAACCAAACTTTTCAAATGACGAGGCTTTTTCATCGTTACAGCAGCAACAATCCATACCACAATTAATCCGGCCACCATTAAAAAAACCTGCGCATAACCAAAATGATGAGCCACCAACCCGCCAGTAACACCACCTAAAAAGGCCCCGAGGAACTGGCTGGTAGAATATATCCCCATCGCCGTTCCCCTGCCCCCAGCAGGCGCAATTTTGCTGACAAGCGATGGTAATGTAGCCTCCAGCAAATTAAATGCCATAAAGAACACAAACAAACCCAACAAAAACCAACTTCGACTTTCCGAACCGCTACCTAGCAAGACTTCGCCTACAGCAAGTAATACCACAGCCCCAACAAACACTGGCTTCATTTTCCGCTTGGATTCAGCCACGATAATAAAAGGCAACATACAAAGGAATGAGAGCCCCATAGCGCCCAGATAAATTATCCAGTGTTGATCGCGACTGTAGGCCAGTGTTTGCTCCAAAATTAAAGGTACTGAGACCCAACTCGCCATCTGGGCAAAATGTAAAATTCCGATACCCAAATTTAGGCGCAACAACTCACCATCTCGCAATAATGTTCCAAACATTGCGGGGATAGCCTGAGATTCAGCATTTTGAACAGTAACAACCGGTGTAGGAACGATCACTATCAAAACCAAAATGCCACAAACAGCTAAGCCAGCTATTAGCCAAAACAATCCAGAAAGTCCCCACAGACTGGCCAAGACTGGACCAGACACCATGGAAATAGCAAAAGCAATACCAATACTCCCCCCCACAACGGCCATCGCTTTGGTACGGTTTTGCTCCGTTGTCAGATCGGACAAAAGCGCCATAATAGTACTGGCAACAGCCCCTGTTCCCTGCAAGGCTCGCCCGACTATTAACCCCCACATAGAATCGGACATAGCAGCTACGATGCTACCGCATAGAAAAAGTAACATCCCGCCAACAATGACGGGTTTTCGACCCACTTTGTCCGATAAAAAACCAAGAGGAATCTGAAACAGCCCCTGGGTCAGGCCGTAGATACCGAGAGCTACACCAATGAGGATTGCTGAACTGCCGGAATACTCTTGGGCGTAAAGCGACAAGACCGGCAACAACATAAACAGGCCAAGCATACGAAAGGCATAAAGAGAAGCCAAACCAACAAGGCTTTTTCGTTCCAATGAATTCATGGGAAATACAGCGCTACATCCAAGAGGAGCACATTATAAATGCCATCGACCCAGAATGTAGATCTAAAGTTATAGATCTTTAGTATTTAGGCTATTGCCCAATAGAATTATCGATCTTTAACTTCATTAAATGCCGACTATGAACGACCATAACTATCTTCCATCCTGACAATATCATCCTCTCCCAAGTAAGAACCGGATTGAACCTCAATCATCTCCAGTGGAATAGCACCAGGATTCTCTAATCTATGTGTCTCACCAATGGGAATATAGGTTGATTCATTTTCTGAAAGAATAAATTCTTCCGCACCCTTAGTAACCCTAGCTGTACCGCTCACTACAATCCAATGCTCAGCCCGATGGTGGTGCATTTGTAGTGATAGCTTGCCTCCCGGTTTTACCACAATCCGCTTGACCTGAAATCGTTCTCCAAAATCAATAGAATCATAAGAACCCCAAGGTCGGTAAACCTTTCTATGAAGGCTCACTTCAGATCGCCCCTGCTCCTTCAGTTGAGCCACTATCGCTTTTACATCCTGCACTCTTCCCTTATCAGCCACCATAATGGCATCGTCACTTTCTACAATCACCACACCGTCCAACCCCACCGTGGCTATCAATTTTTTGTCACTCTGTATAAAACAGTTTCGACTATCTAGTGCCAACACATCCCCCTTTATGGCATTCCCATTGGCATCTTTATCAGACACCTCCCACAAGGCTAACCAGGAACCCACATCACTCCAGCCACAATCTATAGGCACAACGACAGCATCTTTCGTTTTTTCCATCACCGCATAATCAATAGAATCCTCAGGACAGCTCATAAAGGTGTCACTATCTGGACGAATAAAATCAATATCTACAGAGGCTTTAGACATCGCTTGCCGACACACCGCCAAAATATCAGGGCGCTGCGCCTCCAACTCCGATAAAAACTGGCGGGCCTTAAACATGAACATGCCACTGTTCCACAAATATTCACCGCAGGACAGGTAGTCTTCAGCTGTCGCTTGATCCGGTTTTTCAACGAATCTGTCCACAACCATGGCTGCGCCATCATTCAAAATATCGCCTGTTCTTATATAGCCATAGCCGGTTTCTGGGGACTTTGGCACAATCCCAAAGGTAACCAACCGTCCCTGCTCAGCAAAGGGCAACGCGGAAGTTACAGCCTCTTCAAAGGCCTGCTTATCCCGGATTACATGATCTGCAGCCAATACCAGTAATACCGGCTCGCTGTGCGGATTATCTTTCATCGCCTGCAAGGCCGCCAAGGCCACTGCGGGTGCGGTATTCCTGCCCTCTGGCTCAAGAATAATATGACCGAACTCAAATTGACCAAGACGCAGCTGTTCAGCAACAGTAAAACGATGCTCTTCACCACAGATAAATAGTGGCGGCAGATGATCTATACCATCCAAACGACCACAGGTTTCCTGCAACATTGTCTGCTCACTAACAAGGGGTAAAAACTGTTTTGGGTGGAGCTGCCTAGAAAGAGGCCACAGACGCGTGCCCGAACCACCAGCCATAATTACAGGTACTATTTTCGACACCACCATTAACCCATTATCCCTGAACTAAGTTGCTTACCATTTGAGGGTCGACTAAAACATAAAGCTCTATAGTACGCAAAAGATTATCTTTTTTTGCATCAAAATAGCTCAAGCCAGAACCTCTCAAAAAATATAAATATTTGTATATAAAAATCAAACGGTTAATTACATTTAAAACTTCAGTGCAATTGATTACGCCTGCTGCTGGCTGTAGAATCATGCAAAATAGGCTCAACGTTCTACTAATATGGGTAACCACCGATTGCCATGCAGGATGCACTCTAGTTACAGGCAGGGAATCTAAATGTTAAAAACCTTACTTGAATCAAAAAGATCAACAAAACGCATCATATCTCTACTTTATGATGTCTGCGCTATTACTCTCGCACTCTATTTTGCCGTCTGCCTTAGGCTAGGTTCATTCACCTTTGAGGTGACCAGTAAAGAGCTTACCAGCCTTGGCATCACTATTATGGTATCAATAATAGTCTTTATTAAACTCGGCCTTTATCGAGCCATCCTTCGATATATGACCGTTCCCGCTATGACCTCAATTATGACGGGTGTATGTATTTCTAGTATTGCCCTTGCTACCAGTAGTTTTTTCACCCACTCGTTTATTCCCCGCTCGGTTCCATTAATTTATATCTTTACAGCCTTGCTTTTTATAGGAACACCGCGTTTCCTGATACGCAGCATCATTACTTTACTCTATCAAGATAAAGGTCATCTTCGAGAAGCTGTGATTATTTATGGCGCTGGCTACACCGGACATCAACTTGCCCTGTCCCTGCAAAATACACCCTTCAAACCTATTGCTTTTGTGGACGACAATCCAAAGCTTAAAGGAAGCTTGGTCGCCGGATTATTGGTGCATCGCCCTAAAAAAATAATGGAACTAGCCAAGAGTCACTCTGCCAAAAAAGTACTTTTAGCTCTAGGAAATGCCTCTCGTACACAACGAAAAGAAGTCATTAAAAAACTTGAGCCTTGCACCATTACAGTACAAACCATTCCAGACCTGAATGATATTCTCACCGGCAAGGCCAGAATAGAAGACATCAAAGATGTTGAAATCGATGATTTGCTTGGGCGAGATCCTATTGCTCCCAACGATGACCTATTGCACGCCTGCATCACAAATAAAGTTGTTATGGTCACTGGAGCCGGAGGTTCCATAGGCAGCGAACTTTGTCGCCAAATACTCCGCCAGAAACCCTCTCATCTTATTTTATTCGAACTCAACGAATACGGCCTCTACAAAATTGAACAGGAACTACAACATATATTAAAAGACTCTTTGGAAAAAACTGAAATAGTTTCACTGATTGGATCAGTCCAAAATCAACGTCGGCTTGAATCTGTAATGAGCACATTTGGTGTACAGACGATTTACCACGCGGCAGCCTACAAGCATGTACCACTTGTTGAGCACAATATTGTTGAAGGTGTCAGTAATAATGTATTGGGTACTTGGTATTGTGCAGAGGCGGCCATTAAAACAGGCGTTGAATCATTTGTTCTTGTATCCACCGACAAAGCCGTTAGGCCTACTAATATCATGGGGGCATCCAAACGGATGGCTGAGCTCGTCCTACAGGGATTGGCAGAACACCAGGACATAACTCGTTTTACTATGGTACGTTTTGGCAATGTCCTAGGGTCTTCTGGATCTGTTGTTCCATTATTTAGAGAACAGATTAAACAAGGGGGACCTGTAACCGTTACTCACCCCGACATTATTCGCTACTTTATGACGACTTCAGAAGCTGCAGAACTAGTGATACAAGCAGGATCTATGGGAGAAGGCGGTGATGTGTTTGTGTTAGATATGGGGGAACCTGTAAAAATTATCGACCTTGCCACAAGAATGATTCACCTCTCTGGACTGGAAATCAAAGATGAGAAACACCCCAATGGTGATGTTGAAATCCAGTTTACCGGCCTTAGACCAGGGGAAAAACTATTCGAAGAGTTACTCATTGGCAATAACGTGAGCGGTACAGATCATTCCCGTATCATGAGGGCTGAAGAAACTTCACTTAGCTGGCAAGAAACCCAAATATTATTGAATGAATTGTATAACGCCTGCGATGAGTTTAAATGTGATTCCGTACAGAACCTGCTATTAAGAGCCCCTACTGACTACACACCCTCCATTAAAGAATTACATGATAGAGTATGGTTATCCAAGCCAAAACAGCCTACGAAATCAGATAATAATGTAATCAAACTTGGAACAATTTAGTATTTTCATACAGCCGTTCACGCTGAGCTGACGGATAGCTCCTCGAATTCCAGACCACTAGATAACCTATACAAGATGCAACCTTTTCTGTTCAGAATTATCGATATACTGACTTCACTCGTCGGTATTATTTGTGGCCTACCGATAATTTTCGCCATTTATATCGTTGGCCTTTTCGACACCGGCTCACCCTTATTTTTCCAGCAACGTGTCGGCAGAAACAGGAAATTATTTACCCTGGTAAAATTTCGGACCATGTCCATTAATACCGATTCTGTCGGAACCCACTTAGTAGACACTACATCCATAACCAAGATCGGTAGTTTCTTGCGAAAAACCAAACTAGATGAATTGCCACAATTATTCAATGTACTACTCGGGGACATGAGCCTAGTTGGCCCAAGACCTTGCCTATCCAACCAGACTGAACTAGTAGAAGAAAGAGACAGGCGAGGGGTATATAAGGTCTGCCCAGGCATTACTGGTTTAGCCCAGGTTAATGACGTAGATATGTCAACGCCACGCAAACTGGCCCGCTACGACGCGCTAATGATCAACCGTATGAGTATAAAGTTATACGTTAAACTGATAATTAACACGCTTCTTGGACAAGGTCTCGGAGACCGGGTAATAAAGCATAAAGTAAGCACATCTGTGCAAAAAAATACCAGTTAATATCTCTTTCTATCGCCACTACAGCTCCCTTAACAATACCCCCTACTCTCCCTGAACTATCAACCAAGTCAGTAACAAACAATACAAATGTTGGCTTTTGGTATAATAACGTCGTCTTGGGAGGCGGAGGTAACAGACAAATCCCAAAGTCATACCCACATAATCAGCTATCCACTTGGGACGGGGACAATTGACATCCAATACACAGGCTTTCTCAAAAAATGGCCATAATCATCACCCTAAATACCAATAACTACTGAAATAAATTACAATACGCTTCTTTTTAGTGCTCCGGTTCTCCATGGTATTTTGGATATAACTGGTGGGCCCTCTGATTGACTTGACAAGGACTTCGTATGATCTTTGTAACTGGCGGTGCAGGTTTTATTGGCGCCAACTTTGTGATGGACTGGTTACGACAGAATGATGAACACATTGTTAACATTGATGCCCTGACCTATGCGGGAAATCTTAAAAGCCTTTCCTCCCTGCAGGATGATGACCGTCATATCTTTGTTAGGGGTGATATTGGTGATAAAAACCTAACAACTGAACTCCTAGAGAAATACCAACCGCGTGCTGTTCTCAATTTTGCAGCAGAATCGCATGTTGATCGCTCCATACATGGACCAGAAGCTTTTGTGCAAACAAATGTAGTGGGAACATTCCATCTTTTAGAATCTGTTCGCACCTACTGGGACAAACTAAAGGAAGGCTCAAAGACTAATTTTCGATTTTTGCACGTCTCCACTGATGAGGTGTATGGCTCCTTAACTAAGGACGAACCAGCCTTCAGTGAAACCCATCCCTATAAACCTAATAGCCCCTACTCAGCGAGTAAAGCTGCTAGTGACCATTTAGTCCGATCCTATCACCACACCTATGGACTACCAGTACTCACCACCAACTGCTCAAATAATTATGGTCCCTATCATTTTCCAGAAAAACTAATCCCTCTAGTGATCATCAATGCATTGGCCAATAAAGCACTGCCAATCTATGGAGATGGTCAGCAGATTAGGGACTGGCTATTTGTAAAAGACCACTGCACTGCTATTCGGTCCGTACTGAAAATAGGAAAGTTAGGAGAAACCTATAATATTGGTGGTTGGAACGAAAAAACTAATATCGAGATTGTTCATACCATTTGCGCCTTACTGGATGAATTAAGACCTCGTAGTGACGGAAAAAAATACAACGAACAAATTGCTTTCGTAGCAGATCGGCCCGGCCATGATCAACGCTATGCCATTGATGCTGGAAAAATTGAACGTGAACTTAACTGGAAACCTGTAGAAACCTTTGAAACAGGTATTCGAAAAACCGTACAGTGGTATCTGGATAATCAAGACTGGGTGGCTAACGTACAGTCGGGAGCCTATCTCGAATGGGTTGAAGAAAACTATACGGTATAAAAACCAGTGAAAATTCTATTACTCGGTAAACGAGGACAAGTGGGCTGGGAGCTGCAGCGCAGCCTCACACCCTTAGGTGAAATTGTTGCGCTCAGCCGTGACAGCCAAAACTATTGTGGTGATCTCACTAATCTACAAGGTTTAGCCGAGACTGTACGGCAAATTAAACCGAATATTATCGTTAATGCTGCAGCTTACACGGCGGTTGATCAGGCTGAAGGCGAACCAGAACTTGCACGAATTCTTAATACAGATGCTCCCGCTGTATTGGGACGTGAAGCTGAGTTACTGGGCGCCTGGCTGATACATTATTCTACCGACTATGTGTTTGATGGCAGTGGGGCTACGCCTTGGCTGGAAACTGACGCCACCGGACCTCTGAGCATCTATGGTGCCACAAAACTTGCCGGTGAGCAGGAGATTCAAGAATCGGGGTGCAACTACCTAATTTTTCGCACTAGTTGGGTTTATAGCACTAGAGGGAATAATTTCGCCAAAACAATGCTGCGCCTTGCCATGGAATGTGACAACCTTACTGTGATCCACGATCAAATCGGCGCGCCCACCGGGGCTGACCTACTGGCAGATATCACTGCCCATACGATACGCAGTGTGCAGAATCAGCCCGAATTAGGTGGGCTATATCACCTCGTAGCGGGAGGCGAAACATCGTGGCACGGTTATGCACATTTCGTCATAAATCATGCCCTTAATACAGGCTGTAAACTCAAAACGTCACCCAATTCAATCGAACCGGTACCCAGCCATGTATTTCCCACTGCAGCGCGACGGCCAAAGAATTCGCGACTGGATACCGAGAAATTACAAGCTAACTTTGGCCTTACAATTCCTCATTGGCAGATAGGTGTTACCCGGATGCTGACAGAAATTTTAGAGAAAGAATCATGAATAAAAGAAAAGGAATTATCCTTGCTGGCGGCTCCGGCACTCGATTACATCCAATTACTCTTGGTGTATCCAAACAATTGCTGCCTATCTACGATAAACCAATGATTTACTATTCATTATCAGTATTAATGTTGGCAGGCATGCGTGAAATCCTCATTATTTCAACACCAGACGATTTACCGAGTTACCGCAAGCTGCTAGGAAGCGGCAGTAGATTTGGAATTGAACTAAGCTACGCTGAACAGCCATCCCCAGATGGATTGGCGCAAGCTTTTATAATTGGCCAAGAATTTATTGGAACTGACAACTGCTGCCTGATTCTTGGAGATAATATTTATTACGGACAGCATTTCTCTGACAACCTGCGTGCAGCGAATACTATTGAACATGGCGCAACAGTCTTTGGCTACCACGTCTCCGATCCAGAACGGTTCGGTGTAGTAGAATTCGACAATCATGGCAAAGCCATCAGCATTGAAGAAAAACCCTCCCGACCAAAATCAAGTTATGCGGTTACCGGCTTATATTTTTACGATAACCGCGTAGTCGATATTGCAAAAACCATCCAGCCTTCGGCCCGAGGAGAACTTGAAATCACTGATATAAATCGCTTCTATCTCGAGGAACAAAGCCTCAATGTAGAAATACTTGGTCGTGGCTTTGCATGGTTAGACACAGGGACACATGAATCACTTATGGAAGCGAGTCAGTTTGTTCATACCATAGAGCGTCGCCAAGGATTCAAGGTGGCCTGCCTGGAAGAAATCGCCTACAACAATGGCTGGCTCAAGGCAGATCAACTAGCAGAACAGGCTGAGCGCTTAAAGAAGACGGGCTATGGGCAGTATTTATTTGCTTTGCTTAAAGAAGGAGGCCTTGTATGAAGGTTACATCAACCAATATCCCCGACATTCTTATCCTTGAACCCAAAGTGTTTGATGATAACCGTGGTTTTTTCTTTGAAAGCTTCAATCAACAAGCTTTTAATGACGCCGTTGGCCAAGAAGTGCTGTTCGTACAGGACAACCACAGTCATTCTACAAAAGGCGTATTGCGTGGTCTTCATTATCAAATTCAACAGCCACAAGGAAAACTTATTCGTGTTATTCAAGGCGCAGTATATGATGTGGCCGTTGATTTACGTAAATCTTCCTCCACATTTGGACAGTGGGTGGGAACTGAGCTAAGTGATGATAATCATCGGCAGATTTGGATACCTGCAGGCTTTGCTCATGGATTTTTCGTGCTGAGTGAAAATGCCGACCTTTTATATAAAACAACAAATTACTATGCCCCACAACATGAGCGCTGTCTTGCTTGGAACGATACAACTATCGGTATTCATTGGCCTATTTCAAGCAAACCTATTTTGTCCGAAAAAGATAGCCAGGGCGAACTTCTAGCAAATTTGGAGTATTTTTTATGATACTCCTACCAATGGGATTCTCTCTCTCTCCCTCACAAATTAAAAAAATATTAACACAAAAATATACCCCTAAAGCAGGCCTACTGAGCCCTTTGAGAGAGTCAATATTCCAATGAAACCCCGTACATATTCATTTTTTGGCGAATTATCTTCCAGTAGAAATGTCCTGTGGCAACTCGTTGCCCAGCAATTAATATTGCGTTATAGGCGCACAGCACTTGGATATTTGTGGACTCTAATCAACCCTCTATTAATGATGTCTATCATGGCATTGGTATTTTCCACGTTATTTAATGCAGACTTAAAAACCTTCGCAGTTTTTTTATTCACTGGCATGATTCCTTGGAATTTTTTTAGCTCCGTCGTCACCCAATCTGGCACATCTTTTATCAACAATGAAGGACTTATTAAGAAAATTTATCTTCCAAAAATAATTTTTCCATTAAGCATAACCTCTGCCTTGCTGATAGATACTATTTTTTCATTTTTTGCCTTATTTATTATTATCTTGATTCTAGACAGCCCTTTATCATGGGCTCTCTTATTTATTCCTATCGCCTTTTTATTACTATTTGTTTTTACATTAGGAATAGGTCTAATTACTTCAATAGCAACAGTATATTTTCGAGATCTTCAGTATGTAATTTTGATTATCATGCAGGCATTGTTTTTTTTGACGCCCATCTTATATAAACCTGAGGCTCTAAAGGGAAAGGTAGCCTGGCTTATAACATTAAACCCAGTCGTACCATTTATTGACCTCTTTCGAGCACCGCTTTATTTAGGAAGTCTACCAAGCCAAAGTACCATCGTACTTTCGATACTTTTTTCCTTGGCTAGCATTACCGTTGGCTTGATAATTTTTCTCTGGCAAGAGAAAAAAATTGTTTTTAGATTATAGGTAAACATGTCAAATATTAGCGTTGAAAATCTATCGATTAAGTTTCGTATTTATCACGATAGTTCGCCGTCACTAAAGGATTATTTCGCCAATCTTTTTCGTAGAAAAAAACAATCAGCTTATTCTGATTTCTGGGCGGTAAAGGATGTTTCATTTGAAATAAAAGCAGGTGATAGAGTAGGTATCATTGGCCATAATGGTGCTGGAAAAAGTACACTACTCAAGACATTGTGTCGCATTTATGAATCTTCGTATGGCTCAATTACTGTAAACGGGCGTCTTGCTCCACTCCTAGAAATTGGGGCCGGCTTCCACCCAGAGTTTACTGGAAGAGAAAATATCTATCTTAATGGTGCGATTCTGGGTTACACCAAGCAACAGCTAAAGAAAATTGAACCAGAAGTCATTGCTTTTTCCGAGTTAGAAGAATTTATAGACACCCCTGTTAAGTACTACTCGACAGGGATGTACATGCGCCTAGCATTCTCTCTCGCCACAGCAATGCATACCGATATACTAATCTTAGATGAGGTTTTTGCGGGTGGTGATGCAGCCTTTATGGCAAAGGCAAAGGCTCGTATGCATGAAATGATTGATAAGGCCAACATCATGATTATGGTGTCACATGATCATGAATTAATTAAAGCACTTTGTAATCGTGTGATATGGCTGGATCACGGCAAACTGGTAGGAGATGGCTCACCTGAGGAGATAGTGCCGCGTTATTTGTTAGGAAAAATCAATGAACAATAATACCCTACAGATAAACTCTCCAACAATCTCTGATGTATATACGCCTTTAAAAATCAATGACAAAGGGCACCTTAGCTCTATTTCAAAAATCCAACGAATTGAACCTTACCCGTTAGGAAGTCGAATTGAACCTTACCCGTCAGGAAGTCGAATTGAACCTTACCCGTCAGGAAGTCGCTTTCTCTTTATATACTTACGTAATCTATATCGAAAATATTTAAAACATTATTCTCCTGTACGCTCGACAGCTATATGGGCATGGAAAAATTTCCGCCCTATCTATTTAAACTTTAAATCAATTCATCTTTTCAACTCCACGTCCAGAAAAGAAAAAAAATGGCGTCCACTAATCAACCTGAGTGAATTTTCTAAAAAAAGAAATTTAATGACTCACAAAATAACTAATACTGAGGTCGTTAATACTCCAGTACCGACAGTCACTCCAGCTGCTGACCAAAGCTATTTAGTGTCGCCCCACGATCAGTATGTCTTCCCAGAGATATCGGTTGTAATGGTTGAAAATGCAACGATATACGGTGGTAGCAATCTAACTCTCGTTGATAATAAAGTAGTCTGCCATGATCTATTTGATGCGACCCATGATTTGACCAGTGAAGAACTCCATGGTAGAGCATTAATTGATCCCAAACGAAAGCGTATCAGGTGGTTATCGTATGATAAGGAACCAGCCAAATTATCAACAGCAGCGACATTCGTTGATGCCTGCGCCCCAAATTATGCTCATTGGCTTACAGAAGTTCTACCACGTATAGCACTTTTTTGTACCCAAGAATGTTATAATGAAATACCTATCGTCATTAATGACGGACTTCACGAGAACATATTAAATTCTTTATTTGAAGTTATAGGCTCAGAACGTAAAGTTATTGCCCTACCTATTGGAAGGGCAATAACTATTAATAAACTTTTTATTACATCTGTAGCAGGTTATGTCCCATTTGGTCGAAGGAAAGAATGTTTAGAGCATTCTCATGGTGCATTTAGCCCGGGCTCGCTAGCGGTATTAAAAAATCATATGCTTAGTATGTGTAATGTTGTTGAAGAGAACAAAGCAGTTAGACATCAAAAAATATTTTTGCGACGAAACTCAGATACAAGAACGATGGTTAATTCTAGAGAGATTGAAGAGTTATTGATCGAGAAAGGTTTTGTTATTATTGAGACTGATAAGTTAAGTTTTTTAGAGCAGGTCAACTTATTTAACAATGCAAAACAAATTATTTCACCAACTGGGGCGGCGCTAGCCAATGCGATTTTTTGTAAGCCAGGGACCAAGGTTGCGGTGTTGATGGGAAAGCATAAAGACATGATATATAGGTATTGGTTGAATATATTAGCGCCGCTCCAGTTAGAAATTTCTTACGTATTAGGTGCAATCGTTAAAAATCGTGATTTAGGCATTCATGGCAATTTTTTTATTGACCCTAAAGACGTACTAAATTTGTTACAAGAGATGGAGGAATAATGGCTAAAATACACTCATCGGCAATTGTTTCACCCAAAGCGATATTGGGCGAAGGAACTGAAATAGGTCCTTTTTGTATCATACATGACAATGTAACAATTGGTGATAGAGTTAAAGTTGAGGCTTATTGTGAGTTAGGAATAGAAACGCCTTTAAATGATGGAACACGATTAACCATTGGAGAGATGTCTCTAATTAGATCACATTCAGTTTTTTATGAATCTTCTTGTTTTGGCCCAAAACTGACTACAGGCCACCATGTAATTGTACGAGAGAAGACCATAGCAGGCAAAAATTTTCAAATTGGCACGTCGAGCGAAATTCAGGGCGATTGCTCTATCGGAGATTACGTGAGATTTCAGTCAAATATCTTTGTTGGAAAAGAAACCACAATTGGTAACTTTGTTTGGGTGCTACCTCACGTTGTATTTACTAATGACCCCACTCCGCCAAGTAATGTTCTATTAGGTTGTACAATTGAGGATTATGCAAGTATTGCTGCTGCGTCGGTAATTCTTCCTGGTGTGACAGTTGGGCATCATGCTCTTGTCGGAGCTCAAGCGTGCGTTACAAAAAATGTGCCACCCAATATGGTGGTAGCTGGTGTGCCAGCACGTGTGATCGGAGAAACAAAAGAAATTAAATTACGAGACGGTTCAGATCGTTCTGCATACCCATGGACGAATCACTTCACTCGCGGATATCCAGGCGTGGAAACTATCACTTGGTCGGATGGAGAAGGAGAGGATCAGTGATTGAGCAATGTTCTATTATTAATCTGCCTAGGGTAAATGACCCACGTGGAAATTTAACTTTTGTTGAAGGAGGTAATCACATTCCCTTTGATATTAGTCGTGTTTACTACCTTTATGATGTCCCTGGAGGCGCTGAGCGAGGCGGTCATGCTCATAAAGAGCTTCACCAATTAATTATTGCTATGTCTGGATCATTTGACATTCATCTTGATGATGGGCATACAAAGAAAACTGTACACCTCAATCGTAGCTATCAGGGACTCTATGTTTGCCCAATGATTTGGCGAGACATTGATAACTTCTCTTCTGGGGCTGTATGTATGGCATTGGCATCTGAGTATTATGATGAGCTTGACTACTACCGAGACTATCAACAATTCATCATTGATGTCCAAAAGAACACCAAATGAAGTCTATTCCATTTCTTGACCTTGCAAAAATTCATCAGACTATTCGGGTGCCTCTCGATAGAGCCTACCATCGAGTTGTCGATTCAGGGTGGTTCAGTATGGGGCCAGAGTTAGAAGCCTTTGAAAGCGAGTTTGCAGATTATTGCGAAGTTAAACACTGTATAGGGGTTGGAAATGGCCTCGAAGCACTTCACCTTCTTCTACGAGCTTATGGCATTGGCGCTGGAGATGAGGTGATCGTCCCATCGAACACCTTTATTGCAACCTGGCTAGCCGTGAGTGAATGTGGCGCAACGCCTGTTCCTGTTGAGCCAAATACAGATACTCACAATATTGATACGACGTTAATTAGCGCCGTTATCACTAATCGTACTCGTGCGATCATGCCAGTACATCTGTATGGTCAACCAGCAGACATGGATCCAATTAATGCTCTCGCTGAAAAACATGGTCTGATAGTCATTGAAGATGCAGCCCAAGCACAAGGGGCCCGTTACAAAAATCGGCGTGTAGGGTCGTTAGGACATGCTGCTGCAACCAGCTTCTACCCTGGAAAGAACTTGGGTGCGCTTGGTGACGGGGGTGCGGTGCTTACAAACGATGAAACTATTGCTAACAAAGTCAAGCAGCTTCGTAATTACGGGTCAAAAGTCAAATATCAGCATGATCTTCCCGGTTACAACAGTCGACTTGATGAACTGCAGGCAGCATTTCTTCGTGTTAAATTAGCTAAGTTAGATGCATGGAACGTTCTTCGTAGAGAGGTCGCCTGTCAGTACTCAAAACTATTAGCAAATACAAATATTGGCTTACCCTTTGTAGCTGAATTTGCAGAACCTGTTTGGCACCTTTATGTTATTCGCAACAAACAACGTGATACATTAAAAGAACATTTGGAACAACAAGGGGTGTCCACCGTTATTCATTATCCCACCCCACCCCACCTACAAGCCTGTTATCAGAGTTTCCGGGGGCAACATTTACCCATTGCGGAAATGTTAGCAAATGAGGTGTTAAGTTTACCGATGTCTCCTGTCCTAGATCCAGTAGAGTTAGAGCACGTCACAAAGAGCATTCATGGTTTTCTGAACTCTTCTCAAAGCCGTACTAGCTAACATTCATGTTTATTAATGCATTTGACCTATACACATAAACAAAATTCATACATCAATAGGAGCATACTTTTGCCGGAAGATATTAGTATTGTAATGGCGGTATATAACCACGAAGCTACCGTGGCAGAAGCACTTGAAAGTGCACTGATGCAAGAAATGCCTTATAGCAGTGTTATCTATTGTTTGAATGACGCCTCAACGGATAGAAGCGGCGAAATATTAAGTAATTACGCAAGTAAATATCCCGATAGAATCAAAGTTTATACGAGCCCCAAAAATTTGGGATCTGGCAAACAGTCTTTTTTGTATCATCAGCCTCCCGCCAATGGAAGGTATTGGTGTTTACTAGCTGGAGATGATTTTTGGACAAGCCCCGACAAACTAGCTAAGCAGATTGTATTTCTTGATGCTAATCCTGAATTTACTGGAGTAAGTTGCGATACAATAGTAAAAAATGAAATAACAGGTAAAAATAGCTTTATCAAACCCAGTAAAAACGAATTCAACCTTTTTGATTTGATTTTATTGAAACACAAATATTTATTTTATGTTCATACAACAAGCATAATATGGAGAAATATTTATATTAACAAAGGATTTTTTCTACCTCCTGCCTTTAAAAATAAATTCGCTCGTGGCGATGTAATTCTGATGCATATGATGCTGGGAAAAGGCGGCAAGGTGAAAAACATACCTGAAGTAATGAGTTGTTACCGAATGACCGGAAAGGGTGTGTGGACGAGCAAAACAGAAGAAGAACAGAAAAACCTCAACAATGATTTGCAAATTAACTTGAATCGAGCAATTTCAATACGAATTAAAATCTACGTTTTTATACATAAATATTTTTCAAGACTCAAGTTTATCACCGCCCTTATTCCCGGACCAATAAATAAATGAATAAAGAAAAAAATTCTTTCTATAAGGAGTACCCAAAAACCTGCGCCCCTGATGACTTTTGGGGACAGGTTAAGCGTACAGTTAATGGCGTTCCTGTTTCTCAGGATCAGATTGATATGATTGTCAATGCTGTTGCAGTAGGGCTTGAATTAAGCAAGAAGGACACCCTTCTTGATTTATGCTGTGGTAACGGTGCATTAAGTACGCTGCTCTTCAAATTTTGCAATGGTGGCTTGGGAGTAGATTTTTCCAAGCATCTTATATCTGTTGCCGTTGAAAACTTCATCGACTCTCCAACGGTAAATTATGAGCTTCATGACGTAGTAGATTTTTGTAAAAATACTGTAGGGTTAGATAAATTTTCAAAAGTGATTTGCTATGGTTCCTTTTCATACATAGAGCAAGACAGGGCGGAAGAACTTCTTAGACTACTCAAAACAAACTTCCCCAATTTACAGCGTATTTTTATCGGCAACTGTCCTGACAAAGATTTACTATCTGATTTTTTTAACAATAAAAAAGTTGAACACGGCATTGAAAATGACCCCGATTCCCCTATTGGTATCTGGCGAACACAAGATGATTTCATCTCATTAGCTAAACGCTGTGGCTGGAAAGCGATTATTCATAAAATGCCCAGCCAATATTATTCCGCTCACTATCGTTACGATATTGTTTTAAGCCATGAGTAATATTCTTTCAGATAAAATACAAATTGGATGGATTTCAGGCATGCCTCGCTCTGGAACGACCTGGCTAGCGCAAATTTTTGCTTCTTCTCCTGACGTTAGATTGAAGTATTGCCCCTTGTTTTCATATAAGTTTAAGAATGCTTTGGACGAATCTAGTACTTCTGAACAATGGATTAATTTATTAACGAAAGTGTATCAAACAAATTCAGAATTTCTAGATCAAGACCATCTTCGCAAGCATGGACTGGTTCCATTCTTTGAAGAGAAACATAAACATCCTCAGCATTTAATTATTAAATCTAACCGCTTTCATAATTTAACACCTCATATTATGAAATCAAATGACCAAATTCGTTTTATACATATCGTGCGACACCCCTGTGCAACAATTCATTCTTGGCTTACTAACACAAGCGAGTTTCCTTCACACGCGGATCCTATGAAAGAGTGGAGAATGGGGAAATGTAGAAAAATGGGCCCTGGTGAATATTGGGGTTTTGATGATTGGAAGAAAGTTACTCTTGAGGCCCTAAGGCTTAGCAAGCAGTATCCTGATAGATATAAAATAATACGTTATGAGAATCTTGTAAAAAATACTGAGTCCCTGACTAGAGAACTCTTTGATTTTTTCCAATTACCATATGAAAACCAAAGTGATGAATTTATTAAACTATCGCATAGTAGACATGACGATCATAAACATTCTGTATTCAAAGATCCTAACTTGAAGGACAAATGGGAAAAAATGCTGGATCCTACAATCATTTCGGCATGTTTGGACGAAATTAGAGGTACAGAATTGGAGTACTTTACAAAACAATAAATATCGCCTTGTTAGAAAATTTTTTCCTAAAATCTACAATGTTTAGTTTATATAATAAAAAATCTGCAAGGGTCAGGTTTGTTATACAAAAGTTGAGCAGGCTGTGCTGGAGTGGTTTTATCTCATGGGAATTTTATGAATGTAAAAGTAGCTATCAAAAAACAGGTTCGAGATTTGAGCTATTTCGGGGGCACAATGTTATTTACTGAACCAAAATCAACATCAAGCTTGGTTCAGCCAAATTTTGATAATTTCCTGCGTTACTCAAAAGAGTTCTTTGACAAAAGCCACTATACCAATAATGGACCGCTGGTTAAGTTACTTGAACAGCGCCTTGCTAGATTTCATGATTCAAATTTTTGCATTGCTTTCTGCAACGGATTTTGGGGTCTTGTGCTTGCAATGAGCTCACTTGCACTTACGGATAAGAGTGAAGTCATAATGCCCTCTCTAACCTACCGTCGAATGGCGGATCTTGCAGCTTGGGCTAAATTAAAGCCGCGATTTTGTGAGGTGGACACAAACACCCTATCTGTAAATCGTCAAACAGCTAGCGAATGTATCAATAGCGAGACAGCCTTGATTTTAGCTGTTCACCCTATTGTTAATTGCTGTGATATTGAGGGACTTGTTAGTCTTGGCCAAGAGTATGGTATACCTGTGCTTTTTGATTCGGTTGAGTCTGTTTATGAATCATCCCACAATGGAAAAGTTGGAGGGTTTGGCGATGCCGAATGCTTCTCAATGCATGCCAGTAAATTACTGAATGGCTTTGAAGGTGGTTATGTTACGACTAACAATGAAGCATTGGCCCACAAGCTGGCATTATTGCGTAGCTTTGGTTTTCAAGGGCAGGACAACTGTGTGGTCTCAGGGGGAACTAATGCAAAGCTTAATGAGATACACGCAGCAATGGCTTTAGCAAACTTAGATGGATTAGATCAACAAGTTGTAGATAACAGGGTGCGTTATCGCTGTTATCAGACTGGGCTTTCAGAAATTCCTAGCATCAGGCTACTCGAATTTGATGAAGGCTTCAGTACGAGCTACAAAAATATTGTGGTCGAGTTGCTCGATGATTGGCCGTTGATGAGAGATGACACTGTAGATATCCTTAATGCTGAAAATATTCTTGCCCGTGCCTACTACTCTCCACCCTTACATAGCAAAAACATGCGCTATCCATATATCCCAGCCTCCCTTGAGGTAACGGATATCCTATCCCAGCGCTTTATGCTCCTCCCATGTGGCGATTTCGTAACGTGTAATGATATTGATCAGATTGTGAAAATACTCAAATTTATCTGTTCTAATGGTTTTGTGATTGCACATCGCTTAGCTGAAAGTGAAGAAAAATAGCATGAAAAATAATAAATTTGCATTGTCTGGCGGAGATGCCTTTTTCCCGCAAGCCCTTCCAGTTGGGCAGCTTTACTTTCCATCATGGGATCGTTACAAAGCTGCAATGCGTGGGATTTTTGAACGGCGCTACTATACGAATCAGGGACCGCTTGTTCAACAGCTAGAGGGGAGACTTCAGGACTACCTTGGCGTTAAACATGCCATTTGTATCACAAATGCGACTATAGGCTTGATGATGGCGGCCGAAGCCTTAGAGCTTTCTGGAAAAGTGATAGTCCCTTCCTATACATTTATAGCATCACCGCAATCATTAAGCTGGGCCGGTATCGAGCCCGTTTTTTGTGATGTTGACCCAAGTACCCATCAGATAGCAATTGACAAATTAGACTCATTAATTGATCCGCATGTTTCTGGAATTATGGGTGTCAATTTGTGGGGAGGGGCCTGCGATGTGTTGGCATTAGAAAATTATGCTAAATCAAAAAACTTGAAACTATATTTCGATTCCGCCCATGCTTTTGGTTGTGTGGTTGATGAAAAAAAGATTGCTAATTTTGGCAGCATTGAGGTCTTTTCTTTTCATGCCACAAAGGTTTTAAGTGCCACCGAAGGGGGCTGTATTTGCACTAATGATGATGTGCTTGCTTCTCGCTTGAGAAATATACGTAGTAGTTATGGAGCAGGAAAGATAGTTCCGGTTGTCAAAACCTCCAATGGTCGAATGTCAGAAGCTCAGGCAGCAATAGCCTTAATGAGCCTTGATGACTTCCCTGACAATCAAAAAAACAACGAAAATCTATTTCGTACCTATATGGAAAGATTGAAACATATACCTGGAATTAAACTGGTAAAACCCGCTGGCGTTACATTCTCAAATTATCAATATGTTGTTTGCGAAATTCAAAAAACAACTTTTGGGTTGTCTCGGGATTCATTAGTCAAAGTTCTCAATGCAGAAAATGTAATGGCCAGGAGGTACTTTTATCCTGGTGCTCACCGCACTACAGGATACAATGATAGTTTATCTTTATATGAATATAGTTTGCCAGTTACAGACTACCTTTGTGATGCATGTATACAGCTACCGATTGGTGCAATGGTTGATACTAATGCTGTAGCTTCGATTTGTAAAATCATTGAGAACAGCCACCGCAATGCAGATTACCTACAGTCTTTTTTAATCGAGAATAAAAAATGAGATTAGGCATCATGCAACCTTATTTTTTTCCATATTTAGGGCATTTCTCGCTAATCTCTTCTGTAGATAAATGGATTGTATTCGACGTTACGCAATATACACCAAAAACATGGATGAATAGAAACCGTATTTTACATCCAAAAACAGGTTGGCAGTATGTGACAATCCCTCTTTCTAATTCTTCGATTTCAACTAAAACCTCAGAGGCAAGAGTATTCAATCTAACTGACGCGAAAAAATCAATCATCGGAAAACTTTCACACTATAAAAAAACGGCTCCATATTTCCACGAAGTTACCAAGCTGGTTCAGCAAGCTTTCGATAACTCTTTGGATGATAAACTTGTTAGCTTAAATGTTAGTGCTATGACTGAAGTTTGTAATTATTTGGGGATTACCTTTTCATATCAGATATGCTCAGAGCTTGACCTTAACTATCCAGAAAATATTGGCCCCGGAGGCTGGGCACCCTATATCTGTGAAGCACTATGTGCGACTGAGTATATAAACCCGTCTTCTGGAAAAAGTATTTTTGATATATCTGATTTCCAATCACGAGGCATACAACTTTATTTTTCTGAGTTTTCAGAATTCTCATATAATACATCCCCATATAATTTCGAACCCAATTTATCCATATTAGATGTAATGATGTGGAACTCACCAGAAGCTATTTTAGGTGGATTGAAACTGGGCACAAAGTTAGTCAAGGCCCTGCAAATTGAATAGCCTATATCGTGAGGACATTGCAAGTGAAATTTAAGGGCCATAAGTCTATATGCTCTCTCAAAGAAAACATAATTCTATTAATAGATAAAGGTGACACGGATAAGGCACTACGATTAATACATGATTTTGTTGAATATATTTTAACTGAGCCTCTTTATGTCTCTCAGGTTTTTGGTTCTAAAACGCTAGATGCATTATGTCAGCGTATAGGTCAAATTAACCTAGAAAAAATCAAACCTGAAATTGATGAAATAAACCATCCTCAATTAGATAAGCAGGCATATGTTTATATTGTCACTAAACTACAAAATTCTGGCGGCCACACAAGGGTTATTGAGGACTTCATTAAATCTAGGCCACAAGATCGACATTTCATACTATCGACAGGTTTGGCCGGAAAATCAGATTCTGACTATCTGCTTGAGAAATTAGACAAAAAAATTGACACCACCTTCGAGCAGGCGCCAAAAGGAAATTTTCAGAAACGATTAACATGGCTGCAAAAACGTCTACTTAAAATCCAGCCGAAAAGAGTGTATTTGTTTAATCATCACCAAGATAGTGTTGCCGTATCTGCCATACAGCCCGAAATGAACATCAATACCAGCTTTTATCATCATGGTGATCACCATTTGTGTTTAGGTGTTTATCTGCGAAATATTGAACATATCGACCCACACCCTATGGGTTATCACAATTGCCGGGGTCTACTTGGTATAAAAAATACTTACATTCCTTTAACCATCGATGATCAAGGAAAAAGACCTGCTGACAGGCAATTTCTACAAAATGGAAAGCTCACCACCTGTACAGCAGCCAGATCTAATAAAATTGAACAGCCCTACTTTATAAGTTACGTTAAGGTGGTACCTAAAATTTTGAAGGCTACAGGCGGCAAACATGTCCATATTGGGAAGCTGTCGCTTTGGGCTCGATTAAAACTCTGTAGAGAGCTTAAGAATAATGCTATTCCTAACGAACGATTTATATACATACCCTGGGTTCCAAGTGTGTGGGAAGCTTTACACAAATATCAAGTAGACTTATATATTGCATCCTTTCCATACGGAGGTGGACTTACTTTGATTGAGGCCATGGGCGCAGGGGTTCCAGTAGCAGTGCATAAACATATTTTTTCTCGTATTTTAAGCGGTATTGATCTCGCATATCCTAAAGCTTTTAGCTGGAAGCACCCGAATGAACTGTTTAGCTATTGTGCTTCATTAACCTCGGAGCACCTTGAACAATTAGGGCAGCTAGCTCGTATTCAATATGAAAAATATCATACCAATAGCAACCTATATGAGATGCTTAACAATAAGAACCATGGAACCACTATCCACAAAGATACGGAAAGTACATTTTCTGTAGAAAGAGATGAATGGGCTATGTGGGTAGAAAGTCAATTAAACATTAAAACCATGCTCTCAAAAATAGTTTACCGCATACTTAGAAAAATAAGGTCCCGATTGTAAACTAAAATCTCTCTTATTTAGTTACTTGTAAGAACTATATTTAAACTAAGAACTCCACCCTCGAATAGTCAGATTTAAGCAGGTAAAATGAAAGATATATTGTCTTGTTAAACTATATATCTAGGATTCTCCTATCAACAGGGTACGTAATACCTATTTGTAAATTAAGGATATAAAAAGGTAACAAATGTCCATGGGTATTAGTATTTCAATTATTATTGTTAATTACAATTCAGGGGAGTTTTTGCGCGACTGTATCAATTCTTTGTTTCCCTCTCCTATAGAAATGGAAGTCATTGTCGTTGACAATGCCTCTTCGGATGGAAGCCTTAATACCATCGATGCCATGCCCCAAGTAACTATTATTCCAAATGATAAAAACTTAGGTTTTTCTACCGGATGTAATATCGGAATAAAAGCTTCAAGCGCAAATTATTTATTATTTTTGAACCCGGACTGTACTGTTTCACGCGATACGATTATGCAATTGTTGGACTATTTACAAGCCCATGATCAAGCTGGAATGGTCGGAGGGTTACTCGTATATCCCGATGGAACTGAGCAAGGTGGTGGACGTAGATCTATTCCAACCCCATGGAGAACCTTGGTGAGAGCATTGGGATTAACTCGATTTTCGAACCGTTGGCCAAACTTGTTCACAGATTTTCATTTGCACAAACAACCGTTACCCACTGAACCTGTTGAGGTGGAAGCTATTTCAGGGGCATGCATGCTAATAAAACGAAAGGCATTAGACGATGTAGGGCTTTGGGATGAAGGCTATTTTTTACATTGTGAAGATTTAGACTATTGCATGCGCTTTCGAAAAAACGGCTGGAAAATAATGTTTTTACCTCAAGCAAAAGTTGTGCACGAACACGGTGCTTGCAGCAAAAGTAGGCCCTTCTTTGTCGAATGGCACAAACACAAAGGAATGCTTCGGTTTTATCGGAAATTTTTCAGGCAGCAGTATCCACATGTACTTTGGTGCGGAGTTGTCTTTGGTGTTTGGTTTCGTTTTGTAGTGGTATCAAGCTACCATTTAGTCAAGCTAACTCTAGCGAAAACTGGGCTTACTAAATGACGGATCAACCTGTTGGAATCATTGGTGCAACTAGTCTAGTAGGAGGCTTTACACTATCACTTCTAACTGAGAAGAATTATAAAATTAATGCCTACACCCGCCAGCCCTCTCTAGTTCAAAAAGGCCCAGTAAATTGGCACCAATTGGGTCTTCCAAAAGAGCCCCCCTTCATACCCAGCTCTTCGATACAACAAGAAGCTACCCCCCTGTGGATTTGTGTTGCGCCAATATGGGTAGCACCTCAATATTTTAATTTTTTAATACAAAAGGGTATTAAACGGATAGTCCTACTTTCTTCTACAAGCCTTTACACAAAAGCCGTTTCTAAAGATGCCGAAGAACAATCAACCGCACTCCGCCTGAAAGAATCGGAGGAATTGATAAAAACATGGGCAAAGGAAAATAATATTGAATGGGTCATTTTACGTCCCACCCTAATATATGGCCTTGGTCGAGATAAAAATATCGCTGAAATAACACGCTTTATCAAAAAATTTGGCTTTTTCCCGTTATTTGGAAAAGCTCTTGGGTTACGACAACCAGTACATGCTGAAGATGTAGCGAATGCTTGTATTTCGGCTCTAGAATCACCCTCTGCGCTCAACCGCTCGTACAACATATCTGGAGGAGAAACCATTACCTATCGTAAAATGGTTTCAAGGATCTTCGATGCACTAGGGAAACGCCCCTATTTCATTCCTATCCCGTTACCTTTGTTTAGATTAGCTGTTACATGTTTGAGGTTATTACCTCGATACGGACATTGGTCTACCTCTATGGCCGAGAGAATGAACCAGGACCTAGTTTTTGATCATACCGCAGCAACTGAGGAATTCTGCTATACAGCGAGAAAATTTTTCCCAGCAAGAAAAGATCTAGGCGAATTTTAAGTAAATGCATAAGCCTGCTAAGTAACAACTTCACACAGAACATAATACCCCTCTCTTTTGGCAAAATAAGAATCAGACTCCATTACTTCAATCTTTCGTCACGACGGCTCACTTACTAAATAATTAGACAGCGCTTACATGCAAAACTGGCCTTCTCCCCCTTGCTTTCTCCTCCCTACTTACCCATCATTGCCCGTTTGCTTTTGGAAAAATTCTCTCCATGGAAAACATCTCGATTCGCGGTGCAAGAACCCATAATTTGAAGTCGGTAGACCTTGATCTGCCCCGTGATAAGCTCATTGTAGTGACAGGTTTATCAGGATCGGGGAAATCATCGCTGGCCTTCGACACCCTCTATGCCGAGGGGCAACGCCGCTATGTCGAATCGCTCTCAGCCTATGCCCGTCAGTTCCTTTCTATGATGGAAAAACCGGATGTAGATCATATTGAGGGGCTGTCTCCCGCCATTTCCATTGAGCAAAAATCTACCTCCCACAACCCACGGTCTACGGTGGGAACCATTACTGAAATTCACGATTACCTGCGCCTTTTATATGCACGTGTTGGTGAACCTCGCTGCCCTGATCACAACGAACCCTTAAAGGCACAAACCATTAGTCAAATGGTCGACCAAGTATTGGCGTTACCCGAAGACTCTAAGTTGATGCTGCTGGCACCTGTAATACGGGGTAGAAAAGGTGAACATGCCCATATTTTTCAAAGCCTTCGGGCACAGGGGTTTATCCGGGTCCGAGTTGATGGCTTGGTGGTGGATCTTGATGATGTACCTGAACTGGAAAAGAACAAAAAACACAATATTGAAGTGGTGGTCGACCGCTTTAAGGTGAAACCCGACTTACAACTTAGGCTATCCGAATCCTTTGAAGCGACTCTGAATCTTTCCGAAGGACTCGCCATTGTGACAAGTATGGATGGCTCGCCAATTCATTCTTCATTTACTACAGCATCAGCTATTACCGCATGTGACTCATCAACAAACAACAGCACATCAGAAATGCTGTTCTCTGCTCGATTTGCCTGCCCGGTATGTAACTACAGTATTGATGAACTTGAGCCCAGGATGTTCTCTTTTAACAATCCCGCAGGAGCCTGCCCCGGTTGCGATGGCTTGGGCGTTAAGCAATTTTTTGATATTGACAGAGTCGTTCAATATCCGGAGTGCTCCATTTCTGAAGGTGCTATTCGCAGCTGGGATAGAAAAAATCTTTTTTACTTCAATATGTTGACGTCTATAGCAGACCATTATGGGTTTAATATTGACCACCCCTTTCAAGACTTAGCCCCGCAACACCAGCAAGTGGTTCTATTTGGCAGCGGCCAAGAGGTGATTGATTTTAATTATGTGAATGACAAAGGCACCGTGTTCAAACGCTCCCATCAATTTGAGGGGATTGTACCCAACATGGAGCGACGCTTCCGCGAGACTGAATCTCAAGGTGTACGAGAAGATCTCACTAAATACATGAATACCCAGCACTGCCCGGAATGCGGTGGTGCCCGATTGAGAAAATCCGCACGGCATGTGTTTATTGATGAAAAACCCCTACCCGAAGTGGGTAATATTCCCGTGGGAGAACTGGCGGACTACTACGAAAACCTTCATTTAGATGGAAGTAGAGGAGAAATTGCCGAAAAAGTCCTTAAGGAAATCCGAGACCGACTTCGCTTCTTGGTGGATGTCGGCCTTAACTACCTCAATCTAAACCGCAGTGCCGACACCCTCTCCGGTGGTGAAGCGCAGCGTATTCGTCTGGCCAGTCAGATTGGTGCTGGACTTGTGGGGGTTATGTACATACTCGATGAACCTTCAATTGGACTGCATCAGCGAGATAATGCACGGCTATTGGCCACCCTCACCCGCCTAAGAGATCTTGGTAATACGGTGATTGTGGTTGAGCATGATGAAGACGCCATTCGCGAAGCAGATTACATTGTCGACATCGGCCCCGGCGCAGGAGTGCATGGAGGGGAAATTATCGCCCAAGGTTCCTATCAGGATATTCTCAATGAACCACGCTCCCTGACTGGCGATTACCTCTCTGGCCGAAAATCCATTGTTATCCCTAAAAACCGCACCCCAGCCACCAGTAAAAAATTGCTGCTCAATGGCGCCAGTGGTAATAATTTACAACAGGTCGATTTAGAACTTTCAGTGGGGTTGCTTACCTGTATTACGGGTGTTTCAGGCTCAGGTAAATCTACCCTCATCAATGAAACCTTATATCCCATTGCCGCGACAGAATTAAATAAGGCGACAACCCTTAATCCTGCCGCCTATGAATCTATATCTGGCATGGAGCATTTTGATAAATGCGTGGATATTGATCAGAGTCCTATCGGCCGAACCCCACGCTCTAACCCTGCAACCTATACAGGTATCTTTACCCCCATCCGTGAATTATTTGCCGGCACACAGGAATCTCGGTCACGCGGTTATAAACCCGGACGCTTCAGTTTTAATGTTAAAGGTGGGCGCTGTGAAGCCTGCCAGGGCGATGGTGTCACCAAAGTAGAAATGCACTTCCTACCCGATGTCTATGTGCCCTGTGATGTATGTAAAAGCAAACGCTATAACCGAGAAACTCTGGAGGTTCGTTACAAGGGCAAAAGCATCCACGAAGTACTGGAATTAACAGTGGAAGATGCTAGAGAATTTTTTGACGCAGTACCCACTATCTCAAGAAAACTACAAACCCTAATGGATGTGGGTCTCTCTTATATCAAACTGGGGCAAGCAGCCACGACCCTATCTGGAGGCGAAGCCCAAAGGGTTAAACTCTCACGAGAGCTATCTAAACGTGATACAGGTAATACTCTTTACATATTGGACGAACCCACCACCGGTTTACACTTTCACGATATTCAACAACTGCTCACCGTGTTACACCACCTGCGTGACCACGGCAATACCGTTGTCGTCATTGAGCACAACCTGGATGTCATAAAAACTGCTGACTGGATTGTGGACCTGGGCCCGGAAGGAGGCTCCGGGGGCGGAGAAATCATTGCCACCGGCACACCAGAGGATGTCGCAAAAATTACCCACTCCCATACTGGGTACTTTTTAAATAAATTGTTGAAATAATATATTTAAAAGTCAGCAGTTAAAGGTATTCGTCTAAAAACTTGATTAAAAACAAGGGCACCTACTCTCTGAATCCTATTTACGAGTCAGAGAGTAGCAATGAAAATATTTTGTTTGGTATCACCCCTATCGCAATCACCAACATCTGTATCACATCATTACTAGAAACGATCAAAGAAGAAAAAACTCCGCAGGCTTTCTAATAGAGAGTAGCCGGTCTTTAATCAACAATCTCAAACACGCTCAACAGACCCACGATTTTTTCAATTAATTCGCTATTGCCATTTTATCAAACACTGTTAATATACTGTACATAAACACATACTGTTTAAAAAAACATACAACTGTCACTACATTTAAGAAACAGGCGGGAGAAGAAACATGTTGAGTACATTGGTATCCAAATTCATTGACATATTGCGTTCACGTATTCGATTTGCTCGTTATCAACAAACCCTCAACCCCTTTCAACACAACCCACATCCCGTGACACTCGGCCCGGAACAACTCAGCCGATTCTTTACCTATGTCGCAAACAATGAACGTGTTCGCACCTGAGTTAAAGTTGAGTCAGCTTATACTTCTAACTGTCACCAACCACGCAAAAAGCCTAACCACAAACCACCTCCTCAGAAAAGTTGGGTGACCTATCCCCTACCCATAGACATTTATCAGGTCTATCTCCAATTGAAACCTTAAGACTTTTATCAGGTCTATCTCCAACTGAAACCTTAAAAAGGTCCATTAATCACAACATCGTTGTACTCCGCCCAATACACCTATAACCTGATATTTATAAGAGCACAAAAAATTCACAATGGAATCCACCTATGAAGTATGTAGTCATTACCCTATTACTGGTTTTATCCGGATGTGCCACTCAACATAATCAACAACAAGCTCCTACAGTAAAAGAAATACCAAAAGTACAAGAAGTACAAGAAGTACAAGAAGTACAAGAAGTACAAGAAGTACAAGAAGTACAAAAACAGGTTGTGTTAACCAAGGCAGAAGCACCACGAGATGAAAGTGCCAAAAAGCCTCCTCAACCCAAAATTGAGAAGCCTATCGCCAACACGGACAAACCAACACCACCGATAACCTTTGAAAATTTGAAAGGAAATTACTCCTGTATATTGGAATATGCCTATAAAGTCTCAACAGCATCGTCCGTCAAAACGAATGGAGGGATATTGCGAATGACCATTAATGAGCAGGACGCGGTCATTCAAAGCACAGGCGCGGCTGTAACATTAAAACTACATTCAAAGTCGGGACGTGGCATTACTGCCACCAACGACACTACAGTTTTCACATATAATCGAAATTCTCATGGTTTCACTCTCGACACAGGTATTGGGCGTTCGGGTTTTAATCTTGCAGGAGGGGGGCATACCGGCAATCAGATGAAGATGTTTGGATCATGCTCCAAACAAGGATGAATGACTCGGTTACGCAATCGATCTAAAAGTGCCTGGGGTTGTATGCCCCGATACGAATTAATTATGGGATGGAGGGCAACCCAGCAGGCTAAAGACTTAATCTAGCCTAAGCCCTCCCCCTCGGCTCTTCAAAGCTGGATACAGTGCGCTGCCTGGCCCATAAAATCTTTCATCTAAACGATGTCTGCCCTAACAGGTACTGTTAACATACACATTCGGTGGAAATAATTCATGAAACCATATGAAACAATATTTAGTTGGTGGCGCTGTACGCGATAAATTACTCAACTATCCGTTTATAGAGCGGGATTGGGTGGTGGTTGGCGCTACCCCCGAAGAGTTACTAAACCAAGGCTTTCAGCAAGTTGGCAGTGACTTCCCTGTCTTTCTTCACCCGGAAACCAAAGAAGAATACGCCTTGGCACGAACCGAACGAAAATCTGGTACGGGCTATAAAGGCTTTCAAGTTTTTTCCGACACCAGCGTTACATTGGAAGAGGATTTATCGAGGCGTGACCTCACCATCAATGCCATGGCAGAAGATATTAATGGCCAGATCATAGACCCCTATCACGGTCAAAAAGATCTCTCAAATAAAATTCTTCGTCATGTTTCCAATGCCTTTGTGGAAGATCCCTTACGTGTTCTCCGCGTGGCACGATTTGCTGCCCGCTACCACCATCTGGGATTTACAATTGCCGAGGAAACTCTCGCCCTGATGACTGATATTGTCGCCAGCGGGGAATTACAACACCTCACCGCAGAGCGTGTCTGGGTAGAAACGGAAAAAGCTCTTTCAGAACGGTCACCCCGCACCTATATAGAAGTTTTACGTCAATGTAATGCTCTCAGCGTGCTATTCCCCGAGATAGACCGCCTATTTGGCGTCGCTCAGCGCGCCGATTATCATCCCGAAATAGACACCGGTCTTCATGTTTTGATGTCGTTAGATCAAGCGACGGTACTTGACGAAGACACGGCTACCCGTTTTGCCGTACTCGTCCATGACTTGGGCAAAGGCACTACCCCAGAAAATATTTTGCCTAAACATAGTGGTCACGAAGAAAGGGGCGTTCAGTTGGTCAATAATCTCTGTGATCGATTAAAAGCGCCCAATCGTTATCGTGAACTGGCCGTGGCTGTAACGCGTTATCACCTGTTATGTCACAAAGCACCTCATCTGAGACCCTCGACCATTCTCAAAGTGCTCAAAGGTATTGGCGCACTGAGACAACCCGAAAAACTGGCACAATTTGTTCGTTGTTGCGAGTCTGATGCCAAAGGTCGCCTGGGGTTCGAAAATAAGCCTTACGAATCAGGCGCGTGGCTAACAAAAGCTTTTGAAGCCATTCAAACCATCGACAATAAGGAATTTATTCAGCAGGGTCTCAGCGGTCAACAATTGGGCGAAGCGATCGATAGACGACGCCAACAGCTTATTGCTGAATTGAAAGAGCAACAACATTGAGCCTTGTAACCACTCACAAAAATCCTGTTGTGCTGATCACAGGCGCTGCTCGCCGTATTGGCGCTGAAATCTCCCGTACCTTTCACAAAAATGGTTTTGATGTCGCACTCCACTACAATAAATCCATCCAGGATGTTGAAGCGCTCTCCCATGAGTTAAATACTCTTCGGGAAAATTCTGCCTCAATCTATCAAGCACAACTAACAAATATTTCTGCCATTAACGCTCTGGTGGAGGATGTAATGAGCTGGAAAGGCAAGCTGAATGTACTCATCAACAACGCTTCAAGTTTTTACCCCACCCCATTGGACCAGGCCAATGAAGAGCAATGGGATGAGCTCATGGGCAGTAATCTCAAAGGCCCCTACTTTCTCTGTCAGGCCGCGGCGCCTAAACTACAAGAAAGCGGTGGAAGTATTATTACCATTGCCGACATCTATGCCAGAAACCCTTTAAAAGGCTATAGCATCTACTGCATAGCCAAAGCAGGAAATGCCATGCTCACCAAATCGCTGGCTAAAGAACTAGCGCCAAACGTGAGAGTAAACGGTATTGCACCGGGTGTTATTTTATGGCCCAACACTGACGACCAAATGAGTGAAACTACAAAACAAACCGTGATAGATAACGTGCCCCTTAAACGCACGGGAAGCCCTGAAGATATAGCACAAACAGCCCTTTTCCTTGCAACCTCCGCCAGCTATATGACAGGCCAGGTTATTGCCGTAGACGGAGGCAGCTCCCTCACCTAATCAATTGATACCGGTCAATAACTCAACAATTTTTTCTCTCAAACACTTGAAATCCTCCACGTCAAATCCCATGTAATTAGTGCAGATTATTGAGCACATGGGTGTTCATGTATTTATCTGAAACAACTTAAAAACTCTCATTTTACGGAGGTGTAACATGACCTTAATACCCAGAGGAAACTTCTTTGATGTGGACCGTTTTGTTGATGATTTTTTGTCACCTTCTCGCACTCAAATGAACGCTAAAGGCTCATTCTTTGCGCCCCATGTAGATATTGTGGAACGTGACGGCCATTATGAAATAACCGCAGAAATGCCTGGCATGAAAAAAGAGGATATCAAGATCACTCTGGAAAATGGCGTACTTCGCCTTGAAGCAGAAAGTCATATGGAAGATAAAGAAGAAAAAGAGGGCAAGATCATTCGCCAAGAACGTCGCTACGGCAAGTACGTTCGTAGTTTTGACTTGGGTGGAAATATCCACGAAGAGGATATTAAAGCTTCGTTCGAGGATGGTGTATTAAAACTGACGGCACCAAAAGTTGCCGAGAAAACACCTCAACAACGGCAAATTGATATTCAATAACCAATCCCTCAAATAGGCAGAAAATTTACTGTCAAACCAACCGGGCTTGATCTAAGCCCGGTTAATTTTTTCATAACGACTATCATAGTTACCATAGCCTTTTTATTTCAGGATAACGTTATGACACCAGAACTCTCTCGAATTAAGAAAACACTGGAAGAGCACAAAGACGTTCTATTGCAGCGACTATCGCGTGTAAAGCAAGGGATGACACAGGAGCACTCTGCCGACTGGTCTGAACAGGCGCAGGAGCGCCAAAATGATGAAGTGCTTGAGGCTATCGGCAATGAATCTCAGCACGAACTCAAAGAAATCAATATTGCACTAGAACGGATAAAATCCGGAGACTATGCCAACTGCACAACCTGTGGGAAAGAGATTTCCCTGAAGCGACTAGAGGCCATCCCCTATACCCACCTCTGTATCCATTGCGCTGAATAACTGAGACCCCAACAACATTAACGCTTTCGCAAACAGGCAGGGGTCACTTCAGATAAATATCGACACCCCATCAGCTTCATATCCAACACTATCTCACTACGCAATAAATCCAATGCCCTTGCCACCCCAGGTTGGCCACCGGCGGCCAGTCCATACAAATAAGGCCGGCCAATCATGCATGCCGTAGCACCCAACGCCATCGCTTTCAGCACATGGGTTCCGCGACGAATGCCCCCATCAAGAATAATTTCAATCTGCCCGCCCACCGCGTCAACAATCTCTGGCAATACATCAAAAGGGGCGGGAGAACTGTCCAGCTGGCGGCCACCGTGATTCGAAATAATAATGGCTGACGCCCCTATTTCTACCGCCTTTTTAGCGTCGTCAACGGACATAATCCCCTTCAATGCAAAGGGCCCACCCCATTCGGACATTAGCCACTCAGCATCTTTCCAACTCACGGTAGGATCGAACTGATTAGCCACATACTTCAACAAGTTTGATGTCTCTCCCGTGCCCTCACTAATTTTGTGCTCAACGTTGGCCAGCACGATAGGATCGCTCGTCAAATACCGGTACATCCAAGCCGGATGAATCAATACATCCAGCATACTTTTAAGGGTTAATTTTGGCGGTAAGGTCATACCGGTTCGCAAATCACGCTCCCGGTTACCATGGGCAGGCAAATCAACGGTTAGACAAAGCGCATCAAAACCTGATGTTTTCGCTCGCTGAACAAATTCCCGGCTTAGCTCCCGGTCCTTGTGTACATATACCTGAAACATCTTGGGGCCATTTGTTTCAGCGCCAACAGCTTCAATACTGGTGGTTGCCAGCGTAGATAGTGAATAAAACGTACCACTTAATGCAGCCTCTCTGGCCACTGCTTTTTCACCCTGATAGTGAAACATTCGGGTCATACCCGTGGGCGCACAAAGAACCGGCCAATCAATTTTTTGACCCAAGACTGTTGTCGATAAGTCGATAGTAGACACATCCACCAGTGCGCGCTGAAGAAGGTCATATTGATCAAATGCCGAGGTATTACCCCGCAAGGTTCGCTCATCATCTGAGCCACCATCAATATAGGCAAACAATGATTCCGGCAAACGACGTTTAGCTGCTTTACGGAGGTCATTCACATTAAAACAACGAGACAACCGTCGAGACATGATCATTGTTTAATGTTCCTCGACATGATTGACAGAGAGGAAGGCAATGTCGGACAGCTCTTGTCCGCACCAGACAAAACTTATAGGCCATAAAGACTGGCTTTTTTGATCATACTCTCGCCAAAGCGCCTTATAACTCACACCCAAAGAGGGATGCTTTTCATCAGGAACTAATTCTGCCAGCGGCCACAAGACAAAGGCGTTTTCCAAAATTTCCTGACGGGGCAATACCACACCCTCTAAGTCTCCAACTGCATTGTCATAGGTCAGAATATCGATATCCAACGTACGCGCACTAAAGCGAGGACAATCACGACGACGGCCATTGTTATCTTCTAGTGTTTTCAAATATCGTGACAAATCACCAACACTCAACTCGGTTTCAATACCGACCACCAAGTTATAAAAGTTATCACCATCAAACCCCACGGCAGCACTTTCGTAGACAGAAGAAATACGCATTGGCCCAAACTCACCAGCGAGGGCATCTAACCCCGCCGTGATATAGCGTTGTTGCGATATATTGCTACCCAGACTGAGTAACACTCTGGCTCGTGTAATATCGCCCATTAGCTACGAGTCCCCCGTTCAATAATGACACCCACATCACGGGCTCCGCGAACAGCACCAGGCTTACCAATACGCAACCGCAACCAAGGAACATTAAATTCTTGGCGAATAATCTCTGCCACTTGCTCCGCCATGGTTTCCACTAAGAGAAACTCACTGCCACCAATAAAATCTATTATTCGCTTTGACACCGCTTTGTAATTGAGGGCGAACTGAATATCATCAGTTTCAGCTGCTTGGCGAATATCTGTGCCCATTTCTAGATCCAAACTAATGATCTGCCGAACCTGACGCTCCCAATCATAGATGCCAATAATGGTCTCAATCTTAAGATCATTGATATAAACGATATCCATAAACCCGTTATCTCTCGCCTAAAGGCAGTAATGTATCCATGGGCCAACGTGGCATTGCCGTAATGGAGAGTCCATCATGCTGTCCAGCTAACAAGCGCTGACAACCCGCATAGGCAATCATTGCGCCGTTATCGGTACAGAATTCATGGCGAGCGTAGAAAACCTCCCCCTGAACCTTACGCAAACTCTCTGAGAGCCGCTCTCTCAGTCTCGTATTGGCGGATACACCACCCGCTATAATTAATCGCGTTAAACCCGTCTGTTCAAGTGCACGACGACATTTAATCGCCAATGTATCGACCACCGCTTCCTGAAAAGCACAGGCGATATCCGCCATAGTCTGGTCATCGGGCAAAACGTCTTCTCCACGATGTTTAGCAATGGTATTCAGGGTAAAGGTTTTCAACCCGGAAAAACTAAAGTCGAGACCGGGGCGATCCGTCATAGGCCTTGGAAATTTAAATCGACCAACATCACCTAACGCTGCAAGCTTTGCTATCTCAGGGCCACCCGGGTAATCCAAATCAAGCATTTTGGCCGCTTTATCAAAGGCTTCACCGGCCGCATCATCAAGAGATTCACCCAGAATACGGTACTGCCCAATGTTAGTGACTTCGACTAACTGGGTATGCCCACCCGAAACGAGTAACGCCACAAAAGGAAAGGCTGGCGGATTGTCCTCTAACATAGGGGCCAGCAAATGACCCTCCATATGATGGACACCGACTGCAGGCACCTGCCAGGCATAAGCCAGAGCGCGGCCGACACTTGCCCCCACCATCAGCGCACCAATAAGTCCCGGCCCCGAAGTATAGGCAATACCCGTGACATCACTGGCGGAACAATGGGCATCTGCCAAGACCTGGCGGATCAATGGTAATAGCTTGCGCACATGGTCTCGCGATGCCAGTTCTGGCACCACTCCACCGTATTCGGCATGGACTGCTACCTGACTAAACAGTGTATGAGCAAGCAGCCCCTGTTCACTGTCGTAAACAGCAACACCCGTCTCATCACACGAAGTTTCTATACCCAGTACGCGCATTAGTTAGGACCGACGACCTTATTAAAACAAGATTAAATTAAAGAAAGCAGGAAATCATACGCCAAAACCGCCGCAAATTCATGTGCTTAGCGTTACTCAAAAGCCCCCAACGGACACCCACAAAATCTTTGCAACTGGCACAGGATATGTATAGAATACGCGCCCTTGCAGGAGTACAGGGTAACTCTTTCTAAGCATTACTTAGAAAAGGTACTTCTTGAAAGACAAGAAACTCGGTACTAAACAATTAATAAAATATACAGGATAGAGGATACATGCCTTTCGTTCGTATTAAAGAAAATGAGCCTTTTGATGTGGCTCTGCGTCGTTTCAAGCGTTCTTGTGAAAAAGCTGGTGTACTGGCAGAAGTTCGTCGCCGTGAGTTTTACGAGAAACCCACTTGGGAACGTAAGCGCAAAGCTGCTGCTGCCGTGAAACGTCATGCTAAGAAGCAGTCTCGCGAAAACCGCAAGTTCGAGCGCCTGTACTAAGCTTTTACTGACTTTCTAAGTCAAAATATCTATTCTTTAAGCGCCGCAATGTCGGCGCTTTTTGCGTTTGAAAAAATCTTAGCTTGAAGCAAGCAATGTGAGGGAGTGCAACATGAGCAAAACACTGAAAAACCAAATCACCGAAGCCATGAAAGATGCCATGCGAGCCAAAGCCAAAGTGAGACTAGGCACTATTCGTCTCATTCAAGCTGATATCAAACGTATAGAAGTAGATGAACGCATCGAAGTTGATGATGCACGCGTCTTGGCCATACTCGACAAAATGGTTAAACAGCGCCGTGACTCCATCAGCCAGTTTGAGAGCGCGGGTCGCCAAGAGCTCGCCGATGTAGAGCAGGCAGAAATCGAAGTGATTCAGGAGTTTTTGCCAGAAGCACTGAGTAATGATGAGCTTGCGTCAATGATCGATGCGGCCATTGCAGCCACAGGCGCTGAAGCGATGAAGGATATGGGCAAAGTGATGGGTATAATCAAACCCAAAATCCAAGGCCGTGCCGATGTCGGTGCTGTAAGCGGAATAATTAAAAGCAAGTTGAGCTAATTGCCCCAGCTAAATTTATACCACTCAAACTAATTTTAGTCACACCACTCACAGCAAAAAACCGGCTAGTATTAAGTTGTGTGTTGGTGTTAAACGGCTTATGGTTATTACAATCAGCTTGTCGGCCTCAAATGCACAGCGCCCTAGTATTTGAAACCGCCCAAAAAAGCATCAACACTAAACATCAATACCAGCACCAATTAATAGTATCGAAGCAACCGACAAACAGCGAAGCCCTATTACATAAATGGCCGGAAGAATCCCTCAAAGCTTTATCGACGATGTCCTTGATCGGGTAGATATTGTCGATGTGGTGGGCAGCCGTCTCGACTTGCGAAAGTCCGGAAAAAATCATTCGGCCTGCTGTCCATTTCACGACGAAAAAACCCCCTCCTTTACCGTCAGCCAGGATAAACAATTCTTCTACTGTTTTGGTTGCGGCGCGGGCGGCAATGCCATCGGCTTTGTCATTGATTTTGAACGAGTATCATTTCCTGAAGCAGTAGAGACATTAGCAAAACATGTGGGACTGGAAGTCCCCCGTGAAGCCAACCACAACGATGGCGCCAGCCAATATCGAAAAGCGCTCTATACCATGATGGAGAAAGCGGATCATTTTTACCGCAATAGTCTCCGAAATCATTCCAGTGCCCACGAAGCCGTCAACTACTTGAAAGCCCGCACCCTGAACGGTGAAACAGCCCGTCTTTTTGGTATAGGCTTTGCCCCTCCCGGATGGGACAACCTACTCCAGAGCCTGGGTAAAACGGACGAAGATATTCGACAGCTCAAAGAATCGGGACTTCTCATCGATCGTGAGGAAGAAAATAAGCTCTATGACCGCTTCCGCCATCGCATTATGTTTCCCATCCGTGATGTCCGTGGTCGCACCATCGGTTTTGGTGGACGAGTACTCGGTGTCGACAAACCAAAATATCTCAACTCACCCGAGACCCCCTTGTTTCATAAAGGCCGGGAACTCTACGGCCTTTATGAAGTAAACCGCCAACTTCGCGATATCCAAAACCTTCTTGTGGTAGAAGGCTACATGGATGTCGCTGCACTGTCTCAACACGGCATTCACAATGTGGTCGCAACACTGGGAACAGCTGCCACAGCTGAACACTTAGACAAGTTGTTTCGTTACACCTCCGAAGTAGTTTTTTGCTTCGATGGTGATGAAGCGGGACGAAAAGCTGCTCGCCGCGCACTTGAAACCAGCCTCCCCGTCATGCTTGATGGCCGCACAGCAAAGTTTCTATTCTTACCCGACGGAGAAGACCCCGACTCCCTCGTTCAAGCGATCGGTAGTGAACAATTTCTTAAATTAATACAATCCGCCACACCAATTTCAGATTTTTTGTTTGAATCACTATCAAAAGGCATTGATACCGAAGCGCTCGACGGCAAAGCTCGACTAAGCAAGCTTGCGGCACCGATGATCAACAGCATGCCAAAAGGGGTATTTAAAACCCTTATGCTCAAAACCCTGTCACAACGTACAGGGCTAGATACAGAAACACTGACTGGATTGATTAAACCCATTGAGCCCCCAGCTCCACCCGAATATGACCAAGAACCACCTCTTACTCCCAACCAAGAGGAATATCCGGAATATTACGGAGAAAACCGAACCGCCCATCATTACGATGACAGCAAACCAAGGCAGCGAAAAACCTACGCACCTAAAAAAATCAGCCTCCAGCAAAAACGGGTGAAAATGCCCCCTACACAGACCCTTATAGCCCTATTAGCTAACCACCCTGAGCTGGTTAAACTCGTTACTGATCTGGAAACCCTACGTCACTTGGAAATAGAAGGATTAGATCTTCTCGTTCCCCTGATAGAAGTTATCCGCGAAAACCCCAACTACACACTCAACCATATTCTTGGATACTGGCGAGGAATACACGATATAGACCAGGCCAAACGACTTACAGAAATTGCCGCCACCGACCTACTCCGCCCTGTAGCCAACAGCAACAGAGACAATGCGAGGGAGTTTCAGGAAATTCTAGACCGGCTAATGCGTCACTCGGCAACCAACTTGGCTCCGCTGGAGCTTTTTTATTATTTGGCCACGAAAGAAGCCATTGATGACCATGATTTAAAAAACCTTAACTGTGCATGGCTTGAACTTCCTGAAGACCAGAGAAATTCTGAAACAAAAGCCCTATTTAATCAAATTGTTGGAAAGCCAAGACTTCAATAATTTAAACTTGTAAACTTACGGGATATTAATCCACTTAGATAAGACAAAACCGGTTTATTCCAGTATAATCGCGCGTTTTATTTCGCCCCTAATTCTAGTCATAGCAGATCGTATATGAGCGGTAACGCACAGCAACAATCACGTATCAAAGAATTAATCGCCAGAGGCCGTGAACAGGGATACCTGACCTACGCCGAAGTGAATGACCACCTACCTGAGGATATTTCTGACCCGGATCAGGTTGAAGACATCATTCAAATGATTAATGACATAGGCATTAGTGTCTTTGAAAATGCGCCTGATGCAGAACAACTTCTAAGCACAACCGAGTCAACAACTGACGAAATTGCTGCCGCAGAAGCTGCTGCTGCCCTTGCTGCGGTAGAAACAGAACAGCATCGCACCACTGACCCGGTGCGTATGTACATGCGTGAAATGGGCTCTGTTGAGCTTCTGACCCGCGAAGGCGAAATTGCCATCGCTAAGCGTATCGAGGAAGGTATTCGTGAGCTAATGGCCGCGATGGCCGAATGGCCCGCCGTTGTAGACTACATCATCTCCGAATACGACCTTATCGAAACCGACGAGCGCAAACTTGCTGATATTCTTATTGGCTACCTCAATCCTATGGAGCATGTGCCATCCGCCCTTGCTCAAGCAGAAGCGGCAAAGAAAGAAGATGGTACTGAAGAGGATGACGATGACGATGACGAGCCTACTGGTCTCGATCCCATCGAAGCTAAAGAACGCTTTGACACCCTGCGAGACCTAAACAATAAAGCGAAAAAAGCGCTGGAAAAACATGGACGTGACCATAAAACGACGAAAAGTGCCTTATTCGAACTCAGCGAGCATTTCAAATACCTGAAACTGGCTCCGCGTAAATTCGAACCTATCATTGTTCTTGTCCGTGAAGCGCTGGGTATTGTTCGAGTAGGAGAGCGCAACATCATGAAGCTCACTGTTCGCAAAGCCAAAATGCCTCGTGCCGACTTTATTCGCAGCTTCCCCAGCAATGAGGTTAACGAAGACTGGATTCCAGAACTCTGTAAAAAAAGCAATCCTTACACTGAGGCGTTAAAGCACCTTGAGCCAGAAATTCAACGCATACAACGTCGCCTGAAACATATTTCCAACAAGACCGGATTGAAAGTCAGCGAAATTAAAGACATCAATCGACGCATGTCCATTGGCGAAGCTAAGGCTCGCCGTGCCAAGAAAGAAATGGTCGAGGCTAACTTGCGTCTAGTTATCTCCATTGCCAAAAAATATACCAACCGCGGGCTGCAATTCCTCGATCTGATTCAGGAAGGTAATATCGGCCTAATGAAAGCCGTTGATAAGTTTGAATACCGTCGCGGGTACAAATTCTCTACTTATGCGACTTGGTGGATCCGTCAGGCCATTACCCGCTCTATTGCAGATCAGGCGCGGACTATTCGTATCCCCGTTCATATGATTGAGACAATCAACAAGCTCAATCGCATATCTCGTCAAATGCTTCAGGAAATTGGCCGCGAACCAACACCAGAAGAACTCGGCGAGCGTATGGAAATGCCCGAAGACAAAATTCGCAAAGTACTGAAAATTGCCAAAGAGCCGATCTCTATGGAGACCCCAATTGGTGATGATGAAGACTCACACTTGGGCGATTTTATCGAAGACGTTAATATCCAATCACCAGTGGATAGTGCTACGGGTGAAAGCCTCACAGAAGCCACTAGGGATGTACTAAACGGCCTCACAGTAAGAGAAGCCAAAGTACTGAGAATGCGCTTCGGTATTGATATGAACACTGACCATACTCTCGAAGAAGTGGGCAAACAGTTTGATGTGACCCGCGAGCGGATTCGTCAGATTGAAGCTAAAGCCCTACGCAAACTGCGCCACCCTACCCGGTCAGATCATTTGCGTAGCTTCCTAGACGAGTAAGAAAAAACAAACAAATGTTTTACCCTTTTTTTGGCTTAGCGCAACAGAGCGATCAATCAAAAAATAAGTTAAGGGCCCATAGCTCAGCTGGTTAGAGCAGTCGACTCATAATCGATTGGTCGAAGGTTCAAGTCCTTCTGGGCCCACCATACAAATCAAGGAGTTAAGAAAATAACACTTCAACCCATTTTCAAATGGGACACTTAAGGGGCACTTATGTCACTTATAGAAATATATGAGCTAAACCTCACATGAAAAGGAATTCATCAAAGAGGGCTATCCTAAAAAATAGGGACAACCACCGCTGGCAGAGACGACTCACCTCAAAGGAAAAACGCAAGAAGTTAAATAGAAGGAAAAGCTTCAGACCAACCCATTCAACACATACTCGCATACCCAGAGCCTCCATCACCGCCCCACATATTATTGATATTGAAAAAGCAGAGTACAGAGACAAAACCCTTGGGTTTATAGCTGACATAAATAACGCTATTTTTGTCAGCGGGAAAAAAATAAGAATCCGATTTAATTCGACAAAGCTAGTTGTCGCAACAGCCGGAACATTGCTATTAGCCGAGGTCGATAGGATAGTTAAAGAAAAAGGTCCTGACTGGATTAAGTGCACTTACCCTAAAAACCAAAAAATAGAGATCGCGCTACAGCAATCAGGGTTTTTTAAAATTATCAACATGCCCGAAAGACTAGCCCTCAGGAATACAGCCCCGGAAAAAGGCTTCATTCGGTTCATCCCCATATGCTCAGGCACGGAAGTAGATGGAAGCCTAACAAAACCATTTTTTGATGAATTTAGGGGTCACCTAAACGCAAGCTGTCAGTCTTTTCTATACGGAGCGATTATTGAAGCAATAGGTAATGTCCACTACCACGCGTATATAATGTCTAGAGAAAACTCAACCTGCTGTTTAAATCATACTTGGTGGATGCACACAGGAATAGACCACACAGGAGCTCTATTCATTATGATCTGTGACCTTGGGGCTGGAATTCCACAAACTATGCCGAAAAAACTTGGGGCACAGTTTATCGGTATATTTAAATCCGTTATAGGCAGTGATAATTTGAATGACGCCAACATCATCAAAGTAGCCACAGAGCTTAGTCAAACTCGAACTAAAAAATCTTATCGTGGCAAAGGGTTTAAAAATATGCACGACGCCATAGACATAATAGGCAAAGGCTCACTGAGAGTTATGAGCAACAAAGGGTGCTATTCTTATAAGCCAAATGGAACAGAATCTACTGTAAATTATAGTAACTCTATAAATGGAACTATGATTGTGTGGAGCATTCCAATTAAAGAACTCTCAACATACTCAAGATCAAACAGTTTAGGTTATTGATTATGGAAACAACCATTAACATCGGCAAAGATTTTAACGAATTCCCTGGTGCTAGATATGAAGCTGACGGCCCGGGTAGTGGTGAAGAGTTTCGTAAGATCCTTATTGAACACCTACAAGCCCGTCATACGCTTGTGATCGAGCTAGATGACGCTATTGGATATGGGTCATCTTTTCTAGAAGAGGCTTTTGGGGGGCTTGTTCGTACAGAAGGATTTTCCTCTGAATATTTGCAGGCAAACGTTACCCTTGTAACCGAACAATACGGGCTAGAAGACACCATTTGGTCTTATATTAACGAAGCATAACCAATATAGATTATGGCTCCCATATGATAGATATAATTATAAATAATCAGATATTTATCACATGGTACTTTATTATATCTGGCTGGGAATTCATTAGAAAAAATGCTCATTTTATTTCAGCCAAAACTGAGGCAAGAGGACTACTTGACTCAATTCTTGGGCTTACCAATGAAATTGAAGACGCAACACAGCTCATTTTTGACAACCCTTCAAAGGAACTTCTTAAGCGTCGAGGCGCTTTAAAAATTCAGTCAAAATTGACACACCTAGGTATAGCCTTAAATCAAGTTAGCCAAAGAAATGAAAAGTTTAGTGCGGCAGACGAAATGAATGCCTTAAGAAAAATATTAGGAGCCGATTTTTTATATGGCTCACAACCAGATACAGACAAAGAATCATCGCTTATAGCATTTTCAACAGATTTAAGACAAGCCCTTGATAATCTCTCTAAGACCCTAGAGAAGCAATACCGTGACTCCTATAAACACCCTTTCGGCCAGAGTGGCTACAAAGAAGCCCTGCTATGGCCTATAAGTATTCTAAAAGCCATGCAGAAATGGCTAGAAAACTGATCTATACGCCCCAAATACTAGCCCCAAAAATAGAAGTCCAACTGGAATAGCAGACCTTAGTTGCCCCAAATTAGCCCCAAAAACTAAAAATATTATATTAAATTATGGGGCTGACCCAGATAACTAAGCCGTATTATCTTTAACCC